>OCOJ01036249.1_pt2 | contig 17453 bp, 20 predicted proteins | sample 1539251 | NCBI WGS metagenome assembly OCOJ01 (sample SAMN01911457, study PRJEB22624) | soil metagenome | biome: Soil | place: Malaysia | collected 2012-04-30 | depth RA_metagenome m | reverse complement strand
CGAATACGGGAGTGGGCTACTACATCCGCATCAATAACACCAAGGATCCGAACGATGGCGGCAAATTGGATGTGCGCAATGGCGGGGGCGTTTGGGATAAGCGGGACGTGGTAGACGCTGGTTTCCTGGAGCTGGTGCGCCTGGGCATTCGTCCGGCCAGCGATCCCATCATCGCGAACTCCGTGCAAGTCATCGATGCCAGTATACGCACGGACACTCCGCACGGGCCCGGATTCCGTCGCTACAGCCACGACGGCTATGGGGAGACCTACTTCGGCGGTCCCTGGCAAGGCGAAGGGATCGGCCGGCTCTGGCCGATCTTCACGGGCGAGAGAGGCGAGTATGAAATCGCCGCCGGGCAGGATCCCACGCGCTACCTTGCGGCCATGCAGCAGTTCGCCAATGCGGGTGGGATGATTCCGGAGCAGGTCTGGGACCAAGCGGATCCAACGGCCTCCGAATTTGTCTTTGGCTCCGGCACCGGCAGCGCCACGCCATTGGCATGGAGCATGGCGCAGTTTATTCGTTTGGTGGTTTGCGCGGAAGAGAAACGGATCGTGGAAACCCCGGGCATCGTTGCCGAGCACTTCCTAAAGATGAAAAAGTAAGGCGTGGCGCGAGAAGCCCGTCTCGGTTTCAGTAGTCAGAATCGAGAGTCAGGGGCCAATTCAGGGAAGAAGTCACCCGTCAGGTCGTAGAATTCGGCGAGGTCTCCCCGGCGGGACAACTCTTCCGCAAGCAGATCCGCGACCGTTTCGATCACGCGGAACATGGGGGAGCGGTTGTCCTGAAGAGACCGAACAATGACTATGGCAGCCCTGGTCATCGGCCAGCGAACATGCGAATACCAGAAGCAGACCGCCACCCTGCGCGTCGGGCTAGCGCTGTTTTTCTTTGGGTAGGGAATTGGCCGATCAGCAAGCAGCAGATGGTACAGCTTTCCATCCGAGCGGGAGATCATCGGCAAGCCCTCGCACAGGCGGCCCAGCAGGGCTTGTTCTCCCTGAAGCTGGCAATGGGGGCAAAGATTAAAATTGCGAAAGGTACAAGCCGCATTTTCCGGCGATTGGGTAGTCACAAGCGACCTCTCGTTAACGCACCCCCAGAAGGGAGACTCCTGGGCAGTGCCGCAGCTAAGGCCGGGATTCTTAGCCGATACGTTACTTACTATAAATATACCGCCACGGCAAGTACAAAAGATGAAATTTTCAACAGCTTCAGGAGGCTGGCGCTTTTAGGCCTTGCTGGCTGCATGCGCTTTGCAGGGCGGACTCCAGGTCGCTTTCAGGAAAGCCCAGTTCCCGCAGAATCTGTCGATTATGTTCTCCCAGAAGTGGCGGGGGCAGGCGATACATCACGGGTTGGACTTCGGAGCGCACGGGATTGGCAATGCTGCGAGCCGTTCTGAGAGCAGGATGTTCAATTTCAACCACAAGACCGCGGGAAAGGGATTGCGGGTCGTTCAGGGCCTCGCCCACGGTCTGGATTGCTGCTGCGGGGATGTCCGCCCGGGTGAGACGGTCGACCCAAGTGCTGGAGGGCAAGCCGTCAAAACGTTGCTGCAAGAGCGGGATAAGTTGATCGCGGTGCCGGATGCGATCGGCGTTGGTGGCGAACCGTGGGTCGGTAGCGTACTCCCTCTCCAGATCGAGAATCTGGAGCAGCCGCTGCCACAAGCGTTGCGTTCCGACCGCCACGACGAAGTACCGTCCATCACTGCCTCGAAATGGCTGGTAGGGAACGATGTTTGGATGAGCGTTGCCCCACCGTTGCGGAGAGGCCCCGGAGTTCAAGTAACTACTTCCGACGTTAGCCAGCCAGGTGAGCTGCGAATCAAAAAGGGCCAGGTCCAGAAAATCGCCCTGACCAGTGCGCTCCCGGGCGTAGAGTGCTGCAAGGATGCCCATGGCCGCGTACATGCCCGTGGTCATATCCGCAATAGCAATGGGGAAGCGCATCGGGCCGCCGCCGGGCTCGCCCGTGATGCTCATGACCCCTGCTTCGGCTTGGGCGAGAATATCGTATCCAGGCTGTCCCATTTTGGGACCGGAAAAGCCATAGCCAGTGATGGCGCAGTAGATTAAACGTGGATGTTTGGCCCGTAGGGCGGCAGGGTCAAGGCAGCGGCGCTGGAGAGAGGCGAGGGAAGGTTGATTGCAGATAAAAACATCGGCGCGGGCGAGGAGTCGCTGAAGAATTTCCACGCCTGTAGGATGATCGTAGTTGACAGTGAGGGAACGCTTGTTGCGATTGGTAGCCAGGAAATAAGCGGATTCCGTCCCCACGAAAGGCGGACCCCAGCCGCGAGACTGATCCCCCACGCCCGGGCGCTCGATTTTGATCACCTCGGCGCCAAAATCGCCGAGCAGCATTCCGCAATAGGGGCCCGCGAGAGCTTCGGTCAATTCGACCACCTGGATACCTTCAAGGAACATGCTCATGGCAGAGAATTATAACGAAGAGCGCCCTTCCGACGCAGTTGGAACTGGCAAAGAAACAGAAGAGGGCAGACCGCTTGCCTGGCGGGCGTCGTTCCCGGAAAATAAGGAAACCGCAGTGGATCAAAGAACACCCAGCGAAGGATTGAGAAAGGCGCCGGAAGAAAACGCAGCCACAATGGCCAATCTGGCTCATCCACCAAAACGATTTGTTGGTTACTTTTCCATGGAAATCGCGCTGGAGAACGCCATGCCCAGCTACAGCGGCGGTCTGGGCGTTTTGGCCGGAGACACCATTCGCGCCGCGGCGGATATTCGATTGCCCATGGTCGCGGTGTCATTGCTGTATCGAAAGGGGTATTTTCGGCAGCGGTTGTCCGACGACGGCACCCAGATCGAGGAGCCGGTGGAATGGGAAGTGGACAAGTTCTTGCAGGAAGAAGCCCCGCGCGTGTCCGTCACCCTGGAAAACCGGCGCGTGGAACTGCGCGCCTGGCGCTACACGGTCAAGGGAGTGCGGGGCTACGAAGTGCCCGTGTATTTCCTGGATGCGGACCTCCCCGACAACGATCCACGAGACCGGGAGTTGACCGGCTCCCTATACGGAGGTGACCCCTACTACCGCTTGTCCCAGGAGTTGCTCCTGGGAATCGGCGGCGTGCGCATGCTCCGCGCACTGGGCCATACAGAGCTGATGCGTTACCACATGAACGAGGGCCACGCCGCGCTCCTCACCATGGAGCTGCTCGAAGAAGAAGCCAGGCGCGTGGGCCGTACCTCGATTAAGGCAGAAGACATCGAAAGGGTCCGGAGCAAGTGCGTTTTCACCACGCACACTCCGGTGCCTGCCGGACACGACACGTTTCCCGTGGAGTACCTGACACGGCTCTTTCCCGACCAGGTGCGCTTTTTTGATGTGAAGGATGCTTCGTCGGTGGATCTCATCCGCACGATTTTGCAGGCAGAGCAGAGTTACCCGGATTTGTACGAAGCGGCGCGACATGGCGCTTCCGTGAACATGACCTACCTGGCCTTGAGTCTCAGCAACTTCGTGAACGGTGTGGCCAAATTGCATGGAGAAGTGTCGCGGCGCATGTTTCCCAACGTGCCGATCGAAGCGATCACGAATGGCGTGCATGCGGCCACCTGGGCTTCGCCGCCTTTCCGCGATCTGTACGACCGCTACATTCCGTCCTGGCGCGAAGACAATTACAGTCTCCGTGGAGCATTGGGATTGCCGCCGGAAGAAGTCTGGGCGGCGCACCTGCTGGCGAAACATGAGTTGTTGGAGACAGTGCGCAAGAAGACCGGGCTGAAGCTGGATCCGGAAGCGTTCACGATCGGGTTCGCGCGCCGCGCAACCAGCTACAAACGCGCCGACCTGATCCTCAGGGATCTGGATCGCTTGCGTCAGATTGCAAAGAATGCGGGAGCCTTCCAGATCGTGTTTGCGGGGAAGGCACATCCGCAGGATGCCGGGGGAAAAGAAATTATCAAGCGCATTTTCAAGGCCAAGAAAGCGCTGAAGAAGAATGTGTCGATCCTTTTTCTGGACGACTATAGTCTGGACCTGGGCGGCAAGCTGACTTCCGGCGGGGACTTGTGGCTGAACACGCCGCAGTACCCATTAGAGGCTTCGGGCACAAGCGGGATGAAGGCCGCGCTGAATGGTGTGCCGAGCCTGAGCATCCTGGATGGCTGGTGGGTGGAAGGTCACATTGAGGGCGTGACCGGCTGGTCGATCGGGGAGCCGCACGGGCGCGATCCCGCGCCGGACGCCATCGCGGACAACGCGTCCGATGCCGAGAGCTTGTATTCCAAACTGGAGAGTGTGATCCTGCCGCTCTTCTACGAGGACCGCAACCGCTACCTTTCCGTGATGCAGCACGCGATTGCCATCAACGGCTCCTTCTTTAATACGCAGCGCATGGTGCAGCAGTACATTACGGACGCATACTTGCGATAGGACGCCGCGGCGGTCTCTTTTCCTCGGGGCGAACTTCCAGAATCATCACTTTCCGCGGCAGGATGCGGAATCCCGCTTTGCGATAAAAGGTTTTTGCCGATTTGTTGTGGTGCTGGACCTGCAACTCGATGGTGCGAATGCCGCGCTCGCGGCAAAAATCCTCGATCTCGTAGAGGGCCAGCGAACCTACCCCACGGTCGCGATAGCGTTTTTCGACATACAAGTCGGTGAGCATGCCTTCAACGCCGCCATATTCGAGGTCGAAGTTGTAGGTAAGTACGGCGTAGCCGATGGCCTTGTGGTGGGTTTCCAGCAACCAGGCCTGGCCTTGCGAGAGATTCCGAAGAAGTGTATCGAGCCCGCGGCTTAGAGACGCGAGGTGGTAAGGAATTTTGTCAAATCGGTAGTAGGCGACAATCAGCTTCAGAAGTGCTTTGTGGTCTTTGGGGCCACACGGACGAAACGTAACAAGCATAACGCCTCACTCTTGCTGTTTATCCTACTGCAGGTGAGGGTTCCCCGGAAGATGCGTCCACCAACACACTGCAATAAGAGCTAGCGAACACGGTTTTTGTAGAGGGCCATGCCGACCGCTGCATCCATGCCGATCTTCTCGAGCGCGCGAATTTCTCGGGTCGTGGCGACGCCACCGGCTGCAATGATAGGGAGTGTCGTGGCCGCGCGCAACGAGCGGAACCAGCGCAGATTGGCTCCGCGCATCGTGCCTTCGCGATCCACGTCCGTGCACAGAAATCCGCCGCAATAGCTTTCGAACGCGGAAAAAACCTCTGCCGGCTCGACCGAGAGTGGTGTCCGCCAGCCGTGAATGACAATGCGGCCTTTTGCTGTATCGAGCGCTATAACAACATACTTTTTCCCAATTCGATTGGCGAGGCTCTTCAGAAACCGAAGATTCGCATGGCCTTGCCGAAAGGCGGCGCTGCCGACGATGATCTGTTTGGCGCCCATTTTCACCAGATTTTCGGCGCGGCGGAGAGTGCGGATACCCCCGCCAACACGAACTTTCATTTTGTAATCCCGGCTTGCGGCGAGGCAGAGTTGGCGGACGAGGCGATTGTTCTGCCCTTTTCGCATGGCGGCATCCAGGTCAATGACGTGCAGCCAGTCGTAGCTCGAGAAGCGGTCCAATAAACCCAGCACATCGCCGACAGCGAGTTCGCGTTTGCGCCCGTGAACCAGTTGCACGGCCTGACCGCGCTGCAAATCGATGCAGGGAATCAGCACGGAAGCCTCACGTTCACGCCATTGGCCTGCAAAAAGGATTTAAGCTCGCGGATGGATTGCACCTGGTCGTGGAAAATGGAGGCGGCAAGGGCGGCGTCGGCGGAGCCTTCGGTGAAGACTTCGAGAAAATGTTGCGGAAGTTTCGCACCACCGGAGGCGATGACCGGCACGCTGACCGAGCGGCTGATCGCTGCAGTGAGGGCGAGGTCAAAGCCGGATTGTGTGCCGTCACGGTCGACGGAGGTTAGAAGAATTTCCCCTGCGCCCAACTCGACGCCGCGTCGGGCCCAGTCCTCCGCATTCCAGGAGGTGGCGGTACGCCCGCCACGCACACGGACCTGCCAGAAATCATTTTCACGCTTCGCGTCTATGGCCAGCACAACAGCCTGCGCGCCGAATTCCCGCGAGAGTTCACCGATGAGTCCGGGCCGTTCGACAGCGGCGGTGTTCACGGTTACTTTGTCGGCGCCGGCACGCACGACGGCACGGGCGTCCTCGAGCGAACGAATGCCGCCGCCCGCGGTGAGGGGAATGCTGAGTTGCTCGGCGACGCGACGAATGGTCTCGAGGAAAGTGGGGCGATTATCGCGAGCTGCGGCAATATCCAGTACGACGAGTTCGTCGGCGCCTTCCGCATTGTAGCGGGCGGCGAGTTCCACGGGATCGCCGGCGTCGCGCAGGCCTTCGAAATGTACGCCCTTGACCACGCGCGCACCGTCGGTATCGAGGCAGGGAAGAATGCGATGTGCCAGACTCATGCCGCCAGCCTCAGGAAGTTCTCAAGAAGCTTCGCCCCGGGAGTGCCGCTTTTTTCCGGATGAAACTGGACGCCAAAGATGTGCTTGAATTCAAGGACAGCGGCGAATTCGCGGCCGTGCGTGCAAGTGGCGGCAGTTTCCGCACCGTTGGCGGGCGCGGCATAGGAATGCGCGAAATAAAAGTAGGCCTCCGGAGAAATTCCTTCGAGCAGACGACTGGTCCGAACGGCGCGGAGCTGATTCCAGCCCATGTGAGGTAGCTTTACGTCTTTTGGCAACAGGCTGACGTCGCCCGACAGTAGGCCGAGGCCGGGAATTTCCGGCGCTTCCTCGCTGCTCCGGTAGAGTGCCTGCAAGCCGAGGCAGATACCGAGAAACGGGGTACCGCGGGAGAGCGCTTCAAGCACAGGTTGCCGGAGGGCGCGAGCATCAAGAGAGCCCAGCAGGGCGGCACAGTGACCGACGCCGGGAAGAATCAGACAGGCCGCAGCAGAAATCTCCCCCGCTTGGTTGGTGACTCGAACCTCCTCCCCAAGCCGGCGCAGGGCCCGCGCCACGGAAGTGACGTTGCCGGCGCCATAATCGATGAGCGTGACAATCACAAGAGTTCCTTCGTGCTCGGGAGGACGTTGCGCAGCCGCTTGTCGCGAGCCGCGGCGAAGCGCAGTGCCCGCGCAAAGGCTTTGAACAGTGCTTCCACCTGATGATGCGAAGAGCGGCCGTAGAGCACGCGGACATGGACATTCGCGCGTGCCGCCTGTGCGAAGCCCTGAAAGAAATCCTCGACAAGATCGGTCTGAAAATTCCCGACTCTGCCTGCCGAAAATTTCGCTTTGACCACACAAAACGCTCGTCCACCCAAATCAACCGCAGCGGCGGCCAGCGTTTCATCCATAGGCATTAGGAAATAGCCGGCACGGAGAATGCCGCGTTTGTTTCCGAGGGCGGCGTTGACAGCTTCTCCCAGAGCGATGCCGACGTCCTCCACGGTGTGGTGCTGGTCCACGTGCAGATCGCCTTTTGCCCTGAGCCGCAGATCGAAGCCACCGTGCCGTGTGACCAGGTCGAGCATGTGGTCGAAAAAGGGTATGCCCGTGGAAATGTCAGACTTGCCACGCCCATCGAGGTTCAAACGCAGCTCGATCTGAGTTTCTTTTGTGCTTCGGCGGATCGATGCAGTTCTAGGCATGGGCATTCCTAATTTTTCTGCTGCAGCAGGCGCAGCAATTTTTCCAATTCCGCCTGCGTGCCAATGGTGATACGAGCGTAACCGGGGCCGAGGTCCTTGCTGCGCTCACGAACGAGAATATTGTGGCGCGCGAGTTTTCGAAAGAAGGCGGGCCCGTTTTCGCCGAAATCGGCAAGCAAGAAATTCGCCGCGCTAGGAAAGACACGCACACCCAATGCTTGAAGCGCACGGGTTAACCAGGCGCGCCGGCGCTTTGTGCCGGCGACGTATTGCGCAATCGATTTTTGCTCCTTCGTGGCGGCTACGGCAGCGGCTATGGCGGCAAGATTCACCGGATAAGGAGGCAGGGCGCGGCGCACTAGCGCAAGCGAATCGCGGCAGCCGATCACCGCGCCGAGACGCAACGCGGCCAAGCCAGCGGCCTTCGAAAAAGTGCGCGCGACAAACAATTGCGGGTAGCGGCGAATCCATGGCACGGCGGTCTGCCCAGAGAATTCCGCGTAGGCTTCGTCGATGACAACGACTGTATGCGTCGCTGTACGCAGCAATTTAGCAAGGACATCCCTTGAAACGAGTGTGCCCGTGGGATTATTCGGATTGGCCAGGAAAAACACGCGCGGCTTTTTCTTGAGCGCGGCAAGCGCGTCTGCAAGCGGGAACTCCATGTTGGGACCATAACGGAGCACGTTAACGCGAGCACCGGCAATCTCTGCGTAATAGCGGTACATGGGGAAAGTGGGCTCACAGATAAGTATGTGGCTCTCCGGCTCGACGAAAGTGTCGAAGAAAACACGCAGGGCATCATCGCCCCCATTCGTGAGGGCCAGTTCCTCAGGCTTCACGCGGAAGGAACGTGCCAATTTCCTCGTATACACCGCATATTCCGGATACGTGGCGATCTCTTTCGCGCCCAGTCCCGCGATGGCCTTGCGTGCGGCAGCGCTGCAGCCTGTGGTGTTCTCGTTGAAGTCCAGCCGGATTTTTCCGTGGCGGCCTTCCGCGGGCGCTTCATACGTCTGGCGTGTGAGGATGGCTTTGCGAACTGGCAACTGGACCTTCACTTGCGCACCTCGACGGCGTTGGCATGAGCGAGCAGTCCCTCGGCTCGCGCCAGCGTCTGCACATCGCCGGCTAGGCGAAGGTAGCCCGCGCGATCAATGGTCTGCACGCTGATCTGTTTCACAAAATCAAGAACGGACAAGCCGCCACGCCGGCGGGCCCAGACCCCCGTAGGTAAAACGTGATTGCTGCCACTGGCGTAGTCGCCGAAGGGCTGAGCACTGCGCGGGCCAACAAAGATAGTCCCTGCCGAACGAATTTGTTTCAAGAGTCCCGCCGAACTCTCTGGCAATGACAAGTGTTCAGGCGCAAAGCGATTTACAAACGCTATCGCCTCATCCCAGGTCTTGGCGAGAAGAATGGCGCCGGTGTTCCGGCAGGAACGATGCGCAGGATTGCTAGCGGGCAAAAGCTTCAGTTGTGCCGAAACCTCCTCCGCTACCTCTTTCGCAAGCCGCGCAGAAGAAGTAACAAGATAGCTCCCTGCATCGGGTGCGTGCTCCGCCTGCGCCAGCAGATCCGCCGCGATCCAGCGTGCGTTGCCGCCGCGAGCGAGAACGATCGCCTCGGTCGGCCCTGCGGGAAGGTCGATGGCGCAATCGGCGCTCACGATCTGCTTGGCGGCCGTGACATAACGATTGCCGGGCCCAAAGATCTTCTCAACCGGCGCGATTCTTCGCGTGCCGTAGGCCAAAGCACCGATCGCCTGCGCTCCGCCGATTCGCGCCAGGTATTTCACGCCAAGCAAGTCCGCAGCGGCGAGGAGTTCATCATTCGACTTGGGACAGACGGCGACGATTCGCTCCACTCCAGCGACTTGCGCGGGAACTACGGTCATGACCAGAGTGGAGAACAGCGCAAAGCGCCCGCCGGGAATATAACACCCAATCGATTCGATGGGCCGGATGACCTGAGCGACCTTCACTCCAGTTTCTACTTGGAGAACCCATTCACGCGGCATTTGTTTTTCCGCGACGCGGCGCACATTCTGCGCGGCGTGAGCCACGGCACGCAGAAACTCGGCGGGCACTCGTTTTTTGGCGGCAGCCATTTCCTTTGGCGAAATCCACAAACCTCTCCGCCGGAGATCCACGTCATCCAGCTTGCGCGACCAACTGTCCAAGGCCGTATCGCCGCGGCGTTTCACGTCAGCGACGATTTTTTGAGCGGCACGGTATGCGGCGCGGTCCTGGCCTTCGCGCATTTTCCTGAGCTGTGCTTCGGTTCCGGATGTGAGCTTCAGGATGCGCATCAGAGCACAATTTTGTTCAAAGGATATTCGACAATCCCCTGAGCCTTTGCCGCTTTCAGCCGCGGCAGAATCTGACGCACGACTGACTCCTCGATGATTGTATTAACGGCCACCCAATCGGCGTCGCTCAGCGCGGAAATAGTGGGATTTTTCAGCGCGGGCAAAACCGCCAACACGGATGCCAGATCTTCCCGCCTTACATTGAGCATCAAGCCCACGCGCGTAGCGGCAGCAATCGCCCCCTGCAGCATCAAGATCAAATTCTCAGCCTTTTCGCGTTTCGCGGGGTCAGCAGCGGACTTCCGGTTCATGATGAAAACCGTCGCGGACTCGAGCACAGTATCCAGGATGCGCAAACGATTGGCGCGCAAAGAAGAACCGGTCTCCGTGACTTCCACGATAGCGTCAGCCAATTGCGGTACCTTGACTTCTGTGGCGCCCCAGGAAAATTCCACGCGTGCTTTGACGCCGTGTTTTGCCAGGTATTTTTCCGTGATGCCCACGACCTCGGTGGCAATGACCTTTCCTTCCAGATCGCGTGGTTCGCGGATGGAAGAATCTTCCGGCACCGCGAGCACCCACTTGACGCGAGCCAGTCGTTGCTTGGCGTAAACCAGTTCGGCGAGCTCCTGAACATCGGCGCGGGTCTCCTCGACCCAATCGTGTCCCGTGATGCCGGCATCGAGAGCGCCGGTTTCCACGTAGCGCGCCATTTCCTGCGCCCGCACGAGCAGACAAGTCACTTCCGGATCGTCAATCGTCGGCACGTAGCTGCGCGAGCTTAGGGTGACCTTCCAGCCGGCGTGCGCCAGAAGCTCGATGGTCGCCTCCTGCAAACTGCCCTTCGGAATGCCCAGTTTCAGCAAACTCATTGCGCCCCCTGATTGCCATAGATTTCGCTGGGAAGGAAGGAACGCTCGGCGATGACGCGCGAAGCTCCATCCGATTCGAGCTGCCGGAAAAAGCAACTGCGATAACCCTCGTGGCAAACTCCCGGGCCAAGCGGCTCGACAAGAAGGAGCAGTGCGTCGGCATCACAGTCGAGACGCATTTCGCGGAGACGGAGAACATGGCCGCTGGTTTCCCCCTTTTTCCACAGGCGCCTGCGGGACCGGGAGTAGAAGTGCACTTCGCCGGTGCGCTGGGTTTCGGCAAGAGCTTCGGGATTAAGGTAACCGAGCATCAGCACCTCGCCCGTGCGGTGGTCTTGTACGATCCCGGGAATAAGTCCGTCGAGCTTTTCAAACGCTAGTTCCACAAAAGCCTCCCAAAAACAAAAAACCCGCTGCGCGGTTCGCGCCAGCGGGCTGATCAGTGCTTGAGTTCAGATAAGCGCTAGACAGACCTCGCAGGGCGCGGCGAGAAGCCGTGGTGATGATGATGTCGATGCGCCCGGGAAGTCATTGAGAATCAAACGATACACCATCTGCAGCAAAGCCCGTAAATGCAAAATTCGCCACGCGCCAATCGATTTTTTCGATATCAGGCGCGCGGCATCGATCCCGACGGTCCTCCCGCCGAGTAGTTCATTGTCATCTTTAAGAGGACAGCCACGCCGAAGCGTCCATTGGCCAGATTTTCGACGCGAACGACCTCGGCCACGTACTCGCAGTTCATGGGGTCATGCGGCGAAGCAAAGGGAAAGGTGACAAAGAGGCGCATGCCCTTGTAGTAGTTGGAACGCCGCGTGTGAAAATAAATTCCCTCTTTTGAGGCGTTTATGCTGACGGGCAAGTCCTCGAAGTGCTCATCCCGAGGGTCTGACGGACGTACCCTCAAGGGCTTGGCAATCTTCGCCCTACGGCTACGGCGCTTCTCCGCATACTGGGTTTCGGTCGTCTCCGGCATCCCGTGATCTTTCTGGGCTGATACACTCCATCATTGGTGCCGCAGGTTGAAACGTCAAGCCAATGCGCCGAATCTGATACTGTCAGAGAGGATGCGTCGAGAACTCCGGCGAGGAGAGAAATGGCAGAAAAGGTGCTCAAGAGCGACAACGATTGGAAAAAACAACTGACACCCAACCAGTATTACGTTACCCGGCAGAAAGGTACGGAGCCGCCTTTTAGCGGCGAATACGAAGAGACAGACACGGCCGGAACCTACAAATGTGTCTGTTGCGGCCAGCCCCTTTTTCGATCCGAAACGAAGTTCCATTCCGGTTGCGGGTGGCCGAGCTTCTTCGACAAAGCGAACAGCAGCGCCATCAGCGAAGAAACGGATTACTCCCATGGAATGGTGCGCACGGAGGTGAAGTGCAGCCGCTGTGACGCCCATTTGGGCCACGTCTTCGAGGACGGCCCGAATCCGACGGGATTACGCTATTGCATCAATTCAGTCGCTCTGAAGCTGGAAAAAGATTAAGTCTGACGTAGAACCGACGTTGAGATGAGGATACTTCGTTCTTGTGCGCATTACGCTGCGGAGCAGCCACAGGCGACCAGTTCGGCTACCGGGTCGCTTTCCCTCTGCCATACGGCGATAAGCAGAACTTTGTGGCCCGAGGGATACCGGAACACATAATAAACATTGGCTGCGCCATCAATCTCGTAAAACCCCGGCCTGCGCACGTCGGGACGTCCGACACGCCCGGCATTCAAAAGCAGGCGGAGTTCGGCCATTTGATCCGGAGTGTGCTTCCGCAGATCCTCCAGGACAGGCGGCACTTTATCCACATTAAACATTGTCGAACCCCCTCCGCCGCTGCGAGCTTAATCAATCTTCACTATCTAAGACGAAAAAGGGCGGAAAATGTTTCATCGAAAAATAGCATCGTTAGAATGAGCAAGCTCTTTATGGAAATGTCGCATTTTGCGAATCGGAGTCAGATAGTCGGAAACGGGCGGCCATTTTGGCCGCTTACCGGCCCTCGGGATCGCTCAACCAAAGGCAGGCTTGGCCCCGCTTCGATGGAAGAAAAATTCCGGGTCCGAGGTGCTTGCTCTGATGGAATCATTACGAAAACTTTACGTCTCTGGGTTTACTACTCAGAATGCCACTTGCATTAAGTTACGATTCTTGTCATAGTGGCGGCAGCCCGGCTTTCCGAATCTGAGGCACAAACAGTGGCTAAACCCGTGAGCAAACTTCCCAGGAAAACCGTGCGCGACGGGAAATCCGAATTTGGTAAAGATCGCCGCCGGCGACACCATCATTACCTGGTGACCGTGAACTACGCGGACGGGGAGACCTTTGGCCGCGTCTATACGGACAAGGAAAAAGCAGCAAAATTTGCGGAGCGGCAGCGGCGTTCGCCGATCGTTAAGTCGGCACGGGTACTGCAAGTATCTTGATTGCCCGAATCATCTCGTTTCGAAACTTGCGACAGGGTTAGTTTTGTGTTTGGCGGGCAGGCGTGCTATAAAATTANNAAGCGGCCTTAGTATAATGGTAGTACGGAACCTTGCCAAGGTTCAGGCGTGAGTTCGATTCTCATAGGCCGCTCCATTCTTTTCAAGAAGTTCCGCATCCTGTATCGATCACAAGCTCCAAATCTGCTCTGCGGCTCAATTGCACGCATTTCTTTTCACCCAAAAAGTCCAACGGTTTTCCTCAGCCGCGCGACAACGCGGGGATGTACAGCGCGGCGTCCGCGGCACGCCGGTGATGTGAAACCGGTGGGGAAAGTGTATTCTGTGGCCTAGAGTGAGCTGGCTCCGCAGCAGTTTGCCGAAGAACTCCAGAGGAGACCACACGTGGATATCGTGAAAGGGAACATGGGCTGGATCGAAGTGATTGTCGGTCCCATGTTTTCGGGCAAGAGCGAGGAACTGATCCGGCGATTGCGGCGCGCGGAAATTGCCCGCCAGCGAGTGCAGATTTTCAAGCCGGCGATTGATGCGCGCTACGAGGCCAATGAAATTGTGTCGCATTCCGGTCTGGGAATTCCCTCGGACAACGTGGGCAACGCTTCCGAAATCCTGGACAAACTGCAGGCGCGCACGGAAGTGGTGGGCATTGACGAAGCGCAATTTCTGGGCGAGGAGTTGGTGGAGGTTTGCACAAAACTGGCGAATCTCGGCAAACGCGTCATCGTTGCCGGGCTGGACACGGATTATCGCGGGCGGCCGTTTGAGCCGATGCCGCGATTACTGGCGGTAGCGGAAGAAATCACCAAGCTTCTGGCCATCTGCGTGCGCTGCGGCAATCCGGCGGTCCACACGCAGCGGATGGTGGAGAGCGACGAATTGATTGTTGTTGGCGCCAGCGATGCCTATGAGGCGCGCTGCCGCCGGTGTTTTGAACCGAATCCCGCCCAGGCGCGCCGGGAAAACGGGCCGCACGTCCTGCAACGGAACCGCGCAGTCGCGGGTGGCACAAAGTAGAGGTTCTCCCTGATTCTGCAGTTCCATCTCAAGCTCCAGGACATGTATGCGCATCGAATCGAAAGCACCAACACGGGTAGACCTTGCGGGTGGCACACTGGATATCTGGCCGCTGTATCTGTTTCATCCCGGCGCCGTGACGGTGAATGCGGCCATCTCGCGTTACGCGTCGTGCGTGATCGAAACGCAGCCTCACGGAGATGAGCGGATCAAGCTGGTGTCGTTGGACACCAACCGCTCGGAAAACTTCCATACGCTGGAGCATCTGTTTCAAACCAAGCGCTACCGTTTGCCGCTGCTGGCGGAGATTGTGAAGTTTTTTCGACCGCAAGGCGGATTCTCCCTGATAACGAACTCCGAAGCGCCGGCGGGCGCGGGCATCGGCGGATCCAGCGCCATGGCGGTGGCCATCTGCGCGGCGCTGGACCGGTTCACAGGTGCAGGGCGGAGCAAGGTGGACTGGGTACACATCAGCCGAGATGCAGAGGCCATTGTGATCCAAATTCCTACGGGCATGCAGGATCACTACCCGCCCGCGTTTGGCGGTGCGGCCGCAATTGAGTTGATACCGGGCGGCGAACATCGCGTCGAACTGAACGTGAACCTCGACGAACTCGAGCGCCGCCTGGTGGTCTGCTACACCGGCAAGCCACGGCAATCCGCGATCAATAATTGGGGCGTGTTCAAGGCGCATATCGACGCCAAGGGCGCCGTTCAGAGCAACCTGGAACGCATTTCGCAAATTGCGCAAAAAATGCGCGCGGCGCTGGAAGCGGGGGACTGGGCCGAGACCGGCCGGCTGATGCACGCTGAGTGGCAGTTTCGCCGCCGGAATTTGCCGACGATTTCTACGAAAACGATCGATCGCATTATCGAATCGACCAGGCGTAATGGTGCCTTGGCCGGAAAAGTATGCGGCGCGGGCGGAGGCGGCTGCGTCGTGCTGTTGATCGAGCCGGACGCGCGTGTCCGGGTGGAGGAGGCGGTTGTGGAAGCGGGCGGCCAGCTTCTGCCCATGCATATTGACCGGCGAGGGGTCGAAGTGGTCTCGCAATAATTTTTCCTCAGGCCGCTACTCAAGTCACCCGGCACATCGTAAAATAGTAAGGGCGTAAGATAAGGATATGCCTGCGAGTATGTTCTACAGGATCGCCATTCCGCTCAGCTTGCTCTTGTCCGCTTCGGTGGACTTGCCGCGGCTTTTGCCGACTCGTCCCGCGGAGCCCAAAGCCGCCGAATCCTTCCCCGCGGATGACCACATCCCGCTCTATCTGGTGACGGAGCCGAGTGGCGATCAGGACCAGAACGCTTCGGGGTCAACTTCCTCGAAGAAAAACAGCACCCTGCAGGAAAAGTCCAAGCTAGCGCTGATTCGCTACGTTTCCGGGGAATTCGCCAAGGCGCGCAAGCCCATCCCGGGCGGCAAGGAAGGATTCACCTTGTTTGCGGATAAACCGCTGGATGAGGAAACGCTAAACCATGCGGTCACTCTCCACGGCGCCGCTGTCAACACGGGTGACAATGCCCAGATCACCAACCTGGAATTTCGAGAGCACACCATTGTCGTGGACGTGAACGGCGGCGGGCGCCCCAAGCGGAGCTGGCGCGACCATATTCAGTTTGGCATGGGCGGTCCCACGATGCCGACGACCACGACAACCACGACCAACCAAGGTGATCAAGGGCCACCGGGCTTCCAGCAGGGGCGCGGGGGAACTATTTTTTTGCAATTCTCGAAGAACGTGCCGGACCTGTCTCCCGAGGAGCTGAAAGAGCTGCTCGCCCCTTTCCTGGACTTCTCCAAGCAGCGGTCTGCCTCCGTGCAGTGGTTTGACACGCTCCCGCCGGAGATGAAAAAAGCAATCACCGAGCGGCACGCCGTGGTCGGAATGGACCGTGACGAAGTGGTGGCGGCGATGGGCAAACCCGACCGCAAGGTGCGCGAGCGGGACGCGCAAGGAAATGACACGGAAGACTGGATCTACGGCCACCCGCCCGATAAGACAATCTTCGTCCACTTCATCGGTGAGCGCGTCACCGGAATCAAGCAGTATCCCGAGTAAGGCGCGCCCCCGTTCCCAACCCCGCAGTCAAAATAGTTACTGCCTGGGTATTTCCCATCCACAGCGGTGGCGCTGCGGTATGAGTAAACATCAGCCCGTCGCTGAAGTACCAAAGCGGCGTGACGCGTTACGTTGACTTTTCGCTACACTCCTCATAGCATTTTGTGTTCTAGCCGCGGCACGGCTCCGCTCCATCTGACGCCGCACACTACACGCCCACCGGAGGAAATAATGCCAATCAAGGTTGGAATCAACGGCTTCGGCCGCATCGGCCGCAATGTCGTGCGCACAGCCATCGACGACAAGGACATCCAATTCGTGGCGGTGAACGACATCACGGATGCCAAGACCCTCGCGCACCTGCTGAAGTACGACTCGGTCCTTGGAAACCTTCCCCACACCATCACCCACACGGACAACTCCATCAGCGTGGAAGGGAAGAGCTTTAAGGTCTTCAAAGTGAAAGACCCCGCGGAACTCGACTGGGCCAGCGTGGGGGCGGAGATTGTGGTGGAATCCACAGGCTTGTTCACCAAGGGCCCGGAAGCAAGAAAGCACCTGCGCGGGCCGGTGAAGAAAGTGATCATTACTGCGCCCGCCGAGGATCCAGACGCCACGCTTGTGCTCGGCGTGAACGACAAGATTTACGACCCGAAGAAGCACCACGTGGTTTCGAATGCCTCTTGCACGACAAACTGCTTGGCGCCCGTGGCCAAGGTGCTGCAGGACACGTTTGGAATCCAGAGCGGCACGATGACCACCATCCACTCCTATACGAACGACCAGAAGTTGCTGGATTTGCCGCACAAGGACCTGCGCCGCGCCCGCGCGGCGGCGTTGAGCATGATCCCAAGTTCGACCGGCGCGGCGAAGGCGCTGCACCTGGTGATTCCGGAGCTGAAGGGCAAGCTCGACGGTTATGCCATGCGCGTGCCGACGCCGAACGTCAGCGTCGTGGACCTGACGGTGTTCGTCGAGAAGCCGGCGACAAAAGACAGCGTGAACGCGGCGCTGAAAGCGGCCGCGAATGGCCCGATGAAGGGCATCCTCGCGTACTCGGAAGAGGAGCTCGTGTCGGTGGATTTCCGCGGGAACGACAACTCCTCCATCGTGGACGCCGGTTACACCAAGGTGGTCGGCGACAAGTGCGTGAAGGTG
>OCOJ01035288.1_pt1 | contig 17482 bp, 20 predicted proteins | sample 1539251 | NCBI WGS metagenome assembly OCOJ01 (sample SAMN01911457, study PRJEB22624) | soil metagenome | biome: Soil | place: Malaysia | collected 2012-04-30 | depth RA_metagenome m | reverse complement strand
CACCAGGACACAACCCATGCAAGGACTCCCAGTCGTGCTCACTCTATCAGACCGCCAACAGCGCAAAACACATTCCTGAAAAGAAAGACGCGCGGAATTCCTCAGTCAAAAAATCGTCTTCGCATATTTTGAAGGAATCAATTGCTGGATTCACCGGTATGCAAACTTCGGAAATGTCAGCTGACTTCCTGCAAAACACCTCGCCCTCAGCCGCGTTCGCGCCGGTCGAAACGCTATAATCAAATCAAAGAGCCCCAGCGCCGCTTCTCCTCCGCGCGAGTGTCCCGGCCGTTTCACGGGCTATAATCCCTCATGGCGAGTCTGCGGGAACAGATNCAAGACGACCGCCCTCACGCTCACCAAGTTCCGTGAGCTGATGCGGCGCATGCAGGAGAACCGCCCGCAAGACGATCTCTCGCTTGTCAAGAAAGCCTACGATTTCTCGCTGAAAACCCACGAAGGTCAGACTCGTGCCTCCGGCGAGCCCTATCTCGTCCACCCGCTCGAAGTTGCGCTCGTCCTCGCTGAGATGAAGATGGACCCGGTCGCCATCGCTGCCGGCCTGCTGCACGATTCAGTCGAAGACACTTCCGTAACCATCGTCGACATCCGCAAGGAATTTGGCGAGCAGGTTGCCCACATCGTCGAAGGCGTCACCAAGATCAGCAAGATCGACTTTGCCACCCGCGAAGAACAACAAGCCGAAAACTTGCGCAAAATGATGCTGGCGATGGTTGACGACATCCGCGTCGTCCTGATCAAGCTGGCCGATCGCCTGCACAACATGCGCACGCTCGAACATTTGCCTCCTGAGCGCCAGCACAAAATCGCGGAGGAGACTCTCGAGATCTACGCGCCCATCGCGCATCGCCTCGGTATGGGAAAGATTCGCGGCGAACTGGAGGACCTCGGCTTTCGCTTCCTCGACCCGGTCGGCTACGAACAGGTTGAGAAGTCCGTTAACGCGCGCCGCAAACAGGGCGAGGCGTTTCTCGCCAAGATGCAACAGATCATCAACGACAAGTTGAAAGAAGCCGGCATCCAGGCCCGCGTCGAAAGCCGCATCAAGCGCCTGTTCAGCATCCACAAGAAGCTACAACGGCAGCGCATCACCGTCGACCAGGTCTACGACCTGTGCGCCATGCGCGTCGTCACGCGCTCGCTGCAGGATTGTTACGCGGTTCTGGGCATCATTCACAATCTTTGGCGGCCGGTGCCCGGGCGCATCAAAGATTTCATCGCCATGCCGCGCCCCAACTTCTATCAGTCTTTGCACACCTCGGTCATCACCGAAGACGGCACTCCGTTTGAGATCCAGATTCGCACCGAAGACATGCACAAGATGGCGGAAGAGGGCATTGCCGCACACTGGAAATACAAAGACGGTCCCGTTTCCGCCCAGGACGAGCAGCGCCTCGCCTGGCTGCGGCAGGTGGTCGAGTGGCAGCGCGATGTCAGCGATCCAAACGAGTTTCTTTCCACGCTGAAGGTCGATCTCTATCCTGAAGAGGTTTACACCTTCACGCCGAAGGGCAAGGTTGTCGTTCTGCCGCGCGACTCCACCCCCATCGACTTCGCCTACACCATCCACACCGAAGTCGGCCACACCTGCGTCGGCGCCAAGGTCAACGGACGCATGGTGCCGCTGCGCCACAAGCTGCATTCCGGGGACATTGTCGAGATCCTCACCCAGCCCGGCCACAAGCCCAGCCGCGACTGGCTCGGGCTGGTCAAATCCTCCCGCTCCCGCAACAAAATCAAGCACTGGCTCAATGTTCACCAGCGCGAGCGCGCCATCGAAATCGGCCGCAAGCTGATCGAAAAGGAAGCGCGCAAATATCGCATCGCGCTCAAGGACATCAAAGACGCAGACCTGATGAAAGTCGCCTCTGGCTATGGCTTGGGCCGCGTCGACGACCTCATGGCCNGGCATCGGCTATGGGAAATATTCCGCCCGGCAGGTGCTGGCGCGGGTTCTGCCGGCTGGCGCCACGCCTTCCATTTCCGGGGACATCGAGGCCGAGGGCCTGACTTCGCAGCCTAGCGGCATCGCCAGCGTGGTGCGCCGCGTTTTCGGCGATCACAACGCCATCACCGTCCGCGGCCAGGGAGACATGCTGGTTTACCGCGCCCGTTGTTGCAATCCCATTCGCGGCGAGAGCATCGTCGGCTACATCACGCGCGGCAAGGGAGTTGCCGTGCACTCGGTCACTTGCCCCAACGTGACCAATCTTCTTTACGAACCAGAGCGCCGCATCGATGTCGAGTGGGCCCGCGACGACTCCGCCCCCTCGGCCTACCCCGTCAAACTCACCGTCTTCTGCGACGATCGCTTCGGCATGCTCAAGAACATCACGGGAGTCATCGGCGACGCGCAATCGAACATCCGCAACATCTCGGCGCACACGGCCAATAGCCAGGCCAGCGTCGAAGTGGTGCTCGACATCGCCGACTTGAAGCACTTGGAGCAGATCATCGGCGGCCTGCGCAAGATTCCCGGCGTGCACGAAGTGCAGAGACTCCAGAAAATCTGAAAACCAGTTGTCAGTGGTCAGTTGTCGGCAAAAGCTAGGACCAGCAACCTCCGGGTTCTGACTTCTGCATTCTAACTTCTGAACTCTGACTTCACGGTTTGGCTGACAACCGCTCCCGTCCCCTGTGATACTCTGTGCCCTCTGTGGTTTCTCACTGGCCACTGACAACTGACCACTGACAACTGCTCCCCATGCGCGAAGTCATCTCCACCAAAGACGCTCCTCAGGCCATCGGGCCGTACTCGCAGGCGATCAAAACCAACGGATTCATTTTCACCTCCGGGCAAATCGCCATCGACCCGGCGACGCAGCAGGTCATCGCCGGCGACGTGGCCGCACAGACCGACCGCGTCCTGCGTAATCTGTCTGAGATTCTCGAAGCCGCCGGCAGCGGACTCGGCAAAGTGGTGCGCGCTACCGTGTTCCTCAAGAACATGAACGACTTCACCGCCATGAACCAGGTCTATGGCAAGTACTTCAGCACCGCGCCACCTGCCCGCTCAACGGTCGAAGTCTCCGGTCTGCCCAAAGACGTGCTGGTCGAAATCGACGTCATCGCGCTGGAGTAAGAGAAAGCTCCAGGGGACGGAGGGTAAGACAGAATCCCTGTGCTCGTCAGCGCTCTCTGTGGTTAATATGTGTGAGGAGGCTTCCATGAGGAAAATCGGAATTGCCATTATCTTCGTGCTTACAAGCGCAGCGCTATTCGCCCAAACCGCGACCAAAGTCCAGGCCACAGCACCCAACACCAACGCGCCCACCAAAGTCACCGGACCGGGCGTCAAGACTGACTCCGGCTTGCAGTATTGGGACATCAAGGTCGGCAACGGCACCGAGGCGAAGCAAGGCAGCCACGTCCGCGTGCATTACACAGGCTGGCTGACCACCGGAAAGAAATTTGACAGCTCGGTTGACGCCGGCAAGCCGTTCGATTTCACCATCGGTCGCGGCGAAGTCATCAAGGGATGGGAAGAAGGCGTGGCCGGTATGAAGGTCGGCGGCAAGCGCCAATTGCGCATCCCGCCTGAACTGGCCTATGGTGCGCAAGGCTACCCGGGCGTGATCCCGGCCAATGCGACCTTGATCTTCGACGTTCAGCTGCTGCAGGTGCAGTAGGGGGACCAATTTCCGATTTGCGATTGTCGATTTCCAATTTTCTAGAAATTTACGCTTCCAATCGACAATCGAAAATCGTCAATCGACAATTCGTTCTACGCCTTGACCACTTTGCCGCTGCGCAGGCAGGAGGTGCAGACGCGGATGCGCTTGGTAGTCGCGCCCACGCGGGCGTGCACCGGACGCAGGTTGACGTTCCAGCGCCGCTTGGTCACGTTGTGGGCGTGGCTGATGCGGTTGCCCGCTTGCGGCTTCTTGCCGCAGATGTCGCATTGTTGGGCCATGACAGCTACTGATCCTTTCCAGTCCCTGATCGGAAACTATTATCTTACCGGATTTTCGCCGCCTCCGACAAATTCGCCCCGTTGCTCCTGGCGGCTCGTCAGTTTGAATCCCGCCCTCCTTACGTTTGGCGGCGTCATCCTGAGCGAAGCCGTTCTTCAGGTGGAGCGAAGGATCTCGCGTGGGCTCGACCTTTGCAGTGCGGGAGATCCCTCATCTGTCTGAACAACGATGAGCCTCGGAATCACTGGAAACTTCGGCACGATCCAGACGCACCACTTACGCTCGTGCGATACTGAATCCATGCAGTCGCCGCTTCGGGCACCCACCGCGTCCACCGATCCTAAGTCCGTCAAGGTGAACCTCACCACCGGCACGGGTGTCGACATCGAATGGAACGATGGCCACGTTTCCCATTACAACTTCGTCTACCTGCGCGACGCCTGCCCCTGCGCGATGTGCAACGAAGAGCGGGACAAGTCCGGACGCAAGCCGGGCGAGCCTCCCAAGCTAGCCCCCGGAGCCCTGCCCATGTTCAAGCCCGCGGCCAAGCCCATTTCGGCCGAGCCCATCGGCAAATACGCCATCAAGTTCTCCTGGAACGACAGCCACGACCTCGGCATTTACTCCTGGCAATACCTGCGCGAAGTATGTCCATGCGAGGAGTGCAAGGGGGCGGGATAACCAGCCACCATCCTCGCTAGCGTTGGCACGGGTTGATAGAATTGGGTTGCCGATGAAAACCGCCACCGTCCTCGTTGTACTCCTCTCCTCGATCAGCGTTCATTCGCAGGGTAGCGACCAACACAAGGTTCACGTGGCGATCCCTGGTGTAAAGGGCGCTCTGGAACTGGAAGTGGGTGACGCCTCTCCCCAAATGCGTGTCCGCCCGGATGGCAAGGAGGTCCAGTTGCGGGCTTTTGGCCGTTCAGACCAGCTCGCGATTACCGCATTCCTGCAACGAGTCACTTTTCCCGCTTCGGCAGAAAGATGCCGGGACGAGTGGTGGCCTGGTACCAAGCAGTCTGCGCCTCTGCAGCGCGATCAGCTACAGGAATCCGTGGTCAAGGATGGGATCGCTCGCGTGGAGTACGTAATCCCGGAGTTCAAGGGCGTCAAAGTGCATCAGAAAAACATCCACGCCTACCTCGGCGAGGGAGATCTCTGTGCCGAGATTCATCTGTCGAAAGCCGGCTTTCAAAGCGAGGACGAGCGACTCTTCGAGCAGGTGTTGTCGACCGTCCGCCTCCTCCCGGACGTGCCCGCAGCACAGNACCGGGAATCAGGCCCAGGCTTCTGATCGGGACAGCCTGTTCTATTTCGGAGAAGGCAGCCGGCAGTACCTCCAGCAGGATTACTCGTCCGCCGCAGTTTCCTATCAGAAGGCGCTGGATCTCGAAAAGCAGCAGCGCACTTTGTCGAAAACCAATTTCCGCGTATTGGTAGACAATCTGGGGATGTCGTATGGAATGAGCGGAAAACTCTCCCAGGCAAAGGCAACCTTCGAGTACGGCCTAACTCAAGATCCCGAATATCCGATGTTCTATTACAATCTCGCCTGCACTTATGGCGAGATGGACAAGATGGATGAAGCCCTCGCCCAACTTCGCCTTGCCTATAAATACAAAGCGAACGTGATTCCTGGAGAAGGATTTCCTGATCCGATGAAGGACGACTCGTTTCGGCACTTTGTAGGAAAAGCGGAGTTCAGGAATGCAGTTCGCGAGATGCAGAAATGATTCTCCCTACGCCGGTGTTGAAAAGCTCCCTCACCTTGACCTCATTTGCCCTGTAAAATTAATTCACCAACTCCGGAGCCGCTCCTGCATTGTCGTTTCTTGACCAACTCAACCCGCAGCAGCGCGAGGCCGTCGAAACCACCGAAGGCCCGGTGCTGATTCTGGCCGGTGCGGGCAGCGGCAAGACGCGTGTCATCACCTACCGCATTGCGCATCTCATCGAAAATTTGGGCGTGATGCCCGAATCCATTCTGGCGATGACCTTCACCAACAAGGCCGCCGCCGAAATGGGCGAGCGCGTCGACAAGCTCGTTGGCGGACTCAGCATCGCCAAGCCAATCATCTCCACGTTTCATTCCTTCTGCGTGCGTGTTCTGCGCCGCGACATCGAAGCCCTGCGCATTCCGTCCACCACGCCCGGCCAGCCGCCGATCGGCCACACGAAAAACTTTGTCATCTACGACGAAGCCGACCAGCTCTCAGTCGTCAAGTCGACGATGAGGCGCCTCGGCCTCGACGACAAGCAACTCACGCCACGCGCTGTGCTCTCGCGCATCTCGTGGGCCAAGAATCACATGCTCGATCCGCAGGAACTTTATCTGCAATCGGCCGATCCCAAGACCGAGAAGATCGCGCACTTGTACGAGGAATATCGCAAGGAGCTACGCAAGGCCAACGCGCTCGACTTCGACGATCTGCTGCTTGAATCCATGCGCTTGCTGAAGTCCGCAGCGCCCGTGCGCGACTATTACAACCGGCGTTTTCAATATCTGCTCATCGACGAATATCAGGACACGAACCGCCCGCAATACGAACTCATGCGCCTGCTTGCCGCCATGCGCCATAACGTGTGCGCCGTCGGCGATGAAGATCAGTCGATCTATTCCTGGCGTGGCGCCGACATTCGCAACATCCTCGAATTCGAGCAGGATTTCCCCGAAGCGAAAATCATCCGCCTGGAACAGAATTACCGCTCCACGCAAAACATCCTGCAGGCGGCATCGGCTGTCGTCGCGAACAATGTGCGCCGCAAGGGAAAAAATCTGTGGACCTCGCGTCAGGGAGGCACGAAGATCGGCTACTACGAAGCCCCCGACGGCGAGAACGAAGCCCTGTTCGCCGCCGACTGGATCGCGAAATATCTCCACGAGGGTGTTGAGCATGGCGAAACTGCGCGCGCCGCCGTGCTTTACCGCACCAACTCGCAGTCGCGATTGTTTGAGGAGGCCATGCGCCGCTACGGACTGAAATATCACGTGGTCGGCGGCTTCTCGTTCTACGAGCGGGCCGAGATCAAAGACATGATCTCGTACCTCAAAGTGATCCAGAACCCGGATGACTCGATCTCGCTGCTGCGCGTCATCAACACTCCGGTCCGCGGCGTCGGCAAAGGCACCATAGATAGCCTGGAACAGCTCGCCCTCGAAACGGGGCTCTCTCTCTGGGGCGCAATCGGCGAAGCAATCCGCCGCCAGCTCCTTCCGCCGCGTGCGTTGTCGTCACTGAAGAATTTTCAGCAGCTCATCGAAGACGCGGGCGCGATGCAGGCCGGCACATTCGCCGAACAATTGCAAGAAGATGTGGCGCGGGCGCCCTCGCCCGCGAGTGCCAAAAGGATGATGGATGCGGATGTTAATGACGCCACCTCCTTCGATCCCTCGGAGTTTGGGAATTCTTCGTTTGACTTTGGAGCGAACAAGGAGAGCCCTAGGTCCCTCGACTCCGACGAAACGCTCGCATCCGAGCGTTCCGCCTCCGCTCAGGATGACAACAGAAGCGGAGAACGCTCGAATGTTGATGCGGGGGATGCGTTTCCGGCTCCAACAGTCAGCACCGCCGACCTGCTCAAGTTTCTCATCGATCGCACCGGCTACATCAAGCTGCTCGAAGAAGAGGACACGCCCGAGGCCTGGTCGCGTATCGAAAATCTGCGCGAGCTGGTCAATGCCGCCATGGATTCGCGCGATCGCGGCGAAACTCTTGACCAGTTCCTCGACCACGCCGCGCTCATCAGCGACGCCGACGACTACGACGAGCGCGCACAGATCACGCTTATGAGTCTGCACGCCGCCAAGGGACTGGAATTTCCGCTGGTCTTCCTCAGCGGTCTCGAAGAAGGCCTTTTTCCACACTCCCGCACCATGCTCGTCCCCGAAGACATCGAGGAGGAGCGCCGCCTGTGCTACGTCGGCATGACCCGCGCCATGGACCATCTCATCCTTTCCCGCGCCGTCTACCGCCGCCGCTACGGCACCGATCTGCCCGAAGCCAGCGTGCCGTCGCGCTTTCTGGAGGAAGTCCCCGGCTCGCTGATCGAAGAATTGGGGACGAGCAGAGGTCGTGTGGGGCGGACACTCTTGTCCGCCCAGTCGCGAAGCGACGAGACCCTGTCAACCCACTACTCCTACGAAGACGAAGACCAGAGCGCAGCGTGGCACGCACCGCGCGACGACGGCCGCAAGCAGCAGGGCCAGCGTGGGGGCAGCCGCCCTCGGCTGTCCGGTGGGGCGAAGCCCCACGGCGAAGGCACTGCTCCCTCCCGCCTTTACAACTCCATCGAAAACATCGCTGAATTCTTCGCCAGTCGCGGACGCAGGTTCACGGTCTCGAAAGTTCCCGTCGAAGAGCCGACCGGCAAGCGCGGATTCCGCCCNCGGCCAAAAGGTTCGCCATCCGAAATATGGCGAGGGAACCGTCTACCAGCGCGAAGGAGAAGGCGAAGACGCCAAGATTACGGTACAATTCCCTCGCTTCGGCTTGAAGAAGCTGGTGGAGAAATATGCCCAGCTGGAGAGGGCCTGAGCGCGATTTGGTAATTTTGTAATCGGGTAATTTGGCAATTTGTAATCCGATCCACCGCTCAAATTACGAAATTACCCGATCACCAAATTACAAATTCAAAAAGGATTCATGGCCAATACATCGACGCTTAGCCGGGAAGAACGCAAGAAAGCCAAACGCGCCGCGCGCAAGAAACGTAAGGCGGAAAAGCCGCTCAAGCCCCGCGACTATCCGCGCGGATCAAAGAAGCCGAAGGTCAAGAAGATGGCCCGCGGCCAGGCGAAGCGGTAAGGCGGCATTCAGCCACCTGGCAGTTCGTTGCGCCGCCAAGAAGCTTCTCGTGGAATGCGAGCGGCTCATGGCTTGAACAAACTCAAGAAGTGAAGCATAGAGGCGTCATCCCGAGCGGAGCTGGTTTTCAAGCGGAGCGAGGGATCTCGCGCGGACTATTGTCGGCCGCAGTGTAGTGTTCGTTGACTGAATGCTGAGTGCTGATTGCTGAGAACTCGGGAGACTGCTTGTCACAACCACCCATCACCACCCAGCCTTCTCCGACGAACAACACCGTCCGTACCTCCGACAACCAACTGTTCTGCTGCAAATCGATCGACAAGCTGATCTCCGAATCGGAAGCTCCCGGCCAGCACCTGCAGAAAACTCTCGGGCCGTGGTCGCTGACCGCACTTGGCATCGGCGCCATCATCGGCTCGGGCATCTTTGTGCTCACCGGCACTGCGGCTGCCGGGGAGTACTTCAAGGCCTCCTCGATCTGGCACGCTCAAGTCCTCGACATCATCGTGAACCTGCTGCGCACGGGCAACACTTCGCAGGTTCTCATGCATGGACGCCCGCCCGCTGGTCCCTCCATCGCCATTTCCTTCTTCCTGGTCGCTCTCGCCTGCAGTTTCGCCGGACTCTGTTATGCCGAACTCGCCTCGATGATCCCCATCGCCGGCAGCGCCTATACATACTCCTACGCCACGCTCGGCGAAATTTTCGCCTGGATCATCGGCTGGGACCTCATCCTCGAATACGTGGTCAGCAATATCGTCGTCGCCATCGGCTTCAGCGCCTATGCCAAATCCCAACTTGCTGCATTCGGGCTCAACTTACCGGATAAATGGTCCACGCCCGTCTGGGAGTCGGGCCACTGGACTGGCTCGTACTTTAACTTTCCTGCCTTTCTGATCGTTTTCATCCTCACCGTCCTGCTTGTGCGCGGCGTGCGCGAATCCGCTGAAGCCAACAACATCATGGTCGCCATCAAGATTGGCGCCATTCTTGTGTTTCTGATCGTCGGCGGCGCGCTGGTCAGCCCCGCTAACTGGAAGCCTTTTGCGCCCTCGGGATTCGGCGGCATCGTCACCGGAGGCGCCATCGTCTTCTTCACCTACATCGGCTTCGATTCCGTTTCCACCGCGGCCGAGGAAGCTCGCAATCCGCAGCGTGACCTGCCCTTCGGCATCATCGCTTCGCTCATCGTCTGCACCCTGCTTTACATCGGTGTCAGCATCGTGCTGCTCGGCATGATGAAGTACACGACCTTCGTCACCGGCGCCGCCAACGAAGCTCCCGTCGCTTACGCGTTGCAGATGCTCGGTGCCAGCCGCTGGTCGCGTTCCATCATTGTGATCGGCGCGCTCACCGGCATGATCTCCTCTCTGCTTGTCTTTCAATACGGCCAGGCCCGCATCTGGTATGCCATGTCGCGCGACGGCCTGTTCCCTAAGCTTTTCTCCGCCATCCATCCCAGGTTCAAGACGCCGCACTGGTCGACCTGGATCGCAGGCTTCGCCGTCGGCATCCCCAGTGGCATCATGGCCACGGCCGACGCCGCCGATCTCTCCAACATCGGCACGCTGTTCGCCTTCGTGTTGGTCTCGCTCGGAGTGATCGTCTTGCGCCGCACCCAGCCGGATCGCAAACGCGTCTTCCGCGTGCCCTTTGTGCCGTGGTTCCCGCTGATCTCGATCATCCTTTGCGGCGGCCTGATGACTGGCCTTACCGTCATCACCTGGGCCCGCTTCGTAGGCTGGTTTCTCATCGGGCTGCTGATTTATTTCTTCTACAGCCGTCACCGCAGCGAGTTCGCGCGAACTTAGAGCGAGACATATTGAGCGAATCCGAGCGATGGCCTGGCTCACTTTTGAGCCTCGCCAGCGTCTCACAAGTGCCACAGTTGGATTGATCTGGGTAGGGGCAGTTTGATTGTCATCTGAGCAAGCGTTCTTTGCGCCGCGAAGGATCTGGCGAGCCGCGCGAAGCGTCGCGCAGTTTGCGACGCAATCATCGCGCGTTTGGCTCGCTTCCTTACCAAATTGCACCACTACCGCGCGGTGAACCTGCTCGCCAATCCCTCCGCCACAATCTACAATCTGAGAAATGACCGCGCCCGAGCGCCCGCCGTCGAACTTCATCCGTCAGCTTCCCAAGGCCGAACTCCATCTCCATCTCGAAGGCGCGGTCGAACCGGTCACGCTGCTCGAACTCCGCCAGCGCCACGGCGATCAAGCCACCCTCGCCGACACCGAGCAGCTCTATCGATACTCCGATTTCCAGAGCTTTCTCATGGCGTTCAAGGAAGTGAGCGCGCATCTGCGCGGCCCTGACGACTACGAATTCGTCGCCTACCGCCTCATGCAGCGCCTGAAGGAAGAAAATGTCCTGCACGCCGAAGTTTACGTTGCCGTGGGCGTCTGCCTCTATCGCAAGCAGGATTTCGCTGCCATCTTCGAGGCCCTCGATCGCGGACGTGCCCGCGGCGCGCGCGACTTCGGCGTCTCGCTGCTCTGGATTTTCNGACGCCACCCGCCACTTCGGCGTCGAAGACGCCCAGAAGGTCTTCGAACTCGCCGTGCGCTATCGCGACCGCCACGTGGTCGGCGTCGGCATCGGCGGCGACGAGCAGAAGGCTCCGCCTGAACTTTTTCGTGGTGTCTACGCCTACGCCGCCGATCACGGCCTGCGCCTCACCGCCCATGCCGGTGAGAACGCGCCCGCCGAGTCGATCTGGGGAGCGCTCAACCTGCACGTCGAGCGCATCGGCCACGGCCTCACNGCCTCACCGCCGCCCAGGACGCCGACCTGATCGAAGAGCTCGCTTATCGCCAGATTCCGCTCGAACTCTGCCTCACCAGCAACCTGCGCACCGGAGCCTGCAAGGCCATTGCCGAGCATCCTGCGAAGAGTTATTTCGACCAGGGCGTTATGATCACACTCAACACCGACGACCCGGCTCTGTTCGGCACTTCGCTCTCTCGCGAGTATCAGCTTGCGCAGGACGCCTTCGGATTCACCGACGAGCACCTGCGCGAGCTCGCGCGCAACTCGTTCGAAGCATCGTTTTTGGCTCCGGAAAAGAAAATCGAACTGCTCAGCCTGTTCGACGCCGCCGCCGCGCGATGATTTCCGAAGGGGTTGTCCTTTCCAGCAGGGACCATGTAGGGACAGCCGCCCAAGCCTGCCCTGAGCGCAGTCGAAGGGGCTGTCCGGCCGGGCGCAGCCCGGCAGCGCCGTTGTAAAATCCTCAATCGGAACTCGTCGATCGCAGATTGAAACTGACAACTGACCACTGCTTCCCATGCCCATCCGCCCCATCCTCCAACTCGGTGACCCGCGACTGCGAGAAGTCGCCGCCCGCGTCGTCGATCCCTCTGCGCCTGACATTGCCGCGCTGGTCCAGGACCTGGCCGACACCCTCGCTCACTGGCGCGCCGAAACCGGCTACGGACGCGGCATTGCCGCTCCACAGCTTGGGGTTTCGCTGCGGGTGATCTTTCTGCAACTGCCCGGCGAAGAGCCCTGGCCGCTGATCAATCCAAGCATCCTTGAACGCAGTGAAGAAAAGATCGTTGTGTGGGATGCCTGTCTTAGTTTCTTGTCGATCTTCATGCAGGTCGAACGCCATCGCACGATTACGATTCAATATCAGGACCTCGCCGCAGAATGGCATGAGCTCCGGGCAGGCGATGAAAAAAACTTGTCTGAGCTTTTACAGCACGAACTCGACCATCTCGAGGGCATCCTCGCCGTCGATCGCATCACCGACATCAAAACCCTCTGCACCCGCCAAGAATTCGAGAAGCGCTACCGCGACTCCAGCCCGTATGCGCTTACCACGGCGAAAAGTTAAGTGCAGAGGCTGGCAAAGTCCATGTGGGGACAGCCGCCCTCGGCTGTCCGGTCGAGCGCAGCTCGACAGCGTTGTTCGGGGCTAAGGAGATGAATATAGCCGGTCACGAAAAACACCCACGCCTTCACCTCAATTTCCGTCTTCTCCCCGGCCCCTACGCCATCGTGCACCTCGCTCCGGACGCATCCATCCCAGAGTGGGCGGCACAAGGCGAGTTCACCTCGATCACTCGCAGTGCCAACGAACTCTCCATCGTTTGCCCTGCCGCCAATCTTCCGCGCGACGTTCAATCCCCAAATCGCTGGATCTGCCTCAGACTCGAAGGCCCGTTCCCGTTTTCTGAGGTCGGAGTTCTGCTCTCCTTCATCGAGCCACTTTCCAACAACGGCATTCCCATCTTCGCCATCTCCACCTACGACACCGACTACGTTCTCATTCAGGAAGAATTCGCCGGAGCCGCCCTCGACCTACTGCAGCGCGCCGGCCACGAGCTCTGGCCACGCGACGAATCCTGGCGCAAGCTGATCGAATAATTTGGGAACCGTTTAACTTGAACTTAACGAATCTATGAGGACGTCATCCCGACGCCCCGCGTTTTCACCAGCGGGGCGAGAGCCTGCCCTGAGCGAACTCCGAGCGTAGTGAGGGGGAGTCGAACGGGGATCTCGCGTGGAGGGGCGAACATGTCCCACACTGCAGCGGCGTCAAAAGCTGATCCACGCAAAACGCGGTGGAATTCTTTACGAATTTGCCATTCATCCCCCAAATCCTTCCATCCGCTGCGACGGACCATCCATCCCCCAGGTATTTGTGTTCTAATAACGGTTTAGCCAACTCATGCCCTCGCTTCCGACATCCTTGCGCCGCAACGCCAAGGCCCTGCACCGCAATCTACGCGGAGCCTTCATGGCCGCGCGTGCTCTTGCCTCGACCAACCATCCCCTGCTGGCGCACATTATTCCCGTGCGCCGCTGCAATCTGGCCTGCACTTATTGCAACGAGTTCGACGACTTCTCAAAGCCCGTCCCCATCGAGCAGATGTTCCGCCGCGTCGACAAGCTGGGCGAGTTGGGGACGTCCGTCGTCACCATCTCCGGCGGCGAACCGCTGCTGCATCCCGAGCTTGACGACATCATCCGCCGCATCCGCCACCATGGCATGGTCGCCGGCCTCATCACCAATGGCTATCTGCTGGTCGCCGAGCGCATTCAGCGCCTCAACCGCGCCGGACTCGAGTGGCTGCAGATTTCCATCGATAACGTCAATCCCGACGATGTGTCGAAAAAGAGTCTGAAAGTTCTCGACCGCAAGCTCCAGTTGCTCGCCGAACACGCCGACTTTCACGTGAACATCAATTCCGTCGTCGGCAGCGGCATCCGTCATCCCCAGGACGCGCTCACTATCGGCAAGCGCGCCATCGAACTGGGATTCAGCTCGACCATCGGTATCATTCACGACGGCGACGGACAGCTCCAGCCGCTCGCCGATGAGGAACGCCGCATCTACCACGAAATGAAGTCGATGGAGAAGCGCAGTTTCACCCGCGTCAACGCCTTTCAGGACAACATTGCCCAAGGCAAGCCCAACGACTGGCGCTGCCGTGCCGGCGCGCGCTATCTCTACATCTGCGAAGACGGACTCGTTCACTACTGCTCGCAGCAGCGCGGCTATCCCGGAGTTCCCCTCGAAACCTACACGCGCGACGACTTGCGCCGCGAATTCGTGACCGCCAAGCCCTGCGCGCCGCACTGCACGGTCTCGTGCGTGCACCAGGTTTCGATCTTCGACGCCTGGCGCGCCCCGCAGCATGAAGGGCAAGCGGTCGGCGTGCCAGCCACCGATCTGGTGCAGATCAAGTAGATTTGGTCATGCACGGATCCGCCGCAGCTGAAGCCAACAAACCTTATTAGATCTCGGGCCATTCCACAAAGGGTTTTGGGTAGGGCACGGCTTTAGCCGTGCCGTTGACGCCCGCAAAAGATGTGGGGCTTTAGCCCCTGAGGAAAGTGGTCTCTTGGTTGATTTGTCAGACGTTTCCAGCTATCAGCGACTCAGTGTCGAATCGTCGGTTGGCTGAACGCTGAGGGCTGACTGCCGAGTGTGGCTCTACTTCTTCCCCTGCGCTGTCGGCGGCAGCAATCCATTCAGGCGCAGGTACATCGCGGCCGAGCTATAGTGATCGGCCCAGTCGTTGGTCAGTGCGATGAGGGCGAACGCACGCGGACCCTTGCGTCCGCCGAACAATTCTATTTCGTCGCCGAGCTTGGAATCGTCCACCTTCGCCAGGGCAGTGCTGCAGAACTCGAAACTCGCCTTCAGCGCCTCGACCAGCTTGTCCTTGCCATCGTCTTCCTTGAGATTGGTCGCCTTCACCTCAGGCAGGTCGCCGATGCGCGAGCACAGATGATTGTTGGACTCGACGATGTGCAGCACCAGATGGCCGAAGGTCATCTGCTGTTCCGTCGGATGGAAGCCGAACTTGTCAGCAGGCATTTCTTCGACCGCTGCCACCAGATTCTTCTGCTGCCGCGGCAGGATCTCCCTAACTACCGACGTAACCGGATTCTTCTCCTGCGCCAACGCCGTGGCTGAGAAGCAAACCGCCATGGACAATGAAAGGACCGCCCCAGCCGCAAAAAGTAGACAGAGGCAGATGAACCGCTTCATGACATCCTCCGCGATCGTGCTGTAGGATGACTGATTCGTTGCGCCCCCATTCTACTCGCGCCCACCGCCCGCGGCGAACGCCCGCCCCGCTTCCTACTTCACCGCCGGCTTCAGCGTCGCGCCCTGCTTCTCGCGCCGCATCTGGGCTGCCAGCTCGCGGATCTCCGTCAGATCGCGCTGCATTTCGCTCCAGCCATACCACAGCGCGTAGTCCGGGCTGGCATGGAACGTGCCCTGAAACGTGCGCATCCGGTGCTCGAGATACATGACGAACAATTTCTGCTCGATCACGGTCGGCGCATCGTGAAACGTCAGCAGATTGGGGAACGGATACGCATAATTCGCCGGCTTGGGCAGCACGTCGTCTTTGTAAAGACCCGCGACGATGCGGATCGCCTCTGCCATCAGATGATCGGCATTCCGGATCATGTCATCGCCCTGCGCCAGCTGCTGCTTAGCGAAGTTCACCGAGTGGCACTGATTGCAGGTCTTGATCATCTTGTCGCGTTCCCGTTGCCAATCCTCCTGCGTCAGCCGGGCGAGATCCGCAGCTTTGACCACATCCACCAATTTCGTCGGCTGGCCCGAAGGATCGAGCACTCCCAGAGCTTCAAGAATCGTGGCCCGGTCCGCGGCCCACTGCTTGTCTTCCGGCAGAGGCAGGCGGACGGCGAGAAATCCCCACGCCGTGCGCACTTCGTGATTGCCATTCTGCATGTGGCAGGTCTGGCACGTGGGTGCCGCAGCGTCGGCTGGCAAGATGTGCATCTGCTTCAGGTCGTGACGCACGCCGTGCTTGGAGGCGGAATACATCTCCCACTGCGGATGATCAAAGCCCATGTGGCAGGTCTCGCAGGCCTGCGGCTGGCGCGCCTCTNTCCGCTGAGAACGTGTGCCGGGTATGGCAGGCGTCGCATTGTGCCGCACCAAACTCCGTCCCCGATCCGTTTTGCCGCAGCTCGAGCAGTTCGGTCAATGTCTTGTCGCCAATTTTGTGGCATCCGCCGCAGCCCTTCTCGCCCTCGGTCATGGCCATGGGCTGCCAGTGGATCGTGGGCATGGCTTTCATCGCCGCCCACGCCATCGCGTGCTTGCCCTTGTGGAACTGCGTCACCTGCGTCTCGTGGCACTGCGCGCAGGTTTCCGGCGTCGGAATACTTACCTTGGCCACGTCGTTCGCTGAGGTGTGCCGGTCGCCGTGGCAGCTCACGCACGTGACCTCGACTCCGCTGTGCTTGCTCAGCTTCCAGTCAGAGACGATGTTCGGCGTCACCTTGCTGTGGCACTCGATGCACTGCGCAGCGGCCTGTTCAGCGGCGATCTGCCCACTCAGGGCAAGAGAGAACACAAGCAGGGTGAATGAGTTTCGAATNAGCCCAGGAGAAAGTGGGTGGCATAAGCGCCTCCTGCACGCGCGAATGATAATCCAAAAAAGAATGTCCGGCTGTGACCTCTAACCAATCTCCAGCTACACCGCCCGTTTTAGAACGTAAATCACCCAGGGCGCGATCTTAGTTTCGCTCACCCACTGATAAGGTTCGTCGCCCTTTGCAAGAGGCTTGAGCGTCTGCACTGCCTTAAGACCGGCCTCGCGATAGATCGCTCCGTAGGATTCATCCGTGCAAAGAATGTCTTCGACCGGTCTTCTGTCCTCGTGATCGGTGCAGATGATGCGCACCACATCTCCGCTGTGAGCGGCCGAGTTCTGCGGGAAATCCTTCGTGGTAAAGGAAGCCCATTCATGCGCGTAAATCTCAGGGGACGACACCACGCTGACCATGGCCCCCTTAGGCCCGAGGAGCCTTTCGAGATCGCGAAAGATTCTGACCTTAATCGCGGCAGGAATGTTGTCGAATGTGAAAGCCGAGAGCACGAGATCGAAGGACCCGTCGGTAAACTCGCTGAGGTCATCTCCCGGGACGAGGCGGTAGTCGCCGGCAGGGTCGGTGGCGCGGGCTATCCGCAGCATATCCTCGGAAATATCAACTCCAGTCACCTGGAACCCAAGGTTGCGCAGCAGCCGCGTCGATCTCCCTGTGCCGCAACCGAAGTCCAGCGCCCTCGTGCCCGCGACATGTTCAGAAATGATCGCCGGCAGATCGGGGCGAGGTAATACGTGTTCGCGAATTCCAGCGTGGCATACGCGCCGGCACGGCTCACATCCTCGTAGCAGTTGATGAAGGCCATCCCTGCCTCTTCGACGAGTTCTTTCCGATCTCATCAAGAGCTTA
>OCOJ01033418.1_pt2 | contig 17487 bp, 21 predicted proteins | sample 1539251 | NCBI WGS metagenome assembly OCOJ01 (sample SAMN01911457, study PRJEB22624) | soil metagenome | biome: Soil | place: Malaysia | collected 2012-04-30 | depth RA_metagenome m | reverse complement strand
GGCTCGATTGGACGGCAATGCCTTGCCGTTGTGGAGTCGCTCCCGGAACGTTTTGGTATTGTGGCGCTGGCTGCTGGCGGCAACCTCGATGAATTGACCAGTCAGATCGAACGCCACAAGCCCGAAGTAGTCTCCGTAGCCGACGCAAAAAAGGCCGACGCGCTGGCCGAGCGCCTTCGCTCCAAAGCAATCTCCCAGCTGCCCGAACTCCATCACGGCGCGGAAGGCATGTTGGCCGTCGCAACGCATCCAAAAGCAGAGATGGTTGTGTCCGCGGCTGTTGGCGTAGTTGGCCTCGAAGCCACCTACGAGGCCGTCAAGCGCGGCAGAACCGTCGCTCTCTCTAACAAAGAAGTTCTGGTAGCCGCAGGCGAATTGGTCATTGCCGCAGCAAAGCACGCCGGCCGCGAGCTCCTTCCTGTCGACAGTGAGCACAACGCCGTCCATCAATGCCTGCGCGGCGGCACTCGCGGAGAAGTCCGCCGCCTCGTCTTAACTGCCTCCGGCGGGCCTTTTCGCAAGACGCCGCTCGCCGCTCTCGATCACGTAACTCCGGAACAGGCTCTCGCGCATCCCAATTGGAGGATGGGCAACCGCATCACCATCGATTCCGCTACGATGATGAACAAAGGTTTCGAGGTCATCGAGGCGCACTGGCTTTTTGACATGCGCCCCGACCAGATTGAGGTCGCCATTCATCCCCAGTCCACGATTCATTCGATGGTCGAATTCGTCGATGGTTCGATTTTGGCGCAACTCGGCCCCACCGACATGCGCATGCCCATCCAATATGCGTTAACCTATCCGGAGCGCGTGGCATCCAACCAAGTAGCCCTCGATTGGACCACGCTCCGGCGGTTGGATTTCGAGAAAGTTTCCACTCGGCGGTTTCCGTGTCTTCGGCTGGCTCGCGAAGCGTTGAAAAAGGGCGGCGCGTTGCCCTGCGCGCTCAACGCCGCGGACGAGGTCGCCGTGGCCGCTTTTCTCGAACGTCGCTTGCCGTTCCGCGGTATCGTCGAAGTAATCGAGCGGGTGCTCGGCCGCACACCGCGGACACGCTTTGAGAAAATGCAAGACGTGCTGGCCGCCGACCAGGAAGCCCGCAAGATGGCCCGAGAAGAAGTCGAGCGGCTTTCTGTAACAGCGGCCGCCGCGTCGTAATGGGGAACGAAAAACGAGGGTAACCGGATTTCATGAACACACTGATTGGCATCTTTCTGGTTCTTGGCGTGATGATTCTGGTCCACGAGTGGGGCCACTTCGTCGTTGCTCGCCGGTTTGGCGTGCGCGTCGATGTTTTCTCTATCGGATTTGGCCCGCGCCTGTTTGGCTGGAAGCGCGGCGCCACCGACTACCGCATCAGCCTGCTGCCCCTCGGTGGATACGTGCGCATGGCCGGGCAGGACTTGTCGGAAGTCGATTCCGGGGACAAACCCCCGACAGGCGCTCCTGACGAACTGATGAGCAAACCCCGCTGGCAGCGCGCCTTGATTTCTCTCGCCGGTCCCACCGTAAATCTGATTATGCCCATCGTGTTGCTGGGCGGTTTCTTCGCCTTGAAAGGACTCCCGTATCCCGCCCATTGGGACAAACCGATCGTGATCAGCGATCTCCCGCAAACGAGCCCACTCGCTAAGGCCGGAGTCAAGGATGGGGACCAGATTGTCGTCATCAACGACGTGCCAACTCCAAACTGGTCCAAGGCTTACACGATTCTCGGTCAGCTACCTCCTTCCGAATCGGTCATTCATTTCATCGTCGATCACCAGTCCGCGAAAGAGACCTTCGACATCAAAGCAGCCGATTTTCGCAACTCCGAGCAGCCTCTCGGGACCGCTTTCGTGCAACCCCTCGTCGGTCAAGTGAGCTGGTTTCAGCCCGCCAGCCGCGCCGGCATGAAGCGCGGCGACTTGATTCTCTCTGTCAACGCAACGCCGGTGAAGAGCTGGGAAGAATATCGCCAAATCATCAGGCGCTCCGGCGGACAGCTTCTGAACACGGCGGTGCGGCGCGGCGCGGACACGCTGACCCTCGCTGTTCATCCCGCTTCCCAGCGCGACGAAAACGGACAGCCCGTCTGGATCATCGGCGTGGGGCCCGAAGGCCAATGGGCCTTCAAGCACATGAGTGTGGCGGCATCGGTCAAAGAAGCTTCGCTCGAAACGGTGGACGCCACCGGCAGGTTGCTGGGCATTCTCGGCCGCCTTTTCACTGGGAAACTTTCCGTTAGGCAATTGCAAAGTTTCGTCGGCATCGCGGTGCAAGCCGGCCAAGCGGTGCAAGAAGGCCCTGTTGACGTTATCAACCTGATGGCCATGATCAGCCTGAACCTAGGCATCTTGAATCTGCTTCCGATTCCTATCCTCGATGGCGGCAATATCCTGCTGCTCACCATGGAAGGAATCCGCCGCCGCGATTTCAGCATGGCCTTCAAAGAGCGCTTCGTCCAAGTGGGTTTGGTCTTCCTTTTGGTGCTCTTCGTCTTCGTCATGTACAATGACGTAAGGCGGCTGCTGCCCATTCATTCCTAGCTCGAGTTTGCTGGCTTGCCGCGCAGCCACAGCCGCTTCTCAGGAGCGCAGCCCATGGCCGCATCCCCCGCGCACCGTGTTTCCACTGGCGAGCGGCTCAATACCGCGGAAACAACCGGCAAACTCCAGCAGGCCGTCCGCCAGCGCGGCATCCGCCTTACCCGGCAGCGCCGCGTCATCCTCGAAGTGATGGACGCCGCCGAGCAGCACCTCGACATCGACCAAATCTACGACCGCGCCAAGAAAATCGATCCCGACGTCCACCTCGTCACCGTCTATCGCACCATCGATCTCCTCAAGAGGGAAGGGCTCATCGACGAGCTGGATCTGCTCCATCTCCGCGGCGACCGCCACTACTACGAGAGCCATGGCCCGCGCGACCACATCCACGTCGCCTGCCTGCGCTGCGGCAAAGTCCGCGAATTTGAGAGCCGCCTCTACGAGCAACTCAAACAGCAAATTGCCCGCGACTTCGGCATGAAAGTCACCGTCTCTCGCACCGAAGTCGGCGGCTACTGCGCCGNAGTGCCTGCAAAAGAAGAATAGTGGCGAGTGACGAGTGGCGAGTGGCGAGAACGGTAAACAGGACGGCCAATCCCTACTGCTAGCGTAGGCAGGCCTGCCGCGGCAGGCAAGCCGGATGACCATCCTTCGTCGGATGGTCAGAACGCGAAATGGAAGGCATGGGTGGAGGCGAGGCAAAGTCAAAACCCGCACAGGCAAACCCGGCGTGTGCGGCACGCAAATTTGCTTCCGGGCAAAGTCTNCTGCCCCACCCGCCTTGACGCCGCTTTTTGACTGCACCTGCATGACTCTATGTTTGCGAAGCCCCGACGCACGTTCCGGGTGCATACGCCGCCGCGGGATGCAAGAAATTGCGCAAGAGGTGTGAAGGCACGGCGTTTGGCGCAGGATTGTGTATAATTGCGGTTGGTGCTACACACCATGAAGACGAATAGAGCCGCGTTGACACGAACGAATCTCTTGCTAGAAACGGAGAAGGTGCGGCGGCTTCGCAAGGCGCTCCGGTCGCGCAGCAACTCGGAAGCTGTGCGGCGAGCGATCGACGAGCGGCTGGCTGTGGAGTCAGGTCTTGCAGCCCTGCGAAGCCTGAAGANTGCTCGGAGGTCTCGAGGACGTCCTTGGACGTGTTTCAGTAAAGAAGAAATGACGGCACTCATGGGATGGTCAGTTAGAACGCAAAATGGAAGGGATGGGTAGAAGCGAGGAAGAGTCAAAATCCGCACTCGCAAACGCGGCGTGTGCAGCACGCAAATTCGCTTCCGGGCAAAATCTCTGCTCCACCCACCCGAACACAAGGATAGGGAAACGTCCCGTCTGTCCCTCACTACTGGCTGTAACCTGTCGGCTCTCGACTACTTACGCGCCCTTCTCTGCGTTCTCCGTGATCTTTGTTCTATGTGCTCCTGGTGTTCCGTCCCTCGCAACGTTGGAAAAGATCACATCTGAGGCCGAGGCTACGTGCCGCACCTCCGGTGCTTCGCGCCTCTATACACCACGCGCCCAGCGCTTGCGCGCTGGGCTAACGTGTAGCGCGCCTACGGCGCTTCAAAGAAGTTGTCTTTTGTTTCCTGTCGGATCCCTGCAGTGAACTTCTCAAGAGAGGGCACGATATATCGTGCCCCTACACCGAGATATCGCACCATCAGGACGTAAAACCATGCCAAACAAAAAAGTGAACCCCAAACTCCTGTGGATGCAGTTTGAAGATGTTCTGGCCCCGCGTCTCGGCTTGACCGTCAAGGAGCGGGCCGTCTATTCCCATTTGCTGCGCCATTCGCTCGTCGTAGGTAAGCAGCGCCTGCAGTTTGCGGTGATCTCCTTAGCTCGCACTCTGGGTATCTCTATCGGACCGGTGCGGCAGGCGGTGCGGCGGCTCGATGAGCTGGGGGCTTTGCGCGTGCTCAAACGCAGCAAGACCGGTCATCTCGTCGAGATGCGCGTGCCGGAGAAGATCCGCGCGATCCGCTGGGGCAAGAATGGTGCGTTAGTAGAGATAGGGACGGCCGGGGAGCCTCCTGCCGCGACCCTCGAAGCCACGGATTTCTTGAAAACTTGGGGGCTCCGCAAAGCCATTCACGATCGCGAGCGCGGCGCGTGCTTCTACTGCCTGCGCCGCCCTCCCGGTAAGGTGCGGTGCCTGGACCACGTCGTGCCCCGGGTGCGCTTGGGACGCAATTCCTACCGCAACCTGGTTTCCTGCTGCATGGAATGCAACACGCGCAAGGGCGACCGTCCAGCCCCGGATTTTCTGCGTACTCTTTACCGCCAGGGCCACCTCACGTCCGCCGAACTCAGNCGCACAACTCCGCCGCTTGCAAGAGCTCGCTGCAGGCAAGCTCCGCCCTTCACTCCCCTCATAGGGGCACGATATCGCGGATTCCGGGCAGCAGCCGGAACATCGTGACCCCGCGCGCGACTGGCTGTTGCTTCGAGCACCAGGCCGGTGTAGTGGCCGATCTTCAGATCGGTTGTTCTTCTCTTTGGCGACCCAACTTATTTCGCTAGCTCGTATTCTCCTTCGACTTCGCACGCCAGCCCATCGCCGGAGGGTTTGCAGGTGTAGGTGCCCTTGCCTTTAATGCCCTTTAGCTTGCCGGTCCCGCCGCTGAATCCCCAAGTGCCCTTTACTTCCACCACGGCGCCGTCTTTTGACGTTCCTGTGCCCTGATACCGTACGAAGAACTTGTCCCCGCTTTCCATGGTGGCCACATGAAAGCCGTGGGCATGGGACGTATTGCCGCTGGCGTCCACAGTTTCCGAGCTCACGCCGTCCTTGGTTTTGTCTCCGCCGATCTCCATCGGCTTCGGATAGGTGCATTTGAATTGCTCCACGCCCACGCTGTGGTCCGGGCGATCGCCTACCGGAACCATTTGTGAGGTATCGGGTTTGCCGCATTGCGCTGTTCCACTAACCTTGTTCTGAGCTGCTGCTGTTGCCGCGCACAAACACAAAGCAGCCGCTGCCAGGAAAAATCGTCGCATGGGATTCTTCGCCATCGCGCGCTTGCAACGCGATGACTCTACCTCCTTCTTTCTTTGATTTTTTTGAGGGCCCTTCAGAGTCCCCCGAAGCCTATTCCAGCGGCCTCCGCAGCGTCAAGCCAAAGCTCGCCGCACCAACGCGGTTTCCTCGCGACGCTTTTTGGCCTTACGCGGTCGTCTGTCCGTGACCCGTGAGAGTTGACCGTTCGGCTGCGCCAGCCTGCGGCAGGCAAGCTCAGAATGACGGTTGTGGCGAGATGCAGGGGTGGCGACGTAAAGTCGCCGCTACAAGGGCGCATGCAACGCGCCTACAACTGCAAAGCGGCCGACCAGATGCCGGCGCTACAAAGGCGAGATAAGGAAAGAAAAGCGGCGTCAAGCCGCCGCAGTCCAAGAGAGGACGGACTATGGTCCGCCCCTACAAATGGGAGGCAGAGATTGGCGACGCCCCGACCGGGTCGGGACAAATGCCGTCGCCGCTACATGGGCAGGAAGCTCACACGCCAATTCGGCGTCTGGGGCACGCACGCAGGAAGCAACCTGCGGCACAAGTGAAGTGGTCCCTTGACGCGTGCCCCAGGGGCGTGATTAGGCTTTTCCCAGGTAGGCGGCGACGAGGTTGGCGCAGGCTTCGACGAATTCTTGTTCGGATTTGGGGAAGGAGTCGGCGAAATAGCTTTCGACGTCGAGTTCGCCAGCGAGCTTCTTTTTCGCGAAAATGGGGACAACAATTTCTGATTTCACCATAGAGGAGCCGGCGAGATAGCGCGGGTCTTTGGAGACGTCCTGAACGACGAGGACTTGGCCGCTGGTGGCTGCGGCGCCGCAGAGTCCGGAAGTGAAGGGAATGCGAGCGTTGGGAGTAAAACTGCCGGCGTAGGGGCCAACAACCAAATAGGTTGGGTCGGCGGGATCGACGAGATAGAAGCCAACCCAGTTGTAGCGCGCCATTTTTTCGTGAAGGCGCTTGGCCATTTGCTCCATGAGGGATTGCGCGGCCAGAGCGGTGGCGGCCATCTGGGTGAATTCCTGGAGGAGTTCTTTTTGCGCGGGCGTCATGGGATTGACCTTATGCTGAGAGCCGGAAAGCGCGGCGGCGCGAAAAATTCGCCGCGGTTCGCTCAACAGTTTACACGAATCAGGAGAGGCGCAACCTCACCGTCATCCATTCCTATTCGCAAAGTAGCGGCGAGTACGGAGGTTGGGGCCAGGATGCCGAATCTAAAGATGGGCCACTACATCTCCGGCAACGCCCCGCGCTTGCGAGGAGATTTCTACGGGTGGTGGGTATAAGCCACGACGTGTCAGGGCGGCCACGACTGGATTAAGAAGGAATTCCACCAACTCTCCTATTATCAATAGAGGAGTGGGTGGAGAACCCCGTGCAACTTAACATTTCGGGGTTGCCAGCTAGAGTCTCCCCGTGTGGGGCCACATCTCGGCTCAATCGAGCTTTTAGGCAGGAGGCCATCCGTGAGGCTGAATCGGGGTGCGCAACTACTGTTGCTGGTTTTCGTCTTCTGTCTGGCTATGGGAAGCGGCCAGGAGCTATCGAATCAGGCTGCCGCGCCTGTTCTCGTTCCGCGAAGCCAAGTTTTTGGTGCCCCTGCGCCGATGGGGTTCTTCACCCAGGTCCCCGCGGACATTACGCTCGTCCGCCATGGCAACGGGGCGCGCAATGGCCAGCTTTGGATCCGAACCTCGGTTGAAGGTCTATTCGTTGCCGGAACGGTCGATGGCGACTTGCCCGATTTCCCGCATACCAAGGAACAAATCTTATCCAAGGATCATGTTGAGCTCTGGCTCTCCGGTTCGCCGGACATAGACCTGCCTCCGATTGGGTGGGGAGATCAATTCGGCGACACGGTGCTCCCCAAGGGGCCGGATTCCTGCGCGGATTGGGCGAAACCGTTTGCCAGACCTGGTGCGCCCGACCTCGAGAAGATGTGCAAGGATTGGGCCGCCCTCCAGGTTCGCTACCGAGCCTATCTAAAGAAGCTGTTNTATCTAAAGAAGCTGTTCGTGCGGGAGTGGGTTGTGTCGCCGGACTATGCTGTGGAATCGTTTGCGACTCCCGCCTACGACGAGATCCAAAAGGATTTTTCCAAGCTCGGAGATGATTTCCCGGAGATTATGAAGCCCAAGGGAAGCGTGAAGATGTTTCTTTTCCCAGAGCAGTCCGGTTATTCGTTTCAGATTTCTATTCCGTTTGAGGCGCTTCCTCCTTTGCCGTCGCTGAGCCAGGGCGAATTGTATTTTTCACTGGATGTGTTCAATGCCATGCCCGCGGGAAAGAACACGGCTGCGTATTCCACCTCTTCGCCCGCACGAGTCAACGGCAAAGCGGACACTTTCAACTTGCTCCGGCTGGAGGTGCCCTTCCGTTTCTCGTTGACCCCCTGCCAAATGCCACTAGCGGGCATTGACAAGCGAGGCGCTTACCACCCCGCGTGGTTTATTCCGGAACGCGGGCCAGGGAATGAGTATGAATCAGAGGCTTTTATCCTTGTGAATGATCCTGCCGGGTATCGTTACGATCCAGCGGGACTGTCGCCGGGGGTTCGGACAACCGACTACTTCTGGAAAGACGCCGGGCCAGGCGAGTGGATTTGCGGTCCGCATCTGACTTATCGAAAAGGAGGTCAGTCGCAAAGCTTCCCATACACCATCAGCGAAGATGGCTTTGACACCAGGCGTCTTCCGGATGGCGATTTGCTGATTAAGACGGGTCCGCGAGTTTGGTATTCGGAGTTTGGCTCGGGGCAATGTGGCGCTTGTCCACGGACTGACCTGCGCATCTTCGACCTCACGAAGAGCATGAAACTCTTTGGAGCACTGGGCCTCGGAGACGTAATGAATAGTCCTAGGCTCTTCTCGCAGGATTTCACGGTGTCTCCGGATTGGTCGGAAATCACCGAATACGATCTCAAGGGCGACGAGGAATCCCAGCCAGGTTCGTGGTCTTCGACCACTTGGTGTCTCAAACCAGAAAGTGAGAAGGAACAAGCGGAAGGGCACACGTATGAGAAGTGCGGTGAGAAGGAGGGCGTGCAACCGCCGAATCCGCCTGTTTTGAAAGAGCTGCGGAACTGGGAGAATTAGCTTTCTTCGGAGCGGACGCGACCGGTGTGCGAACTACTTCTGCGGGCGGACGGTGAGCTCGAGGAGTTTTTTGGGGGGTTGCGAGCCGATGGTGATTTCGGCGAGTTCGGTCCACTCGCCGTGAGCGTTGATGCGAAGCACGGAATGGGTGCGGATCTCTCCCAGAGTGAAGCCCCAGGTCATGCCCTGGCCCTCTTCGAGGAGCTTCACTTCGGTTTCGAGAAAACGGCCGTCGTTGAAAGCGCGCATGCGATAGGTGGCGGTTTCGTCGTCGTAGGAGATAACTCCGAAAGCTTGGAGGACGGGGTGGCCGGCGGATTTTGTGCGGCCGACTCCTTCGATGACCAAGATGAGGCCGTCGAGTTTGTATTGCGCTTCTTCGGTCTGGAGCAATTCGATTATTTCGGTGGGGCCGCGCCTGAGGAAGGCTTCGCCGGCCCATTTGCCAACAAGAAAGTCCAGCTTTTTCATGGCAGCGCGCTGGGCTTCGAGGTCGGGCATTCGGGGTAGCTGAGTCATTGGGGAGGAATACTTTAACCGCGGTTCACTGAATCGTGTAAACAGCCCAACTTCAGTGCAAGAGCGAGCTGAAATGCACGCCGAGGTAGTAGGGCCAGAGGAGAATCGCAAGGACGCCTTTCCAGAAGGTGAGATGCAGGAATCCGATGGTGAAGAGCCATGCGGCGAGCCATACGGGGANCGGGGATGGTGAAAGTGCTGTGCTGGATTCTGATTCTGTCCATGTTTTCTCCGCTGTGAGTTGATCCTTGATGTTGAGGTTGTTCGGCCATGACCACTCTCTGCCTTTCTTTCAAGGGCTAGTATAGTCCTCGCCTTGAGCAGGAAATAGGGCAACGATAAGTTCGCCGGCCTTGCGGCAGTTGAGAGACGGATGAATAGGCTGCAAAAGTCGATAAATTTCTTCAGGGGCTGAAAGCCCCTTTTTTGGAAGGNAGTGTGATCCTCCGCGGACCTGAAGGCCCGCTTCCCCGGACTGAAGTCCGGGGCTTCCACCCAGGGTCTACACAGCCGTGCTGATTTTGCGGGAGTTGCGGCACGGCTGAAGCCGTTGCCCCGACGCGAGATGGACGGCGGGGATACAGGCTCCGGAAGCGTCTTCTGTTAGTGGAGGAGGGCGGCGTAGACCAGTTCGCGGAAGGCGCGGCGGTAGGGGCCGGACTGGGCGAAGGGCATTTGGACCATCAGGACCCCGAACAGTTTGGATTGCGGATCAATCCAAAAGTAGGTGCCGTAGATGCCGGCCCAGAAGTAGTCGCCGACGGAGCCGGAGACTGGGTTGGGGCCTAAGCCGGTGCGCACGGCGAAGCCGAGGCCGAAACTCTGTCCCATCTCCAAAGTTGGGGCCAATTCTTCGAAGCCGCTGCGCGGGACGCCGGGAGGGAGCTGATCTGTGGTCATCAGCGCGATGGTTTTCGGCGAAAGAACGCGGACGGCGTTGAGTTCGCCGCCGTTGAGGAGCATCTGGCAGAAGCGGGCGTAGTCGGGGCCCGTGGAGAGCATGCCACCGCCGCCAGAAAACCACTTCACTTTGTCCTTGGTCAGATTGTCGACACTGATGTCGGGCTGCAACTTCTTGCCGGTGGCGGGATCGATTTGCTGCTCGGCAAGGCGGGGAGCTTGTGCGGGAGTCAGGTAGAAGGCGGTGTCGTTCATGGCGAGCGGCTTGGTGATGTGGTCTTCGACGAAGCGGTCGAAGGGCATTCCGGAAACTACTTCGACGATGCGGGCTAAAACGTCCGTCGACATGCCGTACTCCCAAACTGTGCCGGGCTGATGGGCGAGAGGCAGCTTGGACAGTTTGGTGACGAACTCGGCGAGCGTTTGATTGTTATCGAAGAGATTCGCTTTGTTGTAGGCCTGGTGGACCAGCGTATTGCCAAAGGGGCCGTAGACCAGGCCGGAGGTGTGACGAAGCAGGTCTTGAACGGTCATGGGGCGGTGCGGATCTTCGAGGGCAAGAGTTGTGTTGCCCGTGGCCGGGTCTGTTTTTTCGACACCGACCTTGACGTCCTTGAATTCGGGGAGATAGCGAGAGGCCGGAGCGAGGAGGTCGATCTTGCCTTCCTCGACAAGCATCATGACGGCGACGCTGGCGATGGGTTTGGTCATGGAAGCGATGCGGAAGATGGTGTCGGGCTTCATGGGGAGGCTCTTCTCGCGATCCTGAAAGCCGAGAGCTTTTTGATAGACCAGCTTGCCATCGCGAGCGACCAGCAGGGTCACTCCAGGAATGGCTCGATTGTCAATTTCGGATTGAAAGAAAGTGGTGATGCGGGCGAGGCGTTCGGAGGAGAAGCCGGCATCCTCGGGGCGTTTTGCTTCGGGGAGAGTCTGGCCTAGGGCGCAGGTCGCGCAGAAAAGCAAGACACAGATTGCGACCAGAGTCGGCTTGCGATTCATCGGATTCCTCCGGAGGGAGGATATCATTTGCGGCGACGCATTTTGTAAGAGGAAAGAGTGGCGACGTAAAGTCGCCTCTACGGAAGAATGATGCTCTATGCGCCAGGTAATTTTCGAAGCGTAGGTCTTTGAGAATCGTGCGAAGGGGAATCGGTTAGTTTGAGGGAGTATAGACGCTCCCGGATGCTTTCGAAGGTCGAAGAGGACACGATGGCTCCGTCTTTGGGCGGAAGTTGCTTTGCAATTTCCTTGCGCATGGAATCCAGCCGGAGGGCTAGCGGAGGAAACTCACTTAAGGCGTCTGGGGTTTTCTTTATGGTCGTTAGGCGAATTGAGATCCGTTCGAGAAGGCGGGGAAGGTCGTCGGGGTCATAGCCCGTCTTATAGAGGTACTGAAGCCCCAGACAATCTGCGGCGAGGACAAACTGTCTCTGCTGCCTGAAAAAAGTGAGCGGAATAGCGAGGTTCATGCCCTCGTAGATGCCGTAGCCAGCCCAGCTGAGTGGCGCGGAAATCGTGGCGGGAATCGAAGCAAGCTGCACGAGTTCGCCGTTGGTGGCTAATTGAGTCTGCGAGCGGAGAGCCGTCTGGGCGATGCCGTAGGCTAAGGCGCCAGCTAATTCAGATTCCGTTTCTGCCTTAAGGATTAATCCTTTATTGATGAAGAGGAAGCCGCCCGGGAGAATGAGTTCTTCGGGAATGTCGGAAGCGAGGATTTTGACGGTGAGGGGAAAGGTAGCATCGGAATTGAGGGTTAGACGGTGGGCCAGGGAGTTGAGGTATTCGGTGGCAAGGGAGTCGTCAACTAGTCTGGAGGCGCGCTCCACTTCTTGGGCGAGTGCTTGTCCGATTTTAGTTTCCTTGTCGAGCGAGAAGAAATTCACGCCCTTGCCGACGTTGCGCTTGCCGATGGCATCGAGATTGCCGAGGCACGAAGCCTCGTTGCTTTGGGGTGGCGGAACTGCGGGGAGAGCCGCTGCAAGCGGAAAAGCGGTTAGAGCAAGAGTAAGAAGCCACCTTGCAAAGCAAAGATTCACAAGTGCTCCCAACGCCCAACTGAGGCCTGCCAACAGTAAGACGCTGCTTGAGTGAAGAGTGGTTGTAGCGGCACTTTGCGTAAGAGCAAGCCCAGTCGAATATGGTTGAGCGGTTATTTCGCCGAGGATTTTACTTCGACGAGGGCGATGCCGTTGACGCCACTGCAGGCGAGCCAGAGACTGCCGTCGGGAGTGTGGACCATGTTGCGGACAACTCCGCCGCCCGAGGGAATGGGCCAGGTTTGGAGCTTTTCGGTTTTGGGATCGAAGCGGACGACGGTGTTGGGCTTGGTGTTGGATTCGCTGTACCAGAGGACGTCGCCAACGGCGGTAATGCCGTAAGGCCGCGAGCGGGAACCGCCGGGAGAAGGCCACTCGGTGACTTTGCCGGTTTTAGTGTCGAGGCGGCCGAGGTAGCCGCGAGAGTAGTCGGTGTACCAGATGATGTCGTCGGGAGTGATAGCGACGCGACGGGGGCGGGAATCTTCGTGAGGCAAAACGTATTCGTGGATTTCGAGCGTGTCAGGATCGATGCGCGCGACTTTGTTGCTGCCGAATTCGACGAAGTAGGGGATGCCGTGGGAATCGACGACCATGCCATAAGGATTGGATTTGGGTGTGGGAGAGGGCACTACTTTCACTTCGCCAGTTTTGGGATTGAGGCGGCCAACCATGTTGGAGCCTTGCAGAGTGAAATAGATGTTGCCGTTGGGGGCGAAGAGGAGAGTGTGCGGGTCGCGGGNCTTTGAGATCGGGCATGGGATATTCGGTGACGTTGCCGGTCTTGGGGTCGAGCTTGCCGATGTAGGCTTTGAAGTTGGCGGTGAACCAGATGTTGCCGTCGGCGTCGGCGACGAGGCCGTGGGGACCGGAGTCGGGAGTTTTGAGGGGATATTCCTTGAATTGCTGGGTTTTGGGGTCGAAGCGGCCGAGCACGTTGGCCATTTGGCCGGTGTACCAGACGGAGCCGTCTGGGGCGATGGCGGGATCGTGGGGGCGAGAGCCTGGCGTCGGGACTTGCCATTCATGGATGGAGGCTTCGACAGGGCCGGGGATGATCACGGCGTCGGGGACGGGTTTGGCGGGGAAATTTTTGGCCAAGTAGTCGGTGACGGCGGCGAATTGGTCTTGAGGGACGGGAGCGCCGGCGTTGATCATCATGTGAAGAACGGTGGCCCACTCTTCTTTGGTGTGGCCAGCACGCGTGACGGTGGTGAGGCTGTGGCAGGAGGCGCAGGCGGTGCGGACGGTTTCCTTGGCGGGGCCGTCGGGGAGTAGGGGCTGAGATTGGGATTGGGTTTGGGGCTGGGCGGGGAAGGCGAAGCAGAGAAAAGCGCCCAAAAACAGAATCAAGTTTCGGACAGTCGATCGGTGTAGCTGATTCATCGGAAACTCCAGTTGATTTGTGGGCGAGGGTAATTTACCGCTGGCCAGGGGTTCGGTGCAATGCAGAGCAAGAATGGCGACATAAAGTCGCCTCTACAAGGAACCCAAGATTGGTGACGTGAAGCGGGCGTTACGAGAGAATTGGGAGCAGGACAGAATCCGGGAATGGCGGGGGCGCTTATGGAAGTACTGCGCGTGAAGACGGAACGAAGAACGCAGTTGATGGATGTGACGAAGAGCGTGCAGCAGGCTGTGACGCGGTCGGGAGTAGAATCAGGGATTTGCTACATCTATGTGCCGCACACAACGGCGGGCGTAGTGATCAACGAACATGCGGATCCGGACGTGGCGAGCGACTTGGAAGCAGTATTTGACCGGCTGGTGCCGCGGTCGGGGCCTTACCGGCATGGGGAAGGGAACAGCGATTCGCACGCGAAAACCGCATTGGTGGGGACGAGCCAAGTGATTTTCGTGGAAGAAGGAAAGCTGGCGCTGGGGACGTGGCAGGGCGTGTTTTTGTGCGAGTTTGATGGGCCGAGAGAACGGAAGCTGTGGGTCAAAGTGCTGGGAGATTCCTGAGGGTGTGGCGCGACGGAGGAAGCGATGGCGGAAGCGATGGCGGAAAAATATGACCTGGTGATCGTCGGCGGAGGGCTGGGAGGAGCGACGCTGGGGAAAGGAATGGCGGAGAAGGGCGCAAGAGTTCTGATCCTAGAGAGGGAAAAAGAATTCAAGGACCGGGTGCGGGGAGAATTTCTCGCTCCGTGGGGAGTGACGGAAGCGAAGAAACTGGGAGTTTATGAATTGCTGCTGGAAGAAGCAGGGCATGAAGTCCCGTGGGTGGATTTCTTTTCCGAGAGTTTTTTGATGGTGCACCGCGACGTGAAGGCCACCACGCCGCAGCAGACGGCCTGCATGTCCTTTTACCACCCGGAGATGCAGGAAGTGCTGCTGGCAGCGGCAGAGCGGGCGGGCGCAAAAGTGCGCCGGGGAAGCGCGTTTTGTGAGGTGAAGCGGGGTAGAAGTGTGAGCGTAGTAGCCGGAAAGGACGAAAGTAGCGAAGAGATGGAGACGCGCCTGGTGGTGGGAGCGGACGGAAGATCCTCAAGTGTGCGGACTTCGGCGGGGTTCGTGACGCAGCGGGACCCGGAGAACATGATGCTGGCGGGTGTTCTGCTGGAAGATGTGCCAGCACCCGAGGATACGGCGCATATTGTTCTGAATTTCAGGTTGGGCCAGGTAGCTGTAATTTTCCCGCAAGGCGGTGGCCGCGCGCGGACCTATTTTGGCTTTCATTGCGGAAGGCAGCCGCGATTGCAGGGCGAGGCGGACTGGCCGCGGTACCTGGAGTGCTGCGAGCAGACGGGGATACGGCCGGAAATGTACCAAGGAGCAAAGCCGTCCGGCCCGCTGGCAACATTTTCAGGGGCGGAAACGTGGGTGGAACATCCCTACCGAGACGGAGTGGCGCTGATCGGAGACGCCGCGGCAGCAAGTGATCCGACATGGGGACAAGGGCTGGGACAAACGCTGCGCGATGCGCGGGTGTTGCGTGACTGTCTGCTAGCCACCGAGGATTGGGAGGCCGCGGGGCGGGCATACGCGGAAGAGCATGACCGTTATTCCAAAGTGATTCATGAGGTCAACAATTGGTTCACGGAATTTTTCCTGGAGACCGGACAGAAGGCGGATGAGCGAAGAGAGAGAGCGCTGCCATTAATTGCGCAGGACATCAGTCGCCAGCCAGATGCGATGTTCTCAGGACCCGATACTCCCACGACAGAAGCGCAAAGAAGGCGATTTTTTGCGGAAGACTGAGGAGGATATGAGCCAAGGAGCGCAGGATGTATGTGAAGGTGGTAAAGGACTGAAGGGTTACGGCTATGCTAGAGTTTTTGAGGATATGAAAACGAAGAGTCTGGGGACCTACGTGCAGGTGCCCTTTTGTCAGACGAAGTGTACCTACTGTAATTTTCATACAGGAGTGGTGGGAGCGGGGAGATTTGCGCCTTATGTCGCGGCGGTGTGCGCCGAGATTCGAGGGTGGCGGGAGTTGTATCGCGGGGCAGGATTACATTTGAGAAGTGGCGAGTGGCGAGTGGCGAGTGGCGAGCGAGAGAAGCCGGAGTTTGTGGTGGATACGGTTTACATTGGCGGAGGGACGCCGAGTTTGCTGCAGCCTGAGTTGCTTGCGAGCGTGATGGGAGCCATCAGTGAGACGTTTCGGACGGAACTTGGTGAAGTGACGCTGGAGGCGGATCCGGAGACGGTGACGGAGGAAAAGGCGGCGGCGTGGGTGCGCTCTGGAATCAATCGGGTGAGCTTTGGGGTGCAGTCGTTTGTAGACNAAGGAGTTGGCGGCGGCGGGAAGGATGCACCGACGGGAGGACATTTACCGCGCGGGGCCGATTCTGCGGGCGGCGGGGATTTCCAATATTAGTTTTGATTTAATTGCGGGATTGGCGCATCAGAACAGTGAAAGCTGGCGGCGGTCGTTGGAGGAATTGAAGGCATTGGCGCCCGAGCATGTTTCCATTTACATGCTGGAGGTCGATGAGGACAGCCGGCTGGGAAGGGAAGTGTTGCGGGGCGGGATGCGTTATGGTGCGGCGGTGATTCCCAGCGAAGACGAGATGGCGGATTTTTATGAGTTGGCGTGCGAGGAATTGCTGGCGGCGGGGTACCACCACTACGAGATTTCGAATTGGGCGAAGCCAGGGTTTGAATCACGGCACAACTTGAAATACTGGCGGCGCGAACCGTACCTGGGATTTGGGGCGGGGGCGCATTCGTTTTCGGGGACGGAGCGGTGGGCGAACGCGCATGACGCGGCAGCGTATGTTGCGGCGATTGAGGCAGGACGGCTGCCTGCGGAGCAGCGAGAGACGGTGACGGCAGAGCAGGCGTTAGAGGAAGAGTTGTTTTTAGGGCTGCGGCAGTTGGATGGAATTGATGTGGGGCGGATTGAGCGGGAGTACGGCGTGGAGTTGGGAGCGCGGATTGCGCCGCTAGCTTCGGCGGGATTGGTGGAAAGAAATGGAGATGTGGTAAGGCTGGCTGCAGGGAGATTGAGTGTGTCGAACGAGGTGTTTGTAGGACTGATGAAGTAAGGACACAAGGTCCTCTGGGTAGGCATTGAAAAGGGAGCGAGAATCAGATAATCTGGGAATCAGATTATGCGAAAAACGAAAATAACAGTGACAGAAGCGTCGCGCAATTTTGCGGATTGCGTGAACCGTGCGAGATATCAAAATGCGACCTTTGTACTTGTGAAAAACGGCAAAGCAGTGGCACGAATTGTGCCGGAGAAGGAGAAAGTGTGCTCCGGAAGAGATTTGGCAGAGGCTCTTGCCAAAACGCACCTTAGTGAGGAGGAAGCGCGGGCGTGGCGGCGCGACTTGAAGGCTGCCCGGAGGAAGCTGAAGGCGCCCATAGATAAATGGCGATAATTCTGGATGCCGACGTGATTATTGCGGGTGAGAGGGGTACGCTCAACCTACGAAGGTGGCTGTCTACCCATTCTAACGAAGAGTTTGAAATTGCAGCGATAACAGTGGCTGAGCTGTGGCACGGGGTGGAACGGGGGATTGGGAGATACCGGACGGCGCGTGAGCAATATCTGAGAATGATGCTGGGGACCGTGCCCGTTATTCCATACACCGAGCAAACGGCCTACGAGCACGCGCGGCTCTGGGCTGAGTTGGAGGCAAGAGGAAGCCGGATTGGCTTCTATGATTTGATTGTCGGCGCGACGGCTTTGGAACGCGGGAGTGTGGTAGCGACATTCAACACGCGGCATTTCGGACAAATTCGGCGGCTGAAGGTTATCGAGCCGAAATAGCGGCGTGAACGGCGAGAAGAATTCGTAGGACTAAGGAGCCGAAGAGCGGAGGGATGCGAAACGTGACGGCGACGATTGCGAAGAGCGGGATGCGGAGCGATCCGGACGACGTGACGCCGGTCGACAACATTGTGGATTTGCGGAGCGATACGGTGACGCGGCC
>OCOJ01004936.1_pt5 | contig 17502 bp, 16 predicted proteins | sample 1539251 | NCBI WGS metagenome assembly OCOJ01 (sample SAMN01911457, study PRJEB22624) | soil metagenome | biome: Soil | place: Malaysia | collected 2012-04-30 | depth RA_metagenome m | reverse complement strand
CCCGGTAGTCGTGTTTCAGGGCGTTGTAGGCGTGGGGATCGGCAGTTACGATCTTCTCGACTCCCACCGTTTTGATGGCATCGCTGTTGTGGTCCCGCAGGGCTATGAACAGCAGTTCTTCGCCAAAGCGCCGGACTTCGTGGCCGCTGTCTCTTTCTGCAGCTCCGAGGATTCCGAAGCTTGCTCCAATGTGGTCGAGAATTCGGGCGGTAGCGCGGCCGATAGACTGCATGCGGTCGTCGTAAGAGGTGATGCTGTCGACGAAATACAGAGTGTCGGCGCCGTTCTTCGCGTCGAGCGCCTTGACCGGGCGAGTCTGCTGAAATTCCGGCGCCTTCGTCCATTCGGCGCGCTTCTTTTCCAGCTTCCCGTAGGGATTGCCGCGGCTCTCCAGCGCCTTGAGCGGCTTCTGCAGAGATTGCGGAACATTCCCGTCGTCAATCATTCCCCGGCGTAAGTCGACAATCTTGTCGATGTATTCGACCAGCAGCGGGCACTCGGCCTCACAGGCGCCGCACGTCGTGCACGACCAGATTTCGTCGTCGGAATAAATGCTGCCGATCAGCGGCCTGCTGTTGTTCGATCTTCCAAGAACCGGGTAGTGCTGGAAGGCGTAATCCCTGGCTTTGATCGTGATGAACCTTGGCGATAGCGGCCGGCCGGCGGCGTTAGCCGGACAGTTGTCAGAGCAGCGTCCGCAATCGGCGCAGGAGTAGAAATCGAGCATGTGCTTCCAGGTGAAGTCTTCGAACGTCTTCACGCCAAACGATTTCACCTGGTCGAGATGCGCGTCGGAAACGCCCCATCGCACCGGCTTCAGGACTACCCGGTTCAGCTTCGCGAAGAAAATTGTGAACAGGGAGGTCTCGACGTGGAACTGGATCCCGAAAGGCCGGTAGCACAGCAGGAAATAGAACGTAACCTGGTGCAGGAGATAGGCACTGAAGTAGAGATTCCCCAGCACGGGCAGGGAAGCGGAAGCAACCACCTTCGCTAGTACCCACGGCAGCGACAGGAACGCCAAGGCTTCTGTCGGCTGGCCTTGTTGAACTTGTGCGGCCACCCGGCTCGCTGAAAAGAGACTGTCGGCGACCATCAGGATGGCGATCAGAGCCAATAGGAAGACGGCATCGGCCTTGTGAGCCTTGCCAAACTTCGCCGGTACTTCATATCGAGCTGGTTTGAAAACTATCCGGCGAGTAGCCGCCACCACCATACAAAGAAAAACAATCGTCGCGGCGTAATCCGTAATGATGTCGTAGACACGGCCGGGCTCGCCGGACAGCCCCGGCATCACGAAATGTTGAGAGGTGCCAACAATCAGAACTGTGAAGGCGCGCAGCGCCAGCAGAATGAATCCCGCAAAGATGAGGATGTGCATCGTGCCCGCGAACTTGTAGCGCGGATGCCTCCACTGCCCCAGCCAGAACTTCAGAACATTGCCCAAACGCGTGAGCGGGCGGTCAAAACGAAGATCGCGTTGGGCGTGAACGAGCGGCACCAGGCGTTTCGCAATAATGAACGCGAAACACGCGACACCGAGAACATGGATGGCTAAGAACAGGTCACGTCCCGGGATCAGCCAATCTGTGACTTGCGTGGGTGAATAGGTGCCTACCACGGTCTACTCCCCAAGCTGTTAGTTCTCTCAGGCGACGACCAAATCTGTCAGGGTCTTCTCCTGCGCGGTTGTGGTTGGAGGTCCAAGTGCCAGTTTTGACTCCGCCGGTGGCATGTCATTCGCCACTGGGCGAACGGCGCGTACGGTTTTTTTCGGGACGGCAGGAGCTGGCACTATCGCCGGTTTCACCCGCCTCTTCTTCTCTTTCTCTCTTGGCGGCGCAAGCCCAACTGCCGTCTGCAGCTCTGTGAAGCTCGTTGTCAGCAATGTTTCCAACTTCCTGAGGTCGGGGGCGGCATGCACATCGCCGCTGAACCCGAAGTACACGGTGCCGTCGTAGCTCAGAATGGCGCAGTTGACCGCCATTTCGCCACCGACCGGAACATAGGGATACCAGCGCAGCATCTTGTGTCCGAGCAGATACAGCGGGAATTGCGGTCCGGGCACATTGGTGCAGACCAGGTTGAAAGGGGTAATCGGCAGCCGGCTCGCGAGCGGACCGGCAAGCGCCTGCACCGACGTCGGAAACATACCGATCAGTCCGCCGGCCAGACTGACTAATTCGACGGCGTGCACGCGCTTCAGGAACTCGGTTCTTTTGTGAACGGCGGCGAGCAACCTCTTCGGATCGCGAATATCCAGCGGAATGGTCACGGGAACCAAAGAGATGCGGTTCCCAAGTTCGCCGGGGCTGTCCTGGCCGCGAAGATTGACCGGCACCATGATGCGCAGCAGCTTTCCCGTGACCTTGTCGCCGTGAAGTTCACAATAGCCGCGGATGGTCGCGGTCACCAGGGCGAGAATGACGTCATTCACACTCGTTCCGCACTTGTGGCGGATGGCTTTGACGTCGGCCAGGGGAACCTCAGTCCATGCGAACTTCTGCGGCCCGCGGTAGAGGACATTAAAGCGGAGCCGCTCGGTAAACGCCGTAATCTCCGGCAGAAGCTTGGCCGCCTCGTCTGGGGCTACGCCTCCTCCGTTGGCGGCGACGCGCTCCGCCATGCTCAACAGATCGGCCAGGGCAGAAAGAATGCGTTTGACGAGTTCGGAGTAAGAATCAACAATCCCGACCGTGAACGAGGACCACGGGTCGCGAGGCTGTGGAATCTGCAACTTTATTTTCTTCCTGGGAAGGCGCGGAGCTTCGGGATTCGCATCCAGCAGCACGTTCATCAGGGCCACGCCCCCGATACCATCCGCCAGGCAATGATGCAGCCGGAAGATGATACCCGTGCGATTGCCCTTCAAACCGCGTACAACCGTCATGTCCCACAACGGGTGGGCACGGTCCATGATCGTGCTGAAAAGCGCGCCTGCCAGATTTTTCAGCTCGGTCTCGGTGCCATGCTTCAGCGTCACCTCGCGCACGTGACGACTCAGGTCAAACTCTGGATCGTACTCCCAGCTGGGAAGACCCAGCCCGAGCGGTGCGGACACGACCCGCTTGAGATAACGCGGAATGAGCGGCAGCTTCGACTCGATGAATCTGACGCAGTCTTTTAGTGAGACCTCGCCCTCAAACGTGCAGACACTCGCCACGTTGAGGGGCATGCCTTCCCGCTCCAGATGCAGGAAAACCGTGTCACCCCAGGAAAGGCGGTCACTCGGTTCATGGTTCTGCATGACAGATCTCCTCTACGCGGTCTGTTGCTGCGATGTGCCAGCCGCTTTCGCCGGACTTCGCCCGTGATACGCCTTCCAGAACAGCTCGACCAACTCGCTCATCAGCGGCATGCGCGGGTTCGACCGCCACGACGGATCGTCAAAGGCAATCTTGGCCAGTTCGGGCACGGCTCGCTCAAATTCTTCTTTCGAGATCCCTAGCTCGGCGATCGAGCGCGGAAATCCGAGCTGGTGGAGCAGGCGCTCAGTCGCGGCGATCAGGTTCTTCACTTTTTCTTCAGTCGTCTGACCGCCTAGCCCCAGCAAATCCGCGATGGTCGCGTACTTCTTGTGCGCTACGTATCCCTGCGTATAGGGCGAGGGCATGAATTTGGTTGGCACAGAGGCGTTATAGGCGATGACGTGCGGCAGCATCAGCGCGTTGGCCCGTCCGTGCGCGACGCCGAAGCGGGCGCCGAAAGCATGAGCCAGAGCATGATTCACTCCCACCGACGCGTTCGAGAACGCCATTGCCGCGATGCAAGCCGCGTTGTGCATCATGCAGCGCGCTTCTTCGTCCTGGGGATGCTCATACGCAATCGGCAGATACTTGAATGCCAGCCGAATCGCCTGCATGGCATTGGAGTCGGTGTAAGGAGAGGCGTAATTGGAAACGCCGGCCTCCAGCGCGTGGGTCAGGCAGTCAATGCCGGTGTCGGCAGTGAGGCCCTTCGGCATGGACATTACAAATTGTGGATCCACAATGGCCACATCCGGGCTCAAAGAGTAGTCGGCGAGCGTCACCTTTCGCCCACTCTCCTTATCGGTCAGGACGGCGAACGGAGTGACCTCGCTGCCGGTTCCGCTGGTCGTCGAGATGGCGATCAGCCGCGCGCGATTGGTTTTCTCCGTTGGGTACTGGACCACGCGCTTGCGTAGATCGAGAAATGGCGCCGCCAACTCTTCGAGGTCCGCCTCCGGCGACTCATACTTGAGCTTCATGATCTTCGCTGCGTCGATTACTGATCCGCCGCCCAGCGCGATAATCTGGTCCGCCTTGTAGAAGTTGAGGTCCTTCACTCCTTGCAGGATGACTTTGACCTCAGGCTCCGCGTCCGGAATGACCGAAAGGTGAACGTGAGCCTCAGGACAGATGCTGCGCCGCACAATGTCAACGTGCCCGATCTGCTCCAACGCCGGATTGGTCACGATGATGGTGGAGCGGGATGGGAACTGCCGCACATTCTCCACCGCATTCATGTTGAAATAAATCTGATTGGGAACTCGGAACCACATGTGGTTTTGCGTCCTCCGAGCCAGGCGCTTGATGTTGAGGTAGTGGTAGATGTTGACGTTGTCGGTGGTGCTGTTGCCGCCGCCAGTACCGCATCCGAACGCGAAGGTGGGTACGAGGTCGTTGTAGACGCCGCCCAGAGCCCCGATTGCTCCCGGCGAGTTCACGATGATCCGGCCGGCATTGATCAGTTCGCCGAATTTGCGGATCACTGCATCGTTGCGCGAAAAGATGACGGCAGTGTGTCCCACGCCTCCGGCCTGATTTACCGCCACGCAGACGTTCAGCGCCTCGTCCCCAGACTTCGCACGATAGACCGCGAGCACCGGGAAGAGTTTCTCGACGGAAAGCGGATGTTCACGTCCCACGCCTTGAATCGGCGCGATCAACAGTTTGGTGTCCGGCTTGACGGTGAGACCGATGAAGCGGGCAATATCCGTGGCTTTCTGGCCGACGGCCATCGGCTGCATGCATCCTTTGTCGGGATCGATCACGGTGCGTTCCAGAAGCCTGGTTTCGTTCTCACTGCAGATATGCGCGCCCAGGTCAGCAAACTTCTTCAGCACGGCGTCGTAGATCTCGTCGTCGATCACCACCGTTTGCTCGGAGGCGCAAATCGTTCCGTTGTCGAAGGTCTTGGAGATGATGATGTCCACTACAGCCGTGTTCACATCCGCAGTTTTTTCGAAGTAGACGGGAGTGTTCCCCGGCCCCACTCCCAACGCGGGTTTTCCGGAACTGTAGGCTGCCTTNGACCACACCCGGCCCGCCGGTGGCATCGATCAGGCTGACCTCCTTGTGGTGCATGAGGTATGCGTTGTCTTGCAGGGTGGGCGACTCCACGCACGTGAAGACACCTTCCGGCGCGCCATGCTTCCGGGCAGTCTCGTACATGATCCTCACCGCCTCGGCACAGCACCGCCAGGCTTTCGGATGCGGACTGAACACCACCGCATTCCGCGTTTTGATTGCGATGATGCACTTGAACAGGACCGTGGACGTGGGGTTCGTGATCGGTGTGAGCGAGAAGATGACTCCGATCGGCTCGGCGATCTCCGCCAGATTGCGCTCCGAAAACTCGCGAATGACGCCGACGGTGCGCTTGTCTTTGATGTAGTTGTAGGCAAACTCGGTGGCCACCATGTTCTTGATGACCTTGTCCTCCATCACACCGAGGCGGGTTTCTTCGACTGCAAGTCCGGCAAGATGTTGGGCCTGTTCCAGTCCGGCCAGCACCATCGCCTTCACAATGCGATCGACGTCTTCTTGTGTGAATTGCCGGAAGGCCGCAGCTGCTGTTTTAGCTTGATTGACCAAGCGGTCCAGGTGGGCAACTCGTTCCACACTGAGGCTCTCACTGGGAAGCGGGATCTGAACCCGCTCCTGTACGGCTTCGCTCGTGATCATCGTTACCCCCTGTATACGGGTTGAGGGGATCGTTCACTTGCGAGAAGATTGCTTTTAACGTTCCCATGCCTCACAGCTGTGAAGCGCAGACATCTGATTGCCGAAACCAAGACAAATCTTGCTGTTAGGCGTAATCGATCGGATGCTTCTCCCACCAATGCTCGTCACGTACCTTGCTCATGTTCTTCAAGGCGCCGGACGCAACACTTGCAGCCAACGCGCGATTTTCCCAGGCGACGCTTAGTCCAAACCCAATGGCCCCACCGAGGAGACCAAATGTCAGCGCTCTACCGAAAGACTTATCCCGCTTCCAGGAACAGCTGCCCAGCACACCGATACACACTCCAAGAGCGGCGGGCGTCAGGGCATTTCGAACAGATTCGCTGAGAAACGGAGTAAGAGATTCTCCGCTAAGGAATGCTTCCCGGCCGGAACGTGCGCCCTCCAACCCGGAACTCAGAACCCTACGGCCGTAGTCAACGCTGGTTCTCGACCAAGTGCGTAAACTCATGACCCTCTCCCGAAAGGAGATACGCGTTTACTACAGCATGAGGGTGGGAGCGAAGCCGTACTACATGTCACAGTTTAGTGTGAGTGAAGTCACACGCGCGTGAAGCCAGGCGGCCGGCTATTGTCATGGAAGGTATTATCTGCGGCGTTAGAGATGCCTGTGCGTTACCGGCCCCCGTGATCGATGGGGTTGCGTTCTTCGAGAACGCACCAGCGACCCGTGCTGGGACAAGCGCACTACGCCGCACGGAATCACGTCACAAAACAAGCCGGCGTGTCCTGCGAATCCGAAACACGCCGGCTCAGTGGTTGTGGTCTTGCGGTTCGAGCGGATCAGGCGACGGCCGCTGCCGCTGCTGCCTTTTCTACCCTGCGGACCGCCTTCTTTGCCCGACGGACCGCCCGCCCGGTTGCGGCGGACTGTTTCACAACTACGTCCATCAGTGATTTCTGAGCATCGACGTAGCTCTTGACCGCTTCCCGAGTCAGGTCGGCCAGAGGAAGGAATGGAAATGGCCGCAACAACTCCATCGTCTTGCCCACGGTCTTCACGCCGGCATTCACCTGCCGCCCGGCGACATCCACCAGCTTCTTCTGCGCCTCGATGAACGAGTCGGTGGCCTGCCGCGCCAGTTCCGACAGCTCGGCGGGCTTGATCTTCTTGGCGCCGTTGGCACGCTTGCCGCTGGTCGCCTTGGCGGTTTCCTCAGCGATGACATCGAGGAACTGCTTTTGGGCCTTGATGAAATTCTCCATGCCTTCGCGCGCCAGTTCCAGCAACTCCTCGCCCGGATACGGCTTGCCTGCCTTGGCCGCCTCCATCCAGGTGTGGGTCTGTTTGCCGGCGATCTTGAGGAACTCCCGCTCCATGTGAATGAATGTCTCCACGCTGCGCCGCAGCAGATCGGTGACCGCATGCGCCGCGGGCCAGTCTCCGATGCGGCCCTTGACGCCGTTCATCAGAATTTCATGCTGTTGCTGCCCGAGATCGAGAAGTACTTTTTGTCCTTCAATAAAGTTGGTCATGCCCTCTCCAGCCATTTCACTCATGATGGCTGTGGGGGAATGATGAGGATCGGTTAACTGCTGCCGCAGAGCGTGCATCACACTGGCGTTCTGCTTCATGGCGAGGTCCAGAAGGATTCGTTGCGTAGCAAAGAAACTCTGCACCCCCTGCTGTGCCCATCCGGACAGAAGCGACACAAACGTCGGCTCCTTGGGATGAGCTCTCGCTTCTTGCTTGGCTGCTGGCATAGTGCCACCTCCAAAATGCTGCAATGCAGCATCACAAAATACTATACGAATTCCGGGACTCTGTGTCAAGATGGAATCGCGCGCTTGTGCACCGCAATATGGCACGGAATCCAGTCAAACCAGCAACCGTTCTGATCAAGAAGTATGGCAATCGCAGGTTGTACGACACGGCCGGCAGCCGTTATGTGAACCTCGACGACCTTGCCGCGCTCATCCGAAAAGGAAAAGAGGTCAAGGTTGTGGACGCCGAGACCGGCAAAGACCTGACCCGCGTCGTCTTGACACAGATCATCACCGAGGATGCGAAAGATAAGCCGACTGGCCTTCCCCTCGAACTGCTGCGGCAACTAATCATCGCCTCCGACGAGGTACGACAGGAATTTGTGATGTGGTATTTGAAGTCCGCATTCGAGGCCTACCAGAAGGTACAGGATGCGGTGCAGAACCGGATTAGCGAAGTGCAGTCGGCAATTCTGTCGCCGGTGGATATGATGAAACGGCTTCTGGGCGCCGCCACGCCTGCGCAGGCGCAGGACGAGGCCGGACCGGAATTGGACGCCTTGCGCAAGCGCGTGGTGGAATTGGAAGCGCGCCTCGAGAGAGCGACGCGCGCGAAGAGGCGTACGCGTAGGAAGAACTGATCCCACAGATGGGCTATGGAGCCGATTTGCACCTGAGCGTATAATCGCGCGTTGGAAATGCGCCCGCCCAACGCGCGGGTGGGCACAAACATAAATGCCGGGAAGATCCAGACCGAGATTGCGGCGCAAACAGAAGAAGGGAACAGCGGTTCCCGGGGCACAACACCGGGGCCACCACACTCCACGTGAACAACTGGAAGCCAACGCCTCCATTTGGACGGAGGCGTTGTTCGGCGCAGAAATCCTTCTGCTGCATGCGACCCCTGTCTATTACGGTCTGGGTGTTCCGCGCGGCGATGGCTCCGGCGTGGTCATCATTCCCGGCTTTCTGGGCACGGACCTCTATCTTACCGAACTCCACGCCTGGCTCGCGCGCATCGGTTACACGCCGTACTTTTCCGGCATCGGCATCAACGCCGAGTGCCCCAATCTTCTGATTCAGCGCCATCTCACCGAGACGATCGACCGGGCCCTTGCCGAAACCGGCCGCAAGATTCACCTGATCGGACACAGTTTAGGAGGAGTGATCGCACGTTCGGTAGCCGGTCAGCGGCCACGCGACGTCGCTTCGGTTATTACCCTGGCCTCGCCCTTTCGCGGCACAGTGACCAATCGAACGATTCTTCATGCCGCCGAGGCAGTTCGCGTGCGAATCCTCCAGGAGCATGGCCGTGGCGTGCTTCCCACCTGCTACACCGGACGCTGTACCTGCAATTTTGTGGATTCGTTGCGGCGCGATGTTCCCGATTCCATGTTGGCGACGGCGATTTACACCAAGCATGACGGCATCGTGGACTGGCGCTACTGTATGGCGAAAGACCCGGAGGTGGACGTAGAAGTTGCGGGCACTCATATCGGAATGGCCTTCAATCCTACGGCCTACACCGTCGTTGCCGAGCGGCTGGCGAAGGCGAGTTCTCCCCAATACCAGCGTCAGCGCTGACCGCCCATCTCTAATACGGCGCCAATTGCGGTTTCCAGTCGTTCGACGGATCCGCCGGGCCGCTGCAACGAAATCGTCGCTCTCGCCAGGCTATTGTTCGCAACTTCAAAGCTTCCCGAGCAATCGGTTTTTCTGTAAGGAAGACGGTGCAGGCTCGGCCCACCACCGTCGATCGTCGCTTTCAACTGCAACCCATCCCGCGTTCGACAGCGAAATTGCCAATGCAAGTTCCCGCGATCACTCGTGATTTCTTGCACGTCTCGGAAAACGTATTCTTTGCCTTCATGCCACAGAACCGCCTTGCGAAATACCAGGCCGAAAGGCATGTCGTAAAGCAGGGCTTCCAATGTGCTGGGAGGTCGGTCGTCACGGAGAAAATGCGCGTGAGCCCACGTCCAGAAACTGCGGTGGCGATAGCCGCAATTGTGGCCTTGAAGTCCGAACCCGAGCGGGTCGCCTTCAAAGTGCCGGCCATCGAGCGTGATGTTTCCGGAGAAGCGCCCGTCAGAATGCGGTGTTCGCGAAAAGCCGATCCATCCTTTGTCGCTCAGCGTGACGCGAAAGGAGGAACGATAGCGCAGTTCCCACGAAATCGAGTGACCGTCGACCTGCAAGGCTCCTCGGCAGGAGTACTCTTCGATGGCATTGTCGCCGATTCGAAAGTGGAACGGGTTCTGCCCTCTGTTGCTGAGATCGAGACCCTGCGGGAGAAATCCCTCGATGAACGTCTGCGGCTTTCCGGCAATCGGAAACCATGTGGCCCACACCTGGACGGGCATGTCCTGCGGGTCTGAGCTGCACCCACCGCGGCCAGGATTCATCAGCAGATAGCGAAACCACCAGGCGCCGCTACCATCGGCCAGTCCCAGACGAACAAACCACACTTCGTAGCGGCGGCGGACTGAAAGCCGCGAGTATACTTCGTTGAGCGTCTTCATAGATTCCACGTTGGTTTCGGGCTCCGCCCGTCCGCTTCCTTGCGCACTGACAGACTATCTCACGGAGCCATCGATTCCTCGGTGATGGTGGTCACTGCGAAGCCGGGTGCCGCAGCCGATAGTGTGAGATGCTAACGCGTAGATATGTTGGATCCCTCTGCAATCGCAGCTGGTCTTGGCCAGCTTGCCCCCGAGCAATTGCGCGCGGCCTTGGCAAATTTCCTGCCGCAGAACGCCACCGCCGACGAGAAAGCACGAGCCATTGAATCTGCGTTGCGCAGCCCGGCGGGCCAAGCCGTCCGCGACGCGATGGCGCGATGGATTGTCGATGCCATCGTCCCGGTAGATGCGCTGGTCCCGGAGGCATATGTGAAGTGGCGCCCACCGGTGCGGGATTCAATGATGTTTGTGGTGAGCCACCTCTCGCCCGCGCGCCTAGCGCCGAAGCTGTTGGAGCAGATCGAACTCCCGCTGAACACGCCTCCGGAAGCGCGTTTGCTGCGACTCATCGCCAAGGTGCCCGGCCTGCAGAAGCTAGGACAAGTCATCGCACGCAACCAGCACTTGCGTCCCGCGTTACGCAATGCGCTCGCCAAGTTGGAGAATGGAATCCGCGACGTGAATCCCGAAACCATTCGCGCGATCATNAGATTTGGGACCGCGGTTGGAAAAGCTCTCCGTCAAGATTGCGCCCACCATACTTTCAGAAGCCAGCGTCAGCGCCGTCGTGCGGTTCACCTGGAAGGACCCGAATACTGGACGGCGCGAGCGTGGAGTTTTCAAGGTTCTCAAGCCCCACATCCCCGCGTATTTTGCAGAGGACATGCAGTACCTGCAGGGGCTGGCACAATACTTCGGCGATCGCCATCACACCTACGGGTTTCCTGCTCATCTGATTCCGGATACGTTTCGCAAGGTACGGNCGGCTGCTGCAGCACGAAGTGAATTTCAGAGGCGAGCAGAAGACGCTGGTCGAAGCCTGGGGCCTTTACCAGTCCATGCGCGACGTCCGCGTTCCCCGGCTGATTCGCCCGCTCTGCACCCCCAGAATCACAGCCCTGACGGAAGAGCGTGGAGTGAAGGTGACGAATGCCGCTTTTCGGCTTCCGGCTGTTCGCCGCCAAAGAATCGCTGAGCAAGTCGTGGAGGCCTTGGTAGCGGTGCCGCTTTTTGCATCGCAGCAAGAGGCTATCTTCCATGGTGATCCGCACGCAGGCAACCTGCTCTATGACAGCCACAGCGGGGAGTTGACGATTATCGACTGGGCATTGCGCGAACGCCTGACCCGCGAACAGCGCCGCCATCTCGCACTTCTGTTTCTGATGGTGAGTCTGCGCGATGCGGCCGGCGCGTCTCAAGAAATCTTGGCGCTCAGTCAGCACCGAATCAACCCTGGTTCACGACGTGCCCGAGCGGTCGGCGAATGTGTCCGAAGCTTCCTCGACGAAATCCCTGCGCGCTTTCCTTCGGGAGCCGATGCGATGCGCCTGCTGGAGCGCGTCGCGGTGAAGGGAATCAGGTTTCCGGGATCGCTGGTCGTGCTCTCCAAGGTGATCTTTACTCTGGAAGGCATTCTCGGCGACATCGCCGGACCGGACACGGGCATGGGCTTCACGCTGGCCCGTCACGTTGCTCAGCACTGGCTCACCAATCGCGCTGCCTTCCGTTCTCCTCTGATGACGAGAGATTGGCTCACGCTGCAGTGCAGCGCGTTGCTGTGTGTCAGCCGGCTCTGGGTGCAACTGGAGCAGTCGATGCTAGACCGCGTCTTGCCGGCCGCTCCGACCTCTGCTTCTCTGACTTGGGCTACGCCAGGAAATGCCTAGCCCGAGGATCATCGCCCATCGTGCGGCATTGAGAATGCACAAGTCCCTGTCAGGCTCGAAGGTCAGAAATCCAGCGAGCGCACCTTTTTCTGCGTCAGGCCGGGTGATGAACGGCTTTGTGACGCCGCCCAGCCTTGCCGGCGGCCTTAGGTTGCTTCCGGGGCATCACCAGCGACCCAATCAGAGAGCGCTCGGCATCGATAAAGCTCCGTACCCGCTCACCGGCAATGTCGGCCGCGGGCAACAGTCGTGATGGGGAAAGCAGTTCGAGCGTCCGGCTTGCCGCTTCCAGGTTCACGGTCATCTGTTGACCCATGACGTCCAGCAATTTCTTTTGGGCCTCGATGAAGGCGTTGCCAGCCTCGCGTGCCAGTTTCGACACCTCAGTCTTCTTTACAACCTTTCCATCGTGCTCATGCTTGCGACCGGCCACTTTCTCCGTCTCCTCGGCGAGGACGTCGAGGAACTTCTTCTCAGCATGAACAAAGGTCTCCACTGCTTCGCGGGCCGCCTGCAGCAGGTACGCGGTGCGGTCATGTCTTCCCGCTTTCTCGACTTCCAGCCAGTGCAGCGTCTGTTTGCTGGCAGTAGTGAGGAAATCCTGCTGCATCCCGATGAAGGTGTCCAGGCTGCGCTGCACCAGATCCGCCATCGTGACGACGGGAACGAAGCCCGAGACTCGCTCCTTGACTCCGTTCATGATGATGTCGTTTTCCTGTTGGACCAGGCTAAGCAACGCTCGTTGCGCCTCGACCAGGCTTGAGGTTCCCTCGATGGCAAGCTCCTTCAGAATTTCGACAGGAGAATGCCCATCGTGATGTTTCTTATCAGTTCGCATAATAGCCTCCGCAAAATGCTGCACTGCAGCATAATGAAATGATAGTTCCATTTCCCGGAGCTGTCAATACCCCGGTCCCAATCCTTGCTGAAAGCTGTTCAGTTCTTGATCATCATTCCTGTCTGGACTTTTTCAGTACAGCCAGCTATGGTCTCCTTCTTCGTAAGGTATCGAACGAGCATGAACAAACTTCCGGAAGTGGAACGCGCGAAAGCTCTCCTGAGTTCGGCCATGTCCTGGTCGGTGATGAAGTGGCTGCGGGAAAAGAAGAGAGCACGCAAGACTGCTGACGAGGCCAATGCGGCGCTTGACCAGATGTGTCAAGCTCTTAAAGAGCGCTGGAGCGCCGAAGCAAGGCTTGCCTACCAGGAGTTCGCTGCACAAGCCGATAANCTAAAAAAGCCGATAAGCCCGGCGGGAATCCGGGTCACGAAGGCAAAGCCGACCCGCCCGCCATCGAACCGAGGGTGCTCCTCCTTATCAAAGCCGTAAAGAAAGCCGACGAAGCGGCATTTCACGCGAGGATGGATGCAGAACAAACCTTCGATGAAGCCGAAAGGCAACTGAGCACCAGCCTGGCCCGAGAGGGATGTCGAAAGGCAATCTACTCCTGGGAGCTATACGAGAAGGCAATTGCCAAGGCGGAAGCCGTGACCGGTCCGCTGAAGTAACGAGAGTAACCGCTCCAGCTTGGCCCGTCATTCCACAGCAGTTCTCTGCGTGACCCCCATCACCCCCGTCCGTGATGTTCTTCACTGCCGCGACCAAGGCTGGCAGAAGAGCATGGTCGTTAGGTAATCGGCGGGTGCGCCTTTGCCTGCCGATCCATTATTTTGGCGGTGCGAGCCCTACGCATGTGGGTGGGGGGGAGTTATGGGTTGTCACAATTTTCTTTCCATTAAGGACTTTTCACCGGACGAGATTCGTTACCTCCTTGACCTTGCCAGCGAGATGAAGGCTCACCCCTCCGCCCATACCGGGGCGTTGAAAGGCAAGACTCTGGCCATGATCTTTGAGAAGCCGTCGCTGCGTACCCGCGTTTCGTTCGAAGTAGGCATCCAGCAACTGGGCGGTTTTGCGCTCTATCNTCTCGAATGCTGAGATCAGCCTGGGCAAGCGCGAGTCGGTCTACGACGTGGCGAAGAATCTGGAGCGCATGGTGCAAGCGATCATGATCCGCACCTACGCCCACTGCATCGTCGGGCGCATGGCCGAGTACGCCAACATTCCTATCATTAACGGCCTCACGGACTACAGTCACCCCTGCCAGGCGATGGCCGACTATCTGACCATGATCGAGGTCAAGGGCGACGTCGCCGGTCTGAAAGTGGCGTTCATCGGCGACGGCAATAACGTTTGCCATTCCCTCATGTTTGCCGGCGCTCAGCTGGGAGCGCACGTGTGGGTGGCCACGCCGGAAGGTTATGAGCCGAAGCCCGAGGCGGTGGACTGGGCGCTGCGCCATGGCGCGCAGACCGGCGGCACTTGCACGTTGACGCACGATCCGGTGGAGGCGGCGACGGATGCCGATGTCATCTACACCGACGTGTGGGCGAGCATGGGCCAGGAGGATGAGGCGGAAGAGCGGCGACGAATCTTCGCGCCGTATCAGGTGAACTCCGAACTCTTCCGCTACGCGAGGTTTGACGCGATGTTTATGCACTGCCTGCCGGCACATCGTGGCGACGAGGTCACCGATGACGTGATCGATTCAGCGCACTCGGTGGTTTATCAGCAGGCAGAGAACCGCCTGCACACGCAGAAGGCGATCCTGCTCGAACTGATGCAATATCGCGAAGTGCTGGAGCCGGTGCGCGCAGCAGATGCAGTGCACGCGTGAGAAAGGAGTCAGTAGTCAGGGGTCTGGAGTCAGGGGCGAGCAATCCGTTCTGGGCTCATCTCTGAGTCCTGAGTCCTGACTACTGAGCAGTCACGACCGAGACCCGACTTGTGAAGACCATTCTCATCGCCGTTGGCGGCAACTCCCTCATCCGTGCGGGAGAGAAGGGAACTGTTGCCGAGCAGTGGGTCAACGCCCGCCGCACCGCGGCTGCGATCGTTGGACTGCTGCGAGTCGGCTATCAGCTTGTGGTCACGCACGGCAATGGCCCTCAGGTGGGCGCGCAGCTGCTGCGAGCGGAGCAGGCCTCGGATCAGGTTCCGACCCAAACGCTCGACGTTTGCGGCGCCGCCAGCCAGGGAGAGATCGGATACTTGCTCTCCCAATCCCTGCGCGACGAAGTCTTCGCGGCCGGCTTGCGGGTGCCGGTCGTGAGTCTTGTGACGCAGACCGTGGTTCGCTCTGACGATCCGGCGATGCGGCATCCCACCAAGCCGATCGGCCCTTTTTATTCGCGCGCGCGGGCGGAAGAGCGCCAGCGCCAACTGGGATGGCAAATCGTCGAGGATGCGGCCCGCGGCTATCGCCGCGTGGTTCCTTCTCCCGAACCGGTGGAAATCGTCGAGCTGGACGTGATTCGCCGGCTGATGGACGAGGGAGTGCTGGTAGTCGCCTGTGGCGGCGGAGGAATTCCGGTGATCCGCAACCAGGGCCGCCTTCAGGGCGTCGAGGCGGTCATCGACAAAGACCGCGCGTCGGCGCTGCTCGCCTCAAAACTGGGCGTGGACGTGTTCGCCATCTCCACCGACATTGACTTTGTGTACCTCGACTACAAAAAGCCGGCGCAGCGGCCGTTGCGTTACGCCACCGTTTCTGAGTTGGAGGAGTACTTCACCGCCGGCCACTTCCCGCCAGGAAATATGGGACCGAAAGTGGAGTCTGCGCTGCGTTTTCTCAAGTCAGGTGGCAAGGAAGTGGTCATCACATCCTACGAGCACCTGAACGAAGCCGTGACCGGGCCCATGGGAACACACATCGTTCCGCACGCTCAGGGCATGGTTACGGAGGTGCCGGCAGAACGGGAGATTCCGGTGAGAGGATAGCGTCCCATGGCCATCTCGAATCATCATTCGCCAAGCGCGGTTGCTTCGTCTTTGTCGGAGACCGATGCCAAGCGTGAAACCGCGAAGCTGAAGCACGTCATCGAGTCGCAGCAGTTTACCCTCCCGCTGCTGATGGATCTGTTCCGGCGCTCGCACGGAATGGAGCGCATAGTCGCGCGCGGCGGCACGCTCGAATATCAGGACAAGATTCTCGCCAGCTTGTTTTACCGGCCGTCGACCCGCACACGCTTCTCGTTCGAAGCAGCAATGTACCGGCTGGGCGGCAAAGTTCTCTCCACCGAGCAGGCAGGCGCTTTCTCGTCGGAAGTCGCCGGGGAACAGATCGAGGATTCCATCCGCATCGTGGCCAATTATGCGGATGTGATCGTCGTGCGCCATCCCGAGGCTGGTGGAGCGCAGCGGGCCGCGCAGGTTTCATCGGTGCCCATCATCAACGCTGGGGACGGTGACGGCGGCCAGCATCCCACGCAGGCGCTGCTCGATTTGTACACGATCTATCGCGAGCGGCCCCTGGTCGGCTTGAGCGTCGCCATCATCGGAGAACTGGACCGCGGCCGCACCGCGCGCTCCCTTGCTTATCTGCTGGCCAAGTTCGACCGGGTACGAATCTTCTTTGTCAGCCCACCGGAATTGCAGATGAAGCCGGACATTCTCGCCTATCTCGACGAGCACGGTGTCCGCTACGAGCTTGAATCGGATGTCGAACGCGTGATCGGTGAGGCAGACGTCATTTATCAGACCCGCATTCGTCCCGAGCGCATCGCCGACGAGCGCGGCGTGAAACGCTATGCGATCAATTCGACGTTGCTGAAGAGGATAAAACCCGACGCGCTAATCCTCCATCCGCTGCCGCGGACGGTAGAACTGGACAAAGACGTGGATGATGACCCGCGCGCGCTCTACTTTCGCCAGGCTGCCAACGGCCTCTATGTGCGTATGGCCTTGCTGACCATGCTGTTGGATAAGGACTAGGCGTCAGGAGTCAGTAGTCAGGCGTCAGTAATCGGTTGGAGGCTGGCAAATCCGTGCGCGGACACCGTGATCTCGTGGCCTGGCAGAAAGCGATGGGGCTAGTTAAAGAGCATTATCGAGTTACGACTGACCCCCGGCCCCTGACTACTGACTACTGAAAACCCGAGAGGAATCACGCCCATGCCAAACGCAGTAATCGATACCACCCGCACCCAAGAGCTCATCGATCTGGAAGAGAAGTTCGGTGCTCACAACTATCACCCGCTCGATGTCGTCATTGAACGTGCCGAAGGCGTGTGGGTCTACGACGTCGAGGGCAAGCGCTACCTCGACTGCCTGGCAGCCTATTCCGCGGTGAATCAGGGGCACCGCCATCCCCGCATCCTGCAAACTCTGGTCGAGCAGGCTCACAAGGTGACGCTCACCTCGCGCGCCTTCCGCAACGACCAGTTGCCGCTGCTCTATAAAGACCTGCACGAACTGACCGGCTTCGACATGGCCCTGCCCATGAACTCCGGCGCCGAGGCTGTCGAGACCGCTGTCAAAGCGGCGCGCAAGTGGGGATACAAGGTCAAGGGTATCCCCGACGGCAAGGCCGAAATCATTGTCTGCGCCAACAATTTCCACGGGCGCACGGTGACCATCGTCAGCTTCTCGAGCGACGAGCAGTATCGCGATGGCTTCGGACC
>OCOJ01052253.1_pt1 | contig 17516 bp, 12 predicted proteins | sample 1539251 | NCBI WGS metagenome assembly OCOJ01 (sample SAMN01911457, study PRJEB22624) | soil metagenome | biome: Soil | place: Malaysia | collected 2012-04-30 | depth RA_metagenome m | reverse complement strand
TGTTTATGACACGCTTTAGACCAATCCGAGCGCTTTCATCCCGGCCTCGCCCTAACTCCGGCAGAATGTGCAGATGCAAGACCCTCATTTCTAAGCCGTTTGATTTCTGCAGATACAAACCTCCTTCCTATCTGCACATTCCGCATAACTTGAAGTCTCGTGTTTTGAACAGATCCGTTGCGTTTGGGCCTATCCCATTTGTTTTGTGCAGATACAAAAACAGGGGGGAGGGGGGAACTAGAAGGGTTGAAAGCCAAGCGTATAGGTTTGGTCTCACTCCCCTGGCTTCTTCCGGCGAATGCCTGCTCCCCGCTCATCACCCATCCCTCGTCCCTCATCCCTCGAGAGTGCCCTTTAGATTCAAGGGGTTACGCATTCCCGCGCACTCCTCAAATTCCAACTGCTGTGTTTTCAAGAGTTTCTGCACTCCGGGGGTGGGCCCCCCTCCGGTCCCCACTCGTCACTCGCCACCAGCCACTCGCCACTTCGCCGTTGGGCCTGGGGCCGACCACCAAGGCGCCCTATGCTAGACTGCAAATACAACGAGTCGCGCGATGTATGAGATCTTCGTAGAAGAGACGTTCGCGGCCGGGCACGCCTTGCGGGGCTACAAGGGGAAGTGTGAGAACCCGCATGGACACAACTACAAGCTGCGTATCACTCTGCGCGGGCCGGAACTCGACCGGACCGGCTTGCTCTACGACTTCGTGCACCTGAAGCAGGTGATCCACACCGTGATGGAGGGCGTGGACCACAAATTCCTGAACGATCAGGCGCCCTTCGACGTGGTGAATCCTTCCGCCGAAAACATCGCCAAGTATTTCTACGAGGAACTATCAAAGCAAATCTCTTCGAGTCCCAATGGTGCGTCCATCACGCGCGTGGACATCTGGGAGACCGATACGACTAGGGCCAGTTACTGGCCGGGCAGAGCAAGCGTATGAAGATTGAAAAGCATAGACGGGAAGACGGGAACTAACACGGAGTTCACGGAGAAACGGAGAGCACAGAGAAGTGAGGCTGCGTCGAGGATACTGAGAAGACCATGAACCGATCCTTCCTCATCATCTTCATTCCGGCGCTGCTCGTCGCAGCCATGTATCTCGCCATGGGAATTCGTCCGCCGACGCGCGTGGAGATCGGCATCGCCATCGTTGCGGCAGTGCTTGGTGCCTGGCGGCTCAAACTGATGTTGCAGCGCGGCAAAACGTCGCAGCAGGCCGCCCCGCCCTCGGCGCTGCCGGGAAGCCCGCAAAAATGAACCCCGCTGTCATTCCGAGCGTAGCGAGGAACCTGCTTTTCCCTCGCAGATAGATATCGCCATGGTCGTCACCGAAATCTTCCGGTCGATTCAGGGCGAAGGCACGCGCGCCGGACTTCCATGCGTGTTCGTGCGCCTTACGGGATGCAACCTGCGCTGCGTGTGGTGCGACACGGCCTACGCCTTCCAAGGCGGGGAGAAGAAAACGATCGAGCAGGTGGTGGGCGAAGTGCGCGCGCTCGCCGCCGCGTCGTCCTCACGCTGTCATCCCGAGCCCGCCGCGGCGGGCGAGGGATCTGCTGTTTCTTGCCGACCAGCGGATTCCTCACCCCGGCAGTCCCGAAGCTTCGGGACGCCAGGATCCGGAATGACAGTTCTGGAGCCTCCCGTACGGGCCATTGAACTCGTCGAAATCACCGGCGGCGAGCCGCTACTGCAGCCCGAGGCTGTATCCCTGGCCAGCCAGCTTCTCGCCGAAGGCTACACCGTGATGATCGAGACGAGCGGGGAGAGATTTGTTGGCCAAGCAAGTGGATTGCCCAAGGAAGTCATAAAGATCGTGGACGTTAAGTGCCCCGATTCAGGGGAGTACGGGAAGTTTGAAATGCGGAATCTGGATGCCGTTGATTCGAAGGACGAGATCAAATTCGTGGTGGCCAGCCGCCGCGACTTCGAGTTCGCGCGCGACTTCACCCGCGAGCACCGCCTGGCCGAGCGCGTCCGGCAGGTGATTTTTTCTCCCGTGCATGCCGATCCGGGCGGAAAGTGGCCCGGCCTCGAGCCTCGCGAGCTGGCCGAATGGATTCTCGCGGAGGGATTGCCCGTGCGCCTGGGGCTGCAATTGCACAAATTCATCTGGCCAGGAGTGGAAAGGGGCGTTTAGGTGGCACAGGCTTCAGCCTGTGCGCTCTTAGGAAAAGCAGATCCCTCACCCGCACATTGCGCGGGATTCGGGATGGCAGTGGGAGGAAATGAGCGCTAAACCCAAAGCGGTCGTACTGCTCTCGGGCGGGATGGATTCCTGCGTCACGGCCGCCATCGCCGCGCAAACCAACACACTTGCGTTGGTGCATGCTAGCTACGGCCAGCGCACGGAGCGGCGCGAGCGCCAGGCGTTTGACGCTATCGCCGATTTCTACTCCGTGCGCCAGCGGCTGGTGGCGCGGCTGGATCATTTCCGCGAGATTGGCGGCTCCGCGCTCACCGATCCTTCGCTCGCCGTGCCGGAGCGAGAAGATGCTCCGCAGGGTGGCGAGGGCATTCCGGTGACCTACGTCCCTTTCCGCAACGCGCATTTCCTTTCCGTGGCCGTGAGCTGGGCGGAAGCGATCGGGGCCACTTCCGTGTGGATCGGTGCCGTGGCGGAAGACAGTTCCGGTTATCCGGACTGCCGGCCGGAATACTACCGCGCGTTTCAGGAGCTGGTGCGCGCGGGGACCCGGCCGGAGACGCGCATTGAAATCGTGACCCCGGTGATTCAGATGAAGAAAAGCGATATCATCCGCCGGGGAATCGAGCTGGGCGCGCCGCTCCAGCTCACCTGGTCGTGCTACCAGGGGGAGCAGGAGGCCTGCGGCGCCTGCGATAGCTGCCTATTGCGGCTTCGCGCGTTCGCCGAGGCCGGCGTGACTGACCCGATCCCGTACCGCGTGCGGGTGGCCAAGTGAGGGGAATTCAAGGAGGAAGGAAATCCATGCAGCGCAAATTGGGGATACTGGCGGGCATCTTGCTCCTCGCGAGCCTGGGAGCGGCCCTGCCGCCGGCCGCCGCGCAGCAACTGCCGAGCGTCTCTGGGGCAGCTATCGACCAGCAAGGCAAGCCGATGGTGGATTACCTTGTGACTCTCAAGAGCGAAGAGACGGGGCTCGCCTACACGATGAAAATCGACAAGAACGGCGAGTTTCGGCAAGTCGGCGTTCGTCCCGGCATGTACGTTCTTACGCTCACCACGAAGGACAAAAGCCAGGTAATCGCCACCGTCAAGTGTTTGGTCCAATTCGAGGCCGAAAACCGTTTCGATCTCGATCTTAGGAAAATGCAGGCGGGCCAGACCCCGGAGCAGGAGGCTGCACAGAAAAAACGGGCAGAAGAGCAGTCAAAATTCGAGAACATGAAGGCTGCCTTCATGGCCGGACAGGGCAAGTCGGATGAGGCCGACAAGGCTCGCGCAGATATGATGAAAGCTCCCTCGGACCAGCGGGCAGCGATGCAGCCGAAGGTCAACGGACTGTATCAGGAGGCCCTGCAAGACTATCAGCAGGCTCAGCAGGCCGCTCCGGAAAAGGATCCGAATCTGCACATCATTTACTACCGCTTGGGATATGTGAACGAGATGCTGGGCAACTATGATGCGGCCGTGGCCGCGTACAAGAAGTGCGTGGAACTCAATCCCAATTTGCCGGATTACGACAACAACCTTGCCGTGGTGCTGGCGAAAACGGGAAAGGTCCCCGAAGCCATGCAAGCCTGTGACAAGTCGGGCTCGCTGGACGCGGCGAAAGGGGCGACGTGCTGGCTGAACATCGGGGTAGTGCTTTACAACGGGAACCATCTGGCCGAAGCCGTCGAGCCGCTGAAGAAAGCGACTACGCTGAACCCCAACGCCGCTGACGCCTGGTACCTGCTGGGAGCTTCGCTGCTCTCGACCATGCAGACCAAGCAGGAAGGCGAGAAGCTTACCTATGTGGTGACGCCCGGCACGGTCGAGGCTTACCAAAAATATCTGGCCCTGGCGCCCAACGGCCGGTTCGCGAATGAGGCGAATGCCGCGCTCCAGGCCCTGCAATCGCTGGGCGCGGGGGTCGAGACCAAGGTGAAGGTGAAAAAGGGCAAGCCCTGAGGAAACGATTGCAGGGCGCCAAAGCGTTCCCCGCGCCGCGAAAGCCCCGCAGCGTGGAAGCCGCACCCCGTGCTGGCCTTGCGAACAAGCAGAGCGATGCGATCATTGCTGCTGGAGGCCGTGCAACAGAGTTTCCCGCAGAGCTGCGGCTTCTGCGTCGTCCAGTTTTTTGCCACGCTTCGTCAAGTAGAAGACGTCGATGGCTTTCTCGCCCTGTGTGTCGATCAACGCGGCTTCGATGTTGCATCCAGCGTCGCCCAGAAGTTCGCTGATGAGATGGAGGAGGCCGGGCCGGTCGCGGGCCACCAGCTCGACGACAGTGCTGGCCGACGAGCAGGAGTTGTCCACACGCGCCTGTGTCGCCACCGCAGAACGGGAACGCGCGGCCGGTCCATGCGGCGTGCGACGGCGTCGTGCTGCGGCATCGGGGCCGCGGTTCCCGGCGGCCACATCTTCCATGTCGCCGAGCAGCCGGCCGCGTTCCTCCGGATTCAACGTGAGAGTGTTGTAGAGGTCGGCGAACACGAAAGTATCCAGGACGAGGCCGGAGCGGTTGGAAAACGCATCCGCCTTCACGATGTTCATGCCCCAGGCGGTGAGCGCGCCGGTGAGACCGGCGAAGAGCCTCGGGCGGTCGCGCGTGACCACGGTCAGTTCATATTGCCCGCGGCGCTCGCGGAGCTGGGCTTCCGCCGCCTGCGTTTCCCCCGCCACCAGGCGTTCTTCCAAACGATGCGCCATCTCGAAGTGAGAGGCGATTTCGTCCGCGGCATGCAGCTTCAGGTAGCGCCGGGGAAAACCATCGAGAAAGGCGGCGAGCGGTTTCGCCAGCGCGGCGAGCGCGGAGGAGCCGCGGACGACCTCAATGAGCTCGCGATCGCTGGCCGCTCCGCCGGCAATCCGCGTGCCGTCCACGCTTCGCGCCAGGTAGTTCGCTGCGGCCGCGTAAAGCTGCCACAGCATTTCCGCCTTCCAGGGCGTGAGCGCCTCGGGATTGACCGAGCGGATGTCCGCGTAGGTGAGCAGGCAGAGCATTTTCAGCCGTTCGGGTGTGGAGACCAGCTCGGCAAACACGCGGATGGCTTCAGGATCGAAAATGTCACGCCGTTGGAGCGTGAGCGACATTTCCAGGTGGTTGCGGATGAGAAAGGCGACCAGGTCGCTCTCGTAGGACGTAAGCCCGAGGCGCGCGCAGGCACGGCCCGCAGCCTCGACGCTGGCGGAGACGTGGTCGTCAGCGGACATGCCTTTGCCCACGTCATGCAGGAGAAGGGAAAGATAGAGCAGGTCGGGCTGTTCAACCTCGGCGAGGATTTCGGCAAAGCGCCGGTCGGGCTCGAACGTGGCGTGGCCCAGAGCATGCAGCGCTTCAATGGCGAGCAGCGTGTGCTCGTCCACGGTATAGCGGTGATAGAGGTCGCGAATGACCAGCGAATCCACGGCGCGGAATTCTGGCAGGACGGCATCGAGCAAGCCCACGCGATGCATGGCGCGCAGAGCCACGCCCGCGCCCGGCAGCGCGAGAATGCGCCGGAGGGGAGGCCCCGCGTCGGCGGGGTTGCCCGGCCAGCCAGCGGCGTAAGGCTCGCCCGCCAGGACCCGCTCGACCGAAGTTTCCGTGTCCACAGCCGGGTCGATGCCGTGTCGCGCGACAAACTCGTAGAGGGAGAGCAGGAACGCGGGATCGCCTAGTGCCGCGGGCCGGCGACAGAAGGCGCGGTTGCGGTGGACGCTGAAATCGGAGTTGGAGAGACGGGCGCGCCATTCTTCAAAGGAGTTGTAGAGCGTCGGCCGCGCGATGGCTTCATCCAGGCTGCGCTTTGCGAGCCGCGAAATGGCGCGGGCATGGCGGAAGTAGGAGCGCATCCACTTGTCCACGTGTTCGGGCCGGCCGCCGGGCACGCCGATGCCCCGCGCCGCGGCTTCCTCCTGGAGGTCGTAGGTGAGACGGTTGTCGTCCCGCGCGTTGTGAAAATGGAGAAAAACGCGGGCCGCGGAGATGAAACGATAGGGGGCGACTGCGGTTTCTCCCAGCATCCCGCCCCAGCCGGATTCGGGAGCGGTCCAGGCGCGGTGACGCGAGAGTTCGTGCACGGCGGTGGCCCAGCAGGCCACATCGAAATCGCGGAGTCCGCCGGGCGCATCTTTGAGGTTGGGCTCGAGGTGGAACAGCGTGTTGCCGTGTTTCTGGTGCCGCTCGCGGGTCATTTCCGCAAGCGAACGCACCAGCTCAGTTTGCTCCCGTGCAGCCAGGGCGGGAAGAATTTTCTGGCGGAGGGCCGCGGCGAGCGCCGCGTCTCCGGCCACGTACCGCGAATCGAGGAGCGAGATGGTGAACTCCGGATTATCCTGCTCGAAACGGTCGCAATCCTCGAGAAGGCGAGATGTGACGGCCGCGCGCCAGCCCAGATCCCACAACGCGCGCACCAGCGCGGCGGATGGCCCGCTCACGGCCTGCGCGGCGCGCGCGTCCGCGCACAGCAGCAGCACGTCGAGGTCCGAACAGGGAAACAGCGCGCTGCGCCCGTAACCTCCGATGGCCACGAGACAGTACCCAACTGCCTGCGGGGGGCCTGCGGGAAACAGCGCGGAGACGAGCGAGGAAAGGGTGCGATCCGCCAGCGCCGTGCGTGCCGCGAGAACTGCGAGCGCGTCGCCATGAGCCTGAAACTCGCCGCGGAGGGCCTCTCGCGCAGCGTCGCAGGCGGCGCGCAGTCCATCGAACGCAGGCGCATTCGTCACGGAGGAGGAAAGCAGCCGCGTGCCGCGGCGGGAGCAAACGGGAGGCACGAGCGGGCGGAGATCACAGCGCGTCCTCGCCGCGTTCCTCGTTACGGATGCGGATCGCTTCGTCGACTTTCGTGATGAAAATTTTCCCGTCGCCGATTTTTCCGGTGCGGGCGGATTTCAGGATGGCTTCCACGGCCGTTTCCACCAGCCGGTCTGCGACCACGAGTTCGACCTTTGTTTTGGGCAGCAGGTCCACGGAGTACTCGCGGCCGCGGTAGACCTCGGTATGGCCTTTCTGCCGGCCGTGGCCGCGGACGTCGGTAACGGTCATGCCCTCGATGCCCGCTTCTTTGAGCGCGTCCCTGACGGATTCAAAACGCGAGGTCTGGATAATGGCTTCGATTTTGGTCATCGGTCGCTCCGTGGTGATGCAGGCCGCGGTGGCCGAACCCTCTGGGGCGCGGCTAGCGATTACGCCGCGTGCGAGTCAGAGAGCACAGCCCGCCACGGCGGGCTGCGCCACTTAGGCCTCCAGGTTGTAGCCCTCCTCGCCGTGCTGCGACACGTCGAGACCTTCCACTTCCTCTCCTTCCGTCACGCGAACTCCAATCAACAGGTCGGTGATTTTCAAAATCACCAGACTGCCGAGGATGGCCAGGACCCAGGCGATGGCCACTCCGATGAGTTGGTTCAGCACCTGGGCGGCGCGCCCGTCGAGCAATCCCACGGGCAGGGCGTTGCCTGCCACATCGTGGAACACCGGATTCACGGCGCGCGTGGCGAAGACTCCCGTGAGGATGGCGCCGATGGTGCCGCCGGCGCCGTGCACGCCGAAGGCGTCCAGGGAATCATCGTAACCGAATTTGGCCTTTACGGTGGCGACCATCAAGTAGCAGCCCACCCCTGCAACCAGGCCGATGACCAGGGCGGACATGGGGCCGACGAACCCCGAGGCGGGGGTGATGGCCACTAGGCCGGCCACGGCTCCGGAAATCGCACCGAGCACGCTGGGCTTCCCGTTGCGGATCCATTCCGCAACGGCCCAGCCAATGGTGGCGGAGGCCGCAGCGAAATGAGTGGCCACGAATGCGGAGGTGGCCAGGCTGCCGGCCGCAAGCGCGCTGCCGGCATTGAAGCCGAACCAGCCCACCCAGAGCAGGCAGGCGCCGATAAAGCTGAGCACCACGCTGTGAGGCGGCATGGGCTGCTTCGGGTAGCCCACGCGTTTGCGGAAATAGAGCGCGGCCACAAGCGCGGAAACACCGGAGGTGATGTGGACAACGGTGCCGCCCGCGAAATCGAGCGTCGGAAACATGCCACCCGAACTGTTGAGCAGGCCGCCCGCCCCCCACACCATGTGCGCCATGGGGGAATAAACGATCAGCGACCAGAGGATCATGAACAGCATGAGCGCGCTGAAGCGTGCGCGCTCCGCAATGGATCCGGTGATCAGTCCCGGCGTGATGATTGCAAACATGAGCTGGTAAACCATGAAGGTCTGTTGCGGAATGGTGCCCGCGTAATCGGGGTTGGGCGCGGGGCCCACACCGCGCAGGAAACTGTAGCCCGTGCCGCCGATGAAGGAGTTTCCCGTGTGGAAGCACAGACTGTAACCCACCACTGCCCAGACCACGGTGATGACCGCCATGAGCGCGAAGCTCTGCATCATGGTCGCCAGCACGTTTCTCTTCCGCACCAGGCCGCCGTAAAAGAGCGCCAGCCCGGGGCCGGTCATCATCAGGACGAGCGCCGCGGAGACGAGCATCCAGGCGTTGTCGCCGGCGCTGTGGGCGTCCGCGACCTGCTGTTCGAGCTGGGCGAGCTTCGCGGCAACGCGCGCGGCGTCGGAATTTGCCGGGGCACTGCCCGCGGCGGAAGGAGCGGGGCCGGCCGGGGAGGGCGCGGCGGGCGCCTGCGCCCATAGAGGGCCAGCAAACAACGCCAGCAACACCAGAAACACTCCTGCGGCCCGCCTTCTTCGCATACAGGACTCCTCAGATTATGGACTGCGCCGGACAGATTTTTCGGGAGAGCAACAACGCATTATAGGAGATTCGCGCCGCGCGTCCAGAAAAAACAAAGGCGCAACAAAAAATTCCAATTTCGCGCGCGCATCCCGGCTCTCTCGACGCTTCGAAAAAAATCATGATGTGAATCGAAACAATGAATTGTACATGCCGCGCCGTTCGCGGGTAGCAATGAAAGGATGGGCAAACGTCCGCCATTTGTGCCGGTGGATCTCGACGCCTGCGGCGTGGGATTCGTGGCGCAGCTCTCGAGCCGCGGCTCGCACGCCGTGGTGGAGCGCGCGCTGATGGCCCTGTTGCGTCTCTCGCACCGCGGCGGCGTAGACGCGGACGGGCTGAGCGGAGACGGCGCGGGCCTGCTGACGCCGATTCCGCGGGATTTTTTCCGGCAATGCGCGGTGGAGGAAGGCCTCCGCCTGCCGGGCAAATTCGGGGTGGGCATGGCATTCCTGCCCGCCGCGGACGCCGGTCGAGCGCGTGCGGCAATCGAGCGCGCGACGCGCCGGGCCGGCCTCGAATTTTTGGGCTGGCGCCCCGTCCCCACCGACGCTTCCGTGCTCGGCCCCCGGGCCGCAGCGACGCTGCCGGTGATCCTGCAGTGTTTCGTCGCGCCCCCGCGCCGGGGAGACTTCGAACGGTCGCTCTTCCTGCTGCGAAAGAGGATTGAGGCGGAGGCGCCCGCGGGCACGTATTTTTGTTCGCTCTCTTCCCGCACGGTGGTCTACAAAGGATTGCTGGCGCCGTGGCAGCTCGCCGAGTTTTATCCCGATCTGGCCGACGTGGAATTCGCGGCCCCGTTCGCCGTGTTCCACCAGCGCTATTCGACGAACACGAGGCCGACCTGGTCGCTGGCCCAGCCGTTTCGCGCGGCAGCGCACAATGGCGAAATCAATACCATCGTTTCCAACCGCCGCTGGCTGCGCGCGCGCGAGCCGGAGATCGCGAGAGAGTTCGGCGCCGGGGGATGGTTTCGTGCGCAGGAAGATGGCGTGAGCGATTCCGCAAGCCTGGACAACGCGCTGGAGATTTCCCTGCAACAGGGGTACAGCCTGCCCGCGGCGATGCTGCGCCTGGTGCCACCGGCCTGTCCGCCCGAAGCGGAGGCCCCGGATGTAGAACCGCGCCTGCGCCGCTTCCTCGAATCTTCCGCGGCCGAGCAGGAGCCCTGGGACGGACCCGCGGCTCTCGTGTTTACCGACGGGCGCCGGGTGGGCGCAATGCTGGATCGGAATGGATTGCGGCCGATGCGGTACTCCCGCACGACAGACGGTCTGGTGATCGCGGGATCGGAGGCCGGCCTCGCCTGCTTCGAAGGAAAACAAATCGCTGAGCGCGGGCGGTTGGGTCCGGGAGAGATGTTGCTGGTGGATGCGGCTGCCGGAAAGATCTACCGCGAGACGTCGGGAAATGGAGGCCCGGCAGCGGTGGGTGCTCCGATTGCGGGAGCCCGAGACGCCGTGGCCTCTGCGGATGTGGAACGCGGAATTTCCGTGCTGTTGCGCTGCCCGAAGCGGGCGCAGAAGAGCGGTGGCGCTCGTGTGCTGGTCGAACCGCCCGCGGCGGCTTCCCATAGCTCGCAGACTCGACCCGCAACCGCCGACGAGAAGCGCACCGCCGCGGCTTACGGCTGGACCGAAGACCAGTATCGCCTGCTCTTCCTTCCGCTCGGGTCCGAAGGGAAGGAAGCGGTGTGGAGCATGGGCGACGACGCGCCGCCCGCGTTTCTCTCTCGCGCCCGCCGGCCACTGTGGGATTACTGCAAACAGCGATTCGCGCAGGTGACGAATCCGCCGATCGATCCGTTGCGCGAGACACACGTGATGTCGCTCGAAGTGCGGCTGGACGGGCGGGTGTGGTTGCCGTCGCCGCTGGTCGAGGAAAGCCAGATGGCGCGTCTGCGCGACAAATTCTTCCGCCCGGTCCTTTCCGTGGACATCACCTTTGCGGCGGCAGGTGGAGTGGAGGCGGCGAAGGCTGCACTGGCCCGCGTCGGCCGGCAGGCCACTGCTGCGATCGCGCAGGGCGGGATGGTGCTGCTTTCCGATCGCTGCATTGGGCCGGGGCGCGCGGCGCTTCCGGCACTGCTGGCAGTGGCGGCGGCCTGGAAGGCCATGGTGCGCCGGAAAGGCTGGCGGGTGCCGCTGGTGGTCGAGTCGGGCCAGGTGATTGAGACGCATCACGTGGCACTGCTGGTGGCCGCGGGCGCCAGCGCCGTCCATCCGTTCCTGGCTCTCGAACTGGCGGAGCGGGCTTCGGCAGGGGGAGCACACCGTTACCGGCTGGCGGTTGAGGCCGGGCTGCAAAAAGTTCTGGCGCGCATGGGCATCTCCTGCGTGGCCAGCTACCGGAACAGCCAGCTCTTTGAACTCGTGGGTCTGGAGGATGGAATCGCCGCGGAGTTCTTCGAGGATGCTTCGTCTGTGCTGGGGGCGAAACCACTCGAAGAATTGCTGGCCGACGCGCTGACCCGCCATGCCCAGGCGTTTGCCGACGGCGAAGCCGCACTGCAAGACGCCGGGCTTTACCGGTTCCGCCAGCGCGGGGAACTCCACGCATCCTCTCCCGATGTGGTCCGGCGGCTGCATCGTTATATTGCCGCGCCCACGGAGGAAAACTACCGCGCGTATTCGACGCTGGCCGCGGAACGGGAACCGGTGGCCGTGCGCGATCTTCTGGAATTTTCCGGCGGAGAGCGCGTGCCGCTGGACGAAGTGGAAAACGAATACGCGATTCTGGCGCGGTTTTCGACGCAGGCCATGTCGCTCGGCGCGCTCAGCCCGGAGGCGCATCGCACGCTGGCCATCGCCATGAACCGGCTGGGCGCGCGCAGCAACACGGGCGAGGGCGGCGAGGATCCGGACGTTTACGAGCGCGAGCCGCGGGCAAACAACTGGGTGAAGCAAGTGGCCTCGGCGCGGTTCGGGGTCACCGCGGGATACCTGGTGAACGCGGGAGAGCTGGAAATCAAGATGGCGCAGGGGTCCAAGCCCGGCGAGGGCGGACAACTGCCGGCCACGAAGGTGACGCCCTACATCGCGCGGCTGCGGCACGCCGTTCCCGGGATGGCGCTGATTTCGCCACCGCCGCATCACGACATCTATAGCATCGAAGACCTCGCGCAGTTGATTTACGACCTGCGCGCGGTGAATCCCCGGGCGCGCATAGGGGTGAAGTTGGTGGCCGGAGCCGGAGTGGGATTGATTGCCGCGGGAGTGGCGAAGGCCGGGGCCGACGTCATCACCATCAGCGGATTCGACGGAGGGACCGGCGCTTCGCCGCTCACTTCGATTAAAAACACCGGGCTCCCCTGGGAAGCGGGCCTCGCCGACACGCATCGCACGCTGTTGCGCGCGGGACTGCGGAGCCGAGTGCGCCTGCGCGTGGATGGCGGGTTGAAGTCGGGGCGCGACGTGGTGTTGGCAGCGCTGCTCGGGGCCGACGAGTTCGGATTCGGGACCGCTGTGCTCCTGGCCATCGGCTGCATCATGGCCCGCCAGTGCCATCTGAACACATGTCCCGCGGGAATCGCCACGCAGGACGAAACCTTGCGGCTGCGTTTCACGGGCAACCCGGAAATGGTGATGCACTACTTCCGTGGGGTGGCGGGCGAAGTGCGGGAGCTGCTGGCCGGACTGGGCGCGCGGTCGCTGACGGAGATTCGCGGCGCGACGGGCCTGCTGCGGGCGCATCCTCGTGCGGCTGGCGCGGCGAAGGCGGTGGCCTCGCTGCTGGAGCCCCCGGAAGCGCCGTCCCGGTTTGCGGCGGCCCGCATGGCGCAGAAAGACTCGGGTGTTCACCTGGAGCTGCGCCGCCTGCTGACCGAATCGGAAGATGGGCCTCGCGTCTTCCGCATCGCCAATTCCGACCGGACTACCGGCGCGCATTTGAGCGGAGAAATCCTGCGCCGGCGTTTGGTTGGGGAACCAGCGCCGCAGACGCTCGAGTGCGAATTCCGAGGCACGGCGGGACAGAGCTTCGGCGCCTTTCTGATTCCGGGCCTGCACTTTCGCCTCACCGGCGAGGCCAACGACTACGTGGGGAAGGGCCTGAGCGGAGGCACGATTTCCATTTCAGCGGGGCCTGAGGCTTCGCTTCGGGGCGACGTGCTTGCCGGCAACACGGTTCTTTATGGCGCCACGTCCGGGGCCCTGTTCCTCGCCGGGCGGGCGGGCGAGCGGTTTGCCGTGCGCAACAGCGGCGCGTTGGCGGTGGCCGAGGGGCTGGGCCACCACGGCTGTGAGTACATGACCGCGGGGGTGGCCGTCATCCTGGGGCCCGTGGGCAGAAATTTCGGCTCTGGAATGACGGGCGGGGTCGCCTACGTCGCGCGCGACGACGTTCGCGAGAACGATCTGCGACGGGACTACGTGCGTCTCGCTGAGGCGGAGAACGAGGAGCAGGTGTGGCTGCGGCGCGTGCTGAGGGAACATCTGCGGCTCACGGGGAGCGCGCGAGCCCGGACGCTGCTGCGCCTGCGCGGCCCGCTGCCGCTGGTGCGCGTCGAGCCGGTCCGGCTGCCCTGTTCGATAGCACAGACGTGGACGATGGCTGCCACGCGCCTTCTTCATCCCCAACCCGCAGTTGCCGCGGCCATGCTTCCGAGAAAGGCCCAGCCGGGCCTCCGATTGGAAGCAATTTGCTGAAGCGCGCCGCCGGCCCATGCACGGCATCCTGTTCCGCCTGCCGCGAGATTCCGGTAGTGGGTCAGTTTGCCCCGATCGAGCCGAGCAACGGCTCACCTTTCCGTTGCTGGCATGTTTTCAGGCACACAAGCGACGCACAGACAAAAATGTCTGTGCTACTGGGCAAACTGACCCACTACGGAGATTCCCGTTCCGGGACCATTCCCAGCGGTTCGCGGTTATAATCAGAAGCGATCCTCATGGATTTTGACCAACTGACAACCTTTCTGGAGGTGGTGAAGCAGCGCAGCTTTTCGCGCGCGGGGCAGAAAGTCTTTCGGTCCCAATCGGCGGTGAGCGCGCAAATCCGCCAGCTCGAATTGGAATACGGGGAAAAGCTGCTGGACCGTTCCGCGAAGTCGGTGCGGCTGACCCCCGCGGGAGAGGTGTTCCATGAGTACGCGGGGCGGATGATCGCCCTGCGGCAGGAATCGCTTCGCGCGGTGGCCGACCGGGGAGCGAACCCGCGGGGAGTGCTGCTGATCGGCGCGAACGAGGCCACCTGCCTCTACGTCCTGCCGGACATCTTCGCCCAATATCACCGTATGTACCCCTCGGTGCAGATCAGCGTGTACCGCAACTTCAGCCGGAAGATCCTGGAGCACGTGGAAGAAGGGCGCGTGGACGTGGGAATTGTGACGCTGCCGGTGAAGGCGCCGCGAATGAAGGTGCATACGATTTTCCGCGACCAGATCGTGCTGATGGTCAGCCCGCAGAACCCGCTGGCCGCACAGAAGACCGTGCGCGTGCGCGACATCGCCGGGCAGCCGCTGATCTTTCCGCGCACGGGCCACACGCGGAAATTGCTCGACAGAATGTTCCGGCCCTACCGCAACCGGCTGACCGTTAGCATGGAATTGGCCAGCGTGGGAATGATCAAAAGATTCGTAGCCGCGGGGCTGGGCGTGTCGCTGATTTCCGCGAGTTTTGCCCGCGAGGAGGAGCGCGCCGGGGAGGTGCGGCTCATCGAGATCGAAGGATTCAACGCGTGGCGCGAACTCGGGCTGATTTACCGGCGCGACCGGACGCTGCCGCGCGCGGCGTCCGCGTTCATCGAGCTGGCCCGGCAACCGAGCGCCCTGCGCGGCACGGCCGGGCGCGGCGCGGAGACGGCAACGAGTGGCGCGAAGCCACATGCGCGCCCTGGCGCTCACGCGCCAGCGAAAACCTGACGGTGCGGCTATCCAACTTGCCATTGACCCTTTCCAGGGCAATATTCGTTCTCGGCGCAGGCTAGAGGGGGCAGTAGAATCCTGCACAGGCAAACCGCATGACCTTCCTTTTTCTGTGCACCGCCGCATTAGCGGCCGCCGGGCTAGTGGCGGGGATGATTTATCAGGCCATCGGATCGGCCCGGGATGCGCGGCGATTTCCCGCGCCCGGGCGGCTAGTGCGCTGCGGCGATGGCGGGCGCTTGCATCTCGTGGGCATGGGCGATGCAGGTCCTACCGTGATTCTCGACGCGGGAATCGGAGCATCGTCGCTTTCCTGGAGTCTGGTGCAGCCGCTGGCGGCGCGGTTCGCGCGCGTCTACGCGTATGATCGCGCGGGGTACGGCTGGAGCGATCCTCCGCAGACCGAGGACGGTCCACGAATCGCTTCGCGGCTGGCGGAAGAACTGCGCGCCCTGCTGCGGGCGGCGGAGGTCCCGGGACCTTACATCCTAGTGGGGCATTCGTTTGGTGGCTACGTGACCCGGCTGTATGCGGAGCGCTGGCCCGTGGAGGTGGCGGGGCTGGTGATGCTGGATTCGCCCAGCACTTCCGTATGGATGCATCCCACGCGCGAAAGGCGGCGGCAACACCGGGGCGGCGCGCTGTTCTCGCGGATGGGCGGGTGCCTGGCACGGGTGGGAGTGGTGCGTTACTGCCTGAACCGGTTCAGCCGCGGGTCGCGAGGACTGCCTGTGGCCGTGACGCGCGCGTTTGGCGCCGCGGCGCTGGACCTGGTGACGCGCATGGTCGGCCAGGTGATGAAGTATCCGCCGGCGCTCCGCCGTGTGGCACAGGCACACTGGAGCCGTTCCGCGCCATTCTTCACGCTGGCGGATCATCTCGAGCACCTTCCCGAAAGCGCCCGTGAGGTTGCCGCCTGCGGTTCGCTGGGCGATGTGCCGTTTGTGGTGATGACGGCGTCAAACCCTGCGCCCGAACGCGCGGCGCATCAGGACGCCATGGCCTGCCAGTCCAGCCGCGGGCGGCACATCATCGCGCAGGAAGGCGGCCACTGGCTGCTGCTCGACCAGCCGGAGCTCGTTGTGCGGGTGATCGAATCGGTGGTGGAGGAGATCGCGGCGGAGGCGGTGCGCAGTTAGGGCGAGGGACGCGCTGGCCGTGTAGCGCAGGGCGAAAACCCCGCGGCACTTTTGCGACGTCATCGCCGGAACGAGCCGCAGGGCTTCGCCCTGCGCTACAACCGGCTGGATCGCGCCGGACCTACTTTACGTACACCGGCTGTTCACCCTTCGACCAGGGATCGTAGTTCACGACAAAATCCACGCGTTCTTTGCGCGAAGGATGGTCGAAGAGCCAGAAGTTGATGAACGGGGACGGATCCGGGTCGGCGAGATTCAATTCCCCGCTCATCTGGAAGTAATGCGCGGCGACCTGCCCCGCGTCCGGCACGATTCCGTGAATCACTTCCAGGCCGTAGCGATCGGCTTCGTGTTCAAAATGGCGGCTGACGGTGTTGAACACCGGGGTGGCCAGAAAGATGAGAATCCCGAGAACCAGCATGAGCGCGGGGAGCGAAGCCCAGTCGTCGGGGCCGCGAATGCCCCAGGCGCCACCCCAGCGGCCCAGGGCCCAGAGCACGCCACGAAAACCCAAGTAGATCAGGACCAGCAGAGCGAGCGCATCGATCGCTAGTTCCTTGGGAATGTGCAGCAGGACGTAATGGCCCATCTCGTGGCCGAAGACATAGAGGATCTGGGGAATCCTGGCTTTTGCGATCGTCGTGTCCCATACGACCACGCGCTTGGAAGCGCCGAATCCGGAGACGTAGGCATTCAGGCCGGTCAGCTTGGTGCTGGCGTTCATTTCGTACATGCGCTCGGGAGGGATGGTGACGCCGCCGCGGTGGAGCACCTTTTCGATTTCGGCTACGAGCACGGGCTGGTTCTGGGCCAGCGGCTCGAACTGGAAGAACATCGGCTCGATCACCACGGGCGCGAGAAAAATCACGAAGACGAGCACGGGCAACGAAGCGCACCAGAAGTAGAACCACCAGCGCCGCGGGCTGCGCCGGACGACGGCGTAGAGAATCAGGACGAGAACGGTTCCGATGACCAAACCGATGGCCTGGCTCTTCAGCCAGTCCGCAACCCACGAGCCCCATCCCTGGACGGAAAGGCCGTAGCTGCGCTCGAGCTGCTGGTCCCACGCGTCCGTGGGAATGCCGAGCAGGGCGACGAGGAAAATCAGCGCGGGGGCGTAGAGCAGCCCCTGAACGAACCGCTTCGAGGCCATGCGTTCCGCCCAGTCGCGCAATGTCGGCCCCACGCGCAGGACGAGGAGCAGTACCAGCATCACGAAGCCCCAGAAAGCATCGCCGAAGTAGTGCATGTACTTCTGGTTGGAATAATCCTTCGCGCGCCGGTATTTTTCCGGGGAGACTGTGTAGCCCTTGATGGGTTCCGGCTGGTTGGGCGAGGAGGCTTGCGAGGTAGCGGAGGTAGAGGAAGTAGAGGAAGTAGAGGAAGTAGAGGAGGCAGGCCCTTCGTAGTCCACGGCGGCGGGCTCGTTCCGCCTGCGCCGAGGCTTCGGCGGGCAGGCAGGGTCAATATTTTGGTCGGATGTGGCGCTGACCCTTCGTCAGTACGTTCCTCAGGGTCAACATCCTGGTCGGATGTTGAGAAGATTCAGGAGTAAAGGGGAGGAAGGTGGAGCGGGCGGAGCCCACACGCAAACCCGGCGTGTGCGGCACCCGGCCAACGTACAGAAACGCAAAGCAGGTCCCTCGTCGGGGGACTCCTCCCT
>OCOJ01033082.1_pt4 | contig 17549 bp, 8 predicted proteins | sample 1539251 | NCBI WGS metagenome assembly OCOJ01 (sample SAMN01911457, study PRJEB22624) | soil metagenome | biome: Soil | place: Malaysia | collected 2012-04-30 | depth RA_metagenome m | reverse complement strand
GAGAGAGAAGCCCGACCAAATCGGAGTCACCGAGCCTGCCGGATCTGCGGCGTTCCTTCCCATCCGATGAGTGAAACCCTCGCGTGTCGGACCCAGAAACTGCTCCGAACAGACATGCCCGGAGCAACCATGCCGTTCCAACTCAGCGGCCAAAACACGCTCGGCACAAAGAGCACTGGTGTGACGTCTCCGGCGGGCATTAGTCTCGCAGTACCCAGTCATGGCCAGCGACACAAAGGGCGGCAACGTAGCCGGGGCCAGCTGGAACCTCACGGAGGGACCAGCGTGCCGCTTCCGAAGCGTCCGGCCGAGTTGAAAGTAAAGCATTGGAATCTCCACTCACCAGCGACACGTCAAACTGATCGAGCGGGAGCGAAAGTCCTTCGCCCTTGGCCTTGATAAATGCCTCCTTTCGGGTCCAGCAGCGGAAAAAAGCGTCGTACTTCTGATCGGCAGGGAGACGCGCGAGTTGTCTCTGTTCGCGAGCGGAGAAATAGCGCTGTGCGATGACCTCTAGGTCGAGATCTCGACGGACATGCTCCACATCCACGCCGATTTCCCGCCTTCGATTGAAGGCGAGCAGTGCTACTCCACCTGAATGAGAGACGTTGAAGGCGATACCGCTGTCGCTGTACGGGGGACCTAAGCTGGGCTTGTCCTTGGCTGAATGCCAGAAAGTTAGTTCTTTGGGGTGCGTCGACAGATAACCCGCCAGAAGTGTTCGCAACAAGCCACGCACTACCACAAAGTGTTGACGGGCTCGAAGAGAAAGGAAGCGCCCGGTCCGCACTTGCTCATCGGCGGAGAGCAGTTGTTGCCAGCAATCTTCGCCAACTGCCAAGGCCTCCAGATCCAAGCGCCAGAGTTGTACTTCATTCTCAGGCAACGCGAGCGCAGCGGTGACGTGGAATCCTGGGTCGGAGATATTCATTAGGGAATGGAGGAATCCTACTCTAAGCTATTTTTGCTCTGAAGCGCCCAAACTATGTTCGGCACCGTACGACACGCGCCATATCAACTTCCCGCCGTCATCGGAGATTAGCAAGGAGCCGTCCGCCGCAACCGCCACGCCGACCATGCGTCCATAGACTTCCTTACCGGCTGGGTCAGGAACAAATCCGGAGAAGAAAGGCTTTGGCTCTCCCGCCGGCAAGCCGTTGCGAAACGGAACGAATACAACTTGATAGCCGCTCCGGATGCGCCGGTTCCAAGAGCCATGCTCGGCAATAAAGGCACCGTGCCAGTACTCGGGCGGAAATTGCTGTTTGTCGTAAAAAGCAAACTGCAGTGGCGCAACATGTGCTCCCAACAAGACCTCCGGTGTAATCATCGTAACCACGAGATCGGGCCGCGGTGAGACGCGATTGTCCGCTTGTCGATCACCGTAGGCGTAAGGCCAACCGTAAAACCCGTGCTCGACCACGTGCGTGAAGTAATCCGATGGAACATCATCACCGATGTCGTCGCGCTCATTTACCGTGGCCCACAGATCGCCAGACTCTGGGCTGCAGGCGATGCCTACAGCGTTGCGCAACCCGCTGGCGTAGACCCGCATGTTGGCGCCGTTTGGTTCAGCCACCAGAATTGCCGCCCGACGGGGATCGGACTCGATGCCAACATTGCTTTGCGATCCCACGGCAACAAACAGCCTTCTGCCGTCACCACTGAATGCTAGCGACCGCGTCCAATGCTGGTGATAGCCCAGCCCTGGGAGATCGAGGATGGGCTCGGCACCACCCAGTCGCCTGGAAGAACTCGGATCATAGCGAAAGCGCAGAACTTCATTCGTATCGGCAACGTAGACGAGATCGTTGGAAAAAGCGATGCCAAACGGCAGATTGAGATGATCGGCGAAAACGAAACGCGATTCAGCACCGCCCGTTGACGACAGTCCACGCAGCACGATCACTTCGCCGGCTGCGGAGTCTGCAACAAAGACATCCCCGTTAGGAGCAATCGCGAGCCAACGAGGGCCGACGAAGCCTCGGGCAAAGACAGATACATGGAATCCCAAGGGAACCTGGGGCTTGAAGTTCGGCGGCGACGCGACAACCAACGGCCAATTCTCAACTCTTGTCAGCCTTGCCAAAACGAGGGCACGCCATCCCCGTACATTGAGCAAGAGTGGGACTGCAACTGCCGCACACGCAACAGCCGTGCACGCGACAACCGTTCTCCGCGCTACCCTGCTGAGAAGCATTCAGCAACTCCAGCTACACGTCTACTCGAGAAAGTTAGCACATAGTCGTTGCCCGAACGGGACCCCCGATTCAACGCCGTTGGGTTCGGTTCAATTAAATCCTTTGCCTTTGGTTGGCAGCAGGTGTCCTATGCCGCCGATTCGCGAATACCCTACAGTGCAAGTTTCCGAAAATCGCGGCGCAGCTCTGAAGCGGGGAAAGATAGCCGGCGGGAACTACCCGCGAATACCCTGCCGCGGTCGCAGGTCCGCTGAGAGTTCGGACTGCGCTCCAGGCGATACGGATCGCGCTCACAACCGCGGCCGCCGATGAGGAGAGCATCCTGACACTAACGCGTGCTAACGAGTTCCAAGTCGGGTTCATGTACGGCGATCTTTTTCGCCTGTTCTCTCGCCCGGTCAAGGCAATCGCGTAGAATTCCAGCGAGTTGCCTGACATAGGGTTCTACGAGACTGCCGCGGGGACAGATCGGAAGCGAGAAAGACCGGATGCCACCTTGCGCAACCTCTCCCCAGCCACCCAGCGGAAGGTCGAAACCCGCCAGATGACGCTTTGCCAAGATGACAGTCAATTCTCCGGGATAGGGCCTGACATCGTATTGAGCAAAGGCTTGTTCGTAGATATCCGCAATACTGAGTAGAGGCGGGGCTGCCGCAGACCCTAGCGAAAGGCGACGCCGAAAACCGTTCCAACGAAAACGAGTAGACGCTTTGATTCGGGCGATCTCAACGCGCAGTTTTTCCGTGAAAAAAGCTCGTTTGCCCGCACCCTCCGCTGCGACGACATTGTGGAGGTGATAATAGGGGTTGAGTATAAAACGATTAATCAACGTCTGATGCAACGGGAGTGGCCATCGCATGGACCGGATGTTGTAAATCTCGATGAGAGCTACCAAGCCCACGGTCTCGCCCAATTCGACGAGTTGGTGTGCCATTTCCAGGGCCAAAGTGCCGCCCAGGCAGTACCCGCCAAGCATGTAGGGACCATGTGGTTGTACCTGGCGGATCTCATTCACATATCGGCGCGCCACGTGCTCGAACCGGCCATCGATCGCAGAACGGCCGTCGAGACCGGCAGATTGCAAACCGAAGACCGGTTGGTCGGCACCAAGATGGGCAGCCAGGGAACGATAGAGCAAAACGTTGCCTTCCGCGGCGTGCATCAGAAAGAGCGGTGTCCGATTACCAAATCGATTGATGGCCACGAGGGATTGCCAGTCTTCTTGCTTGCTGCCCCGGCTTAGAACGCGTGCCAGCAGCCGTGGCGTAGAGGCGTCGTAGAGGATGGCTAGCGGGGCGACGCACCCCAGCTCCCGCTGGATCAGGACGAACAACTCCGCGGCATCGACGGAGTGGCCACCCATAGCAAAAAAATCATCGTCGGGCCCGAGCTCACGCCGACCCAATACGCGTTGCCACAAGGGCAACAGCGCCCGTAGCAATTCGGCCTCCGTCATCGTGGAATCTGCCTGCGAGTCTGAGAAGTGCCGTGGCGGCTCTGGTGCCAGAGTCGAAACAGGTGAACGAAGTTCGTGAACAGCTGCCCGAACTGCGGAATGAGCGCAAACGGCTTCCATTGCAGGAGCAGCATCGGCACCGTTGAGCCCGGCAAGATCCAAAACTTCCTGCGAGGGATCTGTCGCAATATCCTCAAAGATCGAGCCAAGCGTCGAGAGCCATTCTCGTATTGTGAGGTCGTCAAAGAGCTTGGTGTCGTAGTGACAGTGGAGTTCCAGGTTGTCTTCCATCTCGACCGCATTCAGATACATTTCGAACGATTCGTAGCTTTTGGGGTTTGCACCGTAGTCAACAGTGAACCCGGATTGCGGCAGCTCCTTCGGCTTGAACCTCTTGACGTTCGTGAGTCCTGCCGAGATCGGGGAAATGCCGAGCTTTGGCGCGACTGGATGTAGGTCCTCCAGCAAACTGACCAACGTGAAGATGGCATGGTCGTGGGCCGCGAGAAGCTCGCCCTGTACCCTTTTGAGAAATGTGCTGACGGCTTCACTGGCGCGTAACTCCGCAGCAAACGGAAGAAGGTTCACGCAGTGTCCGACCAGACCGGGCTGCCCGATGTCGGGCTGTTCCGCGGTTGGCAGAGCAATGACAAAACGACGCTGCCGGGAAATGCGGGCAAGAAAGATAGAAAAGGAACTAAGCAGAACAGCAAAGAAACTGCAGCCATATCTTGCCGCGACTGCTCTGAGCTCACGAACGATCGAGGCGGGGATGGGGTGATCGAGACGGCGCGCAATAAATTCACGACGCGCTCTCCGCGGGTGATCAGCGGGAAGCTGCAGCACCGGAAATCCATTCGTGAATTTTCCGTGCCAATAACTAGCCGCATCTTCAAATTCGTCAGAGCGGTGGCGCGCGGTTACTCGCTTGACGTAATCGACATAACTGTTCGCCGGCTCCAGGTGCGCACGTCGGCCCGAGATTTCTTCGGAGTAAAAAGCACAGAGGTCGTGGACTAAGACGTCCAACGACCAACCATCGCAGACGATGTGGTGCGCCGTAAAGATAACAGCGGCGCGATCGGAGCCTAATAAAACCATTTGGCAGCGGAACAGCGGACCCGCAGGCAAAGAGAAAGGCAACGCAGTCTCGCCAGCAACCAGTTCGCCGAGACGCTGCTCTTGCCGGGTTGAGTCTCGGATCGAAGAAACATCGATTACCGGCATGGGGACCGCTTGTGCCGAGGCGCTTTTCATCACCCCACCGGATTCGTCGAAGCTCGCGCGAAGTGCATCATGGCGCTCGACTAAACGTTCCATGGCACGCGCCATTTTTTCGGCCGAGATGTTGCCGGTGAAACGCACGGTCATCGATTCGTTGTAAGAGGCCGACAAACGTTCGGAGAGCCGCGAGGAAGCGTAGATGCCACGCTGCGGAACCGTCGATTCAACCTCAACTGGGTAAGCCGTTTGCGCGGACACCGGCGCGTTATCTCTTGGTGGCGCGGATGCCACGAGTTCTGCGCTGGCCGGAGCCGCCGCAGTTGGATGATTTATACCGGCCCTTTCGAGAAGGCTGACTAGGCGGGTGATAGTGCGGGCTTGTTCGGCAACAACCTCCTCTAGCGCGCTGGCATTCGCCCGGACTTGCGCAGCTGCCGGAGCGGCAGTTGGCCCCGAAGCAGAAATAGCAGCCAGGGGGGACGGCGATTCCGGAAGAACGCCCGCAGGTAACGTGGCATCAAGATACGCCGCAAGCATGTCAACGTTAGGCCACTGCTTCATCAGCTGACTGAAACTGACCTTGACGGAAAATTCCTTGTGAACGGCGAAGGCGACCTGTGTTAAGGACAATGAGTCCAATCCCTGCTCCATGAAGGTGGCGGACGTACTGAGCTGCAAACGTTCGCGCCCGGATACCGGCACGAGTAGGTCAAGCACTCGCGCAGCGATGCGGTCCCTGCGGGAAGCCGACAAGTTCGCTGAGGCAACGCTCTCTGTGGGCGCGGCGGGACCCAGTGGCTCAACCAAGGAACGAGCGACCGAAGCGGAAGTCACGGCCTGGATGCTTTGCGCAGTGGGCGCGGTAGTCGCCGGGTCTACCCAGAAGCGTTGATGCTCAAAAGGATAGGTTGGAAGGGGTATGTGTCGGCGGTCCTCGTTGGCGTAAAAGGCCTCCCAATCAAGGGATACTCCGTTCTGCCAGAGAGACCCGAGAGCAAAAAGCAGAGTCACCCACTCCGTGTTGTTCTCATGGGTATCGGCAAGCGTGGGAATGGCTGTCGCGGGATGGTCGGGCATGAATTGCTGTCGAGCCAGCGAACAAAGCGTGGAGCGCGGTCCACATTCAAGGAAGAGATCATATCCCTGGTCCCTGAGATGCTGGATCGCCTTCGAGAACTCGACGGTGGCCCGCGCATGATTGGCCCAGTAAGCGGGATTGGTGGTCTCCTCGGCAGTGATGGGTCGTCCCGTGACCGTGGAGACGAAGGGCCTCGCGGGTGAATGCAACTGGATCTGCGCCACCGCCTGGCGCAACGGCTCAATCATGGGATCCATCATCGCGGAGTGGAAGGCATGGGACGTATGCAGGTGGCGGCAGGTGATGCTGGCCGCTTCGAGTTGCTTCTGAAATTGGACGATATCCGATTCCGGCCCCGACACTACGCATAGGGCCGGAGCATTGTTGGAAGCGATCTGCAGTGTAGCTGGGAGAATCTTCGCGATTGGGTCCGCACTGCTGCTCGCCGCCATCATGGAACCACGCGGAAGCTCCTGCATTAAGCGGCCGCGCAGAGCGATGATTCCGAGCGCATCCTCAAGCTTCCACACTCCAGCAAGCGTGGCGGCGACAAATTCTCCAATACTATGTCCGGCCATCGTGGCAGGTTCGACACCTACGCTTTCCCAGAACCGTGCCAGCGCGTATTCGATCACGAAGATCGAGGGTTGGGTAAAAAACGTGTCCTGGAGCGAGATTTGGGCGGTCTTTTCATCCTCACTCCGGGGATAGAGAAGTTCACGCAAATCGCGCCCGAGATGTGGCTTGAGGTATTCACAACACTCATCCACAACAGCGCGGAACAGAGGCTCACCCCGATAGAGGTTCAAGCCCATGTTGACGTACTGGGTGCCCTGACCACCGAAAAGGAAGACTACAGGAGGGTCGCGACGATCGCAGTGTTTGCTGCCCGAGCGCAAAGGATTCGGTTGCAGAAGAAGTTTGGCGGCTTCGCTGGAATCGGCGGCGACCACGAACCGCCGGTGGGCCATCTGTTTGCGTCCGGTTTGAAACGTGTAAGCCGCATCCGCAAAAGATTCTGGCGCCGCACTCACTAGATGGTCCGCCAATGCACGACTGTAGGCATCGAGGGCCGCAGAAGTCCTGGCGGAGAGTGGCAAAAGCTGCAGGGGACGCGAGGGACGTGCGCTCGTGGGCGCGGGCCCCTCTTCCAGGATGACGTGGACGTTGGTTCCACCAAAGCCAAAAGAGCTGACCGCGGTGCGGCGCACCTGCGCTCCACGAGAGAACGGGATGAGCTTGTCGGCCATGATGAATGGGCTGTTCGCAAAGTCAATCTTGGGATTGGGCTTCTTGAAATGAAGGGTGGGAGGAATCTGTTCGTGATGAAGAACGAGAGCAGCTTTGATGAAGCCGGCGACCCCCGCGGCATTGGTTGGGTGTCCAATGTTCCCCTTGATCGACCCGATATAGCAGAACTGTTTCTTGTCCGTCTTGCTCTCAAAGACTTTGCGCAGAGCTTCGAATTCAATAGGGTCGCCGACGGGCGTGCCAGTGCCGTGGGCCTCAATATAGCCAATGGTCTCAACGGACACGTTGGCATTGGATTGGGCCAGAGCGATGGTTTCCGCCTGTCCGTCAACGCTCGGCGCCAGGAAAGAAGCCGGACGGGCCCCGTTGTTGTTCTTGCCGGTGCCGCGAATGACGGCGTAAATGGTATCGCCATCGGCCAGAGCGTCGGCCAGCCGTTTGAGGACGACCACGCCGGCGCCGTCACAAAACATGGTTCCGGTGGCATCGGCATCGAAAGGACGGCAGTGGCCATCCTTGGCAAACGTGCCGCCCTCCTGATAGAGGAAGCCACTCTTTTGCGGCACCGTGATGTCAATGCCACCGGAGAGAGCCATGTCACACTCATAGTCGAGGAGCGAGCGGTAGGCTTGGTCGACGGTCAAGAGCGTGGTCGAGCAGGCGGTGTTGAGGCTGACGGCTGGCCCGCGGAGATCTAACAGATACGCCGTCCGAAGCGCGATGTAATCTTTCTCATTGCCATACTCGACCGCCAGCTTGCCGGCTATGGCCAGCAGTTCTGGTTGGGTCAGAAGGTTGGTTGTGTAGTAGTGGTTGTCGCCGATGCCGGCAAACACCCCGATGCGTCCCTTGCACCGCTCAGGGTCGTAGCCGGCGTTCTCAAGCGCCTGCTGGGCGAGCTCGAGAAAGACGCGCTGTTGCGGGTCCATCACCTTGGCTTCGAGCGGATTGATGCCAAAAAAGGCGGCATCGAAAAGATCCGCGCCCTCGATCAAGCCGCGAGCTCGGATGTAATCCGGATCATGGCGAAGATGTTCCTCAATGCCGGGGCCGAGCTCCTCGGGTGTAAAAAAGGAAATTGATTCGACGGCATTGCAAATGTTGTGCCAGAGTTGACCGAGATTGGAGGCGCCGGGGAAACGTCCTGCCATGCCGATCACCGCGACGGCATCGCGTGCCCCATCGTTCCCCCCTTGTGAACCACGTTGCGAATGCCGTTGGTTCCGTGCCCGGCTTTCGGCTTCGGCAAGAAAATCGGACGAGTTCGCGCTCGCTTCCAGGAAGGTCGAGAGTTTCGCGATCGTGGGGTACTGAAACACTTTGACTGGCGGAATCTCACGCCCGAAACGACTCTGATATTGACTCACCATGCGGACCGCGGCCAGGGAATTGCCACCCAGCTCAAAGAAGCTGTCGTCGATGCCAACTTCTTCCAGTTGCAGCAGCTCGCACCAGAGAGTTGCCAATTGCTTTTCCACCACGGTGCGCGGGCTGATAAAGTCCTGGGCGAGAAGCGGCCGCTTGCCCTTTGGCGGGGGCAGCGCCTGGCGGTCCAGTTTGCCGTTTGGGGTCAGAGGAAATTTTTCCAAGCGCACGAACACTGACGGGACCATGTAGTCCGGCAGCGTTGCTTTCAGAGCCTGCACTAAAGAGGTAGAACTCAACCTGTCACGGCCCGTATAGTAGGCGACCAAACGTTGATCGCCTGGACGGTCCCCCCGAAGGGTGACGACAGCCTGCCCGATTCCCTCGATTTTGGCGAGTAGGCTCTCGATTTCGCCCAGTTCGATGCGAAAACCGTGAAGCTTTACCTGCTGATCGAGGCGCCCCTTAAATTCCAAAGTGCCATCCGAACGGTATCGAACCTCATCTCCCGTGCGGTAGAGGCGTGCATTAGGACCCTCGCAGGTGGGGTCATTGACGAACCTCTCAGCGGTCAGCTCAGGACGCTTGAGATACCCCCGAGCCAAGCCCGCGCCGCCAATCCATAGCTCTCCGGTCATACCCAGAGAAACCGGCTTGCGTTTCTGGTCGAGAACATAAAATTGCGTATTGGCAATGGGTGAACCGAGGGAAACGTGGTCCGGGGACGTGATGCGTTCGGTGGAGGACCAGATGGTAGTCTCGGTCGGCCCGTACATGTTCCAAAGTTCGCGGCAGCGAGGGAGCAACCGGGCAGCGAGGTCTGCCGTTAGGGCTTCGCCCCCACAGAAAATTCGCAGATCGCTCTTCCCTGCCCAGCCGGCTTCGAGCAGCATGCGCCAGCTCGTTGGCGTTGCCTGCATCACCGTCACTGCGTGTTGTCGAAGCAATCGTTCCAACTCGCGTGCATCCGCAGCCTGTGAGGCGGTGGCCATCACGATCTGAGCGCCACTCACAAGGGGCAGAAGGAACTCAAGGATCGAGATGTCGAAGGAAGCAGTGGTAACCGCTAGCAATGTGTCGGATGCAGCCATCCCAGGCGTTTCCGCCATGGACAACAACAAATTGACCAGTGCACGCCGTGGGATCATGACTCCCTTCGGCGTTCCCGTGGAGCCCGAAGTGTAAATGAGGTAGGCCAGGTGTTCCGAGGTAGCACCTGAGGAGAGGTTTCCCACTGCAGCCTTGGAAAGAAAAAGGTTTTCCCGGTCGAGCAGGACAATGCGGGCGGCTGTTTCCGGCAGGCTCTCCCGCTCGGCAGAATGTGTCAGAACCAATGAAACCTCGGAGTCTGCCAACATGAAGGCCAGTCGGCTTTTCGGAAACCTCGGATCGAGCGGCAGGTAAGTTCCACCCGCTTTGAGGATGGCAAGCAGGCTCACAACTGAATCGAACGACCGGTCGAGACACACGCCAACGAGGCTTTCGGGACCGACTCCTTGCGCACGTAGGAAATGCGCCAGGCAGTTGGAGCGCGAATTCAACTCCCAATAGGAAATCTGCTCCGCTCCCATGGTGATGGCGGGAGCTTCTTGCGTGCGTTCCACTTGATCTTCAATGAACTCGTGCGGGCCTCGCGTCAAAGGGTAGTTGCGCCGGGCACCACCGTGAGAAAAGATCGAAACTGTTTCCATCTTGCAACCTTGAACTGACAACCCCGGTACCGACCAAGCGCACACTCTCCGGTTCGGGTTGCCTTAGCTTATTGTTCCTGGGAGCTCCGCCCCATCTGGTTTTGAATTGCGCCAGAGTTTCGTGATCTCCGACTAGCTCGCCGAGGTTGTATCGACAAAGTCCGCTGTCGCACGCCTTCGGATTGCCTAAATCTGAAAGACGTCATAATGATGACGACAACAGGCATCGGGCACACTACCGGTAAAGGCGTAGAAAAACCTCTGACCGAATTGGGGCCATGCTGCCGCGTCTATTGATACCAATGCGTGTACCTCACACAGCACGCTGCGTAGCATCTAGACTTAAGCGGTTGAAAAAATGGGGGAACTAAACGACCGTTCGGGGGGTAGGGCGTTACTTTCGCTTACACTCTATATAAGCTTGTGACCGTCGCGCTGTGATTGCGGTCACATAGTTGAGCGCTATCGATTCCTGGCGGCAGTCGCTCGCACCGGTGCAGTTGAACTCGTTAGCAGCTACCATTCGTGAAGATGAATCAAGAACAAAATTACCGTCGCCGCCAGCGGCAGCAGGAGTCCGGCACGCAAGCTGGCAGTTGCTTGCGAGAAAATCCCTACCATCCACGGAATGATCGCGGGGCCGACCGACGCCAGAGAAAACATAATAGCGCCGGTGCTCCGAGCTGCGAGTCCAAAGCGCTGCGAAAAACGCGCAATGGTGATCGGATACAGCGTGGCAAAACTCAATCCTGTGACCAGTGCACCGAGAATAACTCCCAGCAGGGCCCGAGCCAAGAGGATCAGCCCAATGCCGACTGCACCAGTCGCGAAACCCACCCGCAGAACATCTCGTTCCGGAACTGAAGATAAGAAAATCGATCCCAGGGCTCGGCCTAAGGTCAAAGTAGCCCAGAAGAACGCGGGCATTATGGTTGCCCATCTCGCTTCCTGCGGCCCCAGGCGAACCACATAGGAACCGATCCATCCTCCCACAGCAGTTTCTGCTCCTGGATAGAGAAAAAACACGGTGGCGAACAACCATATCAGCGGATTCCTGGCCAGTTCAGCCCAACGGACTCCGATGCCTGCTTCAGTGACCGCCGCTGGGAAGTGCAGACCTCGCATCACAAGAGCGAGCACCACCAGAAGCAGTGAAACCGAGCCGAGAAAAACGGGCAGGAGCCGATGCGCCGCTGACCATGCCACCATCAGCGAACATACGACCGCACCCAAACCCCAATAGAAATTCAGAAGGCTCACTGCGCTTGCGCGCGAATGCAAAACGACTTCGGCGATGAGAAGGCTGTCTGCCGGCACCAGCAGACCAATTCCCATGCCGTAAATTGCCACCGAGGCCATGCCCAAGAACGCAGAGCCGAGATAGAGAGTGGCTGCTCCGCACGCCATGAACAGCAGCCCTGACAGGAACGCAAGACGGTACCCGAACTGAGTCAGCAGAACACCTGATATCTGCACACCTAGTAATGAGGACAAGAACTGGACCGGAAACAGGGTGCCCGCCTGCACATCGTTCAGATTCCATCTCACAATTAGCAGCGGCAACATTGGCCCCAGCAGGGTCGTCAGCACTCCTGTAGGCAAGAAAGCAACTTGGGCACCGAGAATGAGCCTCTTGTTTGAGGAGAGCGCGAAGTCCTCAATGGCCGTCTTCGTCATGGGTTGGATCATCCTATTTCCATCATCCTGCAATTCATCAACGTTTCGGGAGTCTTATTCGCCCTATACCTCGGCGGATCGCACAGAGGAAGTGCGCCAAGCACTAATATTGTCTGCTACGCACGATTTCCTGATGGCATAGTTACAACCCACCGCACTGGAAGGGACCGATATTGGGTCGGCTTCTTCAACTCAATTATCTTCCCAAAATTTTCTCCTTCGGCGTGGCCGAGCGTGGCCCGGTGGCGGGCGATGGCGGGCCTTCCCTGCCTCTTCGCCCCTCCGTCGTCGGATCACCGCTTTCTTCACAGGGGATTGGTTTGCCCCCGGCCGAAGGATAGACTCAAGTGTGACCCTTTACCGTCGCACCTCGAGACTGGTGGGCGCTCCTTAACTTACCGCAGCCGTTGACTTGCGAACGATCAGTTCGGGCTCAATCACAATCTCCCGCGGATAGTCGTCGTCCTCCGGGCGGGCGATGCGGCGCAACAACGCCTCGGCGGCAATCGTCCCCATTTTTTTCAGGGGTTGCCGTACGGTGGTGAGCTGCGGGCGCTGGAAGGCAGCGCTCTGGATGTCATCAAACCCGACCACCGAAACATCGTCCGGGACTTCCAGCCGGTGACTGCGTAACGCCTCGATCGCTCCGATGGCAGAGACATCGTTGAACGCGAACAGTGCGGTGAAGCGCACATTGCGCTCCAGCAAGTGTTTGGTAACCCGATAGCCGAGTTCCGGCGAAGTTAGGTCGCCTTCGAGTTGCACCGTGAGCTTTGGGGAAACTTCTAGGCCGAGGCGGGCGGCCACCTTTGTGATGGATTCCCAGCGCGCTGCAGTGTCTGAACTGAACTCCTGTCCTTTGATGAAGGCGATGCGCTGGTGTCCAAGCCGCTGCAGATGCCCGAGCGCAAGTTCGGCCGCGCGGTCGTGGTCGAGCAGAATGTTGGTCACCCCGTTGGCAAGATTGTGGCCCGACACGCTAGCGACCGGAATGGGCAACTCGCTGCGCCAGGGTGTATCGACCGCGATGATCCCGTCCACGGACCGGGCCATGAGCAGGCGCGGGTATTCGTCGATCAGATCCTCGAGATGACGATGGCTGGCTACGAAGTAGAAGTAACCTTCCCGCAGCAGGTGGCCTTCGATCCCGCTTAACACCAGGGCCGCATAACCCTCGCTGACCTCGGGCACGAGCACCCCAATGGTGAAGCTGCGTGCCGTCCGCGCCCAGCGCGCGGCAAAACTGGGGCGGTAATTCAATTCGCGCGCCGCCGCGAAGATGCGCTCCTGGGTTGCTTTGGGGATGGAATCCGCCACGGAGGCGTGGTTCATGACCAGCGAAACCGTAGCGGGCGACAGATTGAGGCGATCCGCGAGGACCCTGAGGGTGACGCGCTTCGGGCGTCCGTCGGTCGCGGAGGGGCGGCGAAGAGATTTGCTTCGGCCAGGCACGGGCGCAGTTTCGCACACCCACGCCCCCTCAGCAAGGGTATTGCAGGGCGGGGATGCCTTTTTCTGATTTATCTTCTTGACACCGTTTTAGGGATGGTGCTATAAGGCCATCGAATCGCACTAAATCAGTTTACTACTGATTTAGTACGTTCACATGATACCAGTGCAATGCGCTTTTGCAACCCCGATCTTATACAAAGTTTCCGAAGTGAGGAGGCTCCATGAGGCGCCCAAATTTTGCCGTCTCCATCGTGCTGCTGATTGCCTGCATGTCGTTGTTGACCACCTTGGCTCAGGCTCAGTACCGCGGTTCGATTCGTGGCACCGTCACCGACCCGTCGGGTGCTGTGGTGTCGGGCGCCACCGTCACACTGCTGAACACGGACACCAATCTGGCCATGAAGGCCGATTCGGATCAGTCCGGCATCTACGTTTTCAACGCACTTCCCGCGGCACACTACAAGATCACGGCCGAGCACCCCGGCTTCAAGACGAAGGTGCTCGAGAGTGTGCAGATCATTCCCGACCAGCTCAACGAGCTGAACCTGCAGCTTGAGGTCGGCCAGGCGAACGAAACCGTCACGGTGACCGGCACCACCGAAACCGTCGACGCGGAGACCGCGACGGTCAGCGGCACCCTGAGGAGCAGTGAAATCCAGAGCACGCCGGCGATCGGGCGCAACGTCTTTATGCTGCTCCAGTTGGCGCCCGGCATCACCGGTGACAACTCGCAGGGTGCGCAGGGCGGCGGCAGCCAGTTGCCGGGCACGTCGAGCCCGGGCAACCCCAGTTTAACCCCCGGCGTAAACTTCGGGATCTTTGCGACGGAAAACGGTCCGCAGATCAATGCCGGCGGGCTGGCCACCCAGGCCAACGGCATTTCGCTGGACGGTATCAGCACCACCAGCGCCGTTTGGGGCGGCGCATCGGTCATCACGCCCTCGGAAGACGCGGTCGCCGATGTCAAGGTCATCTCCAACAGCTACGATGCCGAGAATGGACGCTTCGCCGGGGCTCAGGTCCAGGTCACTTCCAAGAGCGGCAGCAACCAGTTCCACGGCAGCGCCTTCTTCACGGCCCATCGCCCAGGTCTGGACGCCTACCAGTCCTGGGACGGCGTCGGTCAAGTAAAGAGGTTTAGAGACGCCCAGTTCTTTGACCAGTTCGGCGGCAGCATCGGAGGGCCGATCTGGAAGAACAAGGTCTTCGGCTTTTTCAACTGGGAGTCGGTCCGCAGCCCAGCGTCGGCCGCGATCCCCGGTACGGCATGGATGGAGACCTCGGCTTTCCAGGCCCTTGCGCAGTCCGGCAGCATCGCCTCAACCTACCTGAGCTTTCCCGGCTCGATCCCGACTAATCCGAGCATCAACGACATAAGCTGCGCCAGCGCCGGATTTAACGCCATTGTTAACGGCGTCCAGCTGCAAAACTGCATCGACACCGGCTCGGGCCTGAATATCGGCTCGCCGCTGACCACAGGTCTTGGCAAACAGGACATGGGCTGGGTCAGCACCACTAACCCCGGGGTCGGCGGCGGCCTGAACGCCGGCGGTCCCGCCGATATCGCCCAGTACAACACTATCAACCGTGTAACCTACTTGCTCAACCAGTACATCGGTCGCGTGGACGCCGACCTGACGCAGAAGGACCGGCTCTCCGGATCGATCTACTGGGTTCCGCAGTCAAATACGACCACTGGCACCCGCGCGTATGATCTTTTCCATCACAGCCAGGTCAACGACGCATTCTCGCTGATCTGGAACCGCACCATCTCGACGACGTTTCTGAATGAAGCCCGCGTCAATGCCGCCGGCTGGCGGTGGAACGAGCCCAAGGACAATCCCCAGACGCCGCTCGGCCTGCCGGTCGACAACGTAGGCATGATCGGCGGCATTACCCTTACAACTTTTGGACCCTCCAACGTCGGTAGCGACCTAGACCAGTGGACCTACACGTACAAGGACGTAGCCACCAAGATCATTGGCCGCCATACCATTAAGTTCGGCGGCGAAGTCACGCGGCTGTTTTACCTTCAAGCCAGCTATTGCTGCTTTCTGCCGAGCTACAGCTTCTACAACCTCTGGGATTTCCTGAACGATGCTCCGAACTCGGAGTCGGCCAACGTGGATCCCGCAACGGGCACTCCGACGCCCGGCCGCCAGGACCAGCGCGAGAACCTGTGGGGCCTCTTCGTGCAGGATGACTACAAGCTCCGCAGCAACCTGACCGTCAACCTGGGTCTGCGGTGGTCCTATTTTGGGCCGCTGTACTCTAAAGAGAACAACATGTATCGGGCGGTTCCGGGCGCCGGCACAGCGTTCCTGACCGGTCTCAACGTCGTCAAGGAAAATGGCTGGAGCGCGGAGAAGGGCAATTTCTCCCCGGACATCGGCTTCGCCTGGAGCCCGAACCGGTATTCCGGCAAGCTCGTCTTCCGCGGAGGGTTCGGGATTAACTACAACCAGGAAGAGATCGCCATCTCCGCCAACATCTCCAGCAATCCGGGATTGACGGTGGGGCAGAGCCTGTCATCGGGCGGGCCTGCGAACATCAACCCAAATATTCTGTATGCCACCTCGTCAAACCTGCATACCCTGAACTACCCGGCCAATCCAGCCTTTGTGACCACTCTTGGTTCCAACGGGCTGCCCACCACCGGATCGGCGCAGCTGTTCATTTTCCCCCAAACCATGCCGACGATGAGAGTCGAGCACTGGTCAGGGGATGTACAGTATGCGTTCTGGGAGAAATGGACTGCCTCGCTGGGCTACCAGGGGAGCCACTCCAGCAACATGATCGCCAATGCCCAGATTGGCCCCTATGCGGCGGGGAACGGTTATGCCCTGAATCCGTCCATCCAGTACAACAGCTGGGACAACTACTGGAACGCGGGCGGGCACGGTAACTACAACGCCATGATCGCCGAGGTGAAGACCAGTTCCTGGCGCGGGCTGCTGTTTGACACGCAATTCACCTGGTCCAGGGCCAAGGACACCAACACCGGCCCGTACACGGAGTCTCCGGAAAACATGTATCCGTATGACCCCGCGCTGGAGTACGGGCTTTCCGACGACAACATCGCGCGGGCATGGAAGTTTTACGGATCCTACACGCCGAAGTTCTTTAGCGGCCAGCCAAGTTGGATGGAGAAGGTGCTTGGGGGATGGACCATCAGCGGCATCTTCAATGTCCATACGGGATTCCCATGGACCCCGTTTTATCAATTGCCTGGCGGCGAGAGCCTTTACTGCGGCGGCTGTTGGTTTGGCTACCTGTTGCCGCTGGCGACGACGGGTGGCACAAACACCAGCAACTCGGCGTACGAGACCGGTTCCAATTATGGCGGGCAATCGGGCAACCACCTTTCGTACTTCACCTTGCCAACTAACTACACCGCGTACACCGGGTCGAACTACGGGAATGCGAATCCGCAGCCGGGTATGCGGCGCAACTGGATCACCGGTCCCGGATACAAGAGCCTGGACGCCTCTTTGGTTAAGGCTTTTGGCCTGGGGAAGGTCCCCGGCCTCGGCGAAGGCGCCAAGCTCGAGTTCCGCGTGGATGCGTACAACCTGTTCAACAACCTGAACCTCACCAGCGGCAACACAGGCATCGACCGCAACATCTTGGATCGCAACTTCGGCACATCGAACAACTCCCTTGCTGCACGTGTTGTAACCCTGGGAGCTCGGTTCGAGTTCTAACCTTCGGCTTCGGCAGGCCGTGAGAGCCTTCGCGGCCTGCCGGTTCTTCCTTCTCGAAGATCGGGCACTCCTATGCCGAAATCATCCCGAATTGTCTCGTTTCGTCTTGTCGTCATTTTCGCTGTTGCCGTTTCTTATTTTGCGGGTGTCGGTTTCGCTCAATCTACAAATCGTGAAACTGTGACCATCGATGCTGCCGCTGCCGCGCCCGTCCACCCTCTTCCTCACTTCTGGGAACACATTTTTGGCTCCGGACGAGCCATTCTCACTTTACGCGACAGCTATCGCCGCGATCTGCGCACAGTCAAGCAGGTCACGGGGATCGAGTACGTCCGCTTCCACGCAATTTTTCACGATGAAGTTGGCCTCTACAACGAAGACGCGCAAGGCAAGCCTGTATTCAACTTCTCTTATGTGGACCAGATCTACGACGGCCTGCTGGCCAACGGC
>OCOJ01055364.1_pt2 | contig 17589 bp, 18 predicted proteins | sample 1539251 | NCBI WGS metagenome assembly OCOJ01 (sample SAMN01911457, study PRJEB22624) | soil metagenome | biome: Soil | place: Malaysia | collected 2012-04-30 | depth RA_metagenome m | reverse complement strand
GGCCGGGGACCAGGAGGTCTTCGCCCTCGAGTCCTATTCAAGGACACAGGAGACGTTCAGTAACATGGGCAACCTCACCCTGAACTCCATTCTGCTGGACGGGAACAGGGTGGAGAGTGGCTGCTACCTCTACAGCGACTGGGACATGGTGCACAACCCTCTCTTCGTCGTCGGGAGCTCGGGCTCGAGCCCCCCTTCTTTCATCCACGCGATGGAGAGCCCTCCTGGCAAATATGTCTGGGGGTATGTCGGTGTATGGGGTGCTCAGAGTGACTCCGCTGGCATCGCACAAGCACCGGTCGCGGCGGCCCTGGCGAGCGCCGTGGTCCTGGGCGCGCTGGGCGTCTGGTTGGCGAAGAGGGGGCGGCCTTCGGATGCAGCGTCTAGGCCTGGGGCTGCTTCCTGAAGACGTAGTTCTTCCCCGCTAGGGACAGGACGACTACGGCAGCCATGCACGCTATTGCGAGGTAGAAGATGTAGTTGAAGGCGGTGGGGGTCGGGAAGGAAGTCGGGACCGGACCGAGGGGTGTAGGAATCTGCACTATCACGGCGTAGGTGCTCATTAGGGTCGTAGCCAGAACTGGACCGATGGCGCCGCCCATGTTTCTCAGCATGGTGTTCAGCCCTAGGCCGGTAGCGACGGTCTCGTCAGGGAGGGAAACACTGATCATGTTCACGATGGGAATTATGATACCAACCGCTCCGATCATAGAGATCGCGGTGTCTACCATTACATCAGTGGTCGTGGCCCTGTTGTAGATGAACAGCGTGAAGCCAGCCATTGCAATCAATCCGCCGAGAACCATCGCGGGCTTCGGACCTCTGCTTTGGACGAGACGTCCGAGAGCAGGCCCCCCCACAAGCATGAGCACCGTCGCAGGGGCGAGGCTGAGGCCAGTGGAGATTACGTCGAGCCCGAGGCCGGTGGGAGCGGGAGGCGCCTTGAGTTCTGCGTAGTATATCACAGCGAAGAAGAGCAGGAACATGCCCATGCCCGAAATAATACCGCTCAGATTCGCCACCAGGACGTTCCTTATCCTCAGCAGATGGAGGGGTATCAGCGGGTTCGACTTCCTGCTCTCGGCGACGAAGAACCCAACCGTCAACGCTAATCCGGCGACGAGCGCTAGCAGATCGTACACCGAAGTCCACCCTTCGTAGGGGCCCTCGGTCATGTAGAGCAGTATGAGCGTGACGCCCGCCATCAGGAGGAGCACGGTCTCGTAGTCGACCTTCAGCCTGGTGCCGGGGGTGCCACTGGGGAGGAACATGGCTATCACGACGAACAGCACAATGCTCAGTATGAAGGCAGAGTGGAAGGCCCACTGCCAACCAAGATCTTGGACTATGTAGGAGCCGATTATCAGCCCCAGCGCGGCCCCTATGGCGAACGTGGCGCTGACGACGCCCTGCGCGGTGGCTATCCTCTCCTTTGGGAAGGTTTCAGCTATGATGGCCAGCGCCAGGGGCACGATGGCGAAACCTATCCCCTGGACTGCCCTGGCTGCTATCAGGAAGTAGATCGAATTCGAGAACCCGGCGACGCCGACCCCGGCCACATAGAATGCCAGAGCTGCGAGAAACATGCGCTTCTTGCCGTAGCTGTCGCCCAGTTTCCCGAACAGGGGCGAAACTGCGCTCCCCACGATGAGGAACGCCGACGTGATCCAGGACATGGTGCTCGAGGATACCTGGTTTGCAGGCGTAGAGAAGTCGGATTGGATAGCTGGGATCCCAGGGATTACCATTGTCTCGACGTAGTTCAGAAGGAGCGCGACGCCCACCATAGCCAGCAGCGCCCTCAGCTGGTGGTTTGTGGCCTTTGGCTGGCCTGGCATCGGCATGGAAGCACCTGGGGTGAGTTGCAACTTTCGTCGAGGCAATCGCGGCGCCGTTATAAATTGCGCTGGCGAGATACTCGGCCGAAGATCGAAAGCACGGTCCTGGGTTGGGCTGATACCGACAGGGTGGAGAGGTTCAGAGCCTTCCTTTCAGCGTGTCTGCGAGGAGCTCGACCATGGCTGTGTTATGGGGGACGAGAGTCTGGAAGTATACTCTCTTGAACCCTGAATCTGACATCGACCGCAGCCGGTCGACGAACTCCTGTACCGTTCCGCACGGCGCACCCCTTGCTTTCAGCCGGGCGATGAGGTCCCTGGGAGAGACTCTCTGGCCGAGGACTGAGGCCTGGAGCGCAGCGTACTCCTCAAGCTTCGATTGGCTCCCGGCGATGAGGTACGGGCCCATTTCAGTAACATCCACGGTCCGCCCTTTTGAGCTTCCGGCGAGGAGCGTCTTCAGTCCCGCGAGGTCGCTGCTGGAACTGCGGAACGTGTTCCATTCGTCTGCGAATCTGGCGGCCAGCCTCACGATAGGCCTGGTCCTCCCTCCGATTATCAGGTGCATGTGCCCCATGGGTCGGGGCATACAGTCAGTGTGCGCGGAAAAGTAGGTCCCGTCGTGGTCGACCCTCCCCTTGTTTACCATGGCCGAGATTATCTCGAGCGACTCTGCAAACTGAGCGATCCGTGTACGGAAGTCCGGGAAGGGAAAGCCGTGTGCCCTGTACTCGGCCTCGTACCAACCGGCCCCCACGCCTAGCTGGAGCCTCCCGTGGGAGGTGGAGTGGACGGTGCAGGCCATCTTCGCCAGCAGGGCCGGGTTCCGGAATCCTACGGGGGAGACTAGAGGCCCGAACTTGATCCTGTCGGTCGAGGCGGCGAGAACACCGAGGCTGGTCCAGCACTCTGGAGTGTCCATGTTCCTCCTGTCGTCGGTGGGGAGGATGTGGTCCGAGCGGAAGAAGTAGCCGAAGCCAAGCTCTTCCGCCTTCTCGGCGATTCCCACCAGCCCGTCCATGCTCAGCCCGAGCTGCGGCTCAACCATGATACCCGATTCTTGGATTGAGAGCTTCAACTGTCCGTCCGGCCGGAGCCGCGGTGTGTGCTCTTAATACCATCGGGACCGGCTGGCAGACCCCTTCACGCCTCCAATCCGGGCTCGGCTGGCGTGACTGGCAAGATGAAGGCAGTGAACTCAAAGGACCCCTTCGGCGAGGCCCGGGTCACCATGGGGGATCGTCGCCAACGCGGTCGGATCGCGAGAGTTCTCTTCTGGCAGGGTGGAGCCAGTACCTAACGCTCGCTAGCAGAATCATCTAAATACGGACGGGGGTCAGTCAACCCATTGCCGGCCATCGTGGTCGATGGGCTGCGTAAGAGCTACGGGCAGCTTCACGCGGTAGACGGCGTTTCTTTCAGCGTGGACAAAGGAGAGGTGTTCTCGCTTCTCGGACCGAACGGCGCAGGAAAGACAACCACCATCGAGATTCTGGAGGGTCTGAGGCAGCAGGACGACGGAACGGCCAGGATTCTGGACCTGGATCCCTGGAACAAGGGGTATGACCTGCATAAGGAGATAGGTGTCATCCCCCAGGGATTCAAATTCCTGGACTATCCGACGCCGAGGGAGGCCATCACCTACTACGCCTCCCTCTTCGGTGTGAAGGTTGATCCCGACGAGATGCTGAGGAGGGTGATCCTTGAAGACGCGGCGAACATATGGTTCCAGAACCTTTCGGGAGGGCAGAAGCAGAAGCTGGGGATGGCCCTGTCGTTGGTCAACGACCCCCAGGTCATCTTCCTCGATGAACCGACAACGGGCCTGGATCCCCAAGCCAGGAGGGCAGTGTGGGAGGTCATCAGGAAGTTGAAGAAGGAAGGGAGGACGGTCATGCTAACGACGCACTACCTGGAGGAGGCTGAAGAGCTTGCTGACAGGGTTGCCATCATGGACCATGGCCGAATCGCCGCCATGGGAACGACGGAGGAGATCGAAGACAGGTACGGCTCTGGGCAGAAGATGGTTGTAAAGGCCACGGACGATCTGCTCCAGTTCCTCCACGAGAACACCAAGCTGAAGGCAGAGAGGGGGGACAACGGGACGGTCATTATCTCGCTCAGGGACAGGGACGACGCACTCGTTGCGTTGGGCGCCATCGAGGAGTCGGGAGTCCAGTGGGGGGACCTCACCGTGAGGAGGGACAGCCTCGAAGATGTGTTCCTCCGGCTCGTGGGACCCGAGGCCAAGTCAGAGGAGGGGGGCGAGTGATTTGGCTTTCAGCACGAAGAGACTGGTCGCAGAACTGAAGGTCTATGCGAAAGGCAACGTGAGAAGCAGGGAGGGTTTCTTCTTCACGCTGATATTCCCAATCATACTCGTACTGCTATTCGGTGCCATATTCGCGGGAGGCGGAGTCAGTCAGACCACGGTCTACGTCCAGAACCATGACAACGGGCCCATTGGGGCGGCCTTCATCTCGGCGCTCAACGGCACCTCTAACAACTGCAGCCCCAGCGCATCTTCAGGGCTCTGCCTAAGGCAGGTGTCCGCTGACCAGAACTTCTCGCAGTACCTGTCTTCCAGGTCAGCGTCCGACGGCATCGTCATTCCCTCGGGCTTCAGCGCAGCCTACGAAGCAAACCAGCGAGTCAATATCACGCTCTTCGGGAACCCTGCGTCGACGACAAGCGCGATTGTCACTGGGATTACGAGCGAGGTCGTGAACGCGTTCAACCTTCACGGATCCAGGGGCATCTTGGGAATCGAGTCCAGGACCGCTGTCTCCTCCAGCTACAAGTACATTGATTTCCTGATCCCTGGTCTCATAGGGTTCTCGGCACTGACCAGCCCCATGTTCGCGATGGTGAACATAGTTTCAAACTATAGGCGGGACAAGATATTCAAGTTGCTTTCGCTTACTCCTCTCACCAAGACCGAGTGGCTCCTTTCCAAGATAATCTGGTACGTAGGGACCACGGTGGTCTCGTTCATCCTCATGTCCGCGGTGGGGGTATACGTTTTCGGCGCGCATATCACGCTCAGCTGGGGCATCGGGCTGTTCCTCGTGCTAGGCCCGTTCTTCTTTGTCTCCCTCGGGATGCTCGTAGGCACCGTCTCCAACAGCCCCGAGTCAGCTGCGGTCGTGGGGAACCTCGTCACGTTTCCGATGATGTTCCTGTCGGGGACCTTCTTCCCCGTGTCCTCGATGCCCTCATACCTACAGGCTGTGGCACACGTGCTTCCCCTCTACTATATGATCGACGGCCTCAACAACGTCATGATTTACGGGAACTACGCTCCAGCTCTCTTCGACGCAGGACTTCTCGTGGTGCTTTCTGTAGTTGTGTTCGCGCTGGCCGTCAGGTTCTTCCGCTGGCGTGAAGACTGAGCGCCCTCATCTGACGACGCGGGGGACATCAAGGGGGTCGGAGATCGAGGATGCGCGAGCCAATCCTCATTTTGGTGAAGACTCCGGTATCTATTTGCATCCCCGTGTCGTCACCGGGGTGGCAGAGCCCTGCAACATGGATTGGGGGGAGGGAGTGCCTCACCAGGCCGAAGCTTGCGAAGGGGCAATCGTGTCCGGGACTGAAATGGAGGGCCAAGCCATTCTCGAATGATAGCAAGCGCACGTCTCGCGAATCGAACAGAGCGCCAGGAAGACGGAGCTCCTGCGACTGTAACGGTGGCAGTCGCCGTGCTAGCGTCCGTCGCTGCCGTGGACCGGCGGGGCTTCGGTGGGACGCACTTCCATTACACCTGTCCGCCCCATCCTGTTAACATTCAGTTTGATGCTGCCGCCAGCCTCGACCTTCGAAATAGCCAATAGCAGGTCCTTCGTGTGCCTGACGGTCTCCTCGGCAGCGCCGACCACAACGTCGCCTGTGCGGAGCCCAGCATACTCGGCCGGACTCCTCGGTACCACCTCGGCAACCAGGAATCCGGATTCGGTCTGCAGGTTATACCTCCTGGCGAGCTGGGGCGTCACATCGACACCCGAAATTCCTATCCACCTCCGGGTGACCTTCCCATTTTCGAGAATCTCCTGTGCAATCTTCTTCACCGTGTTGATGGGGATAGCGAACCCCATTCCCTGGGCGTACGGTATCATCAGAGTCGTTATGCCGATGATGCGCCCGTCCAGGTCTGCCAGCGGCCCACCGCTGTTCCCTGGGTTCACCGCAGCGTCAGTCTGGAGCAGCCCCTCGAAGATGAAGTCGGAGCCTGGCAGGGGCCTCCCCTTCGCGCTCAGCACCCCCATGGAGACCGTGGGGCCGCCTGGGAGCGCCAGGGCGTTGCCCATGGCGAGCACGATCTGGCCGACCTTGAGCGCCTCCGAGTCTCCNTAGGTCTGCGGCCGGAAGGTCTGAGGCCTTCACCCTGATTACAGCGACGTCGGTGTTCTCGTCCGAGCCTACGACCTCGCCTGTGAACGTCCTGCCGTCCTTGAGGCTGACGTAGACCTGGTTGGCGCTGTCTATGACGTGATTGTTGGTTACAATCAGACCGTTCCGGTCGAGGATTATGCCCGAGCCCTGCCCTTCGCTTGGGATTATCCCAAAAAAACGCCGTTCAAGGCGCATGCTGCTGACGCTGACGATGCTCTCGTTCAGCTTCTCGACGGCCTGAGTCACCTGATTATCGAAGCCCGAAAGCGCCATGCTCAGACCTCCAGGCCCCAGCTACTGATATTGAGTGGGATTATCCTGATCATGCTCACGCCGTCCTTCGACCTCACCGGCTCCGCCCTCCCCCTTATTTCGACTCCCCTGACCTTCCACGGCTGCGTGGATACGATATCATCGACGACGAATGCGACCTTGTGGTTCGACATCAGGTTCCTGAACTTCAGGCTCCTCGCCAAGTTCCACCCGCCGAAGGTGATATTGCTCCCGTCGAACTGGTAGCCGACAGGGACCACGTGGGGCTGGCCTGAGAGCGAGGTGGTCGCCAGCCGGCCGATGAAGTTCTCCGCGAGGTACCCCGCTTCCGCGTCGCTGAAGCTCGCCGCCTTCCCCGCGGTTCGTTCCTTCTCGATCAACTCTGGACCCATCGGCGGGACAGGTTTTTAAGACCGGTAGTTTTTCCTGACTAACTAGGTATGAGCAACCTCACCAAATCCGAGCAACTTGACCAGAAGACGCTCGACTCCTGCTCAGCCGTGCACCAGACATGGAACCAGATAACGAGGACCTGGACTCTGCCGACCATCCACATGCTCGGGCAGATGGAGCCCGCCAGGTTCAACCAACTGAAGAACCATATCAAGGGAATCAGCGCGACTTCCCTGGCCGAGAGGCTGTCACAGCTGGAAAAGTTTGGAGTAGTCCAAAGGAAAGTGTATGCCGAGGAGAAGCCGAGGATCGAGTACTCGCTGACTGTAAAGGGACACGAGGTGTACAAGATACTGTGCGACCTCGCGAACTGGTCGAAGCGCTGGGAAGGCAAGGAACCGAACAGCAGGGAGTACCTGGTCCCGAAGTAGAGAGGACCTAGACTTCGGTGTCAGATCCTTCTCTTTCCTTTACAGTGACCCTGTAAAGAAACGCGCCGAGCAGGAAGGCAACAAGCACCGGGACAAGAATCTCGGCGTTTGATACGATAGGCTGTTGGGCAATGTTGGTCAGACGGGTGGGGCCGTGGTTCCCCGCCGGTGTGAGGGCGCCATACGTGGTCCCACCATTCGCATTGTTAGCGGCGCTCTGGTTGCTTGGTGTATTGTACGGTGTGCTGCCGACAGAGGTCGACATGATGGTGAAAGTGGTAGTCGAGGAGCTGGTATAGGCGCTGGACAGGTTGCCCTCCAGGGGAGGAATTGGGGACCCTCCGGTGGAGGTTGTGCTGGTCACGCTGTAGGTACCTGTTGTCGGGACCGCCGATGTGACGGTCATCGTGGATGTAGCAATAATTGTGGATGTCGACGTCGATGAAGCCGCAGGAGTGAGGGCGGCCCTGCCCTGACCGCTCAAGCTAGCAAAAGGGGTGGCGCCAAGGCCCCCGGAGGCCCCCACCAGAGCCAGGCCTACCAGGAGGCCAGCTGCAAGCCCTACCCCGAAGCGCTTCCCTTCCATGGTAACGGGTTCCCTTCGCCTGGGTAGATAGTTCTAGTTCTCAGAACGGCTTGCGCCTCCATACGCGCCATGCTTCGTACCAGAATACGGCGGCACCGCCCAGGGTGCCTATGAGGGCGTAGAGGTCCAGGGAGCCCCTGTTGGCCGATATGTATGCGGCCGCAATCGTCGTGAAGAATGCGGCGTAGAATCCGAGCCTGGGAAGGGTGAGGCCCCCTATGCTCACGAACGAGCTGAGTATCCCCGTATCCACCTTCTTCGCCAGGACATACCTCTCGTACTGGTCCTTCTCCACGACACCCAGTTCTACCAGCTTGTCCAGGTGATGAAACGCAACCGAAGGGCTCGAGAAGCCGAGAGCCTTCTGGACCTCTCGGACGCCCACCGCCCTGCCGTGCTTCAGGAGGTAGAGGTAGACGGTGAGGGTCTTTCCGCGCAGCGCGTACTCGACCTGCTCCCTGGGGGCCTCGGACATCGGCCGCCGTTGGCCAACCGCGCGGAATTAAGTGTGTGTTCGGGTTCTGAGAACAGCGTGTTCTGTCCGCTGGGACTAACTCGGCCAGGGGGGAACCCGATGCCGTGAACCGGCTCGGAGGCGTGACGAAACGGAGGGTGCTCTACGGGCTTGTCGCCCTCATAGTCGCTGGCGGCTTCGGGCTGGCTCTGCTATCCAATCTAGGCCCGTACGGCACGGCGGCGACATCTAATTCTGAGCTCCATGGCCTCACCGCGGACTTGGGCGCGGCCCAAAATGCAGCCTCAGGAGTGACTTTCGCGGTCGGTGGCGCCCCCGGCAGCTACAACGTGGGACAGGGCACGACCCAGCTTTTGGGAACCCAGACTGTAACCATGACGGCGACCATGACCTCCACTTCTACTACGGTCCCCCCTGCTGGCCCCCCTGCATCAGGACAGTACACCAACGCGACCCAGGGCTCTCCAGGCAGCGCGGGTGGGATGATCGAATTCTCCACCGACCTGGCGATTACCGCGTCCGCTCCTCAAAAGACGGCTTCTGCGGTCTCCGCCCTCGCCTACTCTACCGGAGGGTACGTGGCCTATCAATCCACATTCAACAGCTCGGCATACATAGTAATCAGAGTGCCCGCCGCCGACTATCAGAAGGTGCTGAGCCAGGTGATGACCCTGGGAACGTTCGTCAGCGAGAGCTCCAGCTCCAACGACGTGTCAGTCCAGTACACTGACATGAACGCCACGCTCGCGTCCCTGCGCACCGAACAGAACGCCCTTCTGAAACTCCTCAATCAGACCGCTTCGATCAACTCGACCCTGGCCGTCGAGTCCCAGCTGCAGCAGGTGGACCAGCAGATCAACGACGTGGAGAGCCAGATCCTTCAGACCAGAACTCTAATCGACTATGCGACCATCAACGTCACGGTGACTGAGACCCCTCAGAAGATACCTCTCGCCATGACGCTCAGCACCATCCCCGTGAACGGGACAGCTCCGCTGAGCGTGACCTTCAACGCCATCGTGAAGGGGGGAGCGCAGCCCTACGTTGTCAACTACAACTTCGGTGACGGCACCGCCATCCAGGGGCAGATAGTCATCCACACTTACACCCAGGCCGGCGACTACAGGGTAGTCGTCAGCGCCACGGACCAGAACGGCACTGTGGCGACGCAGACCGCCACTGTAAGGGTGGTCGCGGCGCCGTCGACCTCCGGTGTTAGCAGCTTCTTCGGTTACGTCGGTGGCCTCTTCCTGAGCGTCATCGAGGGCATCGTCGAAGTGGCAGCAGTTGTCCTCCCCCTGGCGGGGGTCGCGGCAGCCATACTGATCCCCATACAAAGGCGTGAGAAGTCCCGGCAGAGCGTCAAGCAGAGCCAGTAGGTACGGCAGCCTTCATCCTTTTGTTTTTCCGCCAGTAGTAGGCGGCTACCAGCGGCCCTGTCAGGAGGAAGATGGCCACCAGTGCCAGCATGATGTAGGACAGGGTGTTCGCCGTGCCCAGGGGCACATTCGACAGCATCGAACTGAACATCGAGCATGGGTCTCATGCCTGGGCTTTTAGGCTTTAGACGTCCGGAAACCCACGCAACCCGGTCGCGCGCCGAAGGACGGAACGGTTAATGAAGAGTCGAGGGCGCGCAGCTGCGCATGGATGAGGGAGAGCGGGCAGTAGACGCCTACATCCAGGCAGCCGCCGGGACGGCCCGGAGGAAGCTTCTGGAGATACGGGAAGCAATCAGAGAGGTCGCTCCCAGCGCCAAGGAAAGGATAAGTTATGGAATCCCCTGCTACGACTACAGGGGAAGGCTGGCCTGGTTCGGCCTCTATGCGAACCACATCGGGCTCTACCTCCGGCCCCCTGTCATCCAGGCGCACTCGAAGGAGCTCAAAGGTTACGTGACAACGAAGTCGGCTGTCCACCTTCCCCTTGACAGGGAGCTCCCCGTTTCGCTAGTGAAGAAGCTCGTCAGAGCACGAATGAGAATGAATGAGGCGGAGGAGAAGCCTGGGCGCCACTAGGCCCGGGAATTGATATTAGGTGGCCCCTCGACGCGGGTCCATGCCAAGGTTCACAGTCAGCCCCACCGAGGTCATGCGGAAGTACAGAGTGATAGCTGTGGTGGGGGCTTCGAAGAACCCAGAGAAGGAGGCATTTACTGTGCCGGCGTATCTTCGGCAGCATGGCTATACGATAATCCCAGTGAACCCAACGACGGCCGAGGTGAACGGGCAGAAGTCGTACCCGTCGCTGGCTGACATCCCGGAGGATATGGCAGAGAAGGTGGACGTGGTGGAGGTCTTCCGGCCTTCGGACGAGCTCCCGGAAGTGGCAAGGCAGGTCGCCAGGATGAAGCAGAGGACAGGCCGGCCATTCGTCTTCTGGGGGCAGCTGGGCCTCGAGAACGAAGAAGCGAAGAGGATACTGACCGATGCGAAGGTCGAGTACGTGATGAACAGGTGCATGCGCGTAGAACACCAGTCGATGGGTAGGTCCGGCTGAGGGAAGCAGATGAACAAAGAGTGGCACGCGACCCACGTGATGCCTCCGAATCCGACAAGAGAACAGAGAGTCTCCTGGCACGCCGAGCACGCAGTCGCCTGTGGGTGCAGGCCCGTGCCCGCAAGCCTCGTGGCCGGCGTCGAAGCGTTGGGCAGGAGATCCGGAGGAACTGACAGGCGCCGCGATACCGGCCAGGCCGCTCGGCGAAGGCGGCGTTCGCCTCCGCGCAGGCAAGGTTCCAGAGTGAGAGCGGACAAACCTTAACATCGCTCCGGCCGGCGCCTGTGAGCCGAAGGGAATGGACAGGACAGATGTCTCGCTCTGCCTCTTCCTGATGACAAACTCAAGGACCCCCTACCACGAACTGGCAGCAAGGCTCGGGCTTTCGATCAACGCGGTACACAAGAGGATAGGGGCGCTTGTGAACCTGGGAATAATCAGGGCGTTCACCGCACACCCTAGCTTGGCGTCCCTGGGCGCCATTTCCGTGTGGGTCTACGGAAGCTCTGAGGCGGCCCACCCAGGCGACCTACGCCTGCACCTTAAGGAAGACGACAGGACCTACTGGGTCGCGAACTCAGGGGGAGGCTACGTCTACGTGGGCGGGTACCTTCGTGACATCTCGGAGCTGAACGAGTACGTGGAATTCGTGAAGAAAGAATCTGAGATGGGCAACCCCACAGTGGGGATAACCCCCTCGATGGGCAGGCCCTCCCAGAGGGAGTCGCTAAAGCCCCTGGATTATCAGATCCTTGCCTCGCTGAGGAAGGACTCGAGGAAGCCTGCGACCGACGTCGCAGAAGAAGTCAACGCTTCTGCCAAGACCGTACATCGCCGGCTCGAATGGATGCTCGAGAAGGGGCTGGTTGATTTCACCATCGACTGGTATCCCGATGCCTCCAACGACATAGTCGCCCTGTGCCACGTGGAGCTCGCCCGGGGCTTCGACCGCATGAAGGTGCTGGAAGCGCTGAACGGGCGCTTCGGACAGAACATCTTGCTATGGGTCCTGTTCAGCAACCTCCCGAACCAGATAGCGCTGTTCCTGTGGACGAATTCGATGAAGCAGATGGAGGACCTCAGAGAGAGCGTAGCCGGGGCGGAGGGCGCCGGATCGGTGATGCTGAATGTCCTTCAGATAGGGTACATGTTCGACACCTGGAGAGACAAGCTTGTGCTGGAGAAGGCCGGCGGTTCGCCGAAGAAGGGACCGCACCTGTCCGAAAAATGAACCTGGCGTGTGAACGAAAGCCCATTTGACCGGCAAGACGGTCGCGTCCTTCCCCTGAGAGGTTGACGCGAACCTAACAACTCCAGGGTTATGGCTTACGCCATGCAACGCGAAGAAGGCAAGGCTGCGGTCGCGGTGTCGATCGAAGGATTGACGAGAGATTACGGAAGCACAAGAGCCGTCGACGGGCTCTGCCTTACCATCCCGGAGGCCGAGGTCTTCGGGCTCCTCGGGCCCAACGGGTCGGGGAAGACGACGACCATCAATTGCCTGACCGGGCTTCTAAGACCGACCAGGGGGACCGTTAAGGTCCTGGGATTCGACGTGCAGGTTCAGGGGCCAGAAGCTCGGGGGGTCATGGGCGTGTCCCCCCAGGAGACCGCGGTCTACCCGTATCTGACCGGGGAGGAGAACATCAGGCTCTTCGGGGAGCTATACTCGGTCCCCCGGAAGACACTCGACGCAAGGGTGGACTACGTCCTTGAGAAGGTCGGCCTTCTAGACGAGGCAAAACGAAGGGTTGGCAAATACAGCGGCGGCATGAAGAGGAGGGTGAGCATCGCCATGGCCCTTGTGACAGACCCCAGGGTGATCCTCCTCGACGAGCCAACGGTCGGCATGGATCCCCAGGCGAGGAGGGCAATCTGGGACTTCATATTGGAATTGCGAGATCATGGCAAGACCATCATGCTCACGACGCACTACATGGAGGAGGCAGAAGAGCTGTGTGATGAGGTCGGCATAATCGACCATGGCAAGCTCATCGAGCTGGGGTCCCCCGGGGGCCTCAGAGAGAAATATCAGGCGAGGGATATGGAAGACGTCTTCATTCGGCTCACAGGCCGAAGGATAAGGGAGGGCGCATAGTGATGAGGCTCGGTCGCGCCCTCGCCCTGGCCGAGAAAGACTGGAGAAGAATATTCAGGGAGCCTGCTTTCCTATTCCTCTTGATCCTCTTCCCTGTCATGCTGACGGTTGCATTCGGGACCTCGTTCGGCGCAGTGGGTGGTTCGCAGACCACCCAGTTTAAGGTGGGCGTCGTCGCCCTGGGCGGCAACACCACCTCTTCGGCCCAGTTCTCTCAGGATCTGACTGCCTCGGGGGCGTTCGCAGTGAGCTGCTATGCTAACAACAGCACAGCCCAGTCCGCCCTCAGCCAGGGGCAGCTGCAGGCGCTGGTCCTGCTGCCTTCAAGCTTCGACCAGAGCGTCCAGTCCTTCAAGGCGCACCCGTCCGACCCGGCAGAGTGGGCGAACTCCACAGTCTCCGTGTATCTTGACCGGGGATCGGCGCTCGAGGCCCAGGCGATTCCCCCGATGCTTACGCAAGTCCTGGACCGGGGTGTCCTTGGTGTCAAGACCCAGACCGAGGCCAGCCCGCTCTCGCTCTCCCTTCCTTCCGGGGTGACGGTGAAGGGGGCGTCGGTCTTCCAATCGTTTGCGCCGGGCCTGTTCGCATTCGCGTCGATCTACATGATCATGATAGTCGCCCAGTCCTATACCACCGACAGAGAGACCGGGGTACTCGGGAGAATCCTGGTCACACCCACGACCAGCGCCGACATAGTGATGGGGTCCGTACTGTCTTACCTGGTCATAGCCCTGGTCCAGGGCCTGCTGGTACTCGCCTCCGTCTATGCGCTGGGATACCACCCGGTGGGTGGAACCGCGGGGTTGGCGATGGGCTTTGGCATCGTCGTGGTCTTTGCGCTCTGCAACATCGGCTTTGGTCTCATAGCGGCGGCCATTTCCAAGTCTGCCGGAGCTGCGACTGGGATTTCCTTCGTCTTCTTGATGCCGCAACTATTCCTGGGGACCTTCGTGGGTTCGGCCCTCTCATCTACGGCCCAGGAGGCGGGAAGGTTCCTCCCCGCCTACTATGTCACGGACGCGCTCACGTCCCTTTGGACAAGGGGCGCCTCTGTTACGAGCCAGGCGGTCGTGACCGACCTTGCCGCTGTGGTTGTGAGCAGCGCTGTCATTCTAGCCGCAGGCGTCCTGATCTTCAGGAGATTCGGGAGCCGCTGAGCCGTCCAAATTCGGAAAGGTCCTGCCGCCACTATTCTGAAAGTCTTAATCGCAGGCGAAACGGGCGCCCCTGAGAACCCCTGGAAATTGCAGTACAAGTACGTCGTTCTGACGAATACCACCGTCGGCGCCTTCATGGCGATACTCGATTCCAATATCGTCCTCATTGCGCTGCCCACCATTACGGCCGACCTCCACGCCAGCCCCTTCGAGGCAGTCTGGATCATAATGGGCTACATACTGGTGACCGCATCGCTTCTGATGAGCTTCGGACGCCTCTCTGACATTTTCGGGAGGGTGAGGCTCTACAACCTCGGGTTCGCGCTATTCACAGTCGGCTCGGCGCTGTGCAGCCTCGCCCCGAGCGGGAGCCTGCTGGTGCTGTTCAGGCTCGTACAGGGGGCCGGGGGCGCCCTGATATTCTCGAATGCCGCGGCAATCCTGACGGACGTCTTCCCTCCGACGGAGAGGGGGAGGGCCCTGGGACTCAACCAGGTGGCCGGGGTGATGGGGTCTGTGCTGGGGCTGGCGCTTGGAGGGATACTCGCCGGTTCCTTCCTCGGTTGGCGCTCGATCTTCTGGATAAACATACCCGTGGGGACATTCGCGACCCTGTGGGCGTACTTCAAGCTCAAGGAGACATCGGAACGGAGGCCGGAGGAGAAGCTGGACCCGATTGGGAACGTGCTGTTCTCCGGCGGACTGACGGTCTTTCTGGTCGGCCTGATGCTGGGCGCGCTCACAGGGTGGTCATTGACCTACGATGCACTGATGGCCCTGGGGCTCGGCATGGTGGGAGCCTTCGTGTTCGTGGAGATGCACGTGCCCTTCCCGATGATGGACCTGTCCCTGTTCAAGATCAGGGCCTTCGCCGCGGGGATGGCCAGCAACCTGCTTGCCTCCATGGCAAGAGGAGGGGTGTCTCTTGTGCTTGTCTTCTACTTCCAGGGGGTGCTCCTTCTGGACGCGTTCACGGCCGGGCTCTGGCTGATCCCCTTCTCCGTCGCATTCGTCACCTTCGGCCCGCTGAGCGGGTACCTCTCGGACAAGTTCGGCTCGAGAGGGTTCGCGACGGCTGGACTGCTGGTCGTGTCCGCGGCACTGTTCTGGTTCGGCCTAGCACCGCTCCCATTGGAGAACGCTAGTTACTCGCAGCTGCTGGTGCCCATGGTGCTTGCAGGGGCCGGAGGGGGCCTGTTCGTAGCCCCCAATATAGCGTCNGATAATGAACGCGACCCCAGCGCCCAGAAGGGGCATCGCCTCCGGCATGTCGTCCACCCTCGTAAACACCGGCTTCCTCCTGAGCCTGGGCCTGGCCTTTGCGGTGATGGCAGCCAGCGTTCCGACCTCGGTGCTGCAGGCCATATTCTCGGGCGCTTCCGGGGGAATTGGTCCCCANGCTTGAGGAGCGTTTCGTCAGCTCCATTCATGGGCTCTTCCTGATAATGGGGCTCATCAGCCTGTTCGCTGCCGTTCCTGCGTACATGGCGAAGAAGCCGAAGCCAAGATTCGAAGCTGTGAGCCAGCCCGAGGCGGACTGAAGGCCCCGGACCGAGTGAAGTTGGGCCTCAGGCTCCCTTCAGGCTCTTGGCGACAATGCTCTCGTTGTTCTCCGTCTCCAGGAAAACAGGGACGTTCCGTTGCTTCGCCGCCTTGAAGGACACGAAGAGCCACTCCCCGGTCCCCAGGTCCGCGGACCTCTCGAGGACCTCGTACGGGAGGGCGAAGGCGTCGGCTATTACCATTCTGTCGTACATCCGCGGGAGCGTGCTCACAAAATAGCTGTGAAGCTGCTGCAGGGCGTTGACATTGAGCCGGGCGACTCTCTGGGTCGCCATCCAGCAGTGGAGCCTGTACTTCCTCCCCTGCCTCAGGAGCTGCTCCACAGCTCGGTTGGACTGGGAGGTGTAGTCCTTGTCGATGGGGTTGTCCGGGATGTACTCCTGCGCCTCGTCCAGGAGGATGAGCACCCGCTGCTTGTTCCCGAACTTCTTCTTGAGGAAGAGGAGCCTCCTAACCAGGCGCTCTGTCACGGTACGGGCGTGCATAGGCTCTGGCAGGTAGAGGACATTGAGTCTGGGCGCCTGTCCCTTTGCCAGCTGCTCAGCGAGTTTCTCCGGACTGAGCCTTGCCGTAGGGGAGGAGCCGAAGTCTCCAGATTCCAGCATCTCGAGTATGAGGTCGATTTCAGACTTTAGCCCCGACTTCTCGTGCACCTTCTGGCTGAGGTCTGTGAGCAGTGACCCGAGCGCCTTCCTGGAGGCTTCGTCCATGTCGGTGAGCTTCGTGCTCTGCCTGTAGCCTGCCTTCTCGTAGAACTCCATGGTGAGCCTTGACAGAGCGATTTTTGCTGCCGTCCCCCCCGCCTTGGCGCTGTCTACCGTGTTTTCCAGGAGCTGTTGGATCCAGGCTAGGTCGATGCCTCCTCCCTCCTGCATCGACAGCCTGTCCACCCCCCTGGCCCACACCTTCGCCAGGGCCTGCTCGACCGGCTTGCGGCCGACCGCTTCTTCGAGGCTCTCGGGAATCGCCTGGGAGCTGATGAACTCATCTTCGTTCTCGAATGTCTCGGTGGTGATTACACGGGCGTCCTTGTCGAGCATGTCGAGGAGATTCACGGCGTACTCCCCTGCGATGTCCACGACCACTGCAATCAGGGTTGGGTCGTGCTTCAGCGCGACCCTGAGAAGGGCGCTCGATAGATTCGACTTGCCCGTGCCGGTGAACCCAAGAAAACCACTATGGTAGCGAACGAGGTTGTCCATGTCGATGGTGAATGGAAGGTTGAACCCTGCCATGGTGCCGATCCTCTCGCCCGAGGACACGCAGAGGAACTTCTCTACTGCATGCTTCGAAAGGAGCCAAGCCTGGGCACCCGGGAGCGGGACGTAGGGAGCCCTGGTGAACTCTATTTCGCCGTTCTTGACCTCCGCAAAGTAGTTCGTCGGGATGGCGGCAAGGTCTATCCAGGTCTCCTGGGACTTCCCCCAGCTCTCCTTTATGGTGTCCAGGTACTCCTTCCTGAGCAGAGTGGGCATGGACGAGTCGATGCCGGCGAGCTGGTAGTGAGTGGGGCTTACTCCCACCACCTCGTAGAGGATGTAGCGCCTTGCGCCGTCGACTTCTCTTTCGATCGCGACGAAGCTGGGGAAGTAGAGCCTGTCAAGCACTCTGTAGCTGAAGCGGGCCTCGATTATGGCGAGCGGGTTAGAGACGGTCAGCTCCCTCCCCTCGCTCTTCGACGTCCGGGTGGTGACTGTGTTCCGCTTGAGGCGGGCGTCGAACTCCCCTCCCATGGTGTCGAAGAACTGTCTCTCTTGCTCTGTGATCATGTTACTGTCTCATCCTGGCGTGTTCCGCCTCGGCCCGCTGCTGCCTATAAGGTGTGACAAGACCGAAGATCTTCCGCCTGCTCGTCACCCCGCCGACGCGAAGGTCAGCCAC
>OCOJ01039869.1_pt4 | contig 17596 bp, 25 predicted proteins | sample 1539251 | NCBI WGS metagenome assembly OCOJ01 (sample SAMN01911457, study PRJEB22624) | soil metagenome | biome: Soil | place: Malaysia | collected 2012-04-30 | depth RA_metagenome m | reverse complement strand
GTAGCCCCTCCCCCCGACCCCGACGATGAGGCCCCTCGCAGGCGCCAGGGTGGAGTCGAGGAACCCGGTCGCCAGCGCGTCGAACGGCGCGTCCTGTAGGAGGGCCTTCGCCCTGCCTCCGCGCGCAACCGCGGTCAGGAACGTCGCCCCTTCGACGCTCTCGGAGAGCTCCTCGGCCCTGTCGTAGGCGGGGGTCTTCTCGAACGGGGTGGGCTCCATGTCCTTGCGGGCCGTCGCCGCTGCCTTCAGCCCGCCGGCGAACCAGTTCGCGCAGGTCTCGACCTTCGCGTCGACTATCCCGAAGAGCGGGTCGGGCCTCGCGGTCCCGACGAACACCTTCCGCCCGGCCTCCCTGATGGGCTGCGCCGGCACGGGCTCCTCTCCCTCGTCCGGAGGGCTGCGCGCCAGCTGGGTCACGCGGCCCTTGAGCTCCGGGACCAGCCCCTCCACCTTCCTGGGCTCGGGAGAGACGACCCTGAGGCCCTCGTTCTGGCCCGCCGCCCTCACGAGCTCCTGGACCACCTCCAGAGTCGTGGGGCTCGGGTCGCAGACGAAGAGGGTGGCGGGGCCCTTCAGTAGCTGGGCGAGCCTCTCCGTCTCGACGACCCTCTCCCCGGAGATCGGCTCCACCATGGCCCCGAGGTTTTCAGCCTGGATGGTGACGAGCGTCTCTACTCCCCCGTAGGGGACCCATACCTCAGGCAACGCCATGTCTTCGCCCGCGTTAGTTTAAAAGTTCCATTTGGAGGACGGCCACCATGGCCTGGAAGAAACACAGCGAGCAGGTCGCCAAGCTGGCCGAAGGTCTCGTGAAGATCGGCGCGCTTCAGTTCGGGACCTACACGCTCCCGGACGGTTCGGAGAGCTCGTACTACATCAACCTCAGAGGTCTCCCTAGCTACCCGGGCGTCTACAGGCTCGTGGTCGACGCCATGACCTACCTGGTGAACTCGAAGGCTCCCAGGGCCGACGCGCTGTGCGGGGTCCCGATAACGGGCCTTGCCTTCGCCTCCCCAGTCGCCGTGGCGCTTGGGAAGCCTCTGGTCTACACCAGGGTCGCGCGGCAGCCGGGAGAGAAGGTGGTGGAGGGGGAGCTGAGGCCCGGATGGAAGGTCGTGGTCGTGGACGACCTCGCCACCAGCGGGAAGACCATAATCTCGTCGGCCAAGGCCGTGGAGCAGGAGGGCGGGGACGCAAGCCAGGCGGCGGTCCTGATCGACAGGATGGAGGGCGCGAGAGAGAGGCTGAGCAAGAAGGGGATCGCGCTCCACGCCGTGACGGACGTGATGGAGCTCGCGGACACGCTCTACTCGATGGAGCTGATAACGGAAGAGAACCTGAAGTCGATCACGAAGGCGGTCGAGCGCAGGCCTAGTAGACCATGAGGCCCTTCTCTTCGAGGGTCACGTGCAGGTTGTTCACGGCCCTGTAGACCTCGCTCTCCTTCTTCGCGCCGGTGCACACCAGCTTCCCCGATGCGAACAGCAGAATCACGGTCTTCGGGTCGGCCATCCTGTGGATGAGGCCGGGGAACTGCTCGGGCTCGTACATCGACTTCGGGAGCACCCTGGCCGCCTCCTCCAGGTGGACCTTCCCGCCCAGGCTCGCCGACGCGACGATGTTCTGGATCTCCACTACTGCCTCGTTCTTTATCGGGATCTTCCCCTTCTTGAGCTGGCGCACGACCTCCTCGACCGCCTTCCTCGCCTGCTCCTCGGACTTCGCTCCCGTGCACACCATCTTCCCTGAGCTGAAGATCAGGGTGGCGGTCTTGGGGTTCCTCAGCCTGAACACCAGCCCGGGGAACTGGTCGGGGTGGTACTCGACGGTCACGAAGTTCTTCGTGATCAGGTTCAGGTCGACGGTCTGGTTGATCGACGCAGAAGCGACAACGTTCTCGATGCTTACGATAGCCTTTGTCTGGGGCATGACACGTTTCCGCTATTTATAGCCTATATAAAGAGTATATAAGCTCGGAAGCGCGGAACTGCCAAGACGTTCCCGTTCCATGGCCCTGCTGCGTGTGCCGGCTGGGGTTCATGACGCCGGGGGTCCTGCTTGCACTCGACGTCTCCTCCGCCGGGCGATGACCTCTGCGACCAATGCCAAAGGCAGGCTGGAAAGCGAGACAAGAGAGAAGACTCTCATGAGTAGCCCCAATAGCTGCCACTCAAGTGGGGGGCAGACCCAAAGGGGATCGAGTGAACCGTCGCCCCATAGAGGTTGATTGACCACTGCCAACCCACCAGGCCTATGACGAACGAAATCGCCCCCCAGTAGATTGGCCTCATCTTCGGCGCCATGGCCTGTCAATTCGGCCCTGGGGACTTGTCTCTGCTCGCGAGAACATGAAGACGGGATAGCCGGACCTCACTCTTGGCCCGCTGAGGCCGAGCTTCCGCCGGAGCCGTTCTCTCCCCTCTATCCTGAGACAGCTGGCGCGACCAGCTCAGGCTCGGCCTGTTCAGGCTCGCCATCCCCTCCGAGGAACTCGTAGCCTACCACGATCAGTATGATCACCGCGGCAATGATGTAGTTCAGTCCGTCGGGGAGTGACGCGATCCGCTCGATGTACGGCACCACGAAGACCACCCTCCCCTCGATGCAATCGGGCGTGATGGGGCCCCGCGCGATGCCCACTCCCTGGTCGGTGTACCCGTTGTTGTCTCCCTTGGTGGTGAAGAATCCGTTCCTGTCCACGGCCACCACCCTGTGAATCACTGGGGCCGGGGCGCCATTGTCCGAGACCCCGCTGCACGGGGCGCCGTAGACAATGATGTCGCCGACGTGAATGGAGCTCGCATTGACGCCCTCGATCACCACCAGGTCCCCTTCCTCCAGCGTTGGGAGCATGCTCGTCCCGTCCACCCTGCGGGTGTAGGTCACGAGCGCGAAGGCGAAGACAATCAGGAAGATGACGAAGGCCACCAGGAAGGCCACGGCCTTGGCGCTGGGCAAGCTCTGGCTCCGCCTCCTCAACGGGCGGTTAAACTTTGATGCGACATCCTTTAACCCCGGCCCCGGAGAGGCGGCGCATTGGTCTCGAGGCTCCTGAAGGCCCTGGTGGTGGACGCCGTCCTGATAGTGGCCGGCTACTTCGTGGCGGCCGATCTCCAGTGGAGGAGCTCCTACGCCGTGTCGGAGGGGCTGGCCCCGTCGACGTCATATCTCCCGTTCCTGAGGGTCTTCACGATGACCGGGAGGGCGGTCCCGCTACAGAGCCCTGCGACGCTGGACTGGATCCAGGTGCTCGCGGCCGTCTTCATCGTCGTCAACGTGTGGTTCGCGCTCGGCGCGCTCGGGGACCGCAAGAAGGCCGCCGCCGAGCCAGAGACTCAGTGACCTGCGCTCTGAGGCTGCGGGGGAGCGGACGCGCCCCTCCTCTCAGCCATCACGGCCGCCTCCAGCTCCTCCCGCTGGCGGATGGCCCGATAGTAGTAGAACCCTCCCAGGCCCACCAGGACTACGAGGACCGCCTCCGCCGTGTAGCCTGCCAGGTCGAAGAAGGGGGACCAGTAGGAGTCCACCCGCAGGACGTATGTCGTCCGGTTCACCGAGGAGATGACGAGCGTGTACGCCTGGTCGGAGGGCGACTTCACCCCGACCCCGAGCGCGCGGGCGACCGTGGCGGAGTACACCGGCGGTCCGGTGGAGACCCCGTTCCCGGGCTCGAGGACGACGAGCACAGGCGACGGGCTGACCCCAGCGACTGTGATGTTGATGTACACACCCGCGTCGACCGGGGGGATCCGGTAGCCGCTGATGGCGTAGGGCACCGAGCCGTATGGGGTTGGCGGGCCGGCCGACGTGAACCCCTGGGGGACCTTGACCAGCGGAAGCAGCTCTGTCGAGGCGAAGAAGACGACCCCCACGACTAGCACGGCGCCGAACAGCCGCATCTTGGTCGCCGCCCTCATAGAGGGCCCGAGAGCCTCCGCGGCTTGTATTCCTTTCTGCTGGTAGTAACTCATAAATATTCTAAATGGCAAAAATCAAACTGGAGCGGCTTCTCTCATGGCTAACCTGTGGAGGTACATCATCCGCAGAATCCTGTTCATGATCCCCGTGTTCATTGCCGTCTCCCTGATCACGTTCCTGGTGACCAACCTGGCCGGCGACCCGGTGAGCATCGTGAGGCTCGCCCTGCACAGGGTGACCCCGGCCCAGATCGCGGCCCTGCAGGCGTACTACCACACCAACGAGCCCGTCTTCGCCCGGTACTTCTACTGGCTCTCGGACCTCCTCCAGGGGAACCTGGGGAACTCGCTGACGGGGGGGACTGTCGCCAGCAAGATATTCCCCTGGATAGGGACCACCCTGGAGCTCCAGCTCGTGTCCCTCTTCTTCTCCCTGCTCATCGGGATCCCCATCGGGATATACTCCGCCAAGCACCAGTACTCGAAGGCGGACGCCGCCATCACGTCGGTTGCGATCTTCGGCTACTCGATGCCGACCTTCTGGATCGGCATCATGCTGATAATCACCGTCTCCGGGTACCTGCACTGGCTCCCCGCAGGGGGCGCGGCGTCCGGGTACCCCCCGTATTGGTGGGGGAGCCAGTTCGCTGACCAGATCGCGCACCTCATCCTCCCGGCCTTCGTGCTCACATTCGTCTCCCTGGCCTACTACGTGAGGCTGCTCCGCGCGAACATGCTCGAGACCCTCAGGCAGGACTTCATCCTCGCCGCGCGGGCCAGCGGGGTGAAGGAGTCCCTGGTCACCTACAAGCACGCCCTGAAGAACGCGGTCTCGCCCATAGTCACGTCAGTCGGGATCGGCCTCGGGCTCACCCTCGGGGGCGCGCCCGCCACCGAGACCGTGTTCAGCTGGCCCGGGCTGGGCTACCAGTTCGTCCAGGCCGCGTCCAACCTGAACCTCCCCGTGGTCCAGGACATCACGATCATCATCACGGTCATGGCGCTGATCTTCAACCTGATCACCGACCTCTCGTACGCCGTGCTCGACCCCAGGGTGAGGCTGGGATGAGCGAAGTCGAGACCAAGCGCCGCTCCGCCGGGCAGTTCGCGGTCGCCTGGCGGCGTTTCAGGAAGAACAAGGCCGGCATCGCCGGGATGGTCATGGTGGGGTTCATCCTCCTCCTGGCCGCGTTCGGGTACCTCTTCGCGCCCTATCCGCCGAGGTCGTTCCCGTGCTTCCAGCTTGGGTGCACGTCCCTGCCTCCCTTCCAGAACTGGGCCCACCCCCTCGGGACCACCCCGTCGGGGCTCGACGTCTACAGCGAGGTGCTCCAGGGGTCCAGGAACGACCTCTACGTCGGCTTCGGCGCGACCTTCATCGCCGTCGCCATCGGGCTCATCGTGGGCGGGTTCGCAGGGTACAAGTCAGGCACCCCGGCCGCCATCCTCCTCGGGGCCACGCAGATCTTCCTGGTGATACCGGTCCTCATCCTCATCCTCCTGCTCTCCAGGATCTTCCAGCTGCTGGTCGCCCAGGGGTTCGGCCTCACGCTCATCATGATACTGCTGGCCGTCTTCGGGTGGCCCACGGTCGCCTACATTGCCAGGGGGGAGATCCTGCGGGTCCGCGAGCTGGAGTACATCCAGGCCGAGAAGGCGCTGGGCGCGAGCAACACCAGGATCCTGTTCAGGCACATCATCCCCAACATCCTGCCCCCGATCATCGTCATCGCGACGCTGGAGATCGCGGGCAACATCCTGACCGAGGTGGTCATCAGCTTCCTCGGGTTCGGCGACCCCAACACCTCGACCTGGGGGCAGCTGCTCAACGACGGCTTCTCATGGATAAACTACTGGTGGATCTCCTTCTTCCCCGGCATCATGGTGGTCTTCAGCGTGCTGGGCTTCAACCTGCTCGGCGACGGCCTGTCCGACGCACTGAACCCGCGGCTCAGGGAGTAGAGTGAGGCTTGCCCGAAGAGATCCTGAGCATAGAGGACCTGGTGACGTACTTCTTCACCGAGGCCGGGGTCGTCAAGGCGGTGGACGGGATCTCCCTCACGGTGAACGAGGGGGAGCCGATAGGCTTCGTCGGGGAGTCGGGCTCCGGGAAGACTGTCACTGCGCTGTCGGTCCTCAGGCTCATCCCGAGGCCGGGGAGGATAGTCTCCGGGAAGGTCACCTACAGGGGGGAGGACGTGCTCGCGAAGTCCGAGAAGGAGATGAGGGCCTTCAGGGGGAGGAAGGTCGCCATGGTCTTCCAGGACCCGAACTCCTCGCTGGACCCGCTCTTCACCATCGACAGCCAGCTCTGCGAGGTCCTGCAGGCCCACGACAAGCTGACGAAGAGGCAGGCCCACGACAGGGCGCTCTCTCTGCTCGAGCTGGTCCGCATATCGGAGCCCGAGGCCAGGCTCAGGTGCTACCCCCACGAGCTGAGCGGGGGGATGAGGCAGAGGATCGCCATCGCCAGGGCCATCGCCACCAGCCCCGACATCCTGATCGCCGACGAGCCCACCACGAACCTCGACGTAACGATCCAGGCGCAGGTCCTCGAGCTGCTGAAGACCCTTCAGTCCGAGCTGAAGATGACCCTCATAATGATAACCCACGACATGGGGATCATCGCCGAGACCACCAAGAAGGTGGTGGTGATGTACGCCGGGAGGGTCGCCGAGTCCGGGACCACCAAGGAGATCTTCCAGGACATGAAGCACCCCTACACCGCCGCGCTGCTCCACGCCGTCCCCAGGATCGACATGAGGCGGGAGCTGATCCCCATCGGGGGGAACATCCCGAACCTGATCACCCCGCCGTCGGGGTGCAGGTACCACCCCCGCTGCCCCTACGCGAAGCCGATCTGCTCCGAGGCGGTGCCCCCCCTCGAGTCGATCGGGGACGGCAGGACCGTTTCCTGCCACAGGTGGAAGGAGATCAACGCGAGGGAGCTGGCCTAGTTGGCAGAGACCCTCATAGAGATCAAGAACCTGAAGAAGTACTTCCCAGTCTTCACGAGGGGCATCCTCCTGAAGAAGAAGGTCGGCGACGTGCACGCGGTGGACGACGTGACGCTCACCATCCTGAAGGGCGAGAACATGGGGCTCGTCGGTGAGAGCGGCTGCGGCAAGACCACTACGGGGAAGGTGATGCTGAGCCTCGAGCCTCCCGACTCCGGGAACGTCACCTTCGAGGGGAAGGACGTCTACGGGACCTTGAGGGCAGGGACGAAGGAGGAGAAGAAGCACATCCGCAGGAACATGCAGATGATCTTCCAGAACCCCTACGGCTCCCTCGACCCGAGGATGACGGTCTTCGACATCATCAGCGAGCCCTTCATCATCCACGGGCACATCAAGAAGTCCGAGTGGACCAACAGGGTGTACGACCTGCTCAAGATGGTGGGCCTGGAGCCCTACCACGCCGAGAGGTACCCCCACGAGTTCTCCGGCGGGCAGCGCCAGAGGATCTCGATCGCGAGGGCGNCTCGCCACCGAGCCGAGGTTCGTGGTCGCCGACGAGCCGGTCTCCTCCCTGGACGTGTCCATCCGCGCGCAGATCCTGAACCTGCTGAAGGACCTGCAGGAGAAGCAGGGCATATCCTTCCTCTACATATCGCACGACCTGAGCTCGGTCCGGCAGATAACCCAGCACGTGGCCGTCATGTACCTCGGGAAGATCTTCGAGTACGGGGCCACCGACCGGCTGTTCGACAAGCCCCTGAACCCGTACACCATAGCGCTATTGGCCGCGATCCCTGTCCCCGACCCCGACCGGAAGACCATGAGGCTGGTGCTCCCCGGAGACGTGCCGAGCCCGGTCAACCCTCCGTCGGGGTGCCGGTTCCACCCGAGATGCCCCTACGCGGCCGCCCGCTGCTCGGAGGAGGAGCCCGCGCTCAGGGAGGTCGAGCCCAACCACCTCGTCGCCTGCCACTACGCGGAGAAGTTCATGGACGGGCGCCCCGCCCCCGCCGTTTCACGAGGCTAAACGGGCCTTTCATCGAATAGTGTTAAATAAAGGCAGCACGCATAGAATTCTTGAAAATATTGCGTCATGAACTGTTTCATAACGCTACGGCAGGGGCAATTCTAGCCATCGTCGCATTCCTGCTGATCTTCCCGGCGGTTCCGGTCCGATCAGCGTCAACCTCGAACCAGGTCTTCTCGCTCACGCTGCTCGCGCCGACATCCAACCCGATCCGGCGGCAGTACTCCGCCATCATCGCCCAGCAGTTCGAAAGCGTAGGCATAGGAGTCAACCTGATCTACGTCAGCTTCAGCGTTCTCATAGGCAGGCTCTTCCCGACTGCCTGCCCGTGCGGCCAGTCGTACGACCAAGGAGGATTCGACGTCGCGTTCATCGGGCACGGAGGCGGGGCGCCGCTCCCTGACTTCAGGGGCCTCACGGGTTATCACTCGGAAGTAGGGGCGCCGCTCGAGAACTACCCGGTCTACAAGAACACGACCGTCGACACGCTCATCGACAAGTACCAGACTGACTTCAACTCGACCGACAGGACCCTGACGGGCCAGCAGATCATCCGGGACGTGTCTCAGGACAGGCCCTACGCGGTGATCTACTACCTGGCGGACCAGTACATCTTCGCCAACTACATCTCGCCGTGGAAGCAGCAGAAGAGCTACACCACCTCGGAGCTCCCCGACGTGGAGCACTGGGCCATGACCGGCGGCAACACGGTCGCGAACATTGGCGTGACCGGCGACCTGGACAGCGTCAACTACCTGGCCAGCTCGGCGTCCAACACCATCTACGACCTGTGGCTGTACGGAGACACCCTGTCAGGCCTCGAGTACCTCAACCCGATCGACCTGACATACCACAACGCGCTCGCAACGTCCATCACCTCCAACGCCGCGCACACCAACTACTCGATCACATTCAGGGCCGACACCTGGTCGGACGGCCAGCCCGTGACTTCAGACGACTTCCTCTACTGGATGGAGGCCAGCCTGAACGCGGTGGGCACGTCCGTCAACCTCGGCACCTACCAGTCGGTTCTCGGGCTCGGGACCTCGTTCAAGTGGCTCAACGGGACCACCAACGCGGTCTTCAACGGGACCCTGTATCCGAGCATAGCGGCCGTCCAGGCTGCCCACGGATACATCAACAGCTCGTACGTCGCGACCGGGAAGAACAGGTTCAGCTTCACGGTCCCGGCTCCGTACGTCTTCACCGACCCGACCCTCACAGGAATATCGCCGCTCCCCAAGCACATCCTCCAGCAGTTCCCCGAAGGCACCTGGGACACGATCTTCGGAAGCCTTTCGAACAACACCCCGGTCACCGTAAGCTGGGCCGCAAACCCCAGCGAGGGCGTGACCGCGGGGTCGACCCAGGCGTACAACTCGCTGATCGGCAACGGCCCGTACCTCTGGCACGGGTACGACCCGACCAGCCAGACGGGCACCCTGGTTCAGAACCCGTCATACTGGAACCTCACGGGTCTCCAGAGCGCGGGTTACTTCCAGGCGACCACCTACCACGTAGTCCACGTGGTCGACAAGTCTGCGGCGCTGTCTTCGTTCGCGACTGGGCAGCTCAACGCGCTCGACACCAACTACCAGTTCAACACCATCGACAAGGCCACCGCTGCCAGCTCGAACGGGTACATGACCGTGAACGCGGGTCCCGGCGCCGGCAGCCAGGAGATGGGGTTCAACATGCAGAACCCGATCTTCGGCACGGGGACGGGCACACCGGTCGGTCAGGCAGACCCGGCGAAGGCCACATGGGCGGCCCGCCAGGTCAGGCACGCGCTTAGCGACCTGATCCCCAGGCAGCTCATCATCAACAACCTACTCCTCGGGGCGGGGATACCCGGCATCACCGAGATGCCGATCTCCTTCTCGACGCTCTACCCGGCGGACGTATCGGCTGACCCGTACAGCCCGTCCGACGCCATCGCCCTCCTCGCATCGGCGGGGTACACCGGCGCAGGGTCCTCAGGCGGAGGCTCCGGCGGCGGCGTGACTCCTATCCACGTGGGGACGATCAACCTCACAGTCCCGGCTTACATCGTCGGGCAGTCCTTCACCTTCCAGGGTGCGTTCGCAGTGGACGCCCAGGCGGGCGCCGCAGGGAACGGGTTCGCAGCGATCCTCATGAGGTCCACAGACAACAAGACCTGGTCGCCGACCGCCATGTTCCAGACGACGGGCGGGGGCGGCTACTCGTACACGTACTCCTTCGCAAGCTCGGGTCCGCAGTCCTACAGGGTATTCCTCACTGGGATCCCCTGGACCTTCGTGACCGCCAACGGCTACAACGACGCCACGGCGCTGTTCCTGGAGTGGAACCTCACCACGACCCACGGGCAGCTCCTCAACACGACGGCTCCGCTCTACGGCCCTCAGGTCAACTTCAGGGTCGGGACGCTGGCCGACGTGCTCAGCTCACTCATCACCCAGCTGAACACCGCTCAGACCAACATCAACACGCAGCTCAACACCATCGGCGCCGGCGTCAACCAGCTCAACCAGAAGGTAGGGGGGCTGGCCAACGAGAGCGACGTCACCAACGTCTCTTACATCGCCTACGCCGCAATTGCCATTGCCATAATCCTAGGTCTTGTAGCCATCTTCCTCGCAAGAGGAAAGAAGAGCTAGAAGACCTAAACCCCCTTTTTCCGGTCAGAATATCAGGGCCAGCGCGAGCGCCTCGAGGAACAGGAGCACCCCGACGAGCGCGAACGTGGCCGCGCGCCCCTCAGCCTTCTTGAGCTCCTCGGCCGAGGGCAGCGACTTGCGCTTGGTCACGAAGGAGAAGAACGCCCTGCCCGAGGACGACGTTGCGAACTCCATCGCCCCGCCCACGAGCATCAGGAAGGCGGCCTCGATCAGGATCACGAGGCCGAAGGTGTCGACGACCCCCCACCCCAGGGCCAGGTAGGCCACGGCGACGACCCCCGCGTCGATCGCAGCGATGACGGCGTTCTCCGCCAGGCTTGGCAGAATCAGGTCCCGTCCCAGGCCCATTCGATTGCTTCACGCCGAACTAGCCTTATAAGATGTGGAGGCCCCATCGCAGCAGATGAGGAGGCGCAGGGAGCCCAGGACGAAGGCGTTCTTGGTCTCCTTCGTGGCTGTCTTCGCCCTCCTCGTGGGGGCGGGGGTCTTCCTCGCGTACCAGACGACGCAGCCGGTGGTCCACCACATCCCCGGGACCCTCCCCATCTACCGGTCGGCGATCACAGAGTACGCGCCCGCCGACGCCCTCCAGTTCACCTTCAGGAACTTCACAGCGGTGAGGGCCCTGAACTCCTCGCTCTACACCACGGGCAGCCTGTTCACCTCGCTCACCCCCGCCTACAGCCTCCGAACGGCCGACGTGGGCAGCCTGATCAGCGTCGTCTTCTCCGAGCCGAACGCGACCGTCGACATCGCGCTGGTCTCGCCGCAGGCGTTCGCCTCGTTCAACGGGCTCATGGAGGCCAGGGGGCCCCAGCCTGTGGTCGAGGGTGACGCGAGGCTGTACTTCACGCAGATCGTGGGGACGAGCGGCTTCGTCTCCGGATGGCTGCTCTCGATGCCCTCGAAGGACGCGATAGGGTTCTCCCAGGGGGCGTCCTCCGCGAAGACCGTCATCGACAGGGTCCTCGGAGTCGGGAACGGCACGGCGCCTTCGCTGTTCTCGCGCACGGACGCCGACCAGATGTTCTACGTCCTGGGCGGGCCCGACGGCCACCTCGCCTTCACCTTCGAGAACTTCCCCGGGCTCGTCNCGTCCTGGGCGGGCCCGACGGCCACCTCGCCTTCACCTTCGAGAACTTCCCCGGGCTCGTGAGCACCGGCGAGATCACCCTGCAGACCGTGGACCTGAACCGGTCCGTGGTGCAGAGCTCCTACCTGGTGAAGTTCGCCGACGCAAACACGGCNGATGTCCCAGTTCGACTTCGTGAAGGCCGAGTACTTCACCGGCCAGTACTTCGCGATCTACGACCAGTACGTGCTGGCCCTGAAGTCCCAGCCGGAGTCCGCCCTGTTCGGGGCCGTGCAGTCGGTGGGTTAGAAATCTTGCAACCAAGCATGCAAAGCTTTGAATTCAGAAACGGATATCTATCCCGCGGGCCGCGCGTGAACCCGTGGGAAGCGGTTCAGCGGACGTGGCTGGATTCGTCTCCGGCAGCGCGCTCCGCAGCAGCGTCCTAGAGCTCCTCTCGACGAAGCCTGTCACGCCGACCGAGGTGGCGAGGATAGAGAACAAGCACGTCAGCCACATCTGCCGGACGCTCAGGGAGCTCGAGGGCGTGGGGCTGGTGGAGATCGTGGCCTCCAACTCGAGGCTCAGGTTCTACAAGGCCACGCCTTCGGGGTACGAGCTGTACCTCAACCTCACCCGCAAGGCAGCGCGCTAGCCGCAGGCAGCATGTCGCCGCTCTCCGAAGACACCCTCAGCAAGTTCCTGCTCAGCGCGGCCGACACCGCCGAGACGAAGCGGGCGCTCGCGTGGGCCGAAAGAGAGCTGGGCGTCACGGCCGATGGGAGGAACGTCAGGGCCGTCCGCGCCATCGCGGCCGTGAAGGCGGGGGCGACGCCCGAGGCGGTCGCCAGGGTGCTCGACTGGAAGGAGTTCGAAGGGTTCTGCGCAAGCCTGCTCCGGGCGAAGGGGCTCACCGTGGAGGAGAACATCACCATGACGAAGCCGAGGGTCCAGGTGGACCTCCTGGCCCGCTCGGTCTCCGTCGCCCTGGTCATCGACTGCAAGCACTGGGGGAGGACGGTGGGCGCGTCCTCGCTCTCGAGGGTGGCTGCGGCGCAGGCCCTGCGCGCGGACAGGCTCAGGGGGCGTCTCGACCAGATAGAGCCGATGGTCGTCGTGATACTGGTCCTCTCCAACGAAGCGACGAGGTACGTGAACGGGGCCGCGGTCGTCCCGGTCCAGGCGCTTGGCAACTTCATCGACGACCTGGACAGGTACACGGACGGGCTCCCCAGGCACTAGGGGCGGCTTCAGCCGGACCGCAGCATCGATTATAAGACCGCTTCATGGGCGCGTGCTCGATGGCCAAGGTCGTCTTCTGCGGTCTGGGCGCCATCGGCACGGAGGTCCTCAACTACCTGATCGAGAGGCGCCATGAAGTGGTCGGGGTGGTCGACAGCGCCCCCGAGAAGGCGGGGCGCTCGGTCGCCGAGATAACTGGCCTCCCCCTCGGTGTGGTGGTCCAGCCTTCGCTCGAGTCTGTGCCGCTGTCCGACGCGGAGGTGGCGGTTTTCACTACCAGGTCGCGGANCGGTGTGGTGGTCCAGCCTTCGCTCGAGTCTGTGCCGCTGTCCGACGCGGAGGTGGCGGTCTTCACGACGAAGTCCAGGATCTCTGACATGGAGCATGACATCATGACCGCGGCCAGGGCTGGTCTCGACGTGGTGACCACGTCAGAGGAGATGGCCTTCCCGGAGCACGCGGGGGTCGACGCCGCCCGAGAGATGGACGCCCTGGCGAAGGAGAAGGGGGTCACCATCGTGGGCGTCGGGGTGAACCCCGGGTTCGTAATGGACTGGATGCCGGCGGCAGTGGCTTCGGCCTCGAAGAGCCCGACCAGCATCCACGTCGTCAGGAGCGTGGACGTGAGCAGGCGGAGGAGGCAGCTCCAGGCGAAGACCGGTGTGGGCCTCAGCAAGGCGAAGTTCGACAAGGAGATCTCGGAGGGCAACCTCGGGCACGTGGGGATGGTCGAGTCCGCGCACCTAATCGCGCTGTCCCTTGGGAAGGAGCTGACGGAGATACGCCACGGAGTCTTCCCGGTCCTCGGCTCGGAGGACTACGTGATGGGCGTGAGGCAGTTCGTGGAAGGGAGGGCGGGGGCATGCCTGATACGCCTCGACCTGGAGATGACGATGACGTCGGCCGACTTCGACGTCGTCGAGGTGAAGGGGGAACCCAACATCAAGGCGAGGTTCGAGAAGGGGGTCTTCGGGGACTCGGCCACGGTGGCGCTCACGGTCCATGCAGTGGAACGGGTGGGCAGGGCAAGGCCGGGGCTGATCACTGTGCTGGACCTGCCGCTTTCAGGAATGTAACCCCTTCAAGGCATAGCAGCCCGCTGCGACGTTCCGCAGGGGCGCGCGCTGCAACTGTCAGGGACTCACGGGACGCCGCCGGTCGGCTCGGCCACGGCCTGCCTCTCCTTCGCCCTGAGAAGCAACAGCACCGCGAACATGACCACAGACAGGACGACGACTATGGTCAGGAGGTAGTTGATAGGCACCAGGAGCGGCTGGGTGTTCCCAAGGTCGAAGAACGTCAGCAGCGTGATTACGGCGATGCAGATGTCCAGGACGAGGGAGGCGTAGGCGAGCCTATCCAGCGTCTTCTTCACCCTTGCCGTGCTCAACGCGCGCCGGGCTCGACCATCTTCCCGGCGGCTTAAGGCCTTCCGTCGAGATGTCGCAGGCAGGAGCCGCGCTGAACGCTTTTTAACACGAAACCGCCCTCGTGTCACCGAGGCTATGATGTTACAGAGTTACGTAGAGGTCAACATGACGAGAAGGCATTTGACTGAGCCTCAATCCAACTCCCGGCTTGCAGAAGTGACGCTGCAAGAGAGTCTAGCTAGCCACCAGCTCCCTTCCATTTGGGGCGTACTTGTCCCAAAGCTCTCTTAGCCGTAGAACACAACACCACAAGTATGGCTCGCGATACAATTGGTGGTTATCCCTACGAATTGAGTCGGGAGAGTGGTCAAACTGTTCTCCGCTTCTTCCCGAAGATGCCTGGAGCCCACGAGCCTAATACACTGATCTTGAAACTAACTCTCGACAGCGAAGGCAGAAAGAGACTGATACGAATGCTAGTTGACCAATTCTGATTGAGGTCGCTTCTGCTAAAGCTGACGACTAAGGTTAGGCCACCCTCGACGTACGTCGTTCAAACCCAATATGGTGACGTTGAGTACGTCCCGATGACTAGGTGGGGCTCTCTAGAGCCATATCATCCAAGGATAGCTCGAGCCATCTTCGAAGTCCTTTCGGAAGATTGTTTCTATCCGGGTTCTTACAAGTTGACGAACAAGAAGGGATTCATCGCTCCGTTGCACTACTGGAGGAATCACGTGAGGGACCCTGACCGGCATTCTCTTCCCGAACCTCGACGATTTCTTGAAGCCCTTCTGAGGAAGGATTCCTTTGTTGGAGCAATCAAATCATTCAATGCGTCAGTGGAAACTGACTGGCTCTCGGGACCGGACTTGATTAAGCTTGGAACGTTCGTCTACTCCGTCTGCTTCTGTCTGCGTTCCGTATTGGTCATTGATCAAGGAACGGGGTGTCTCAGGGTGAGGTTCGTGAGGGGCGTTTCTTGATGTGTTTCCGCTGAACCATGGTGTCTCGAAAGTGCGAGTGGGACTAGATTATATAAGCTCGTCTCAGAATTGAGACAAACATATATATCAATCCCCATCACTAACGGATGCGACGAAAAATGGAGATACAAGCGTCCTTGGCCACGGTGCAAAAGCTACCGCCGAAGCCAGTGTATCGTATGAAAGAAATCACAAAAACACTGGGGTCTCGTGCCACAGCCTATCGAACCATAAGCGCTCTTCAGAAACTCGGATTCGCAGTCCCAATCAAGAGGGGATACCTAGAACTCAGAGATTCGATCTTCCAACCTCTGAGGATATGGTCTGACCTACTGCCATCGCTCGAAGCCCTCAAGCAAGCTAGGCGCTTTGGACGAAAATACGACCAGGCTGACATCAACTACGCACGGAACAACATCCAGGGATTCACAACACTGGACTATGGGGCATTCGAGCTCACGCACTTCCAGATCCCTCGCACATTGTTCGTATACGTGAATGACATGGAGGAAGCGGCCAGAAAGCTGAAAGAAGATGGCTTCTCAGAGGGCGCGAAAGGACGCGTGGTGCTTCTGCCAATGGCAAATCCCACGGACGCCAATGTGCAACGACTGTACCTAGACAGCATAGCCGCCGGAGGCAGAAACCTGTTGGACGCCATCGCCATCGAAATCCTTCACGGCAGCGAGCTTACTGTGAAGGGAGAGTTCCCGGTGGACCTGGTAGAGAAGGTTAGAGAAGACCTGCCGAGATGACCCTTGATCGAGAAGCATTGCAGGTAGCGAACGATCTTGGCGAAGTCGTCTTTGTCGGAGCGTTTGCAGTGTTAGCGTATGTTGGGGCCTATCGCCAGACCGGGGACTTGGATCTCGCAGTTGCTACACCGAAGTCTGAGTCGGACTTGGAGGCGCTCGGCTATCTAACGAGGCAGGAAGGTAAGAAGCGCGTAACCCGGACCCCTTCGGGGATCAAGCTAGACATCTACACAGAGGACGTCGGCGGCATCCCGGTGGCCAAACTGTTCGGGACAGCGACCAAGTTCAAGGTGGGGAAAAGGTACGTACTGGTAATGGGGCTTGAAGGCCTCCTTCTGTCAAAGCTCAGGGCAGGCCGACCCCAAGACTTACAGGATCTTCGTGAACTCATTCAAAGGAAAGGCAAGACTGTCGCATGGGGCACTCTTGAAGCGCTTGGCTGCACAGAGATGGAAGCCGACACCATAAGGACCACGATCAGAGCGCTAACGTAGAATAAACAGATTAACACGGAGAAGGCGTCTATCTGGTTGCCCCAATCCTGACCCGGGCCTGGTTCAGGAAGGTTCCGTCCTGTAGATGACGTTGAGCCCCATCTCATCGTCGAACCTGCGGAGTGCGCGGTCCTCGGTGGGCGTGAACACGGCCTCGAGCAGCGGGAAGACCCTGGCCGACATGACGTGCCCCGCTATGGCCGACATGTCGCGCCTCCCGAACGTTCCGTGGAGGTGCAGGAACCGCTTCCCGTCCTTCAGAGCAACGTTCCCCACGAGCCCTGCGACCTCCAGGAACTCGTCGTAGTCGTGCTCCTCGTACTTCTTGGCCGCGCTGTTGAAGTAGGCGAGCGTGAGCCTGTTTACCCCTCCCAGGGCCGTCACGAGGGCGGTGTCGAGCCTCTCCCTGTCGGCGATGGCCAGCAGCTCCTGAAACAGGTCCGCCCCCTTCGGGAGGCTGAATATCTTGGCCATCGCGGCCGCCGGGCCTCCGCCGGATAAAGGTGTAAGTCAGGCGGGCGCAGGTGCGCACGGTGTGCGCCTCCACCCCGACAAGCCCGGCCTGAGGGCCCTCGGCGTCGCGGAGAGCTTCAAGCCTGACCGGAGGTGGTCCGTCCTGGCGGGGGTCGTCATGAGGGGGGACCTCGTGGTCGACGGCCTCGTGCTGGGGAGGGCGTCCGTTGGCGGCGACGACGCCACCTCGGCGATTGCCTCGCTCTACAGGCGGCTCAGGCGGAACGACGTGAACCTGCTGATGGTCTCCGGATGCATACTCAGCCTCTACAACATGGTGGATGTCGACGGCCTCGCCCGCAGGACCCGCCTCCCGGTGGTCTGCCTCACCTACAAGGAGACGGCCGGCATAGAGGACGCCATTGCGAGGCACTTCCCCGACCGGGCGGGGGAGAAGCTCGAGGCCTACAGGCGGCTCGGTGGCAGGCGGAGGGTCCGCCTCAGCTCCGGAAAGTCAGTCTTCGTAAGGACGAGCGGGATCGCCGAGGAGAAGGCAGGGGCTGTGATCGACATGTTCACGCTCCAGGGCTCGGTGCCGGAGCCGGTCCGCGTCGCCCGCCTCCTGGCGAGGGCGGCCGCTTCGGCGGACAGGGCCTGAGG
>OCOJ01066930.1_pt1 | contig 17598 bp, 16 predicted proteins | sample 1539251 | NCBI WGS metagenome assembly OCOJ01 (sample SAMN01911457, study PRJEB22624) | soil metagenome | biome: Soil | place: Malaysia | collected 2012-04-30 | depth RA_metagenome m | reverse complement strand
GGTTTCCTGGCGGAAACGCGGATGAATCTCTCACGGGATTTGTCTGCGGCTCGACTTACTCAGGACGGGTTCTGGCAGATCGTACCGGGGTCAACAAGCGAAAAATCATCTCTTGAGTTAGGGCCGCGTGAGTTTTCCGCGGCCCTTTTTGCATTTTTGTGGGGCGTTCTAGCTTTTGTGGTTGAGTCACACAGATAGCCGCCTTACTTAGCGCCTATTTCTATATCTTGATGAATAAGCCGCAAAACCCGTCAGCCAGACATGCACTGCCAGAGGGCGAGAGCCAAGGCAAGGCACAGCATTACATCCCCAAGATGTACCTCAAAGGCTTCATGGATTCTTCAGAGAAGTTATGGGTGCTCGAAAAGGGCAGGAAACCACGTCCTTCTCGTCCCCGCGATGAAGCTCATCGCGAGGACTTCTACACGTTCAGCCACGGAGGCTCGAGAGATGAAACTGCTGAGCGGGTCCTCAACACCATCGAGTCGACAGTCTCTCCAGTTTTGAGAAAGATTGCGAATCCCCACTATCAAATGACCATCCAGCAAGCGGGCTCTTTATACATGTTCGTTGCACTCATGTTTGCGAGGGTACCCGCCTGGCGAGATTTTTTGAACAAATGCGCTGCCGATACAATGAAGCAACTGGGCATGAATATAGCAATAGACTCTAAGCAATTTCATGCCGACTATGTCGAGTCTCAGAGGCGCGCTGGAAAACAAATAGATGTGAACCAAAGTCTGCAGGAAGCGGAAAAATTGCGATCTTTTATACTTTCCGGCAAGTATGAAATCGAACAAAAGTCGGTCGGATTTAATCTAGGGATGATGCTACAAAGCATGCTCGATCTCGCGGAACAACTCTCAAGCTTCGGTTTCCACATTTTGCTTGTTCCCAGCCGAGCCGCCTCGTCTTTTTGCGGATTGCCTGAAACAACAGCGTTTCTAACCTGCGACAACCCTGTGTTCACAGTAAGGCCCGAAGCGGATGGGACGGCGGCAGCCGGAGTCGGATTCGGATGGTCTGGGGTAGAAGTGTATATGCCTCTGAACAAGAGGTGCTGCCTGAGACTTGCTAGAGGGCTCAAGCCTGCACACGCTTGGGTCTCGGAGCGGTTCATGAAACAAATCAACAAACAAATCATGGCTAACGCAACTCGATTTGTCTACTCCTCTAGAGGCGAAAAAAGACTGGGAAGACTTTTTGACGAGTTCGGTTGCAAGATCAAGATAGGAGAAAATGCGTTCATTCCAGCTGCCACGCAGTAGGTGCACCCGACATATCGGGTGCCGCAGACTACGCTTTTACGTCAGGGCGTTTGTCGGGCACTGCGTGGTCGCGTGCGGCATGCTTTTTGCGCTTTCGGCAAAGCGTGCGGGTTTTCTGTCTTCATGCCTCAGGGGACGGTCTTCCGTCTGGATGTTTGCTTCTGAGTTGCTTTTGTAGCCCGCACGTTTGCTTTCATGGGCTTCAATGCACTTCCTCCCTCACCCCGCCTGAGGGCCCTCACCCACGCTGCCGCACCCCCAGCCAACTCGGGATGATCCGCATCCCTCCGTTGCCCCAGCCGTTGACACGGACTCCGTGTAACACTAAAGTCGTGTCATGAGGAACCGCCTACGCAATGTTACCGTCACCCTGGAGGAAAGCGTCGCCCGCTGGGCCCGCATCGAGGCCGCCCGCACGGACACGAGCGTGTCGCGCTTTCTCGCCGATATTCTCAAAGAACGGATGAAGGAGAAGCGACACTACGAGCGCGTCATGCGCCGAGCGCTCGCCCGCAAGCCTTTCTTCAAGTCCGACGGGGCCGACCTTTCCCGAGAGGAGATTCATGACCGGGACCGTCTTCGTTGACACGAACACCCGCCCGCGCTCGAAGGCTGCGCGCGAAATCGTCGTCTTGTGGGTTAGAAGTATTGGCCTAAATTAATCCGACCACGCCAGATAGCCAGGAACAATCAAATTAACCACCGGCACGATCATCAAGATGCCCCACCAGCTCGGTTTTCCGCGAGCTTCCGCGACCGCCATCCAAATCATGATCGAGATCACGATGTTCACAAGAGGAATCAGGAGCAGTAGAAACCACCACAGGGGCTTCTTCCCGATGTTGAGCAGCAGAAAGATGTTGACAATCGGAATCCAGGCCAGCCACGCATTTGCCGTGTTGGTCTTGTTGGCCATGGTTTGTATCGCCAATGCGAAATATACGTAGACCGCCAAGCCACAAAGGAGAATGAACACAAGGAATCCCCCCGCAGCCGCAATGGGGAGCCGATCTTCATTCTGTGCAAAGGCCATTCGTGTGGAAACAAGCATGGCAGCCACTGGCAGGGCCCAACCTGCTCGTGAAAATACACTTCGTCGCGCTGTCATCAACCATTCCTCCTTGTGAAGTTCGCTTCCTGCCCCGGATCGGTGCGGGCACTGTAATCAATTTGTCCGGGCAAGTCAAAAGAGTTTGCACGCTAGATTGCGAAAAAACTACAGTACAGCGGAGACAGACCTTAGCGAATCGTTAATCGCCGCTCAACCCAGCCGAGCAAAAGGTCTGCAAGAATCGCCAGCAGCGCTGCAGGAATAGCTCCAGCCAAAATGACCGCGTCGCTCACCATCGCCACCCCGCGGAAGATAAATGTGCCCAGCCCGCCGGCGCCAATGGCGGCAGCAATCGTTGCCACACCGATGGTGATGACCGTCGCGGTGCGAATTCCTGCCAGGATGACGCTACGCGCCAGGGGAAGCCGAACGCGAAACAGGATTTGCCCCTCAGTCATTCCCATCGCCTCCGCGGCTTCGAGGACTGCAGGCTCGACACCAGCAAGCCCTACGTACGTATTGCGAAGAATCGGCAGCAGCGCGTACAACACGAGCGCGACTATGGCCGTCCGGCGCCCAATCCCACCGATGAAAGGTATCGGAATGAGGAAGCCAAACAGTGCCAAACTGGGAATGGTCTGAACAACACTGGTGACACCGAGGGCCAACGTTCGCAAAGCTGGCCGCTGCACGATGAGCATCCCGAGAGGCACGCCAATCAGAATTGCGAGGGCCATCGAAATGGCAACCAGAGTGAGGTGATCGATTGTCGTACTAAAGATTTCGCTGCGATGCTCGAGGAAAAAGTTCCAGGGAGTCACGTGGCCGCTCCTGAACCCATCGTAAGTGAGGCAGTAAATGCCTGCACTTCCGGATTCTCAAGGCGGAGAAACTGCTGCGGTGGCGCGATGGCCACCAGTCGGCCTCCGTTCAAGAGAACGATGCGGGACGCCAGCAAAAGTGCCTCCCGCAAGTCATGCGTAACAAAGACGATAGTCTTCTTCAGGCGCCGGGCAAGCGCGCTGAATTGGCTTTGCAGCTCCGACCGGGTAATCGGGTCGAGAGCCCCAAATGGCTCGTCCATTAGAAGGATCGGAGGGTCGGCAGCAAGCGCCCGCGCCACCCCAACGCGTTGCCTCTGGCCGCCCGATAGTTCCCGAGGCATCCGGGCAGAGAACTCACGGGGATCGAGACCGACGAGGTTAAGCAACTCTTCGACGCGGGCCGCAATCCGGGGTAGGCTCCATTTTTCCAGTCCGGGAACCAAGCCCACATTCTGTGCCACGGTGAAGTGTGGAAAAAGGCCGCCTTCTTGCATGACGTAACCTATGCCCCGACGAAGTCGGACCGGGTCCCAGTCGGCTGTGGAACGCCCTTCGACCAAGACTTGGCCAGCAGACGGAAGCAACATCCTATTAATGAGCCGCAGTATGGTGGTCTTTCCACTGCCGCTACGTCCGAGCAGGACCAGGGTTTCGCCGCGAACTATCATTAAAGACAGTTTAGAAACGATTGTCCTGCCCCCATTTTTGGTTGCACCGTAGCTCACATCGCGAAATTCGACAGAAATTTCGGGAACTTCGCTGGTTTTCGTATTCATTTCGATTGACACGAAGCGTGCTTCGAGACATTATGCTACTTTACTCAGCCTCCCGTCGCCGAAGTTTGGCGCATCCTTCACGTGGAAGCCGCATCCAACGCAAGGGGTAAACGCCATGGGAGCTGTTGCCACTGCCGTCCGCATCCGCCACGACCTACACACCCGGCTGCTGGAAGCCCGCGCGAGAACCGATGAGTTGTTCCGGATCGTCCGGCCGGAAGCAATGTACGACCGCCCGATTCCGGAGCGCCACCGCATCATCTTTTATCTCGGACACGTGGAAGCTTTTGATTGGAATTTGCTGGCGCAGCGCGCGTTCGGATTGCAGCCCTTTCAGCGGACTTTTGATCAACTCTTCGCGTTCGGCATTGACCCTGTTGGGAGCGGTTTGCCCAGTGATAAGCCGGCGGATTGGCCGGATCGCGAAGAGGTGGAGCGCTACAACCGGCGGTTGCGTCAAGATTTGGACCACGCCATAGAACGCGCGCTGACGCGGCCCTCGGAAGGCCATCCGCACCTGATTTCCATGCTGGAAGTGGCTATCGAACACCGGCTGATGCATGCCGAGACTCTTGCCTACATGCTGCATCAGTTGCCGGTCGAGCGAAAAGTGGCCGGGCCTGTCGAGCTGAGTTCCAAAGCCCATTGCGTGAAATCCCAACTCGTGGAGATTCCCCCGGGCCGCGCCACGCTGGGCCTAAGCCGAACAAATGGAGACGAATTCGGATGGGACAACGAGTCGGAAGTGCACGAAGTAGACGTCGCCGAATTTGCCATCGACAGTTGCAACGTCACCAACCGGGATTTTCTCTTGTTCCTCGAATCAGGCGGATATGAAAACAGGGCGCTTTGGCGGCCGGAAGACTGGGCCTGGAAAGAAAAAGAGAACATCCAACACCCTGCTTTCTGGAAGCGCAACGGCAATCTCTGGCTGTACCGCGCCATGTTCGGCGAGATTCGGCTGCCGCTCGACGGTCCGGTTTATGTGAGCCACGCGGAAGCCTCCGCTTACGCCAAATGGCTGGGACGCAAACTTCCGACCGAGGCGCAGTATCAGCGCTCGGCGTATGGCGAACCTGATGGCGAGACCGAGCGGCGCTATCCCTGGGGCGACGAAGCGCCGCATCCCCGTCACGGCAATTTCGATTTTCACCATTGGGATCCCTCGCCGGCCGGGGCACACCCCGCCGGGGCAAGCGCCTTCGGCATTCACGATCTGCTCGGCAATGGCTGGGAGTGGACGCGGACGGAGTTCGCGCCATTTCCCGGATTTGCGCCGATGCCGTTCTATCCCGGGTATTCCGCCAATTTCTTCGACGGCAAGCACTATGTGTTGAAGGGGGGGTCTCCGCGTACCGCCGCGTGCATGCTCCGGCGGTCATTCCGGAACTGGTTCCAGCCACAATACCCGTACGTCTACGCAACCTTCCGTTGCGTCGAGGACTGACAGATCATACAAGCCCAGGCCCTGGGAGCTCACATGCGAACACTTTCCCTTCCTGTCCAGCACGTGTCTCAGTTCGCCGCCGATGTGCGTGACGGCTTGACTAAGGGCGGCCAGAAAGAGTTGCCGTCAAAATATCTGTACGACGAAGTGGGCACGGCGCTGTTTGAAGCTATCTCTGTGCTTCCTGAATACGGCCTGACACGCGCGGACGCGCGGCTGCTGGAGAAGCATGCCAGCGAGATTGTCGATCGTTTGCCGTCTCCTATTCAGGTTGCGGAGCTGGGCAGCGGCAGCGGAAAAAAGACGCGCTGGATCCTGGAGGCGCTCTCGCGACGCCAGAAAACTTATTATTACCCGATTGAGATTTCGCCCTTCGCGCTGGCCGCCTGCGAAAAAGAATTGGGCCGGATCGATCTGGTGAGCATTGTCGGTTACGAACAACCCTATTTGGAGGGTTTGCGCGCAGTGGCTGAGCGCCGCGACGGCAGCCACTTGTTGGTGCTGTTTCTTGGCAGTACCATCGGCAACTTTGACCGCGATGCCGGAGAAGATTTCTTGCGCAGTGTACGGGCCATCCTCCAACCGGGCGACGCTTTGCTGCTGGGAACGGACTTGGAGAAAAGCATCGTGGATCAGCTTCTGGCCTACGACGATCCGGCCGGAGTGACGGCCGCCTTCAATCTCAATCTGCTGGCCCGCATCAATAGGGAATTGGGCGCGGATTTCGATCTTCCGTGTTTCCACCACGAAGCACGCTGGAATGCCGCCGAGCGGCGTATTGAAATGCACCTGAGGTCCACGTGCCGCCAGCGCGCCGAAATTCCCCCCGCCGAACTTCGGCTGACTTTGCAAAAAGATGAAACCATCTGGACGGAAAGTTCCCACAAGTACAGGGCCGGCGAAGCTGTTGAAATGGCAGAGCGCACAGGCTTTCGCTGCGAAGGCCAATGGGTCGACGAAGAATGGCCCTTTGCCCAGAATCTGCTGATCGTGAAATAAACGAACCGATGGAATTCCAGACGGGTCATCGCATAAGAATCGACAGCTAAAACGATTCGATACGCCAAACGAGGCGGGCCACCCAGTTTTCATTTTCTTTGAAAACGGGGCGCCAGATAGCCAAGATTTGCGACCCTTGATAGACCCGCTCGAATCCTTCCTCGGACTCGGAAACCGTCTCGATTGGAGCAACCCAAAATTCTTGTGCGGCAGGCGCATGCAGAGCGACTCGTACGCGCTGCCAGCCGTCTTCCATGCGGAGAAGCGGCGCGGGGAGGATCCCGCTAAAGCGCAAGTTCTGTGGTCCTTTGGGAGTCTCAAAGAAGCGGTCGGGTTCGAACGGCGCGAGCAGGTTGATGACGGATTCGATGCCTATGGCGACGGGATCGGCAAGCGGTTGATTGAGCTTCAAGCTAATCTCGCAGGCGACTTCGCAGCCCTGAGGAGCGGGGCCGAAAGAAAAGCGCTTCCAGAGCGAAAGTTGCGGCGCCGCAGCCCCTCTTTTCGCGAACGCTTTCAGCTCATCCTGGCGAAAGAGTTCGGCCTCGTGCGCGGAACAGGATTTGACGTGGAAGGTGCCGCCGGCAAATCCGGAGTCTTCCTGGAGTAGGAGGGATTCGTATTCGTTGCGCGTGCGGTTCGGATCGAACAGCAGAACGCGAAACGCATGGCGCGGCCAACGGTCGTAGCGCAGGAAGCGCTCGAGTCCCGGCTCCTTGACACGGGTCTGCTCATGAATCGTGGTAACGCCGCCTCCGGGTTGCGCTTGCGCAGCCTCGCGGAGGCGCGTGTGATAAGCCTCGGGCCGGCGCGAAATAGAATTGATCAGGGTTGCCGGGGCAGGACGAAAATCAAACGCAGCGAGGGTCCCGCCGTCCGCAGGTTTGAGCAGCGCCTGATATTCCGGCGCGGTGAACAGGTGTTCCTTGATGCCGTCCGCGTCATAGTCCAGCATTTCGACGCGCGCCACCAGGCCTCCGGGTGTCTGGCGGTCGGCGATGGCTTCCGCACGAATCAAGTTACGCCAAAGCTCGGTGCGCAGATGAGGAGCATACAGGCCACCGAAAATTCCATGCCAGTAGGCGTCATTGCACTGCGCTTGCAGCAGAAGATCGCGGCTCTGCATTAGCTCCTCGTTGGGTTTCGAAGCCCCGTGGCGCACAGGAACTGAGGCCAGCCGCGCGGAAACCCGCAGCATTTTCTTGTGCAGCAAATTGGCTTCGGAATACTTGCGAAAAAACCCGCGCCAGGACCCGCCGCGCAGGAAAGAAAGCACTTCCGGCCGCGCCTGGAATTCCTTCAGCACCGCGTGATAACGCTGGCGCACTCGCGTCGGCAGAACCCACTCCATCATCTCCGTATAAGAAGCGGTGGGGAGGTCAGCTCGGCCCAGCGGTGCGTGACCCGCTAGATATTCCCCGGGAGTGGACAAGCGCAGCCAATCAGAATTCTCCTCCAGTGCTGTAAAAAACTTTTCCAGCCAACCATCCTTATAACAATGTTTGTAGGTGCCTGGCCATACGCCAAACTTTTCCATGTCGTCGCCGAACGCCGCCACTCCAGAAGGATGAACCGCCGCTGCATCCCGCAAATAGCTGATCACCTCTTCCACTTTGCGGAACGGCACAAGGTATCGCAATTCCTTTTGCCCCGGGTAAAGCCACACGCTTTGCCCGCGGTCTTCCGCGATGTAGACCCCGAACAGCTCTTCAGGCTCAAACCCTGCGGCTAGAAAGTGGATGTCGTCGACCAGCGTGTACCCGACACCAGCTGCCGCTAGCACCGAAGGCAGTTGCGGCTCCCACACTCGTTCCGCGAGCCACGCTCCTGACGGCCGCCGCCCGAAATAATTCTCAAGATAGCTGGTGAGCCGTGTGAGTTGTTCGCGCTGATCTTCCGGAGGAATGGCAATGAGGATGGGCTCGTAAAAGCCGCCACCGACCATCTCGACTTGTCCGGTGCTGACGAGCACCTTCAAGCGAATAAAGTACTCGGGGCGATTCTTTTCTATCCACAGGAGAAGCGGGCCCGAGTAATGCAGGCCGGCATGGACGCCCGGGTGTTTCTCGAGCAGCTCCAGAAATGGGAGATAACAGCGCTCATATGCCTTTTCCAGAACGTAGCCAAAATTTCCGCAGGGCTGGTGCGCGTGAATGAGCAGGGCGAGATGGAATCGCTGCGGCATGGGGACAGGTCTGGCCACAAACATCATACCGTGCGGCCCGCTTTTTAAAAATTTGCCATGCGTCGAGGTTCCACGCATCACGCACCGAGTAGCACAGGCACTCTTGCCTGTGCCGAATATAGGTGCTGACAATGCGCCACAAGCGCTTCGCTGCCCCCTATGCACTACTCACTACCCACTGCTGTTCCAACGTAACTCCATGGATTGACAGGTTTTCCTCCCTGTGAAAGGCTAGGATTACGAGACCAAAAGATGCGCGTCACAGCCAAAGGCGAATACGCCACACAAGCGGTCCTGCTTTTGAGCTTGCAGTATCCCGAAGTCGTGACCATCCACGAAATCGCCCAGCGCCATCACATCCCGCTGAAATATCTCGAGCAAATCCTTCTGGAATTGAAGCGAGGAGGAATTCTCGAGAGCCGGCGCGGCGTCAATGGCGGCTACACGCTGGCGCGCTCCCCGGAAAAAATATCCGTGGGCGAAGTTTTGCGCATCGTCGATGGCGCCTTCGCCGAGTCGAGTTGCATCCACAACGAAGCTCTGGGCGGCGTCTGCGTGGAAGGCCAGAGCTGCGGGCTGAAACAAACCTGGCGCGAAGTGCAGGGAGCCGTCGAAAAAATCCTGTTTGCCACTTCCTTCGAGGAAATCCGCAAACGCACGCTGGCGGGCCGCGCGACCCAAGATAAAAGCGCCATGGCCACCCTCAACCGCTGACCTACCGCAAGAGCCCCTTCCTCACGCAAAACAAAATGGCACGCCGAAGCGTGCCGCCATGGCTCCATTTTGTCGAACCTAATGCCGTCTGCCCGCCGCTACTTCTTCGCGTACCAATCCGCGTTGATCGGAGTAAAGTTCTGCCACTTCTCCGGCAGGTCTTCGAGCGCGAAGATTGCCGTCACCGGACACACCGGCACGCAGGCTCCACAGTCGATGCATTCCGTGGGATTGATGTACAGTTGATTCGACGTCGCGTATTCCGGCTCATCTTTGCGCGGGTGAATGCAATCCACTGGGCACACGTCCACGCAGGCAGTGTCTTTTGTGCCGATGCAAGGCTCTGCGATTACGTAAGCCATTCAAGGTCTCCTTTGCTCGGAGAGCGGGCCGGCGGCAACACCATCGAGCGAAGTCCCCGGCGGGGTTTTCTTATACCACGCCGCTGCTCCCCCCAACAAGCAGCACAGTACGATTGTACTTGCCAGGAATGGGATTCTCAACTAGTCGGATACTGGACGATTAGAAGGTATGTTGTTGACCCCTTCGCGGAGAGTTCCAAGCGGATTCTCCAAAATCCTCGGCGACAGCATGCGCGCAGGGCCTTCAGACACCATTTTGGCTCCAGGCCCGCAATCTAACCCAGCTCTCCGCTCTTGACTGACTCTCCGTTTCGAAGTACCCATGAATCCCAGGTACGGCCCGGCCAGGCCAAGCATTTTGCAACGCTCTGCACGCTAGCTGACATGGAACCCAAAACCCATCGCCCGCTGTGGAAGACTTTGCTGGCCTTCGCAATCATCTATTTTGTGTGGGGATCCACATTTCTCGCCATTCGCATCGGCGTCCGCGAAGTTCCCCCGTTCCTCCTCGCGGCCATGCGCTTCCTGGTTGCGGGACTCGTTCTTTATGGCTGGATGCTCGCTCGGCGCGAACCCTCTCCGAATGGCCGCCAATGGCTGTCGTCCTTCTTGCTCGCTCTGCTGATCTTCGTCTTCGACTACGGACTCTTGTTCTGGGCCGAGCAGCGTATTCCCTCAGGCATTGCAGCGGTTATGTTGGCCACGATTCCGGCGTTTATGGCGCTGTCAGAAATCCTTCTCCTGCGAACTCAGCACCTCACCATTCGCCTAGCCTTGGCGCTACTCGTCGGCATTGGAGGAGTGGCCGTGCTGGTGAGCCGCTCGTTAAACCTGGGCGGAGCGCCGATCGACACAGCCGGCGCCATGGCCCTCATCATTGCAGCGATAAGTTGGTCGATAGCCTCCGCGCTCACGCGCAAGCTCTCCCTTCCTCCTTCCAAAGTCATGAGCTCAGGCGCACAAATGCTCGCCGGAGGGGTGCTGCTGACTCTCAGTTCCGCCGCCCTCGGCGAATTTCGCAATTTCCATCCACTAGCAGTCTCCCGCGGAGCTTGGCTCTCTCTCCTCTATCTGATCGTCGCCGGTTCCATCATCGCCTTCACCGCCTACGTCTGGTTGATTCACCATGAATCGCCTACAAAGGTCGGTACCTACGCCTACGTGAATCCGGTCGTTGCCGTCCTGCTCGGCTACTTCTGGGGCGGTGAAGCGCTTGGCCTGCGAACCATCCTGGGAACTTTGCTCGTTCTCGTCAGCGTAGTCCTTCTCACTACAATGCCCGCGAAAAAAACCGTAACTATCGTGTCTGTCGAAAGATCCGAGGCAACCTCCGATTAGCGGCTGATCGGAAACTGAACCTCCTCGCCGAGAAGTATTATTATGCAGGTGAAATCTCTTTGCTTACCCAGGTGTCAGCAGATGACGGCGGATATGCCCCGCAGGAAGTTCTTGCAGTTAATGGGAAGGAGCGCCTGCCTCTCTTTCCTGCCGGGGTCGGGTTTGGAGGCACAGAAGCTCGCTGAGACATCCAAGGCCGATGTAACGCTCCACATCTCTCCCATCGAGTTGGAAATCGCTTCCGGAAAGATCATCAAGACAACGGGATACAACGGCTCGGCCCCGGGCCCATTCTTGCGCTTTCGCGAGAACCAGCGCGTAACCGTCGAGATTTTCAATGACACAAGAGAGCCTGAGATTCTCCACTGGCACGGACTGTTCCTTCCCCCGGAAGTGGATGGGGCAATCGAAGAAGGAACTCCCCTCATTCCTCCGAACACTTCTCAGCGCTATACCTTCGTGGCCCGCCCTTCTGGCACGCGCTGGTATCACACCCACGTCCACGCTGGCCGCAATCTCAAGCGAGCTACGTTCTCGGGCCAATTCGGAATGGTCTATATTGAGCCCGCCAACGAACCTGGCCAATACGACGTCGAATATTCTCTTTGCCTCCATGGATGGCAGCCCTACCTGGATACGGTCGGCGGCGAGGGCTCTCTCGAAGCCGTTTACCAAAGCTTTTCGATAAACAGCCGCGCCCTGGGACACGGCGAACCCATCCGTGTGCGCCAGGGACAAAAAGTCCTCTTCCGCATCTTGAACGCGAACGCCACCTTGCAGCACCAGATTGCCTTGGCTGGCCATCGCTTCACGGTAATCAGCCTCGACGGCAATTCCGTGGCTGTTCCTCGAACCGTCGATGTGCTTTCCCTGGGGCCGGCAGAGCGTATTGATGCCATCGTAACCATGGAGACGCCGGGCGTTTGGCTTCTAGGGGAATTGGACGATCACATTCGCAACAAAGGGCTAGGCGTCATCGTCGAATATGAAAACAGGAACGAAGCGCCCCAATGGGTCGCGCCGCGCAACGCCTCTTGGGATTACACCCTCTTCGGCTCTTCCGAACAGCCGCCCGAGCCTGCCGAAACCGTGTCGCTCGTTTTCCGCCGCAAGTTTGCCGGCAACAACTGGGTGGACCATTGGACCATCAACAACAAAGAATTTCCAAAAACCGACCCAATTTTGGTGCGCGCCAACACGAAATATCGGCTTCGCTTTGACAATCAAAGCGACGACGACCACCCTGTTCACCTTCATCGCCATACCTTTGAGCTGAGGCAGGTTGCAGGCAAACGCACGGCAGGCGTCTTCAAGGACGTTGTCGTCGTTCCGCACCACAACATCGTCGAAGTCGACCTCCTGGCCAACAATCCCGGCCCCAGCCTGTTTCATTGCCATCAGCAATTGCACATGGATTTCGGCTTCATGACCCTGCTCCGCTACCTCGATTGAGTGCGTCCAACTTTTCAGCACTAGATTGGGGCCAATCCTCTGCGCCGTTTTCAGCGCGCCGCTGCCAGCCGCCGCATCAGCTCCTGCTTCTTCTGGAGCAGGCCGCGGAGCTCCGGCCCTGCGGGATTCGCCTCGATGCTGCGCTGGACGTCAGCAAGTTCGCGCTCGGCCTGGCGTTGCTGTAATGCCTCGATGCAGCTCAGGGCCTCTTCCCAGGTTGGTTCGCTTGCTTCTTCGAAAAGAATCTCAAACAGCAGACGGCGGTCGCGCTCTTCCAGCGTTGCCGCCACTTCGGTGGCCTGCACCGGCTCGCCCGACAGGCTCGCCGCGATCAGCGCCGCAAAAATTTTCTCTGTCTCCAAACCGTGATACAGCCTCGCGTTCTGAAGTTGTTGCGCCAATTCGTGGCGAAACCCTTCCGCTTCCGCCAGCATACGGATCAGCCGCCGCTCCACAGGCTTCGCCGCGCGGCTCACCAGTTCCGGCTGAAGTTTCACTTCGCTGCGCCGTTCGCGCGCTGCCTTGCTCAACGCCGCGCGCAATACCGGCTCCTCCAGCCGCAATTGCTGCGCGATGCGCGTTGCCCATTCCGAGCGCAGAATGGCGTTCGGAATCTTTTGTACATAAGGAAGGAGGAAATTGACGGCCTGCCGCTTCCCTTCCGCGGTCGTCAGGTCCATCTGCCCCGCTCGCGCGATGAGATAGTCCACATACGGCGGAGTTTCCTTCAAAAGCTTGGCATAAGCCTCCGCGCCCTTCTCGCGAATGAATAAGTCCGGATCGGCTTTTCGATCCCCAATCGGCGGCAGCGCCAGCACACGCACTTCAAAATCCTGTTCGAGCAAAAGCGACAACGACCGCTCCGTCGCCGCTTGTCCTGCTGCGTCGGGGTCGTAATTAACCACCACGCGCTTCGTGAAGCGGCCCAACAGCTTGATCTGTTGCTCCGCAAGGCTTGTGCCGCAACTCGCTACCACGTTGCTGACCCCGGCACGCGCCACGGCAATGGCATCCATGTAGCCTTCCACAAGCACGGCGAAATTCTCTCGCCGCAGAGCCTCTTTCGCGCGATCCAGGTGATACAACACGTTGCTCTTCGAGTAGAGGGGCGTTTCGGGAGAATTCAAGTATTTCGGTTGGTCGTCTCCCAGGGCGCGCGCGCCGAAGGCGACGATTTTCCCCGATTCATTGGAAATCGGGAAAGTGATCCGCCGCCGGAACCGATCAAAGAGATGCCCGCCTTCGCCCCGCGACACCAATCCCGAATCGGTCAACAATTTTTCCGGATACTTTTGCTTCAGCAGCTTCAGCAAAGAGTCGCCGCCGCTCGGCGCGTACCCAATCCCGAACCTAGAAATCGCGTCCCGGTCGAGTCCGCGGTCTTCCAGGTACGCGCGCGCTGCTTTTCCTTCCAGCGTCCCTTCAATCTGCTTCACGAAGAAGCCCTGCGCCTCCCGGTGCATCTCCAGCAACGCCGCGCGCTGCCGGTTTTCTTTTCGCTCTTCCGGCGAACTTTCTCTCTTCTGCGGCAAAGAAATGCCGCACTTTTCAGCAACGATGCGCAGCGCTTCAGGAAACTCGCATTTCTCCATCTCCATCACAAAACTGAAAACGTCGCCGCCCTTCCCGCAGCCGAAGCAGTGATAAATCTGCCGCACCGGGTGAACGTTGAACGATGGAGTCTTCTCTGCATGGAACGGGCAGAGGCCACGAAAATTCTGCCCGGCTTTCTTGAGCTGGACGTACTCGCCCACCACGCGAACGATGTCCGCCTGCTGCTTCACCCGCTCCGCAATGGATCCGACTTCCGCCATCCGCTGTTTACGACCGCAATTCTACAACCGTGACGGCTTTACCGCCGCGCTCCTCGTCTTCAAACGAGGCGCGTTCGACTAGGGGATGCGTCTTGAGGAATTCCGCAAGCCCTTTGCGCAGCGCGCCAGTGCCGTGGCCGTGGATGATGCGGACTCGGGGCTTGTTAGCAAGAGCGGCTTCGTCAAGGAACTTGTCTACTCGCTCGGTAGCTTCTTCCACAGTTAGGCCAATCACGTTGATTTCATCGGACGCTGCGCCTTCGCCCGGCTCAGCAGTAACGGTTACGCTTTGCCGTCTGCCAACACCTGAAGGTTTTTGCGCCGGCACAGCTTCGATTCCGGTGATTTCGTCAACCGCGACTTTCATGCGCAGCGGCCCCGCTTCAATCTCGGCGGAGGATCCATCCAGCCGGCGGAAAATCACCGGCTTGTTGAAGCCGCGCACGCGGACGCGCGCCCCGGATTGCAGTTTGTCGGCGCTTACGCTTTCGAGCGCCTGCGAAGATACGCCCAAGTCCAGTTGTGATTCGGAAATCGTTTGCACCACCGCCGCGTTGAGTTCTTCGCGGGCTTCGCTGCGAACATCCTGCAGTTTCCGCCGGGTGCTCTTTTCCAAAGAAGCTCGCAGTTCGCGCTCCTTCACGGCTTCCACGACGCGCGCGACGTTTTCTTCAAATCGCTTTTGCATTTCCGCAAATTGCGACTCGAGCTCTTTGATCCGCTTCTGCTGCCGCTCTACCCATTCCGTTCGCAGCTTCTTGCGTTCTGCTTCTAGCGCGTGCCGCTCCGCGGACATTTGTTGCTGCAAGCGGTCCAGCTCATCGCGGCTTCGATGCAGATAAGCAATTAAGTCGGCGGCTTCGCGCACTTCTGGCGCCAACAGCGAGCGTGCGCGTTCAATGATTTCGCGCGCAAGGCCAAGCCGCCGCGCGATGGCGATTCCGCTCGATCCGCCCGGCACGCCCACCATTAGCCGGTAGGTAGGACGCAAATTTACATCGTCAAATTCCACTGCCGCGTTCAGCACGCCCGGCGTCGTTGAGGCATACGTTTTCAGCCGGTCGTGATGCGTCGTGGCCAACACAAAGCAATTTTTCGCGCGAAATTCATCGAGCAGCGCCACCCCTAGGGCCGCGCCTTCTTCCGGCGCGGTTCCTGTGCCCATTTCGTCCACGAGCACGAGCGAGCGGGGCGTCGCCGCCTCCAGCATGCTTTTCAAATTCAGCATGTGCGCCGAGAACGTCGAAAGATCCGCAGCAATGGACTGTTCATCGCCAATGTCCACCAGCACGCGGTCAAACATCGGCAGAACTGCGTGTTGCGCTGCAACGGGAATTCCCGATTGCGCCGCCAGAGCCGCAAGGCCCACGGTTTTCAACGCTACCGTCTTCCCGCCTGTGTTCGGTCCGCTAATCACCAGGACTTTTTCCGCGCCGCCAAGCGCGAGGGTCATCGGCACAATTGCGCGCTCTTCCTGCCGCAGCTTGCCTTCGAGCACGGGATGCCGCGCCGCTTCCAGCCGCAATTCCGCAGCGTCCGAAAACTCCGGCATGGCCGCGTCAAAATCCCGCGCAAAGCGCCCGCGCGCGAACATGCTGTCCAATTCCGCAATAGTTTGCGCCGCTGCAGTCAGCGGTCCGCGCACCATCTGCAGCCGTTCCGTCAGTTCGCGCAGAATCCTGACGATCTCCGCCGCTTCATCTTCAGCAAGCTGCACGAGTTGGTTATTCGCTTCAACTGTCTCGAACGGCTCGACAAACACCGTCTGACCCGTGCCGCTAGCTCCGTGCACTACGCCCTGCACGCTGCGCCGGTGCTCCGCACGAACGGGAATCACAAAGCGGTCGTTGCGCAGCGTGACGTAGTCTTCTCCGGCCTCAGCATTCCTCGCGCGCAGAATCTGCTTGAGGGATTTCTGGATGGATTCCCGCGTCTGCGTGATGCTCGCGCGAATCCGCCGCAGCGCCGCGGAAGCATCGTCGCTGATTTCTCCGTTCGGCAGCACGCAGCGCCGAATCGACGCCAATATTTCCCGAAAATCCATCAGCGAAGCGGCACGCGCCGCCAGCAATGGAAATTTCGCCACGTCTTCCCGAAATTGTAGGCGCAACCAGCCCGCCGTTTCCAGCAGCGACGCAGCATCCAGAAGCTGCCCGGCCTCCAGGATCGCTCCGGGCCCTTCGATTTGTTCCAGCCACGTTTGCGGGTCGGCCAGCGCGCCGAACCCCAATTCACGACCAGCGCGCAGCCACTCCCGCGCTTCGCGAATGAGCGCAAATGCAACCTCGAGCTGCGCACGGTCCACGCCAAATTCGAGTGCATCGATTGCCCGGCGACCGGGCGTGCACGTCGTTCTCAGCCGCAGCAACTCACGTAGCTTGTCGAATTCCAGAACTTCTTGCGAGGTTCGCGACATTGTTGGTTTCTACTTCAGCCGCTGCTGCAAATGCTGCGCCACGTCTTCTGCAGTTGCTCCCACATGCACGATTCTTCCGTTGGCCTCGCCCCAGGGCGCCGGATGGCCCAACTCCACTTCGCGAACGCGCTCGAGAATCGGCCGCCAAAAATCACCCAGCACGGCGAACGGCTTTCCGGTCATCACTGATTTGTTCAGCATTTCCCAAACAACCGCCAGCTCCACAAGCGTTCCTGTGCCGCCTTTGCACGCGACAAATCCATCGCCGCGACGAATCAATTCAAACAGCCTTTCTTCCCAGGTCTTTACTTTCACTTCGTGATCAACCCATGCATTGAGTTTGGCGCGCTGAAAAAATTCCGCGGTCACGCCATACGTTTTTCCACCGGCTTCCTTGGCCCCGCGGGATACCGCCTCCATCACGCCGCCGTAGCCGCCGGTGCACACTGCCAATCCCCGTTGAGCTAGCGCTCGGCCCAACTGCCGCGCCTCGGCGTAGTCCATGTCGCCTTCGCGCGGCCGCGAGCTGCCGAATACCGTGACGATCCATTCTTTCGCCATTTCTTTTCGAGAATTACTTGTGGCGCGTGTGTTCCGGTCTTGGTGCGCTGGCTCGCCCATCGAACTCTTCGATCATCGCCACGCAGAGCCCGCTCAAAGCGTCGGCTTCTTCGTGATTCTTACCGCCCTGGTTGTTGCTCAGAAACGAGAAAATCAGCCGGCGTCCGCTGGGCGTTTCCGCGTAACCGGAAAGCGTCTTGACGTGTTCGACCGAACCGGTTTTCGCGTGAATCCGCCCCGCCGCCAAAGTGCCCCTCATGCGGTCTTGCAGCGATCCATCCACGCCCGCCACGGGCAGCGATGCGAAATACGGCCCGAACCACGGCTGTTCTTGCGCGTACTTCAACAACGCGACGATAGCTCGCGGCGTAACCAAATCGTGCCGCGAAAG
>OCOJ01033917.1_pt1 | contig 17618 bp, 17 predicted proteins | sample 1539251 | NCBI WGS metagenome assembly OCOJ01 (sample SAMN01911457, study PRJEB22624) | soil metagenome | biome: Soil | place: Malaysia | collected 2012-04-30 | depth RA_metagenome m | reverse complement strand
GCTCCTTGGAGCTATCGACGAGCCGGAAGCGTGCGCCAAATTCCCTATGCAGGGAATCCGAGTCGTAGCGGACAACGTCGAGGCCGCTGCATTTTGTCGGGCCCTCGGGTCCGAACGTGCTCACGATGACGTGGCCGCCAGGCCGAACGGAGCGAGCGACCTGGCGAACGTACGCAACACGCTGCTGCGGATCCGTGAGGAAATGAAAGACAGCCCGGTCATGCCAAACGTCATAAGCCCCCGGCCCCAGCTCCACTTGCGTTATGTCCGCGACCAGCCAGTGAACTCGCTCTGCGGACTCTCCCAACCTCTTCCTGCAGGCCTCGATGGCGACCTGCGAGACATCCAAGACTGTGACGTCCTGAAATCCTCGTGCGATCAGGTCGTCAACGAGCGTGGATTCGCCTCCGCCTACGTCGATGATCGAAGCGGAAAGATTACTCGCGGCTCGTTCGATCAGGGCCAGCGAGGTTTCCAAGTGCTGGCGGTACCAGCTCACCTGGTCGGACGCTTTGGTGGTGTAAATTTTCTCCCAATGCGTTTTTACGTCCATGGCAACGGCCTCGTCTTGATTGGGATTTCCGATTTCAACTTGGCCTTTGCCAGAATCATCCGCAAACCGCCCCTTCGTGTCAAACTCGGGCCGGAATGGCGGCCCCTGGGCGGCATCTGGGCACGGCATGCCGTGCCCCTACGAAGAGACCCCACGGGCGCCGGCCCTACTACGCTCTGCCACGGCGGGCTCGGGACAAGCCCTTCGGCTCCGCTCAGGGTCTTCGAGGAAGAGCCTCAGGTCAACTGTTGTGCAGCCAAGGACGCCGCACAACGGTGGGACCTGAGCTATAGGGGAAGGTACGCGACGCGACCGAAGGGGGACAGGGCGCACTAGGCCAGTAGGAATTTTGCTCCTACGGCTTGATCTCGCGGCGGTACAAACGGCGGTAGGGGCACCCGCATACCATACAAAACGTAGTAAGTTCGGGGTATTGTACGGGGGCCGCCGCGGGCCTAAACTAGTGCGTACGCGCAAGGTCGGACATGACCCCTTCCAGCACGTTTTCGCGAGTTGCTCTCGCGGTCGCCGCAGTGTTGGCCGTGCTGTTGTGCCTCGTCCTAGCGGCGGTGCCTTCGGCGCAGCAACGTCATCTGCTTTCCAATCTGGCGCAGACGGCGATGGTGGTTTGGGCCGCAATTTGTTGTTTTGAAGTAGCGCGGCGGTCGGATCACTATTTCTGCCAGCTCTGGCAACTGCTGGGCGCGGCTCTCTCGCTGGCTGCGGCCGGCCTGCTGCTCGTCACCTATTACGGAAGCATCCTTAGCGAGCCGCGCTCGATTCCCTGGCCTTCGGACGTCCTGCTGTTCACCTGGGTGGCTCCGGCGGCCATGATGCTGCTTCCCTGGCGGGCCGAGGAAGGCAGTCTGGCCCGCTGGGAGCGCATTCTCGACTTCGCGCAAATCGGCATCGTTTTTGTCACCGCGTATCTCTACTTTTTCTACATTCCCTCGCTCTGGGAAGCACAGGGGATGCGCATGTCCAGCCGGCTGATGCAGACGGTGGTGGCGCGCGACGTGCTGCTGGCCGGGGCCTTCGCGCTACGCGCCGCCACGCTTTCGCGTTCTGCGGCACGCACATTTTTCGGCAGATTGGCGGCCTTTTTCCTGTTCCTGGGCGTTGTAGAGGCCATCAGCATCTCGCAGTGGGGAGAACTGTCGCGCTACGCAGCCTGGGCCGACGCCTCGTGGGGCCTGCCCTTTATTTACCTTGCGGCGGTGGCGGCGGTTTGGTCCACGCCCGCGGAGGAGCAGCCGGAGCCCGGCGCCTCGGACCAGTCCGTGTGGGTGGTTTCCCAGGCGCTCCCCGTAGGCATTCCACTGCTGGTGATCTTCATGGGCCGCGGGATTGCCCGCGAGCAAATCACGATTGCGGCGCTGGCCGTGGCTGCCGCGTTTGCCTGCTCGGCCGCGCGACTGCTGCTGACCAGCCAGAAACAGCGGCGCATTGCGGAAGACCTGCGCCGGGCCGAGCAGGCCGCGCGACGCTCCGAGCAACTGTTCATCGCGGCGTTCCGTTCCAGCCCCGATGCCATTAGCATCGCGCGGGTCCCGGAAGTCACCTTCGAGGAAATCAACGACAGTTTTACCCGGGTTACCGGCTTCTCCCGGGAGGAAGCGCTGGGCAAGACGGCGGAGGACCTGGGGCTGTGGGTGGACAAGGAACACATGCAGGCGCTGAGGGAGCAGTTCCGCGCGACGGGCAATATCCAAGACGCGGAAATCCGTTTTCGGCGGAAGGATGGAGAGTTTCGTTTCGGGCAGCTCTCCGGGGTCATCATCACGCTGGACGGGCGCCGCTATTCCCTGATCGTGGTCAGCGACATCACAGAAAAGAAGCAGGCGGAAGAGGCTACGCGCAAGAGCGAAGAGCGCTTCCGTTCGCTGGTGCACTCGTTGCGCGTGGGCGTCACTACCTGGGCGCCGGATGGGCGGCTCCTGTTCGCAAACGACGCCCTTCTCGAAATGTGCGGGCTCGAAAAGGAGCAATTGCTGGGAAAGATGAGTCCCGAGATCCTGCCTGCAATTGGGGAGGACGGATCCCCCATTCCACCCGAGATGCGCCCCACGGCGCGCGTGATCGCCATGCGCCGCCCATTCCGCAATCAGGTGATGGGCTGGCTGCTGCCGAGTACCGGCCGCATCCTCTGGACCCTGGTGGACGCCGAGCCCGAATTCGCGCCGGACGGAGAACTGGCGGGCGTCATCGCCTCCATTACCAACATTACCGACTTGAAGCGGGCGGAAGAGGAAAAACGGGTTTCCGAAGAAATGTTCACGAAGGCGTTTCATTCTTCGCCGGATTCGATCACCATCAGCACTCTGGACGACGGCCGCTATGTCGAAGTGAACGAGGGATTCACGCGCCTGTTCGGCTGGAAGCGCGAGGAAGCCATCGGAAAAACGGTGGCGGAGCTGGGCATCTGGGAAAATCTGGCCGGCCGGGAGGTGCTCAAGCAGAAGCTGCTGAGCCAGGGCCGCACCAGCCAGTATGAGGCCGGGCTGCGCATCAAATCCGGCGAACCGCGCCGGGTGCAAATCTCGGCGGATGTTATCTCGCTCCGCGGCCAGACCTGCATTCTGAGCGTGGCCCATGACATTACGGAGAGAAAACAGCGCGAAGATGCGCTGTACGCGAGCGAGGAGCGCTTCCGCACCCTGGTCCAGAATTTGGACGTCGGGGTGGTGTTGCTGGGGGCCGATGGCAGATTTCAGTTCGCCAACAGCGCCGCTGAGCGCATTTTTGGAATGTTGGAAGCAGAGGTGTTGGGAAAGAAAGGCTCGGAACTCGATATCGTGTATTTCGATGAAAACGAAAAGGAGATCCCCCACTCGGAACGGCCGGTGGCGCGCGTCCTGCGCACCGGCCTGCCGGTCCGCAACGTGGTGCTCGGCTGGCGCCGGCCGACGTCAACGGAGATTTCCTGGATTTTCGGGAACGCGGTCCCTCTGGTGTCCAAGGAAGGAGAGATTACGGCCGTGATCACCTCCTTGGCGGATATCACCGAGCAGAAACGGGCGGAGGAAAAGCTGCGCAGGCTTTCCGGGCGCCTGCTGCAGCTTCAGGACGAAGAGCGGCGCCGGCTGGGCCGCGATCTGCATGACAGCCTGGCGCAGAGCGTGCTGGCGGTGAACCTGAGCCTCGCCCGAGTGACGCAATCGTCCGCGGACCTGGACGAGCGCAACCGGCGCGCGCTCAGCGAAGCGCGGGCCATGCTCCAGGACATGTCGCGCCAGATCCGCACGCTCTCCTATCTGCTGNCTCTCCTATCTGCTGCCCCCGCCTCTGCTCGATGAGCTGGGCCTGGCTTCCGCGGTCAAGGAGTATGCCCACGGGTTCAGCGAACGCAGCGGCATCCAGGTGCAGGTGGGCGTGTCGCCGGCTTTTGGCCGGCTGCCTCAGGAGGCGGAGACGGCGCTGTTCCGCATCGTGCAGGAAAGTCTGGCCAACATCCAGCGCCATTCCGGGAGCCCCTCGGCCCGCATCCGGCTGGACGGCGGCCCGGAGAGAATCACGCTGGAGATCAGCGATCAGGGAGGCGGGATTTCCGAAGCGAAGAGCAAAACGCTGAAGCAACCCGGGGCGCGATTTGGGGTGGGCATAGTGGGCATGCACGAACGCATGGCGCAACTCGGGGGGTCCTTGGAAGTGGAATCGAGCAAAGCGGGGACGACCGTGCGGGCCACGCTACCTGTCAAGAGCGAGGTGCTGGATGCTGTTGCGCGTCCTGGTGGCCGATGACCATCCCATCGTGCGCGCCGGACTCCGCACGCTGATCGAATCCCGGCACGGCTGGCGGGTGTGCGCGGAAGCCGCGAATGGGCGAGAAGCGGTAGAGCAGGCCGCAAAACTGAAACCCGATATCGCCGTGCTCGACGTGGGCATGCCGGTGCTGAACGGAGTCGAGGCCACGCGACAGCTCCGCAAGATTTGTCCGGAAACGGAAGTGCTGATCCTCACCATGCACGACTCCGACCAGATGGTGCAGCAACTGGTGGAGGCCGGATGCCGCGGCTACATCCTGAAGGACGACGCGGACCGCAACCTGCTCGCCGCGCTCGACGCGCTGCGGCGGCATAAACCGTACTTTTCCTCGCGCGTGGCCGCCGGGTTGGCGTGGTACCGCGCGCCGGGCGCGGAACAGGCCGATTCGCTCAAGCGTTCCCGGGGCCGGCTCACGCCGCGCGAGCGGGAGATCGTCCAGCTTCTGGCGGAAGGAAAAAGCAACAAGGAGGTCGCCGGAGTTCTCGGCATTAGCGTGCGCACCGCGGAGACGCACCGGTCGAACATCATGCTGAAACTCGACCTGCACTCGATCGTGGAATTGGTGCATTACGCCGTGCGCAATCGGATCATCGAAGGCTGAACGGGCCGCCGGCATACCGTTAACTACGTAGGCATTCTCCAGAATTCTATTCCGCGCTCGTCCCCGTCACACTCGACCCCCGAGTAGAGCAATGAACGCCGTTCCGAGGTGCTCGATGGTTTCCAGTCCCGGCAAGATTCGTGTGCTGGTGGCCGACGATTCGCCCACGGCCCTGAATTCGATTTGCGCCTTCCTGGAAATGGAGGGCGGGTTCGAAATCGTGGGCACGGCGAGCGACGGGGTGAACGTCCTGCAGCAGGCGGAAGCTCTGCGGCCGGACCTCGTGCTGCTGGACATCAATATGCCGCGGCTGAGCGGCCTCGAAGTGACCAAGGAGTTGCGCAAGACCTACACGATGCTGCCGATCATTGTCTTCTCCGAAATTGCCGGGACCACGCTGTGGGCGGAGTGCATCGGGCACGGCGCCACCGCGTTTGTGCACAAGAGCCAAATGCCGGAGCAATTGCTGCGGGAGGTCTGGCGGCTATTTCCCGGATATCGCAAGACGCGCGAATAGCCTTCCCGGCGCACGCGTGGAAGTGAGGTAAGAACGTCCCATGTGGCCTGAGTCAGTCTCCCTCCTGTTGTTGGAAGGCGATCGTTCCGTCTCGCGGTCAATCCAGTTTCTGCTTCGTAAGGGCAACGCGCCGACTTTCCGCATCGATTCCTCGGAAACCCTTCGGGGAGGCCTGGAGCGGCTCAGCGCGAGGCAATTCGACGCCGTGCTGCTGGATCTGAATCTCTCCGACAGCAAAGGGCTGGCGACGATGGAGGAAGTGCGCTCGCGCTTTCCCGGCCTGCCGGTCGTCGTGCTCGTTTCCCACGCTCAGGAAGCGGCGGGCCAGCGGGCCCTAAGGGCCGGCGCCTCCGACTACCTGCTGAAGGAAGGCCTGTCGCCCTGGCTGCTGCGCCGCGCCTTGCGCTACGCCGTGGAAAGCGCGCGCGCGACCGAAGAGCTGAGGCAGAACGAGCAGCGCCTTCGCGAGCTGTTTGAGAACTCGCCGGACATTTTCTTCACGATGGACGAAGAGGGCAACATCACCTCTCTGAACAAATCCGCGGAGCAAAATATCGGGTGCGTCGGTATGGACGACAAGCCGATGAACATCCGCAACGTGGTCGCTCCGGAATACGTCGAGGTCTGCCTGGAGATGCTGGGCCGCGCGCTCAAGGGCGAGCCCGCGCCCGTGTGCGAACTGGCCGTGCTGTGCCGGGACGGCGGGCGCATCATCGTGGAGGTCTCGAACGTCTTCTCCTGCCAGTTGGGAGACAAGCGCGGCGTCCAGGGGATTGCGCGCGATATTACCGAGCGCCGCAACCTGGAAAATCTGCTGCGGCAGTCCCAGAAACTCGAGGCCGTTGGCCGCCTTTCCGGGGGCCTGGCGCATGATTTCAACAATCTGCTGTGCGCCATCGGCGGGCATTCCGAATTGCTGGCCGAGCGGCTGGAACCCGGCCATCCGGCGGTAAGCAATCTGGCTCAGATCCGGAAGGCCGCGGACAGCGCCGCGGCGCTGATCCGCCAACTTCTGGCCTTCAGCCGCCAGCAGGTCTTTTATCCCAAAGTCGTGAACCTGAATACGATCGTGAAGGAAGTCGAAACTTTGTTCGGGCGGCTGATGGGAGAACATATCGAATTCGTCAACGACCTGGATCCCACGCTGGGCCACGTGCGCGTGGACCCTCATCAATTCGAGCAAGTGCTCGTGAATCTCCTGCTCAATGGCCGCGACGCGATGGTCGAAGGCGGAACGCTGAAGGTGACCACGTCGGAAGTGAATTTGGAAGGAGATTTTCAGTCGCGGCACGGCATCGTCCCTCCCGGGCGCTACGTCGTGCTTGCCGTTTCCGATACGGGAATGGGCATGGACGAAGAGACCCAGAACCGGCTGTTCGAACCGTTTTTCACCACAAAAGAGCTGGGCAAGGGCACCGGGCTCGGCCTCGCCACCGTCTATGGGATCGTCAAGCAAAGCGGCGGCTTCATCTGGGTGTACAGCGAACTGGGCCGCGGCACGACCTTCAAGATCTATATGCCGCGAGAAGAGGAGGCTCTCTCGCCGCTCCCGGCGAAAAGCACCTCGCGAAATTCCTTCCGGGGAAACGAGACCGTGCTCGTGGTCGAGGACGCGGAGCCGCTGCGCACACTCACCCGGGAGTTTCTCACCGGCTGCGGGTACACAGTTCTCGAAGCAATCGACGGAAGAGAAGCGCTCGAACTTGTCCGCGACTGCTCCACGCCTATCCACTTGCTCGTCACCGACCTGGTGATGCCGGGAATCAGCGGGCGGCAGTTGGCCGAAGAATTGACGGCACGCGATCCGCATCTGGCGGTGCTGTACATGTCCGGCTACTCGAACGATCGAGTGATGCCATCCGGAGTTCTCACCGCCGGCGCGGCGTTTCTCGAGAAGCCGTTTTCGCGCGAAGCGCTGCTGCGCAAAGTCCGCCAGTTGCTCGACGCAGTGCCCGTCACTGTCTGATCCCGAATCCCGAGGCTTCGGGATCGGGAGGCGCCTCTGGTAGCACAGGCTTTCAACCTGTGCTCCAGTTTGGAAGTTTCTTCCTCCCCAGCAGAACCTCGGCTGCCCAGGAGCCCAGGTAAACCGAGAGCGCCACACCATGGCCGGAATACGCGCCCAGCACCAGCACGTCGGCCGAGCGCGGATGCCGCCTGAATACCGGCTTCCATCCTGGACCAATCATCATCGGACCGCCCCAGCGGTGCGTGAACTTCACGTCTCGCAGCACGGGATGCAAACCGCGCACGCGTTCGCATAGCCGCGCAATCAATTCCGCCGGCTCGCCGCTGCCGATGGAAAGTCCGTTGAATTCGCGCCAATCTTCCAGGTGCACGAGCCCGCTTCCGAAAATGACGCCGTTCGTCGCGAGCAGCCGTCCCCAGAGGTACGGCAGGTCAACCGTGTAGAACGGCCGGCGTGTGGCGAGAGCCAGGGCTCTAAGCTGCGGGGCCTTGAGCGGCTCCGTCGCCACCGCGAGAGTGAATTTGGGGCCAACCCACACCTGCCCGGCCAGCAGGCGCGCGTCAGGCGAGTCTGCTCGCGGGGGCCTGTGCGCGAGTCCGCTCAGCTCCAGCGACATCGCATTTGTGGCCACGAGCGCTTGCCGCGCGCAAATCTCTCTGTCGCGCACCCGCAGGCGCAACGGCGTCTCGTAGGCGATGGCGTCCACGCGCGCGTTTTCGAAGATGCGCGCGCCTGAATGCTCGGCAGCGCGCGCCAGGCCGCTCACGACTTTGCCGGGATCCACCATTCCGCCGGGAACTTTGCGCACCGCGCGCAGCCTGCCCCCGTCGCTCCATCCAATGGGAGAACGGTTCGTGGCTGAATGTTTCCCACCTGAATCGTGTGCCAGCTCATAAACGCCGGGCAGCGTCAGGTCACAATTCACGTGAAATGTCCGCAGGATGCGCCGATAGCCCCTGAGAACGTCTCCGAGCCCCGGCAAATCGCCCGCAGCGGTCTCTCCGAGCGCGACACCGCCCGTGTAACCGCTCGAGCCCGCGCCCAGCGACCTCGCCTCGAACACCGCCACGCTCTTCTCGGGTGCCAGCCGGCGAAGCCAAGCGGCAGCAGCCAAGCCGGTAAACCCCCCGCCAACGATCGCAATATCCAGTTCCGCAGGCAGCCGCTGCCCGGCGGGATGGAAATCAATCTTCCACGGCGGTCGTCCCCAATCCGGTTTGCCGGCTGCGGTGGACACCTGCGCTGCTCCCATTCTGCCCAACTGCTCATTCTAAGTTGACTTTAGGGCTTCATGCGCTAGTGGCCTATCGGCGAACTCAGGGCAGGCACCCGGCAGGAGGCGAGTGCGCCCCTACGGGGGACGGGGACGGAAGGCCGGCCCGAAGCCCTTCGGTTCCCCTCACGACAAGCCCATCGTGCCTCAGGGCAAGCCGACGGTACGAAATACGGACGAGGAACACGTGTCAATTTCTGCTAGGCGAATTCGAGGCAATTTGCGTATAGTGGTTTGGCCAAAATGAAGATCTGCCGAGTTTGCCTGTCCCAATATTCCGACGAGAACACCACCTGCCCCAAGGACGGGACCGACCTCCACAGCGCTACGGACATCGCGCCCGGAACGATGCTGGGCGGAAAGTACGAGATCGTATCCAAGGTGGGCGAGGGCGGCATGGGCGCCGTGTTCAAGGCCAAGAGCGTTTCGGACGGACAAATCTGGGCGCTTAAAGTCGTCGCGGAGCGGCTGGTCCAGGAGCCCGGCTTCCGCCAGCGATTCAAGTCGGAAGCGCTCATCATGGAGGCGCTCAACCATCCCAACGACGTGCGCGTGGTGGACTACGCCGAGACCGCAGAGGGTCGTCCCTTCACCGTCATGGAGTTCGTGGACGGCCCGCATCTCGACGAGCTGGTTCCTGCCGGAACCAAGATGGACATCGCGCGCGCGGTCAATCTGATCATCCAGGTGGTGGATGGGCTGGGCGCCGCCCACAAAATGACTATCATCCATCGCGATGTGAAGCCCGACAACATCATGGTGGCCAGAACCGCGGACGGCAAGGAAGTGGCCAAGCTGCTCGACTTCGGCGTCGCCAAGGTAAAAGAACAGGGTGAGCTTTTCTCCACAGCCAAGACCGCCGCAGGGGTGATGATCGGCACGCCGGCCTATATGTCGCCCGAGCAGGTGAAGGGAATTCCCAGCGACCAGCTCACCGGAGGCGTGGACCTGTACGCCGCGGGCGTGATCCTGTTCGAGCTTTTGTGCGGGCGGCCGCCGTTTGTCGAGAAGAAGCCGGTGATGATGCTAATGGCCCACGCGGCTACTCCGGCGCCCGATCCGCGGCAATTCCGGAAGGAACTGTGCCCCGGGCTGGCTACGGCAATTCTGCGCGTTCTCGAAAAAGATCCGGCGAAGCGATTTGCGAACGCTGAGGAGATGCATGCGGCGCTCGAGGCTGGGCTGGCCGAGCAGCTCGCGACTGCGCCTGCGGCGGCAGCAGCAGCGCCGGCGCCCGCGGCACCGCCCGCTGCCGTCCCTGCTGCGGCGCCCCCAGCCCCGCCGGCTCCGGTGCGGCAAGCTCCTCCTCCTTCTCAGGCTCCTCCACCGCCGCCTCCTCCCGCGCCGGCGAGGGCCGCGGCCAGCGATCCGGAATCTACGGCGCAAATCGACAGGTCGAAGTATGCCCAACCGCCGCCTCCTCCTGCCGGGCCGGTACACGTTGCCAGCCACTATTCCGGGAAGCTGCCGAAGGCTCACGCAGTTGTGCAGTATCAGAAGAAGCGGCACTGGGGGCGGGTGATCGTGATCCTGCTCGTGCTTGCGACGCTGCTGGGAGCGGTTATCTGGTTGCTGGCACCAAGAATTCGCAAGCTGGCGCTGAGGTCCGAGCGGCAGGTGATCGGCAGGACGCTGAGCGCGGCGGCGGTGTCGAGCCGGCCCTCAGGGGTTTTAACCCCTGAGGCTCCAGCCCTCTATTGTCGGAGCGTCCCGACACACAGCGTCGGGACGCCAAGGGCGCGAAAGCTCCGACCCCCTACGCCGTCAGGGGAGAGCGTTGGACCGGATTAGCTCCGCTTCTGTGGTGTTGAGCACCAGTTCGAGTTCGCGGATCAGATCCCAGTCCCACCAGCCCTTTTGCACTTCCTCGTACATGGTGGCGAGCGCCTGTTCCCGGGAAAATGCGCTGCGGTACGGCCGGTCCGTGGTCAAAGCATCATAAATGTCCACGGTGCTGAGGATGCGGGCGGTGAGCGGAATGGCCTTCCCTTTCAAACCGTCGGGATAGCCGGTGCCATTCAGTTTTTCGTGATGGTGGCGAATGATGGGCAGGACGTTGCGGAAGGATTTGAGCGGGGCGCAGATGCGTTCGCCAACCAGGGGATGCGTTTCCATGATGCGGCGCTCTTCGGGCGTCAACTTGCCCGGCTTTCGCAGAATGTTTTCGGGCACCGCGACCTTGCCGAGGTCGTGGACGATTCCCCCGCGGCGCAGCGCAATCTGCAAGTCCGAGGTGAGGCCGATGCGCTTCCCCAGCGCTTCGGCGTAAATGGACAGGCGGTCGCAATGGCCCACGGTGTAGGGGTCCTTCGCCTCGATGCTGATGGCCAGGGTGCATAGAACGGTTTCCGCGCTCTCGAGCTCGTCGGTGAACTGCTTCAGCCGCAGGAGCGAGCGCACGCGCGCCACCAGTTCCCCGCGATCTACGGGCTTGCTCAGGAAATCATCGGCGCCGCTTTCGATTCCTTTTATGCGGTCCTCACTGCGGTTCAGCCCGGTGACCAACACGACGGGAATCAACCGGGTCGCGGGATCCGATTTGGCCTGCTGGCACACGGAAAACCCCGTGCAGCCGGGCATCATCACGTCCAGCAGGGCCACATCCACGTGCTGCGACCTGAGCAGCTTGAGCGCTTCGGCTCCATCCATGGCCGGAATGGTGCGATAGCCTTCGCATGCAAGCAACTCAGAGAGAATCTCCCGGTTCGCTTCTTCGTCATCGGCAATCAGTATGGTGGCCGGCAACGAATTGATGCGCGTCATGGCAGCACCCCGAGTTCAGGTTGGACTGCGACAATTCTCCCGCGTGCGGCGTAGGCCGCTACTTTGTGGATATCGGCAGGGGAGCGGCAAACTTCAGTACGGGTTCAAAGGCTGGAAATGCGGAGGGGCGAAGATGTGGTGCTCGGCGCGTTTTGCAGTACCCGAGGGTTTGCACAAACAGGCACGCCCGTGCTACAGGACAAACGGGAGGAAACGGCGATGGCTGAGGATGCGGTTGTGTATCGCTCTTCGGTGCGAATCGAACGGAGGAAGGGCCCGTTGCGGGTGGCAACGCTTCCCGGCGAGCCGCAGCCGGTCTGCTTCAGCGTTCACGGTGCCATTGCGCGGCATTACGGCATCCCGGAGGATCAGCTCCCGGAGCCTCATGCCGCGACGCTCGACTACGTGATCGCAGCCACGGGGGGTTGAATGCTCGGCACCTTTGCCGGCGCGCTGGCAGCGCGCGGAATCTCTCCCGACGAGGGCCGGGCATCGTGCACGGTGAACGGTGAAGTGGAAACGGAAGAAGGCGTGCTCGTCATCAGGCGAATTCACGTGGCGTTCGTGATCGCTGCCGGGGAGGAAAAGCGGGAAACGATCGAGCGCGTCCACGGCATGTTCGCACCGAAATGTCCCGTGTACCGTTCGCTGCGGCCCGCGATCCAAATCACATCGAGTCTTGAGCTGCGGGCGCCTTGAGGCTCGCACCCGTTTGTCCGCGCTGCCGGCGGGACATTCGGGCAAGCGCGGGACAGCACCTTGATGGTGTGCCGGCGGGCGTACCAGCAGGGAGCGCCCCCGAAGTGCGGGAAGAGGGCGCGCACGCACACCTCGACGCCGGGTTGGTCGAAGTAGTACTCCAGCTTGCCGCCTTTGATCTCGCCCGCCTCGTAGGTGGTCACCCGGTCGAAGACCGCAGCCGGCCCGCTGTGCGCCCAGCGGTAACGCAGCAGCAGATCTTCGCCCGCGTAGACCAGCGCGACGAGCAAAGCCAAAAGGAGAATCCATCGCCAAAAAATTTTCAGAAGGCGATTCATTACATCCATCTTAACGTCAGGAGGAGACAGGTTGCCAGCGGCGGACGATGTCAAGCCCAGTGAGTCATGTTCAGGGAAGACGAATACCGCGGGGCTGGTCGCCCCGCGCTACATCGTTTTGCCTAGCGGAGCAGAATTTCCAGAAGGCCGTGGACGCAGGAGAGGGCACCTGGAAGCAGAAGCAGGGCCGCGGCGAATGCTCCTGCCAGCAAGACGCTGGGGAGAGGCGCGACCCTGGCGCCGCCCGAATCTTGCTGCAGTGGCGCGGTCCGCAACAGCCGGTTGACGCGAGCCTCGAGCCCGCATCCGCAGGCGGTGAGCGAAGCGGCTAACGCAGGCTGAGTGGACGCGCCCATGCGCGCTACCCGGACCAACGCGGAGGCCAGGCACAGCGCGCGGCGGTCATCTCCTGCAGCGGCCGCATCGTCCGCCGCCCATTCGGAAACCATGGCCCAGTGCCGCTCCAGCGCAGCGAACGAGCGGGCAAAGGGCACGACCTCAGGGAACAAGAGAAAAACGAGCCGCTTGAGATTGTCGCGCGACTCCCGGTGCGCCCGCTCGTGACGGAACGCCGCCTCCAGCTCTTCGGGGCCGAGACTCTCGTACACGGCGCGGGACAGGAACAACCGGGGACGAACTACGCCGGAAAGGGCCAGCAGCGGATACGGGGCGTCCACAATCAGGACTGGGGCCGCTTCTCCGGAAACATGGAGTTCGCGGCCGGACTGCCGGCACCGGCGGGCAAACACAAACGTGCGCGCCATTGCCGCGAGTCCGCGAATTCCCGCCAGAAGCCAGAGCAACAGGCCCAGAGCGGCAGCGGCGGCGCAAACCGTCCCGACCGGCTCCGCCTGGCCGCGCGGCTCCAGCCACAGATAGCTGGGAACGCACAGACCGGCCACGACGATCGAGGCCACCGTGAAGGGAATGATCCGCAGGCAAAACAGAAAGCGCGCGGCGGATTGCGCGCGCATGCGACGAGCCCGGCGCGAGGCTGCGGGCGCCAGAAGAATCACTGCGCCCCCGGCCAGCGCGTGCACCAAAAAGAACGACGCAAAACACAGATAGACCAACCGGCCATAGTAACCGGGGATCATGACGCACTCCGGCGGGAGAGTTCGCGGCGCCGCTTGCGAATTTCCCTCTCCAACTCATCGAGCAACCGCGCGTCTAGATCGCCCACGGCCTCGAGAAAACTCGAAAGCAACAGTCCGCGCGCGGTCCTCGGCTCCGCGAGGAATCCGGCGACGAGATGGCCGGCGCGGCGGCGTTCCCATTCCGCTCGCGTGAGCCTGACGGAGTACACGTAGGCCCGCTCCCGCTTGCTGCGGGAAAGCAGGCCCTTCTTGAACAGGCGGTCGAGCGTGGTCATCACCGTGGTGTAGGCCAGCCGGCGGTCGAGCGTTTCCACGACCTCGTGAACCCGGCCCTCGCCGCGCGCCCAAAGGATCTCCATTACCTCCGTTTCCAGGCGGCCAAGAGGCGCGGCCAGCCCAGCATGGACTGCGCGTTCCGTCTGGCCTGACTTTAAGAAATGAATCATGCGAATGCCAAGTTGAGATTCTATGCCTCACTAGGCGCCGGAGAAAGCGAAGACTTTAGGCGAGGGGGCTCGAGGCTGGGGCACGACATGTCGTGCCCCTACTCCTGGCACGTGGAGCGCTTCATGGCGCTTACATCGAACCCTCCGCGGTGATCGAATCTTTCAATTGGTGCCTCCCGGGCGGCTTTCCCCTGTACACTGGAGTGGAAGCTCGACGGAGGAAAGAGTATGGCAGGAAATGAAGTGCCCATGGGGCCCCGAAAACGAATTGCCCTGGTGGCCCACGACAATAAAAAGCAGGACCTGTACGAATGGGCCAAATACAACCGCGAATTGCTGAAGAACCACCATCTCTACGCCACAGGGACGACCGGAAAGATCCTGGAAGAGGAATTGGACCTGGAGGTGGTCAAGCTGGAGAGCGGGCCTTTGGGAGGCGATCAGCAGATCGGCGCGAAAATTTCCGAGGGCGAGATCGACTTCGTGATTTTCTTTTGGGACCCGCTGGAACCGCACCCGCACGATCCGGATGTAAAAGCCCTGCTGCGCATCGCCGTGGTGTGGAACATCCCAGTGGCGTGCAACCGCGCCTCCGCAGATTTCATGATCTCCTCGCCGCTCATGGAGGCGACCTACCGGCGGCAAGTGCCGGACTATTCGGCGTATCGCGGGCGCGCGGCCTCGCCGTCGCTGTAGCGGGAAGCTTGTTTATGCAGATCCCTCCCTCGCAAGAGCGAGGCCGGGATGACAGTGCCGTGAGTTTTTCGGGACGCGGCTAGTGCGTGTAAGGGGCGCGCCAAATCAGGCACGATCCGCCACGGCGGATGCCTCTACGAGAGACCGGATAAGTCGAGGAGCGCGCGGATGGACTGCCCGAGGGCGATGGCACCGTAAGGCTTCTGCAACACGCTAGCGCGGTTCTGGCTCACGGCCGCGAGCGAATCCGCCTCGCTGGCGTAGCCGGTGGTAAACAGCGCGGGGATGCCGGGCTTCATGGCGCTTATCTGGGCGAGGGCGCCGGGCCCGTTTAGCTTGGGCATGACGACGTCGAGCAGGACGAGGTCCACTGCGTTGCTGTTTTCCTTGAACAGCCGCACAGCTTCCTCCCCATCGCGGGCCAGCAACACGCGGTAGCCGAACGACTCGATCATTTCCCGGGCGGCCTGGCGGAGATCCTCATTATCCTCGGCGACAAGGATGGTTTCCGTTCCCCGGCTGGTCTCGGTAAACGCTTTCTTCTCCCGCACGGCCACCACTCCGGTGCCGACCGGGAGATAGACGTGGAAGCGCGTGCCCCGGCCCGGTTCGCTTTCCACGTCAATAATCCCGTTGTGCTGCTTGACGATTCCGTAGACAGTGGCCAGGCCCAGCCCGGTGCCCTTACCCACCTCCTTCGTGGTGAAGAAGGGCTCGAAGATGTGTTCCAGCGTTGCGGCGTCCATGCCGATGCCCGTATCAGCGACGGTGAGCTGGACGTAGCGTCCCGGGCGAAAGTAGGACCGGTACTCCTCCACACCGGGCTCAAACTGCGTCATCTGCGTTGCAATCGTCAGGCTGCCGCCGCCGGGCATGGCATCGCGGGCGTTGATGCAGAGATTCATAACAATCTGCTCCACCTGGGTGGCGTCGGCCCAGGCGGGCTCGAGGTCGGCGGCCAGATGCAAGGTGATGTGGACGTGCTCGCCGAGCACTTTCCCCATCAGGCTGACCGACTCGCGAATGAGCGCGTTGAGGTCCAAGTTCTGTGGCTCGAGAACCTGGCGGCGGGCAAAGGCCAGCAATTGCCGGGTGAGCGCTGCGGCGCGCTCGGCCTGCGCGCAAATCTTCTCCAGCCGCTCGCGGGCGCGATGGCCTTGCGGCAGGTCCGCCTGGCCGAGATCAGCCCAGCCGAGAATNCGCGGGCGCGATGGCCTTGCGGCAGGTCCGCCTGGCCGAGATCGGCCCAGCCGAGAATCGAGCCCAGCACGTTGTTGAAGTCGTGCGCGATTCCCCCCGCCAGCCGCCCGATGGCTTCGAAGCGCTGCAACTGGTTCACCTGGGTTTCCAGGCGGCGCCGCTCGCGCCGCCCTTCCGCTTCCTGCAAAGTCCGCTCCACAGCGGGCAGCAGACGTTTGAGATTGCCCTTCAGCAGATAGTCCTGGGCGCCGGACTTCAGCGCGTTGACCGCCATTTCCTCTCCGATGGTGCCGGATACAAAAATGAAGGGCACATCCACGTTCCGGCCGCGCAGTAGCGTGAGGGCCTGGGTCCCGGAAAAGCCCGGCATGGAGTGATCGGAAAGGACCAGGTCCCACTTCCCCGCGTCGAGTGCGGCGTGCATGGCCTTCGCGGAATCCACGCGCTCGTGCGTGACGTCGTAACCCCCGCGGCGCAGCTCGCGCACCAGCAGCAGCGCGTCGTCTTCGGAATCCTCAATCAGCAGGACTCGGAGCCGCGTGGCCATTAGAGGTGCCTGCCATTTCGCAGCGGGTGAGGAACAGGAGCGCGAGCAAGAACGAGCCGGAACATGTGCTCCCCGTCGTAGCAACAGGACCAATCCGCATTGCGTCCGTCGTTGGTACAGTGTGGTTATCGGCCGGACCTCCGGAAAACTACAGGCGCACGCAGTCCATCAGGTACTCGGGGGTGCTGGAGAACCCATGGCCGGGAGGCCGGGCGGGACGGGGATTCTCAAGAATGCTCGTCACCCCGTTTTCCAGCACACGCGCGCGCTGGACCCTGTGCTGCAGGCAGAGTTCTTGGTATCCTCTGGCGAAGCTAGACAGGGCTTACACCGGCGCAGGCGGAGATCAGACACCGTGAAACGAAACAAGGCGGCACGCAAATCCCAACGCATCCTGGTGCTCGACATCGGCGGAACAAACGTCAAAGTGGCGGGGACGGGCATGGCTGAGACCATCAAAATTCCCTCGGGCCCGAAACTGACCCCCGCTCGCATGGTCCGCGATGTCAAGAAAGCAGTCCGTGTTACGGATTTTCAGGGCGTCTCGATCGGCTATCCCGGCATGGTGGCGGGCGGATGCCCAGCGCACGATCCGCGGAATCTGGGTCCCGGCTGGGTGGGCTTCAATTTCCAAAAGGCGTTTGGGAAGCCCGTAAAGCTCATTAACGACGCCGCGATGCAGGCCCTGGGGAGCTACGACGGCGGGCGCATGCTGTTCCTGGGCCTAGGCACGGGGCTGGGATCGGCGATGGTAGTGGATGGCGAGCTCGAACCGCTCGAACTGGCCCACCTCGCTTATCGCAAAGGGAGAACTTTTGAGGACTACGCGGGGCTGCGCGGTCTGGAACGCATGGGCCGGAAGAAATGGCAGAAGCACGTGAACCGCATCGTCAGACATTTTACAAACGCGCTCGCCGCAGACCACGTCGTGCTGGGCGGAGGTAATGCGAAAAAACTGAAAGGCCTGCCCCTCAAGTGCCGGCTGGGCGACAATGTGAACGCCATCAAAGGCGGCCTGCGGCTGTGGCAGAAAGCTTGATCCCTCGCCAGGGGGGATGCGCGGAGCACACGGGGGCGCGTGGTAGGGGCGGTGGGGATCGAACCCACGACCAACGGCTTAAAAGGCCGCTGCTCTACCACTGAGCTACGCCCCT
>OCOJ01059846.1_pt2 | contig 17625 bp, 16 predicted proteins | sample 1539251 | NCBI WGS metagenome assembly OCOJ01 (sample SAMN01911457, study PRJEB22624) | soil metagenome | biome: Soil | place: Malaysia | collected 2012-04-30 | depth RA_metagenome m | reverse complement strand
GGCGTGGACGATCCCAAGTACGATCCTCTTTGGAGATTACTGGTTGATCTGAAGTCGCCCGTTGTTTGGGAGATTGGGGTGTTCAAGACCCTCAAGGAATATCTGACGGCCGTCGGGAGACTCGAAGCCGTCCACAGAAGATTCCCTGATCTCGTTGGGGTTTTTACCCATATGACGCAGCACATCAAGGCTTCGTCGGATCCAGAGGCGCTCGACCCGCAAAGGATAGCGAGTTTCCTTCGACTTCCGAATCTGTACTTGGAGCTGGGCTACTTCCTACCCTACGACACGATGGGCGAGGAGTATCCCTATCCCATGGGACTACGCTTCGTAAAGTCGATAGCAGGGGTGATAGGAGCTGGCAAGATGACGTGGGGCGCGGACATGCCTGCGACCATGCGTTCGTGCACTTACCGCCAGAGTGTTGATGTGATACGAAGACACTGTGATTTCTTCAGCGAAGAGGAGAGGGCGCTAATTCTCGGAAAGAACGCCGAGAAGGTATTCTTCAGGTAGGAGCTCTCGCGCCCTTCAAGAGCTCTTGGAACCTGACCGCACCGTCCGATGCGAACTTCCTCAGCACGGCTAGGTCGTAGCCCAGTAGGAAAGAACTGTATCCCAGTTTTAGTAGATCATCAAACTCCTCCTTGGTCGGCGGAAGTGCGGCCGTCAGAACGAGATTGTGCTTCTTTCCCGCTCTCGCTACTACCCTCGTAGCCTCTTTCGTTTTCGCCTGCCTCTCGGGAGAATTGACGACCCCTGTCGAGACCGCGTAATCGAGTGGCCCGAAGTTGAGACCGGCAAGTCCCTCCGTCGAGGCTATCCCTTCGATATTGTCGATTGCCTCTTGCTCTTCAATCATCGCCATCAAGAGCACATTCTTGTTGGTCTCATCGAGGAATGATGACCAATCGGCCGCGTATTTCGCTACCCTTGCGTAGGAGGTCGCACCGCGTTCTCCCCGCGGAGGGAACCTGGCGCTCTTGACGGCTGCCTCCGCGTCTTTCTTGGAAGCTATGTGTGGTACAGTCACGCAGTCAGCTCCCGCTTCGAAGGCTTTTCTGATATGGGACGGATTGTTCTCTGTAACTNCTGACCACCGTCCCTGCACGAGCCACTTGAGCGGCCCTAACCATGTTCTCGAGAGGCTCCCAGGCGATGGGTGTGTGCTCCATGTCAATGAAAACGAAGTCGACTCCACCATAGGCGATGTCTTCTACGACTATGGGGCTGCAACTGTAGACTACTACCCCGAGAACGGGTTGCTTCGACCTGAACCTCTCGGCGAAAGACTGGTTCACGGACGAGAAAAGAAACAGGCTTGTGGATGCTATAAGCTTTCGAAATTAACGTTCGTCCGAGGAGTTCGTCTGGTTTCTTGACAAGAAAGTTGGCATCAGCCCGCGATAGGTCAGTCTGCGGCTTTCGAATTCTTAAATAGAATTCGCTGGGGCCATCGCAACAATAAATGAAAGTCTTGAAGAACGGTTTTGGAATCGAAGTTGTGACTCCCTGTGATCCCAAATGGTCTGCGGAAGAGGGGAATTACAGGATGAAGGATGTGACCGAATTCGCGAGAAAGGCCGAGAGCCTTGGTCTCGACCATCTGTGGCACGCAGACATGGTCCTGCCTCACTACAACTCTTACAACACCGCGTGGTACGATCCACTGATCGTGCTGACAGCCGCATCCTCGGTTACAAGTAGGATTAGGCTTTGTCAATCCATCGTGGTACCTCACCTGAGAAATCTGATTACCTTTGCCAAACAGTGTTCCTCGATTGACAACCTCACCAACGGACGCTTCATGCTGGGTGCGGGGGCAGGGCATTACGCGCCCGAATTTGACGCGTGCGGAATTGACTTTGACAAGCGGGCCAAGATCTTCCACGAGTACATCAAAGCACTGAAGATGCTTTGGTCCGAGGAGAAAGTGAATTTCGACGGCAAATACTTCCATCTAAAGGACGTCAGCCTCTGGCCAAGGCCAGTTCAGAGACCCCACCCGCCGGTGATTCTGGCAGGCGGAGGACACAAGACGATTTGGGGAGACGATGTGCTTCTGAAGAGAATCATCAACCGAATCGCCGACACGGCAGAAGGATGGGTCGGTGCGAGTAGGATTCCAAATGATGTAATCGTGAAGGTCAGGGCAATCGCGCAGTCGCGTTTGCGAGAGAAGGGCAGAAACCCCGATGACTTCATGATTATTGGCCACAGGTTCATCCACATCGTGAAGGACGNAGAGCAGGGCAAGGCAGCTGATTGCTGCCATCGTCGGCGGGAAGCTCGAGGACCTTAAGGGTGAACATCTTGTCGGCACCAAAGCGGACATCAAGGCAAACATGAGGAAGATGGTTGAGAAGACAGGCATCAATGGTTTCTTCGCCAAGCCCTTTGGCATCGACCACGACGCGCTCGAGTTCTTCGCGAAGGAAGTGATTCCAGACTACGTGAAGTAGCTCGTTCGACATGGATAGTCGGAACGCTTAAATGAGTTTTTGGCTGGGTCGGATTGTGGAGACAAAGACAAAGATAGATCTCGAAGCCCTCTACAAGAGTAAGACGAAACGGTCCTGGCAACTTTTCCAAGAGTCTTTGAAGTACCTGCCTGGAGGCGACAGCCATCCCAACTCCAGGTTCTTCGCTCCGTATCCATTCTTCGCCGAGAGAGGGTCGGGAGGAAGGCTCTATGACGTTGACGGGAACGAGTACGTTGACTACTGGCTCGGGCATGGTGCCCTCTTCATGGGACATTGTAACCCGGTTGTGGTAAAGGCTGTCAAGAAGCAGCTTGACACTGGAATCCAGCTGGGAACATACCTCGAATCACAGGTTGAGCTCGCGAAGCAGGCGCTCAAAATGATTAAGGTCTTTGACAAGATACGGTTCTGCAACACGGGCACTGAAGCGACACTGTCTGCCTGCCGCCTCGCAAGGGCCTACACCAGCAAGAGGAGGATTGCAAAATTTCAGCGACACTACCATGGTTGGCACGATGCAGTACTGAAGGGATCGTCTCCACCTTATGAGAAGGCTGGTTCGATCGGTCTGGCAGAGGACGTCGTCGGTAGTACGATTGTGCTTCCGTGGAACGACCTCGACGGGTGCAGGAAGGTCATTGACGAGAACAAGGACGAGCTGGCTGCCATAATACTCGAGCCGAGTCCAGCCGTTGGGGTGTCCCCCGCGGAAGGCTTCCTTCAAGGCCTTAGAGAGATTACCGAACAAAGGAACATCGTTCTTATCTTTGACGAAGTGGTAACAGGATTCAGGTTTGCACCAGGTGGAGCTCAGGAATACTTTGGAGTGACAGCAGACATCGCTACCTACGCCAAGGTCCTCGGTGGGGGACTTCCGATTGGCGCTGTGGCTGGCAAGGAAGAGATAATGGGCTTGTTGAACGACCCTACTAAACCGGAGCAGAAAGATAGGTCTGTATTCCAAGGAGGAACCTACAGTGGCAACCCTGTCTCCATGGCGGCTGGCTTGGCTGCGCTNGAGAGAGCTGGAAAATGGAAACCTGTACCAGAAGGCGAACGGTTACGGGCAGAGACTGAGGAAGGGTATGCAAGAAATCATAGACAAAACAGGAATCGAGGCGTGCGTAGTTGGAGATTGCTCTGCCTCAACGATGCTGTTCATGAAGAATCCTCCAAAGACGATGGCCGAGGTCGGGGCGGGAACTCAGGCGCACAAGAGGCTCGTGCTCTTCAGGTTCGCGTTGGTGACGAAGGGCGTTTTCAGCAGGTTCTCATCGAGGTTCTACAATAGTACTGCCCACAACGACAGAGATTTGGACAGGACTCTGAGTGCGATAAGGGAGACCGTGAAATCTCTGGACTCATACGAACTAAAATCTGAACCTGCGGTTCCTCGCGCTCACTGAATGTGTACCTGAAATCTTGCTGTAAATGTGTCAGTCTCACTTGATATCCTAGCTTACTAAGCCAAGGATTATCCGGTTGAACTCTTCGTAACGCTCCCTGAAAGCGTAGTGACCGGCGGCGTTGAAAGCGTGAAATTGCGTTTCGCCGTTCTTGCTCGCGATTAGACGGAAGAGTTTCGTCCCCAACAAGAACGGGGCCGAGGGGTCGTTCAGTCCCCATACAATCATTGTCTTCTGTCGGAGGCGGCCCTCCCTGATTGACCTCAATATCTCACGCCTCCTTCTTTGGAGGTTTCTCTGGAAGACCAGATGGAGAGCGCGCATGTTCTTCTTCGCCTCTCTCGTCTTGGGGAGCCACGCAATCCTGTACATCTCCTCGACGAAGTCCGGAGTAATATGTGCATGAGAGAAGGAATTTGCCTCTGGCTCGTATCGAACGCTTTCTCTGGTGGGACGCTCTGGAAGTCTCCTTTCGATTCGCTCGTAGAAAGTCTTGGGGGTTGAGGGGTCGTCAGGGGCGAGCGTGTTGCTGTCTGTCACCACGAGGCTGCCGACCATCTCTGGGCAGTCAATCGCGAGTCTTGCAGCAACATATGCGCCCCTGGAGTGACCCACTAGGATGACTTCCGATATTCTCATCCTCTCCAGAAACTTGCGTGCGTGTTCCACCGTTGCGTCAATCACGTAATCGGAAGCCTTGCTCGGATTTTCAGTGTATCCCATCCCAAGTTTGTCGAATGCGATTACTCTGTGGTTTGTCGCCAGTCTTCGAAAATTAAGGCTCCAAGTGTAAGCCGAGTAGTACATGCCGTGCTGACCGCCATGTATCAGAACGATTGGACGACCTCTGCCCGCCTCGAAGTAGCGTGTCTCGATTCCGTCGACTCGAATCCTCTTGGGTGCTGGCATGAGGGGGGATACTGTCAAAGAGCGATGTTCCCCGCATCTCAAACTATTTCAGGGCTATGGATTTGGTTGTTCCTTGTAGTGCGGTCTGGCTGGGACACGAATTGAATGTCTTGTGTAGGAAGCCTAGCCCATGGAGCTCAGTCTAACCGGAGCAGCTTCCTCGCATTCTCATGGAATATCGCTTCCTTCTCGTCTTTTGTGATGCCCAGGTCCTCGACGTTCTCTTCTACCAATCTTGTCCAGCGCTCTCCTCTTTCTGGTCCGAAGGGATAGTCCGTTGCAAAGAGAATGCGATTTGCTCCATAGAACTCATAGCCGCAACGGAGAGAAGACAGACCTCCGTTGGTCACGGTGTCTGCATAGAACATCTTGAAGTAATGCAGCGGGTGTTTCTGGAGAAGCGACTTTCCAAGGACTTGGCCGCTAAAGTCCTTACCGATTTTTGCGGATAGGTCGTACATCCCCCTTATCCTCTCGCTGAAGTGTGGGATCATCGCGCCCACGTGGTGAGCGATGATCTTGAGGTTCGGGTGCCTTTCGAGTACCCCTCCGAAGACGATTCTGGCCATTGCCAGACTCGTATCAAAGGGCCAGCCAAAGATTTGTGTGAGGTTGTATTCCCTGATCCACGGGAAGTACTGCTGGGTGATTGGATGAAGTAGCACTGGTAGATTGTACTTCTCTATCCGTGTGAAAAATGGGTCGAAGTCGGGCGAATCTAGAGGTTTCCCATCCACGTTCGAGAATACCATGCAGCCCCTCATTCCTAACTCGTTCACTGCCCTATCGAGCTCGTCGAGGGCGTTCGGGTCGGCTGGGTCTGGAGTCGACGCGATTGGAATCAGTCTGTCTGGGAATTCTTCGGTGATTTCAGCCAGTGTGTCGTTCGATAACTTAGTCAGTCTCCTGCGGTCCTTCTTGGGTATCTTTTCCCAAAAGGACGGAAGTGAGACGGTGAGAGCTTCCATTTCAATTCCGTACTTGTCCATGACTCTCACTCGATAGCCCGGATCGACAAAGTTGCTGTTCTGCCCCATCGATAAGATGCTTGGGAGCTGGCTAGGTGTCAGGGACTTCACGAGCCTTTTCGGGAAGATATGGCAGAAAACATCTATTTTGTCCCTGCCAGTCATTCGCTCCAGACTAGGTGTTCATGCACAATATCAGGCTTGGGAACCGCGGACACCTGAGAACGAAGATGTCGCGTGGGATCCTCAAGAAAGGCGCTCAATGATTGTTGAGTGTGTAATCTCTTTGGATAGCTCTTGGATGGTCAAGTCGCAATCTGGCACTTGAAATCATTGCAGCTCATTGTCAAGCGGTTTCCACAAGTCTCACAGAAATTTAGTGGATTAGTTTGCACATAGTTTATTAAGGTTGCACATCGATGCAGGCGGCTTGTGCGATACGCATCGCTAAAAGGTACGCGGCTTTTCTCGGTCTTGTTTATCATAGGAGTACTGGCTCTTTCTGCGGGCGTTCAGTTTCTGTCTGTCACGAGGGCGCAGACGGCAACTGCTTCCTGTCCGGCGAGCGACACGCTGCACATCACAGCATACGGCGGCGTCCCAGCTGGTTTCAACACTCTCGCGGTCTACAATCCGTCCGGATACGCGGCCGCGTACCTGGCCTTCAAGGGGGCTGGTCGCCCCATGCAAGGCATCGACGGCGTCACCTACAACTACACGAGCGTGTTTGACCACGAATCTTACAACAGCAACTTTACTATCTGGACGTTCCACATCAGAAACAGCGAGACCTGGTCCAACGGTCAGCCAGTCACAGCGCAGGACATAATCAACAACTGGAGTCCGAATTTCGCGCTAAACCCGAACTCTGACCCGACCTTTCCTCCTCTGCACAGCGAGATCACGAGCATAGTTGCAGCGAATAGTAGCACCGTAGTCTTCAACCTAAACGCGACCGACGCGCATCTCGACGAGAGAATCTCCCCGGTGCTGGACACCCTCCTGTATCCGTCGCAGTTCAACTCAGCTGGTGGGTCCACTACCGGATTCGGCACAAACATGTCCGAGGGCCCGTTCTACATAGACAACTACCAGGCGGGGCAGAGCTCGATGATCATGCTCAGGAACCCATACTACAAACCCCAGCCGACTGTGTGCGAGATCGTCTGGAACTTCGTCGAGAACGAAGCTCAGAATCCCACCTATGTGGCAGCTGGCACTGCTGACATGGCCTTCATTCCGACCGGCGCTGCGGCAACTCTTGCGACCCTGCCGAACATCCACATTCTCAATCAACCCGACGAACTGATCACTTTCCTGGAGTACAACCAGACTCGCTACCCGTTCAACATGACGGCGTTCAGACAGGCCTTGGTGTACGGCATCAACCAGAGTGCCGTATCGTCAATAGCGTACAGTGGCTATTCGCACCCTGCTTACTCAGCCGAAGGCGCGGTCCCTCCATCCTCGAAGCTGTACAATCCGAACCAAGTGCAGTACAGTTATGACCCATCCAAGGCGCTATCTCTTCTGAGCAGCATCGGAATCACGAAGCAATCAGATGGCTTTTTGCACTACAAGAACGGGACAATCGTTCACACGACGATATGGTCTGACGACGACATCTACTCAGATTCCGTGGCTGCACCAATAATCCAGAACAACCTTCGTTCCCTCGGCTTCCAAGTGAATCTACAGCTTGTAGCTTGGAATACGATGACTGGATATGGATTCAAGAACACCTTCGGGGTGGACAACGGTCTCCTTCTGCACACAAGCAACGCGTTGTACCCCGGGAACGCCTATGTCACTGCCTTCCCCATTAACTTCGTCTGGGCACTATTCTGGCTGCCGATCTCGCCCGAACTCTGGCCTCAGGGCGCCAACGCTCAGTATCTCAGCAATTTCACTGCTATCGAAGCGACGAATAATCCCACACTGGAATACAAGTATGCCGCCAACATCCAAGCGTTGAATGCTCAGTACCTGCCTGCTGTGGTCCTGTCGTACGACGATAACACCATGGCGTACAGCACTGCGCGCTTCACCGGATGGCCGACTGCACCCAATGGCTACATGTGGCCATCACAGGTCTTCTGGAACCTGACTTCGATTCTAGCACTGAAACCAGTTGCGGTGTCCACTACAACGACTCCTGCTGCCACCTCGACTGTGGTGACCACCGTGACTACCTCTGGCACCCCGACCGTCGTGACCACGGTGAGCACAGTGACCGCGCCTGCCGCCCCGTCTGGAACGGACTACACTTCAATCATCGCGGCCGTGATAGTGATTGTGATAATCGTCGCTATTGCAGCAATTGCTGTGACGAGAAGGAAGCCTGCGGCTGCAAAGCCCTGATAAGGTCCAACCTCCTATCATCGATTGACATTCTGAGATTTGGTGGAAGGTTTATGACCTGCCCCCCATGTTCGTGCGTAGAAGTGCTTCGTCATCCTAACGCACGACCGTGCGACTTGCGGCTGCAAAGGGTGTCCTGATGGGCTACCTACGCAACAGGGTAATAACGTACATCGTGGTATGGTTCGTCGCTCTCAACCTATCCTTCTTTCTGCCTCGATTGGCGCCTGGGAATGCGGCGGAGATATTGGCTTCTCCCGGGAAACTACCTACCGTAGCGGTGCAAGAGCTCGAGGTAAAGTTTGGTCTACTTGATCCCCTTCCCACGCAATACATACTCTTCCTCAAGAACACGATACTGACTTTTCCTCCGAACTTCGGCTACTCCTTCCAATTCTATCCTGTGTCGGTCACAGGTTTGTTCTTCCAGAGAGTTCCTGTCTCAGCATTGCTGATGGGAACAAGTCTCATCCTCGCATTCGTGATCAGTTATTCCCTCTCCATGTACACGGCCATGCGCCGCAAGAGCAAGACCGCGCTGAGCGCTCTCTACAGCTCCATAGTCTTCTACGCGACGCCGGTCTTCTGGGTCTCTATGATCCTGCTTTGGATTTTCGCGGTCGACTTGAGACTCTTCCCCGTTTATGGGAGCGTAGACGTAGGCGTCACAGACCCTATCGCCTACTTCTTCTCGCTGGCCTGGCACATGGTTCTTCCCGTCGTTGCCATGACTCTCATAGTGTTCGCTCAGCTTTACCTCCTTCTGCGAGGATCCACCCAGCACATCCTGAAGAGCGATTTTGTCACCGCTGCGAAATCTAGGGGGCTGAAGGACAGAATCGTGACACAAAGATACATACTCAGGAACTCACTGCTTCCTGTGGTTTCCTTGCTGGCCTTTTCCTTGGGAACCCTCGTGAGCATCTCTGTTCTCATCGAAACGGTGTTTGGCTTCGCGGGTGTCGGAGACTCTTTCGTTGACGCGGTGTTCACGCGGGACTATCCGGTTCTTCAGGGAGACCTGTTCTACCTTACCACCATGGTGATAATTGCTGGGCTGGTTGGTGACATAGTATTGAGGCGCTTGGATCCGCGCCTAGATTGATGTGAGAGTGAGCTTGACTCAGAATCCAGAGATGACGACCAAGAAGCGGCTGAATCCGCTCGACAGCAGATTCGCAAGATACTACATACGTCCTGTTTTCAGAATCACCAGCGCCAAGGTGGGAACGGCGGTCCTGTCTATACTAGTGGTAATGATAGTCGGGGGAGTCCTTCTGAGTCCATACTCTCCTTACGATGTTTCACCCCAGCTCAACCATCCACCAAGTCTCACCCACATGTTCGGAACAGATTGGCTTGGGCGCGACATGTTCTCCCAGGTTGTGTGGGGGTCGTATCCATCCCTCTTCGTGGCTCTCACCGCCGCTTTCGGTTCTGTGATTCTAGGATTAGCAGTGGGTGTTGCGGCGGGTTACTTTCCTAAACTGAGAGGAATCATGTCAGGTGCAGGCGATGTTGTGATGGTTTTCCCCGCGCTTCCCCTGCTGACACTCCTTGGTACGGTCACACCTGCAACCGACTTGTTCATCGCATCGATAATATTGCTTGTCCAATGGCCGGTCGTTGCGCGAGTGGTTCGCAACCAAGTTATCTCAATCAAGAAGCACCCGTACGTTGACTCGGCAGTAACGAGTGGGTCCAGCGAGAGGGAGATAATATTCGGGATAGTGATACCAGAAGTGGCTCCGATTGCAATAGCTTATTTCATACTCAACTCGGCTCTGGCTGTCGTCCTTACAGTTTCACTGGAATTTCTGGGTGTCGGAAATCCCACGATTGCGAGTTGGGGGAGTATACTGTATTGGGCCCAGCAGTTTGCCTTCATTGCCGGGGATTGGTGGTGGGTCGTCTTCCCGGGCCTCTTCATTTCGCTGGCTGCGACAGGCTTTGCGCTGATAGGTTTCGCGATTGAGGAAGTGGTAAATCCCAGGTTGGCGACTTGACAAACCTCCTTGAAGTGCAAAACGTAACCGTGGAGTACACGGTCGGGAAGAGGAAGGTGACGGCTCTAAACGATGTCTCGCTTTCGATACCCTCCGAGGGATACACGTTGGGAATAGTGGGCTCGTCGGGAAGTGGGAAGACAACCCTCGGATTGTCAATCTTGAACCTGATTGAACCTCCGGGTGAGATGACGCGGGGGAGCGTGCTGTACCAGGGACGGAACGTTACAGAGATGGACGATTCCGAACTGAGAAAGTATCGTTGGGAGGAGGTTGCCATGATTTATCAGGCTGCAATGAATTCGCTCAACCCAGTCAAGAGAATCTACGATCCGATTGTGGAGGTACTGCAGGAACACAAAGGAATCTCGAAACAGGAAGGGCGGGAGATTGCCATGAAGCTCCTTTCTGCAGTTGGCATAAAGACCAGCAGGCAAGAGGCCTATCCGCATGAACTAAGTGGCGGTATGCGTCAGCGAGTAGTTATCGCCTTGGCGTTAGTTCTATCTCCCAAGCTGCTGATCGCTGACGAGCCGACTTCGGCTTTGGACGTTGTGGTCCAGAGACAGATAATGTCGTTCCTGAAGAAGGAGGTTAAGGAGAGAAACCGTTCTCTCATATACATCACCCACGAGATATCGCTACTCCCGGACTTGGTCGAGAACGTCGCGGTGTTTCACAAGGGTCGGTTGGTGGAGATGGGCCCCATCCAAAAAGTCCTGAACGAACCTCAGGACCCATACACTCAGAAATTGCTCTCGAACGTTCTTGAGATAGATACTCCGATTGAGGGTGTGCTGGCGAAAGCCATGGCCAGTTAGAGGGATCGTTAAGACTTGGAACAACTACTTGACACGGAGCAGAACCTGGGCGGAAACGGGCCAATTCTCCAAATCAGAAACCTCTTCGTGAATTTCGAGGGGCGCAGAGGTGCGAGAATAGTTCGGGCGGTCGACAATGTTTCTTTCGATTTATTCGAGTCCGAGGTCTTTTCGATGGTTGGCGAGAGCGGCTCGGGCAAGACGACGCTGGCCAGGTGTATCTGCCTTCTCAACAGGCCGAGTTCAGGCTCGATTCTGCACAAAGGAATTGACATAACCAAGCTGAAGGGGCGGGCGGTGAAGGAGTACAGGAAGGATGTTCAGATAGTCTACCAGGATCCTTTCGAGTCGCTGAACCCAAGACACACAATTCTCAAGACGCTCTCTGGACCCATAAAGAATCTCCTTGGAGAGAAGAACATGGCAGAGGTGCAGAGGAGGGCGTCCTCCGCACTTGAAGAGGTTGGACTGGACCCGAATCTGATGCTTGAACGCTACCCGCACCAGTTGAGCGGTGGGGAACGCCAAAGGGTCAACATCGCTAGGGCGATCGTTCCGGAGCCGAAGGTGCTGATTGCCGACGAGCCGACGACAATGCTCGACGCGGAACAGAGGATCAACATCTTGAGCCTAATCATGAGGCTGAAGGCGCGCAAGAAGCTAACCGTGTTCATGATTACCCACGACATGGCAAGTGCGAGAATCATCGGTGGTCGAATCGGGGTGATGTACCTCGGCAAGCTGATGGAACTGGGCGACGCGAGGACTGTCCTCTCCGCACCGCTTCATCCCTACGTCGAGTTGATGGAGGCCGCGATCCCCAGAATCCACGGTGGAGGGAGATCACTCGACGACGTCCCTCCGATGGATGAAAAGGAAAGGTTAGAGAAGGGCTGCGTCTTTGTCCCTCGATGCAAGTACGCATCATCTACCTGCCACGAAGCTGAACCTATCCTGGAGGCCAAGACGGAGCTGCACTTTGCAGCGTGTCATCACCCGCTGGACGCCAAGAAGTGATCTGCTTCAGCTCCGGACGACCCGACCATTTCTCAGCTGCCCTCGTGCCGAACCTCGAGACCATCTGCTCCCTTTTGCTATCGGGTATTGATTAGCCCGCAGCTGAATCGTCTCGGACAGATTTGCAAGATGGTTTCTGGCCAGGTGCTGAGTTCAGAAGACGGGACTCTAGCTCAAGATTGAGTCGATAGCTCGGGACACAAGAGCCTTGACTATCCTGACCTTATAGCGATTCATTCTCAGCGGCTTGGCCTGATCCGCAAGGACGGTCTTTACTCCATTTCTCGTTTGGTCATTCCAGGCCTTCCCCGAAAGCATCTCTTCGACATTCTTGAGTTGAAGCGGCAGGGGCGCCACGCCCCCCAAGACCAGGCGGATGTTCGAGATTCCTGCGTCGCCGCTCCGCATTCCAGAAGCCGCGACGCTGGCAAGCGCAAAGTCCCAAGTGTTTCTGGGCCTGTGCTTCAGATAGACGCTCTTCCTGCCAGGAGGTCCCTTCGGAATCTTCACATTCATCAGGATCTCGTCTGGCTCCAGGATGTTATCTTGGACGCTCTTGGGCCCGAGAAAGAAGTCGGCGAGAGCTATCTCTCTGGTCCCGGCAGGCCCTGCAATCGTCGCTTTTGAGTCCAGCGAAATCAACGCCGGTGCCGTGTCCGATGGATGAGTCATGACGCAGGTTCCGAGGTTATAGACTGCGAAGTAAGTCGAGTTGTCTCCGGTGATCGCATAGCACTGTTTGCCACCTTTCTTGAAGCAGTCGAAAGCAGGATGCCTGAAGTACCAGCACCAAGGCCTTTGACAGAGGTTCCCTCCGAGCGTGCCCATGTTCCTTATCTGGGTCGTGGCGACCGAGTTCGCAGCCTGGACCAGCCCTGGAAAGCGTTCAGCGAGAGTCGGGTCGGACGAAATCTCTGTCAACGTCACCGTTGCGCCCACGACTGACTCGTTCTTGGTGTGAGCAATGTCGTGGAGCTCCTTGATTCGCTTGATGTTGACCAACGCCGCGGGTGTTGGCATCTTTGCGCCGTGTATCCCGTCTTTCAGCAGTCCGAGCAAGTCTGTTCCTCCGGCCAGAACTTTGGCTCTGTCTCTGTACTCCGCAAGAACACCGAGGGCCTCCTCAACCGTGTGAGGCTCGAAATACTCGAATTCAGGCAGCTCGTGCAGCAATTTGAGCTTCTAACCCCGTCTCCGAATTCTTCTCCATAGATTCAAGCGCATCTACGACTTTGTCTGGAGTCATCGGCGTGGAGTTCAGCCTTGCGCCAGTAGCGAAGCGTATTGCGCTTCTTACTGCGGCTGCGACTGGGACGATGGGAGCCTCGCCGATGCCCTTGGCAGAATATGCAAAATAAGGATCCTCCGCTTCGATGTTGAAGGGAACTATCTCCGGAACTTCATAGGGCGAGGCCATCCTGTATTGGTGGAGGTCGGTGTTCAGCATGATCCCGGTCTTCGGATCAAAAGCCGTGTACTCATAGAGTGCGAAACCGAGACCCATCGTTATCGCACCGTAGTGTTGCGAGTAGCAGAACTTCGGATTCAGGGCCCTTCCCAATTCGTGCGCAGAAGTGATTCGCACCACCTTGACGGCTCCGGTCTCGGTATCGACCTCTACCTCGGCGATTTGGCATCCAAAGGTCTTGATGNGCCACGTCTTTCGGGTTGGGAATGCGGCTCCCCCTTCCCTCGATGAATCCCGGATGAGGTATCTCCTTGCATACCTCCTTGAAAGTTGTTGATAATTCCGGGTTCGACTTGCTGTATATCCTTCCGAGTGCGGACCTGAGGTCATCAGCACTGGTTCCCAGCTTCCGTGAAGCGATCTCGAACACCTTCTTCCTCACTTCGTACGCCGCTCCCAAGATGGCTGGACCTACCTCNCTACCTCGGAAGTCAGTCTAGAACCCGAGGTGCCGCCGACGTAGCTTGTCCCTTCGCTATCACCCCAGTGGATCTTCACATCAGAGAGTTTCATGCCGAGCTCTTCGGCGGCGACCATGGCAGCCATCGTCGCCTGGCCTCCACCAATGTCTACGAAGCCACCGTTCACAATGGCTCTGCCGTCCTGACCGAGCCTGATCGTGGCGATCGACTTGTATGGAGGGACTCCGACTCCCGGATAGATGTAACAGGCAATCCCGATTCCTTTCTTGACTGGAGACACGCTCTCCCTGTTCTCTCTAGCGTACTCGGTGAGCTTCTGTTGCCATCCCGACTCGCGCACCGCCGTGGCGACACATTGGTCCAGGTTCTTGGCAGAATACGGAGTCTTCTTCACCTGGTCGCCCCACATCGTGTAATTCTTCATCCTGAGTTCCGCTGGATCCATTCTGAGCTCTGCTGCAAGATCGTCCATCGCGCACTCGACAGGAAAGTTCCCCATGACCCTCAACACTGCGCGCATGTAGCCAGTAAATGGAGTGTTTGTGTAGACCCCTATCTGTTCAGCACGAGCATTTGGACAGTCGTATAATTCGAAAGCAGTGTCAAGAGCATTCGCCCTTCTGTGTTCCGCCCCATACGCGCATCCAATCCCAAGATTCAGATACACCTTGTAATCAAAGGCACACAATTTACCGTCCTTTTTCGCTCCGATTCTCACATACGAGACAGACGACTGACGGTGAGGATGGCCCAGGAACTCCTCGGGCCTGGTGTACTCCATTCTCACAGGTCTTCCCGTCATCATTGCCAGTTTGCTCGCGATGTTACAGAATCTTTGGGCGCCGGCCTTTGAGCCGAATCCCCCTCCCATGAACTTCGTAACCACCCGAATCTTGTCCATCTGGAGTTTCAGCGCCCAAGAAAGATCCTCCTTGATGGGCCAGATCGCCTGTTCTGAGTCGTAGACTGTGAGCCTCCCACCGTCCCACATTGCGACGCAACACCTCGTCTGCAATGGAGAATGGAATTGGCAGTTGGTGGTGAACCTTCGTTCGACTACCACGTCTGCCTCGCGGAAGCCAGCCTCCAGATCTCCTCGTTGTTTGACTGTTGTCGTTCCTTCGAAGAGATTGCCCACAGGTTGTGCGCGCGGCCCACGCGAGGCGATAGGATCAGACTCTGGGTCTATCCTGTCAACCGCGGGCACAATGGGCGCTCCAGGCTTCAGCGCCTCCTCAGGGTCGAAGACTGCCGGGAGAACTTCGTAGTCGACCTTTATCAGATTCAGCGCCTTCTTCGCAATCTCTATGGTGTCGGCTGCCACGGCCGCGACTTCCTGTCCATAGAACCCTAGTTCCAATGGAAAGGCGATCTGCCGGACTTCGTACCATGACGTCATCCAGTCGGGGCAATTGTTGTGTGATATGACAGCCCTCACTCCTAGGAGTTTCTCAGCCTCCGAAGTGTCTATGCTCTTTATTCGCGCATGTGCGTGGGGACACCGAAGTATCTTTGCGTATAGCATGCCCTCAAATTTCATGTCGCTGGAATACTGGGCCTGCCCGGTTGCTTTGTCTGGACCCTCCAGTCTATCTATGTCTTTCCCGATAATCGTGAATTCTCGATCCAGCTTTGGAGGACTCTCTCCCTCAATCAAGAGTCTGGGTTCGCTGCTCAATTTGGATCAGAGTTGGGAAATCATTTCGTGACGCTGATTTCGGCGGGAACGTACTTGAGTTCGGGCTCCTTGCTGGCTTCGCTCTGCGCTTTCGCACGAGCAGCCTCGATGGCCGCATTGAAAATATTGGGGTATGCTCCGCAACGACAGTAGTTCCCAGCGATAGCCTCCTTAACATCCTCGATTGTCGGCTCCTTCTTCTTGTCCAATAGAGACTTCAAGCTCATCAGCAGGCCTGGTGTACAAAAGCCGCATTGGAGTGCGTCCTGACGAACGAATGCCTCCTGAAGGACATGCAACTTTCCACGAATGGCCAATCCCTCAACTGTTTCTACAGTCCTGTTGTTTGCTTCGGCTGCTAGTACAGTGCAGGAGAACACAGCTATGCCATCGAGCAGGACTGTACAGACTCCACATTCTGCTCTGTTGCAACCCAACTTCGTTCCAGTCAGGTTCAGTTCCTCGCGGAGGAGCTCAGCGAGTGTTAGCCTGCTCGGAACAGTCAATTGGAAGTGTGCACCGTTAACGTTCGTAGAAATCGTGACCGTGCGCTTCCCCGGTGAGCTAGCAGGTCGAGAGCCCTTAGGGGGATGTGGCACATAATTTTTTGCCGAACGGCGCTTAAAAGCGTTTCGCGGAGTGAAACGTGTCTCTGGGCTCTCGGATTGGCTTCCGTCTCGGAGTGACCTAGAAAGAGATTCTCCAAGAGAGCTTCTGCGCGGTAATCTGGCAATCAGAGACCTGAGCTCACCATTTTCACAATTCCCGGCTGTGAATACAACGAGTTTCATTCGTTCGGATATGCAGCCACCACGGTTGTGGGAGGACCGTATGAAACAGGTGCGTCCAAGATTCGAGACGACCGTCTGGAACCTAGGAGTGATCGACCCTGGTCCGCCTCTGCTTACTTCGTGACTATGGGAGGTGCCTCTTCGAGGCCGAGGGCGCTGCCTAGCTCCGCCCGCAGGCCCTTGTACCTGTTCCTCACGGTCACCTCGGTGACCCCAGCTGCGTCTGCAATCTCCTTCTGGGTCTTCACGTCGCCCTCAAGCACACCGGCCAGATAGAGCGCGCTTGCGGCCAACCCCATCGGTGCCTTGCCTGCTGAGATCTCCCTTTCCTCGGTCATCCTGACTATGTCGATCGCTTTCCTGATGGTCTTCTCCGACATCCCGACCTTCGAAGCGATTCTTGTGACGTTCTTCGCAGCATCGGCCACTGGCATGCTGAGGTCCATCTCGCGGAGAAGGATTCGATAATCCCTCGCGATGTCCTTCTTGTCGAGGTTGCTCACCGCAGCGATGTCCTTCAGCGTTCTAGGCGTCTCGGTGTCTCTGAAGGCGGCGTAGAGCGAGGCCGCCGCTATTCCCGTTATCGAGCGCCCGCGCAGCAAGCCGCGTTCGAGCGCCTTTCTGTAGATGTAGGCTGCCCTCNTAGGCTGCCCTCTCCTTCACGGTCTGAGAGACGACAAGCTTGTCGCCCATCTTCTCGAGCTCGATCATCGCGACCCCAAGGTTCCTTTCCATAGAACCCATCGCCGGGGCCCTGCTGTCCCACTTCCGAATTCTGTCGATTGTGCTCCTCATCGGTGACGCCAACGTCCTGCCCGAGGCGTCTCTGTTCGACCTGCCTACTACGGTGGAGAGCCCCATGTCGCGCCTGGTTATCGATATCGGGGCACCGGCCCTCGATCTGTTCTCAGAGCCGTCCCCGAAGGAGCGCCACTCGGGACCGAGGTCGATTGACTTTTCTGCGACCACGAATCCGCAGTTGCTGCACGAGAGCTCGCCCGTGCTCGAGTCCTCCATGAGCGTCCGCTTGCCGCATTGAGGGCACCTGTCAGATACTTGGAGCCCATACGTCCTGTGCATACCCAATTCTAGATTTCACCCACCATAACATATGTAATATTGGGCTTATAAGTGTAGTAGTCTTTTACTACCAAGTTAGTAGCGCTGGCTTTACTTCAGCTGGCCGACTGCTACTTGCTGATAGCCTTCCTCGCGAGCTTCGTCCCGCAAACTGGGCATTCCGTCAGCTTGGGGTTGGTGTACTGCTTGCCGCAGCCTTTGCAAAAGAGCTTCCA
>OCOJ01050620.1_pt1 | contig 17641 bp, 19 predicted proteins | sample 1539251 | NCBI WGS metagenome assembly OCOJ01 (sample SAMN01911457, study PRJEB22624) | soil metagenome | biome: Soil | place: Malaysia | collected 2012-04-30 | depth RA_metagenome m | reverse complement strand
TCAACTCTTGCTGTGATGACTGCTTCGACGTGTCCGCTCCCTGAAGCTTTGATTACGGTATGAGATGTAAAGACTGGAACTCCTAGTCTCTTGATCTTATCCAAGTGTACTTTGTATCCGCCAACTTTCGGCAGAGCTTCGACGAGACCCACAACCTGGATCCCTGCTTGGAGGGCATGGTATGCGGTGATCAAACCGACATTACCGCCACCCACGATGAAGATGCGCGATGAGGGTTTCACCAAATCTCTGTTCACGAGGGTTTGAAAAGCGCCCGCACCAAAGACACCTGGGAGATCACATCCGGGAAATGCTAGAAATTTCTCCCTAGCTCCGGTGGCCACTAAGAAATAACTTGGTTTGATTAAGCAGTATCTTCCGCTGCGAACTACTCCGAGTTTGCCGTCAACGAAAACACCAACAACTGGTGAGTCTAACCAAATCTCCACATTGTTGAATTGGGCGAGCTCGCGTGCGAATTGCTTGGCTATGTCAATTCCTCTCGATCCGGCCCGACATTCACGGACTGATCCGAAGAAGTTGTGCGTCTGGAGAGTAAGTTTGCCACCTAGCTCATGCTTATCATCACAAACGATCACGCTCACGCCGTTCTTGCCGAGTTCCAAGGCGGCATTTAGACCCGCAGGACCAGCGCCAGCAATAAGGACATCCACAGACACTTCGGGAACCTCAATGGCACCTGCTGGCGTGTCGTCCTCCGGCAGCTTGGGAAGACCCTCGACCGGTTGAATCTGCATGCCCTCGTGAACAGATGTAACACACGCTTTGACTGGGAGACCGTTCGCAATCACCAAGCAGTGTGAGCACTGACCGTTCGCGCAGAAGATGCCCTTAGGGGCACCATCTTTGTAATGGCGTCCGAAGCATTGTATGCCATTCGCAATGAGGGCCGAAGATATCATTTCTCCTTCTAACGCTGAATATGGGACGCCCTGCCAATGAAAACGGAGTCTCTGTCTTTGTGGAATCTCTATTATGGGATGCGTTGAGATGCGTTGAGCTGATGATTCCGGACCCATACCTAGGTTCCACTACATAGAACGAACGCGGGAGCGGTTGACTAAATGCTGCCTACATACTGTCAATGCTGGTATTGAGAAACCGAGGAATCCGTCTAGCAAAGGTTATGGCTTCTACGCTATCACCAGATCCCAAGTGCGACGATTGTCGGAACGGAACCAGACTGAGAAGGGAAAGTGGAAACTTTCCCATGTCAGTGCATATAGTGAAAATGTCTGCGAAACGTTCACAGACGATAAGGGCAAGATCCACTATCGATGGTTGTACCCGGATGGTAACGTCGAGTACATTTGCGCCTGCCACCGCTTCCTAAACAGGTAGGCTCAAGCAAGACAACCCCGGACTGTGAGATTTCGGGACCTAGATGGAAACATGAACAGGCTCTATTAACGCGCGGGCTCCGAAATGGATCCTAGTTTGGTTTTCTGCTGGCCTTGGTACGTTTTCTGTGGCGTTGTTTTCTTTTCTGCCTTTGGCGGATTCTGAAGGCCGTTCTGCTCAACCTGTATGGCATTTCGCGCTTTCTCCCGAATATCTGCCAGTATAAATCATTCCATATATGTTAAGCGGCTCGCGCATTTCTAGAATATGAGCGTCCGCGTGAACACAATCGCTATATGGCTTTGTCTGAGCTGAACACGAACGAAGGGAGTAACAGTCACTCTTGTCGATTGAGGAACTTTCAAGCAAAGGATCGGCAGCCTGCCAAGAAGCGTTTGCGTATCTTAGAGGACAGTTGAAGGCTGATCAGAGTGTCGAGGAGACGGTCGAGTATGAACCGCTGAAAGAAAGCGAAGCCCCAAGCTACAATGTCAGAGAGACTCCTAGGGTGCGAGTCTTCTTTGGTGACAAGCTAGAGGTCTTTCTCTTCATCCCCGAGAGATCTGTGGCAAGCATCAAAGCGGATTCGTCGGTCCCGGAAGCTCTTAGAGCGTGGGTTGATCGTGCTCAACTTGGTGGCATGAGTCGTCTACTCCGGATTCAACTTGGATCCAAACAAGACGCAGAAATCCTCTTACCACTAATCAGAGCTGTGACTAGACAATAAGCTTCCAGGTATCAAACGGTTTCATTGTATTTCTGAACAAACTCCTGGTCGACAACTCCCGAAACAACTCTTGTCGAACCATCGGGAAGAATTATAGACAAACCCGCGGCGTGGTATGGTAAGTCGAATCTTTCTAGTTTCTCCGAGTCCTCGGTTTCGTAAATTTTTATCCATCTTCCATTTCGTGCGTGAAAGCAGTAAAGCTTCTGAAGTCTCCGTTCACCGATGCCGCCTACGCGTCCTCCTGCAGCGCCTGGTGAACTAACTGGGAGCTCTAGGACGTAGACGCAGTTTCCTTGGTTATCGGTCCTTAGGTCGATTGGGTTTTCCGCCACAAAGATTCGTCGTTTCTTTTCGCTTACCAGCTGTGCTAATTCTTCCAGCGGAGTCAAACATGACTCGCCTAGAATTCTACGTCTCTTAGACCGGAATCAGTTGGTTATAGCTGCGATCTGAGGCTTCGTTGCTGACCTTAGGACAGTAAGGGCTCCTGTTTTTCTGCTCAGAGCAAGTTGCATTTCGCCTCTGAAATTCCTGACTCTAGCATCGCGGATTTCGACGAAGTCACCTTCAGAGACCGCGGAAATTTGCCCATTCCAAACAACCAAGGGTATCTCTCCTGTCCCATCGGATAGCGTCACAGAGCATACCAAAAGTGGATTCCCTTCTCTTGATGTGACGGCTCTAACCTCGGATTTCCTTACAACTTTCGCCTTGAAGGACACACTCTTCAGACCGAGTTTTAGTTCGCCGATCGCCCTTTCTCTATCAACATCTAGATCGCGATCGTCTTCCTCGAAGTCCAAATAGCGGAACTCGTCGGGCAGCCGTTTGAGTCGATCGATGGAATCATATGGAATCTTGGCCTGTCCCAGAGGTTTGCCGCTGAGAGAGAACATGAAGATCAAAGAATTCTCGTTGCGCTGGCGGACATCGACATTAATCTTTCCAGCGCGAGACTTGCCACGTTTCCGCGCCGTTGTCAGGGCCGTGTGCAGAATAGCGGGAGTGAGGCCATGCTTCTTGGTTAGTTGAAGGAGGTAGACGAGATCTCTGTCTAGGCCACGTTTCTTTGGAATGTTCCTTAGCGTTGTCATTCTGTGCCGCCCAAACTCAGGTTGGCACCATCCGTAATAAAGGGCGCGCAAACTGTTCCCGAGTTTTCTCGATTTTCGAGCTTGTTTACATGATTCGCGGCAGCAAAGCCCTCAACGCCACGAAACCCAGCAGGGCTAATACAGTGGCGATGACGATGAAAAATATGATAGCCACTATGGCGATTAGGAGAGCCTTGAGCCAACCGCAATTGAAGAAATGTTTCGTCAAGGCCAGCCATACTATGATGACTATTAGAGTGACCACTACGCCGGGAAGGAATAGGAGTCCTAGCACCTCTCCGATGATTGTTCCTAAGGCAGCAATCCACAATCCGTGGGTGAGTTTCGCCTTTCCTTTGCCTTCAAGAACCCTAGCGGCAAGCCAGAGAACTGGTCCAATGATTATGGTGTTAACGACGATGTGCAGAACTGCAGCGTCTAGGTTGATCGCCAATTAGCCCACTTCAACGTATCCCGTTTGAGATGCGGATATAACGCTTAGGATTTTCTCATCGGATCTGACTATTTGCGCCTCAGTCCACACTATTGTCAGGTAGACGTGGACCTTTTGCCAAGCTCTGCATCAAGCATGAAAAGTGCGCTGCCATCGCTTCCGATCATTTGGAGTTTCTGCAGAACTTCATGAGCGGTATTTTCTTCCTCAACTTGCTCCTTCACAAACCATTGCAGGAAATTCTCTGTGGCGTAATCCTTCTCTGATTTCGCCAACTCAAGTAGCTTGGTTATCAGTCCGGTGACCTTCTGCTCGGCCTGGTATGCGTCTTGAAATACCAGTTTGTTGGATTTCCAATCGGAAGGAGGAGCAGCTATCGGTTGCAAAGTCACTTTGCCTCCCCTCTGAATCAGATATTCGTAGAACTTCATTGCGTGCTCAGCCTCCTCCTTTGCTTGGACTCGCAACCAGTGTCCAAAGCCTTTCAGATTACCTGAATCGAAATGCGCGGCCATCGATAGGTACAGGTAATTAGAGTAGAACTCCTTGTTGATCTGATCGTTCAGAGCGCCTTCCATCTTCTTACTTAACATACACACACCGACATCCTAGGAGATCGCTATGTCAATAGGAAAGCGACATAAGTCTTCCTCCCAAACCAGTCTTTCTTAAGCAAGGATTCTGGAGAAGATTGATTGGATCTATTTGATGAAATCTCGCTTGTCTATATTCACATTCAGGTTCTTCAAGTATGATGAAGCATTGCCAGCCGAGCCCGCGAGTGTGAAGAGGGCATCGACACGGAACTTGAAGTGAGCACCCTTATTCTCGCCTAAATAGGTCATCATGATCTCGCCAGGTCTCCCGGTAACACTCTTCTCGTGCCGGATCTTGATGTTCCTATCTCTTTCAGCGAACCAAGACTCGATTTCCTTTCGCATTGTCGGTTCAACGGAATCAAAAAGCATACCTTTGTGTGCTTGTTCGAACTTTGTGGTGAGTATCTTTCTACATTCCCTACTGAGGGTGGTCATGTAGACGTATGTCTTTTCCACCAGTTCTTTCCCTGAGGGTGCGTCAGTCAAATCTTGGACCTTCCATGTAGGCTATGCTTTCTTCTCAAAATACTCTTTCATGGGTTTCCAATAGAAGTTGGTCCAGCCTTGTCGATAGGGTTCAGCCTGATCCGCCGGGACTCTCGATTGCACCATAGTCACCTCGGTGCCTCCTTTCTTCTCTTTGAAGGTGAACTCTAAGTTGAGGTTATTGTGTCGCGTGCTACTTGAGAACGTGCGTCGGAGCTCTTGCCGCTTCAATGAAGATTCCATATGTTATATATTCGAGGCCCTCACCCCCTAGCGGGACATTTTTCCTAGCAAAATCAGGGAAGGACTTCGAATGAATCGCTTGGCGAGACACATAATTGCAACCCTCACCTCAACTCTCGTCGGCGCAACATCGCTGACGATTGCTTTCGTGGTAGGAGTATATGCAGTTCAGCACGGCATCCTGTGGGGCTTCGCAGCCTCGTTCATAATCGCTATAGTCGTGCTCGTGAGCGTTACCGTCTACGTTGTGAAGAAACTGTTGGTTGACTATTGGTAGCAGAAAGAAGTCTGATGACTGTCGGATTTTCGTCTCCGAAAACACGATTACCAAGTTCAGACTTCTGAGAGCACCATTCTCCAATTACATGCGGTTCAGGTTGATTCGAAAATGCTTCGACTTCTCGAAAGAATAAGCAGATTGAAGGTCTCGGTGCTTCCAGACTTCTTCGCTGATAGAATTCTCAAGGTCCCCTCCATTCAGCGACTGTCACGTCAGGTAATACTGAAGGCAAATGCTGGTGGCGGAAGTCTTCGTGGATTATCACAAACTGAAATCCGGGGCGGGAATGCTACCAACCTCGCCTTTGCGTTATCCTCTCTCTCGGTCAGGACTCGACTCTACTGCGTAGGAGACAATCTCACACGAGCCGTCATTACTACGCATCCTGAGAATTGCGAAATCAAGATTATCGAAGGAAAACCGGGTTATACAACAGCCTTCGAGTTCCCTCACAAAGGAAGAATCGTCAACGTCATGCTCAGCGACGTTGGTGACGTAGGCTATTTTGATGGAAAGCAATTGAGCGGAGCCGACTTGCACAATCTTGGAAAATCAGACTGCATTGCTTTGGTAAACTGGTCATGTAACCTGAACGGAAATGAGCTCGCCGAGAAAATCTTCAGCCTGAGAGGAAGAAATCGACGGTTGAACTTCCTTGATCCTGCAGACCTTTCGGGTGCCGAAGAGAGAATCAGAACCCTCGTGAAGAACATCGTAGCGAAAGGGGATGTTGACGTCGTGAGCTTAAACGAGAACGAGGCTCGAATCTTGGCGCGAAAACTTTCAGTGGGCAGACTCCCAATATCTTATCGAGCCAAAGATCTACGAAGGATCTCGGCAGCGCTTCATGACGGCCTCTCGGTCACGATTGACATCCATACACCGATTGGGAGCGCCTCTTCGATAGGTCATGAGACGTATTGGGCTAACTCGTTCGGCATGATTGGAGGCGTAGTCACCGGAGCAGGAGATGCATGGGATGCTGGAGACATCACAGGACACCTTATCCGCCTTGAGGTCGAAAACCGACTCAGGTTAGCAAACGCTTGCGCTTACCTATATGTAGCAGGTAAGAATGCTGAGCCACCTAACCTCTCAAGTGTCATTGGATTCCTACGTGCAAAGAGAATATTGTTGATGTAGACGGTTCTGCGGCGTTATGAAAAGAGCCAGCCTTGACTTAGGGAAGCAAGGATTCAGCGTCTTCCAGATTACTCTTTACCTCTCTCAGGAATTTTGCTGCCGGAACCCCGTCTATGATTCTATGGTCGAAGACCAGCGTCAGCAGGGTCGTAGGTCTCATTGAAACTCGATCTGCAGTGGCGTACGGTTTGTATGCTATCCGTCCCAACCCTAAGATGGCGCATTGGGGAGGATTGATGACGGGTGCAAACGATTCAACGTCGTACGGGCCGAGATTTGTGATTGTGAACGTACCGCCAGTCAGTTCTTCAACCTTTAGTTGATTTCCTTTCGCCTTCTCAGACAATTGTTCGATTTCGTTACTGATTTGCTTCAACGATTTCTTGTTCGCGTTTTTTATCACCGGGGCGACCAAACCTTGCTCTGTGTGCACTGCCACGGCCACGTTAACGTCTGAGTAGGTGGTTACTTCCTCTTCTTCTATTGCTGAATTTATCGCCTGATTCCTTTCAAGGGCTACTGCGGCAGCTCTTACCACAAATGCACTAAAACCGATGTGAACTTGTCTATTCTTCAGGTCGACGAGTTTCGTGGCATCAACTTCCATGGTAAGCGCAACAGGGACAACCGTTCTAGCACTGTAGCCCAACCTTTCCGCAACCGCTTTTCTGATGCCCTCAAGTCTCACCTTTTGCAGAACGGCGGGGTAGGATATTTTTGAGGACTCGTGCTCACTTGGAGCTTGACTCGTCACCGCCAAAACATCTTCCCTCGATATTCGCCCCCCGGGCCCTGTGCCAGTAATCTTCGTGAGGTCAACATTATGCTCATGCGCCAATCGTCGTGCTGCGGGAGACGCGATAACGCGTTCACCATGAGCTTCCGCGGGCCCTCCATGAGGAGTTGTCTCTTGCATCCTTGGTCTTGTGGATGTGGCTTCAGAACCTGCCGATGGTTCACCGATTATTGCGACGGGTCTGGAAACTTCGACATCTGCCCCAACGGAAACTAGTATGTGGGTGAGCACACCGCTCTCTGGTGCTTCCACTTCGAAAGTTGTCTTCTCTCCTTCTACTACTAGAATCGGTTCACCCTTTCGAATGGATTCACCCTCTTTCTTCAACCACTCTACAATCTTCCCTGACTGCATTCCAGGGTCCAGTCGAGGCATTACAACTTCAGGCAAAGCAGATCACTACGACACTATCCGACCTACAGCATCAATGATCTTGTCGGCGTTCGGCATATACTGTTGCTCTAAAGGAGGTGAGAATGGGATAGGGGTTTCTGGACAGGCCACACGAATTATCGGTGCATCAAGATAGTCAAAAGCAACTTCGGTCACTGCGGCTGAAATCTCCGAACCAACGCCGCCCGTCCTAATGTCGTCGCTTGCAACGATTAGTCGTGATGTTTTCTTTACTGAATCAACGATCGTTTCTAGGTCCAGTGGTTGCATGGTCCGAATATCGATGACCTCGGCTGAAACTTCTTGTTCCTCAAGTTTCTTAGCGGCTGCGAGGGATTCACCCACGAGCCTTGAAACACTGACAATAGTCACATCGTCTCCTTTCCTCTTGACCTCAGCTTTTCCGAGCGGGATTGTGTATTCTTTCTCTGGGACAGAGCCCTTAGTCCTGTATAACAGTCCGCACTCAATGAAGACCACTGGGTTCTGTTCTCTGATAGCTGATTTCAAGAGCCCTTTAGCGTCATGGGGATCAGAAGGCAGAACAACCTTCAATCCTGGAACCTGAAAGAGCCATGATGGAAAGAACCCTGAGTGCTGGGCTCCATGCTGACGTCCTAAGCTGTATTGGGTTCTGAGAACCATCGGAACCTTAAGTTGACCTCCGCTCATGAAACGTATCTTTGCTGCTTGTGTCGCAAGCTGATCCAAGCAGATGGGGAGGAAGTCCATGTACATGATCTCCGCGACTGGCTTCATCCCAGCCAGAGCCAAGCCGACTGCGGCTCCCGCGATTACTGCTTCGGAAATCGGTGTGTCCCTTACTCGTTCGGGGCCAAATTCTTCGAGAAGACCGCGGGTCACCCTGTATACTCCTTGGAAGATCCCAATCTCTTCCCCGAGCAGAATGACGTTTGGATCACGAAGCATTTCCTCCCTAAGGGCTTCCCTAAGAGCGTCGGCGTAGGTTAGTTCCCTCATCTCTAGGGGCCTTCTGCATACACGTAGTGTTTGATTTCATCAAAAGGCAACGGTGAACCTTCGATGGCGAAGGCGACGGACTCTTCAATCTCTTTCTGAACCTTGGTTTCGACTTCGTCGACTTCTGCTTGTGTTATGAACTTGTGTTCGGTGAGGCGTTTCTTGAAGGTTGAGATTGGGTCTCGTTCCATCCATTTGATTACTTCGTCTTTTGGACGATAGTCACCCTTGTCATAGACCCCATGTCCCTTCATTTTGTAGGTTAGGCATTCTAAGAATGTAGGTTCGGAACCGCGTCTAGCTCTTTCTGCAGCTGCTCTCGCAGCCACATAGACTGAGATGACATCATTTCCGTTCACGACTACCGTCTCCAAACCATAAGCTCGGGCTCTCTCGGCGATGGTCGGACTGGAGACAGCCCGTTTCACATGAGTTGACATTCCGTATTGGTTGTTTTCACAGAACAGGAGGACGGGGAGTTTCCATAAGGCTATGAGGTTCACGCCTTCGTGGAAGGCTCCGGTGTTTACGGCCCCATCTCCGAAGAAAGTGGCAACGATGTTATTGCTCTTCTTCTGTTTTAGTCCAAGTCCGACCCCTGCTGTTATTGGTATTCCGCTGCCTACGATTGCTGTGGCGTAGAGGGAGCCGGTTTGTGGGTATATTGCAATGTGCATAGAGCCACCAAGGCCCTTGCAGTTGCCTGTGGATTTTCCGAACAGCTCAGCCATACAGAGGTTAGTGGGCACATCCTTAGCAAGCGCGTGTCCATGGCCACGATAAGTCGTGATCGTGAGGTCTGTAGGTTCGAGCGCCATGATGGCACCAACAGCTATCGCTTCTTGTCCTAAGTAGAGGTGTGACGGCCCAATCAACAGACCCTTGACCATGAATAGTTCTTCGACTTTCTCCTCGAACTTCCTAATGAGGACCATTTTCTGGAGCATCTCACGGAGCTTGTCCTTTGTCAGACCATGTTTCGCAAAGTCATTCTCCGGAACTTCATGAGTTTGAGGTAAAGATCTCAAATGCCTGATCAGCCACCCGCTTGAGATGTTAAGGGCATTAGTCATTTCTACTGGCTTTTAGCTTTCTATCCTGAGCTCTCCCTCAAATCGATAGTTACTTACTGCTCCGATATGATACGCTTTACCATGTAGCTGATGGCGATTTAACAGCAGAATCATGCGATGGGATTTCTCGTGACCTCTTCTTGACAGTGAGCTCGCGTCGACTTTCTTGGGGTGCGTGGTTGCCAAGCATGCTAAGAAATGTGACCGTTTATGTTCCCAGAAGTGGAGGCACTTTTTTCATAAGCTCGCGGATGAGTGCTGGATCGTCTCGGAGGTATCTATCAGCTATGTTCAAGATTCTCAACTTTTCAGGGGGGCAATCGAACTGGCTGTAGATATGTTCGATGTGAATTGGCTCCATCGCTATGATTAGGTCAGCCCAATCGATGAGCGCCTGCGTTAATGGGTTCCCTTCTGCATGAGCAATGATGCCGGCCGACCTTGTTTCCCAAATGCCGTTCCAGTTTTGAAAGAGCCTTTCGGCAGTAGGGCTACGTTGGAGGTTCGCGGAACAAATGAAAAGAACTTTCCTCATGGCAAGCACGGAATCTGCTTAGACGCTAAGGCTTCCGCGCGTCTTCCTAGTTCAATCTTGTTCCGCAGCGATCACAGAAAGCGTCGTTCTGTCCAAGTTCTCTGCCGCAAGAAGGACATGGCTCACGAACGTTCGCAAGACCTCGTTTCGGTTCGGTAGTGAGTTCTGCTAGTGACCTTCGTTCTTTCTCTACTTTCTCTACAACTGTATTGAGCCTTTGTGTGGAGGCCACCATTTCTTGCCATTTAGATTCAATCTCCTGGGTTACAGCACCTACCTCATCGCCCATTTGCGAGAACTGTTTTCGAAGTTCCGCTGATAAACTGGCCAAACTTTGAAGTGCAATTGACAAATCCTGCCGTCTCTTGACAAAGGCCTCCAGAGTCTGACTTTGCGATTCAGTGGCTCGAGACAAATCGCCCTGCATTTGGGCGACCGCACCCGTTGTGGCATGCACGATGGCCTCAGCATTTTCCTGCAGTGATTTGCTCAACTCACTGAATGAAGCGAAATTGCTTCTTAGAGTTCGCGAATCATTTCCATACTCTTCGGCGGCCCGCTGAAGTCCGACTTTTTGAGAATCAAGCTCATCACGGAGCTTGAGAAGATTTTCAATTTCCTGCCTCAAGTTTGCACGTTGTTCCCGTATTTGTTCTTTGGCTCTTTCAAGTTGCTTCTGAGCTTCGACCAATTCGTTCTTGGCGCTGACCACAACCTCTTGGAGTGAGGTTTTTCCTCTCTCACTCAATTCTGGCCGCTCCATATGTAAACAGTCTCTTGAAGTTCTTGGGTCATCTCATCTCGAGCCTTCGCGATGGAGGCTAGGGTAGCGATGAGATCCATTCTAGCTCGTTCCATTTCCTCCCTTCTAACATTAATCAATTCCCATTCTTTCGCGATCTCGTGCAACGTTTCTTCAACCCTTTGTCTTTCGTTTTCGAGCTCAGTCCGCATGAGACGAAGCTCGTTCCGTTCTTGAGAAATTCTTTCGCGAACTTTATCCAGCTCTTCCCGATCGACCTTGAGTTCCTCTCGCAACCTCTGAATCTCTTGTACTGAGGCTGCATGTGCATCCTTCAGCCTCGCAAATTCAACTGCGAGGCGTTCAGATCTCTCCTTGCTCTTCTCAGCCAACTCCCTGAGGGCGTTTAGAGAGTTCTGAGCATCAGTCACGGCGCTTTCCCTGTTTTGTGCCACCCATGACTTGTGTTCTTCCAGCTTTTGTCGCTCACGGGCCATCGATTCAACGGCTGCTGAAATTTCTGACTTCACGTCGTTGAGAATGTCAAGTGAACTCAAGGAGCTCTCCCTTCCACTAGCGTCTCTCTCTGGTGGCGCTATGATTCCTGAGGTGTCCGTCGCCTCTCTAATGATTGATATTTGCAACCATCGAAACTTGGCTGATACCACAATGAGCGCGACAATGGCCAAGGCGATTAGGGCGAGCGGCATTGCCCAGGAGGAAGTGTAGGACTGCGCATAGACTTTAGTGACACTCGAAGTCATGAAAAACGCAATAAACAGAAGAAGGATGATGTCGGGATTTCGCAATGGCCGCACTGAGATACCTTCCTGAAGTGTCTAAATCAATTCTCTAATCGTTTCAGATTCAACTCCACGCTATCAGAATGAAAGCTGTACGAATCGATGCAAAAATATGAACACTTGTACCACAGATGCCTACACATGTAGTTGCCCTGCCAAGCGGATACCTATAAACCTATACTGCCGCGCCTACGCATTTACTTGGAGGATAACATGAGTTATTTATTCCGCCTGTCTCGGCCAAGTGATTTCTGGGATGACGGTTTGATCCGGTGATTGAATGTCCACTAGTGCGCCAACAAAAGTCACTTTGAGAATTCGTGTTCCCCGGCACAAGGTCGGATGGATCATCTACACTGCTATCATCATTGTCTTACTGGTCGGAGGCACTTATCTCGTTGCTGGGCAACTGCAACCAAATACATCTACGACAGTACAGATTCAGTATATACTTGCCGTATACTTCATCGCCTTGTTTCTAATCGGTCTCGGCGTCTTCAAGGCGCGAGGACGAAACATCACCCCCCCCACACCCAGGGCCTACTTCTTAACCGCGCCCCATGAAACTGGCGAAGCTATCTGGGTCGTAGATTACAAGGTTCCGGCGCAGAGTAACACCAAGCGCGTTGCCTTCTACAAGGCGGTTCATAAAGTCCAGAAAGAGAATCTTGGCAAAGACGAGAAATTCCGATCCCACTCATGTTACTTCGTGAATGATGAAAAATCGGCGAAGAAATTCCTTAAGACTGTTCAGGCTTTCAGCGAGGATTCCAAACTTTACCGAGCAACCGAGATCAAATGATACAAGTGGCTCTTGGATTCGTGGTATCGGCTTGGCTTCTGTACAAAAGCCTTCCTTTAATTCAGGTTCCTAACGCGTCCGAGAAAAATCAGTAAGATGGTGCGGGGAGGAGGATTTCACCCCCAATTTACCTGCACTAATTAAACGCCTGTGTGAACTTGATCGATTTTGTAGTCGTCGCAGAGTAACAGGTTTTCCCCACAAAGTTACACCACATTTTGATTTGGGGCTTGTTGGTGCGGGGGAGGGGATTTGAACCCCTGAACCCCTGCGGGACGAGGTCTCCTAACATCGCTTGACGATGTTCCTGAGCTTCGCGTACGCATGGTTCCTGATGCGTCTCGCGCCTTTGACCTGGCCTCGCCCTCTCATTGATTTGAGAGTTGGGCGCTGGGGGGATAGACGCTTGCGCGTAGCCTACCCCCGCTTAAGCCAGGAGCATACCCCGCACGCGAACATCTCGTAGGCTTTAGGCGACCAATTAAAGCTAATTGTACAACAGAGGAAAACTGTTTCGTTTCTAGTTGGCCGTTAGCTTCTGATGTATAGTCGACCAGGAAGTGATTCCGCCCATCAAAAGCGATAACAAAACAACAACGAACGCGGTAGTTTCATGAGAAGCAACCATCGTCTCGGCTCCGCCCAGCAGTTGGAGTCCTAGGTAAACTTGACCGAGAACGACCAGCGTCAGAATCACTATCGTGATCTTAGAGTAGATGGTGGCGGTCTTGGATCGGAAGGCAATGGCGACAAGAGCCACAACCAATCCTAGGCCCACTACCCCGAAGAGCATGTGAATTCCACGAAGACTCGCAACATCAGCGGCAACTTGGAAACCTATGAGAACCTGAACCATTGCTCCGATCAAAACAATTGTGCCTAAGACGGGTATGGTTTTCACCATACAAGCTCACATGATAGCGCCTCGACTTGTATGTTTTAAGCCTGACGCCCTTCACAGAAATCTTACGAGCTTGCTTAATCACCATCATAAACGCATAAACTCGAAAACAACTCTTATGTCACTTCACCACGCCGCCGCCCCTTACAAAATCATTAATACCGTAACTATGAACGGTTGGATTGGGGAGAGCCTGCGACCTCATCTCTCTCCGGGACGGAGAGCAATTGCAGGTTCAGTGGCAGCGCTCTCCCAGCCAATTTGATTTAACAGCCCAGTTCATAGGCAACGAAACAACTGTGTAGCCTTTCCGAAGGATGAACTACTACGTTGAAGGATTGATCGTTGAAATCTGATAAATGTGGCCCAGAATCACGTGAAGTTTCTTGGAGAGGGGGTGGGAGGTCGTAGCTTTGTGGGGACAACGTGTTACTCTGCGATGAATGCAAAACACCAAGTTGAATGGTTAGTCCATTGAACTTGAGTGGAACGGGGCTTCTTGAGCTCTTCTCTAGACAAGGATGATGTGTCTGTGCACGCATGCCGTCCGACGTGCAACCTAGCATTTCTGAGGAAGAAACTCGCGAGTATGAAGGGGACGGTTTACTCGAATGCTTAGGCTCTCGCTGGGACTCGAAAATCTCAGAGCCCTAGAATCCCGGAGCGAAGTAAATCGGAGCCGGGTAGGAAATCGGTGTGTAGTAGGCGTAATAGGGTGGGTAGGGAATCGGGCACCAGTAAATTGGCTTGTGCGCCAAACCATATGCGGCTGCGCCGACACCTAGGCCAGCTAGAGCGCCCACTCCGAGTCCTAAACCTGCACCCGTCAATCCTGCCGCAGCGTAACCCAGACTCCCGCCCGCAGCGGCTCCCAGAAGAGCACCTGCCGCTAGAAGGAAGATTACCATATCTTATCCCAGCTAGACGCGACGCTCTGGCAGAATATATTCCTTAGTCGACTCTCTCTGAGGCAATCACAAAGACATTGCAATATCGAACGGCAGGCTGGGGAATTATTGAGACAGGAGAGCAATTAGGAAGGAAAAAGCGTTTGAAAAAAGTTTAGCGTTGATCAGGCGAAGGGTCCGACGCCTTCGGTGATTTTAATCGCCTGCACGGGGCATTGTATCTCGCATGCCCTACAGAAGATACAGTCTCTTTCACGAATCGGGTCCGCCTTCCATCGGTCGAGCAAAGTCTTGCCGCTATCATTCGGGATCTGTTTATCGATCTTCTCTTGCTCTGTAGGAAAGTCCATTTTGTCGAAAACGTTGACAGGGCAAACTGATATGCAGATACCGTCAGCGATGCAAATGTCGAAGTCAACCGCGACTGCGACACCGTGTACTCCGTACTCCTTGCTAACGCCTTCCTTCCACCTTACCTCGTGACCCTCATGATCTTCCTTCTTGGGCCATTCATTCGGGAATGTAGCGTCGTCGATTATCCGTCTTTCAGTCATCGAATGCACCAAACAGGACTTCGGATGGCTGGATGAATTAAGAATATTTGCGTGTCACAAATGAACCTGACAATCCGCGACAACAGTGAGTCACAATATGAACAACCACAATCATTCTCCTCCTCATCTTCAATTTCGAGTCGGGAATCATCGGACGAATCATTCATCTCGCGCAGATAAGGTGAATCTGATAAGAATCATGAGATTAGTTTCTCAAGTTCTCTGATGACTACATGAGCTCTTACTTTGCATGTACGAATAAGATCGTCATCTTCATTTTGAGGTCGTGTAATGAAGGCTCGGACCTCTCCGAGCATAGATTTGGCTTTGGTTTCAACGGCGTTCGAGTCGATTGGTTTGTAACCCTGTAACTTCTCGGGTCCCTCGCGACCTCCCTCCGCAAAATACCAGTCTTTGAACCCCATCCCACATCCAGCCGAGAACAAAAGGAACCCCAACGGGGTCACAACAGGCGGATACCCACGATCAAGTGCGCGCTTCGTCTCCTTGTGAATCTCGGATTCTTTTGAGAATAAAGAGTACGAGACCATCAGGCTGCCGCCAGCTGGGACGAGCTCCCCGATCATCCTGAAGAGGTCAAAGTTGAAGCCAGTCTCAGCGAGTGACAGGGTGATTCCATCCGGAAATCTCGCCAAGTCGAAGTAATCTCCATCGACCCAGCCTGCGATGGCCTGACTACGCCGACCCGCGCTGTAGAGCCCGGAGAAAACTGGATCCAACGAGACTACGCCGTTCTTCGATAGTCGCAAGGAGAAGTATGCTTGTTCCGCAAACCGTACGTAAGCCACATCGACGGTGATTCCAATCTCCTGCGATAACATCTTGTTGGTGAAAAAATCTCGTATGAAATCAGCTGGGCTTTTCTCGGATTTACCTTGTTGCTGAGCCAATTGGGACATTCGCTGCCTATTTGTCGTTGCTTAGGAAACTTGTGCGAATTGAAGACCAAGTTCGCGAGCATAATCGTAAGCATCTACGATCTCTTGCCTCGTCGGCCGTCGAGCAATTTCTGAGTATTTTTCAGGATCCTTCGAAACTAGGTTTGATGGATAGTATTGCGCCATGACGTTAACGAGAACTTTGTCCCCAATGGTTCCAGCGATGTACTTCAGAATAGGTTTCGTACAGCAGTCAACATGGCCTGGCATTACTAGGTGCCTTATGATCATGCTTCCATAGTTCGATGCGAATACATGATTCCGTTTCACGACATCACGGTAGCTTGCTTTCGCCCCGATCCACATCAACCGTTTCGCGCAATTGTCACTCCAGAACTTGAAGTCGGGCAGCCATAGGTCCGTCAGGTCTGCTAGGATCTTCATCGTTTCCATTGTGCAGTACATATTACTATTCCAGACCAGTGGAACGCTTCTCCTCATGTACTTCAGAGAGGTGACGATTGTGTGCAAGTCTATGGTCGGTTCGCCGCCAACATAGTTGATATTTCCTGCGCCCTGCTCAGCCAGTTCATCTGCAATTCCAGCTAAACGGACCGGCGAGACAACTTCTCCCATAACAGAATCCTTGGTTTTGGGCTGAGATACATCCCAATTCTGGCAAAAGACGCAATGGGCGTTGCAGGATTCGAAAAAAATCGTACCTGAACCACCTTCCTTCTCGATCCCAATGAGTGGAGCTTCCTCACCGTAGTGGTGGAAATAGGATCCAACCGAGGTTGTTGAGTCGAGTCTACAAAATCCAACCTTACCCTTTGCCCGATTGATCCTGCAGTTCCACTCACAGAAATTGCAGTGCTCAAGCATACGATTGACTAACTCACACTTCAAATCGATTAAGCTTGGATGCTGATCCCGCAAGTTCCGACAATCCTGCGCTCCGCTTGCAGCACTCGACAGAAGTTCTGATAGAGCTGCTGACGATTCACTGTGCATGCTCCAGAGTTCTTCCTCACTAATCAGATCGAGTCCTGCATGAGCAGGGATTTTGTGACAGAGCATAAACTTTGCCGGAGCTCTACCTGTCATTACATGTCGATACCAAGAGAGGCGATGTTTTACCTCTTCGTCTTCCCAGACCGAGAGTGCATCCGGACGCATCGAAGCGACTGTATGAAACAAACGCACCATCTTCCAGACAAATAATCTCAGTTACATTGCGTGGATTAGTCTTTACTCATGCACACCATGCTTCTAAGTATCTCAGTCAAGCACGATCATTCCTCGTTTCAAACAGCTAAGGGTGCAGTATATTTACTGACCCTTACGTCCTATCTTCTGGACCTCAAATGCGTATTGTCTCATTGCTGCCAAGCGCAACGGAAATTGTCTATGCCTTGGGGCTCGGCGATAGCCTAGTTGGTGTGTCCCATGAATGCGATTATCCAGCGGCGGCTCGGCATAAGCCGAAGATGATCGAACCACTTTTCGATACTCAGAAATTGGACAGCCAGCACATTGACGAATTAGTGAACGAGTACTCCAAGCGCGGAGAGAGCCTATACAGGATAAGAACGGAGGAACTGACGAAAGCGGATCCTGACCTCATCATCACACAAGAACTTTGCAATGTCTGTGCCATAGGAGCCGCCGATGTTCTAACTGCGGTGAACCAACTGGCAAAATCTGCGAAGGTCCTCTCGCTGAACCCGCACTCCTTGAAAGGAGTTGAAGACGACATCAGAGATATCGCGAAAGCTGTTGGCATGCCTCAAAATGCGGAACACCTAATCGCCAATCTTGAGAAGAAACGGGAAGATGTAAGAAGGAAAACCGGAAAAGTTC
>OCOJ01033330.1_pt3 | contig 17652 bp, 17 predicted proteins | sample 1539251 | NCBI WGS metagenome assembly OCOJ01 (sample SAMN01911457, study PRJEB22624) | soil metagenome | biome: Soil | place: Malaysia | collected 2012-04-30 | depth RA_metagenome m | reverse complement strand
CCACGGCCTCCGGTAATTCGGTGGTGTGGGGCAACTCGGTAGTTTGGGGCAATTCCGTTGTCTGGGGCAATTCCGTTGTTTGGGGCAACTCGGTAGTGTGGGGCAACTCCGTTGTCTGGGGTAACTCCGTCGTCTGGGGCGACAGCGCCCAGTAGGTCAGCTCAAATGGAAAGCAAAAGGGAGCTGACAATGCCAAAAACAGCCAAAGCCTACATCGCCCTCGTCGTTCTTTCCGGAGCTGCGGTGCTGCTCTTCGCAGCCAGCTCCTGGCCCGCCACCGGGTTGCGCCAGTTTGTCATCTACCTCGGCCTGGCGGCCCTGGCTTCCACGCTAAAGGTTCGCATCCCTGGCATGGAAGGAACGATGTCCCCGAACTTTGTCTTTCTGCTGCTCGGCATGGCCGCCTGCGGCTTCTCCCAGGTCGTCGTAATCAGCCTGGCCGCGGCCCTCGTGCAGTCCCTGTGGGCCGCCAAGCGTCCGCGGCTGGTGCAGGTCGCTTTCAGCGCGGCCACCTTGATGGTGAGCAGCGCTATGGCCTACAAGGTTTCTCATCTATTCCTCGCGGCAAATACCGGCGAGTCTTCCGTTCCCTTCGTACTTCTTGCAGGGAGTCTGTATTTCCCGCTGAATTCCGCCATGGTCTCGATTGTCATCGGGCTCGTGAGTGGACAGCCGCTCCGGCAGGCCGTCCTGCGCTGTTACGAGTGGGTCTTCCGCCATTTCATGGGCGGCATCATCTTTGCCGGCCTGGTCAGCAGTGCCTATTCCGCCTCGACGGCGTGGCGAGGAGCCTTGGTGCTTCTCCCTGCGGTGCTCCTGGCCTACTTCTATTACGTTCGCCGCGCGGCTCGCGCCTCTTCCTTGCAGCGCTCCGAAGTCTCCGCCGCAGACTAATCCTCGGTTCTGCGCGGCCCAGATCCAGCAAACGGTAGCGAAAGGCCCGCGCAGTGCGGGAGGAGAGGGGTCTTCGCCAATTCGACAACAGGTGCTGCCACCCTGTAAGGCCAAACGAATCACGGTGATATTGCGGAGCTTGGAGCGGGCGACGGGAATCGACCGGAACGCCAATGAATTCCCAATGATTCCACGCATTGCGTTCACTCCCAGGCGTCTGCCACTAGAAGCCATCTCATAAATGCTCTGGGCGAGAAGGAAGCCCGGCCTCAGGGGCTAAAGCCCCTATTTTCGAAGGCTCTANAAATGCTCTGGGCGAGAAGGAAGCCCGGCCTCAGGGGCTAAAGCCCCTACTTTCGAAGGCTCTAAATGTCGGAGCTGAAGCTCCGACCCCCTAAACATATTTATGAGACAGGTTCTAGTGATGACGATTACATCCCAAGATCAAAAACCCAATTGCCGCCTTCTGCCGCCGTGAAAGACCCTTAAGCTTCAATCTTATAAGGACATATTTAAGCAGGGACATGGGGTACACACCCAAGACCTCTTGAGTCCAAAGAACTATGTCTTTGATCTTGCGGTTGGCCAGTGTTTCCATTTTGGCCCAACCGGTTGGGCATCTCGCAATCCACTCAGGAAAACTTTGATTACATACGTGCTACGCTTGCCGCTTCAACTTTTCGCCACCCTCGCCTCCGGGCAGACCGCTGCCCAACGGACAGAGGTCGGATGCGATTGCGAAATACAACTCTNCCTTGTCGTGTTATTCCTGCCGAGAACCATGCTCGGCCAAGAGACGGTGATCACGGGCAGGATTGTTGATCCCCAGGCGAATGCCGTGTCGGACGCTTCGATGCCGCAGACAAACAAACAGGGCGTTCTTTCAGGGACTGTCGTTGACACGTCTGGCGCGGTGATTGTAGGAGCGACCGTGCTGGTTCGGGGCGCGGACGGTCCTGTACAAAGAACAATACAGTCGGACAGCAATGGCTCCTTCGTTATTTCTGGATTCCCGGCAGGTAATTATCTACTCGTGGTATCTAATCCCGGTTTTGAAACCAAAGAAGTTCCGGTCATCATTGGGACCACTGAGGCGCCGGCCCCATTGCGCATCTCTCTGGCTGTGAGTGCTGTGAGCGCCACCGTAAATGTGCAGGGCCGAGAGGATAACCTTGTCGGGATTGCCGATTCCAGCACCCAGGGGACGGTGGGCGCGAAGGAGATCCAGGATCGTCCGATTCTTCGTTCCGGAGAAGTTTTGGAGACCGTTCCCGGTCTGATCATCACTCAACACGCCGGCGGCGGAAAGGCCAACCAATATTTTCTTCGCGGCTTCAATCTCGACCACGGCACAGATTTCGCCATTTTTCTCGACGATATGCCGCTTAACCTGCCGTCGCACGCGCACGGCGAGGGGTACGCGGACATGAACACCGTCATCCCGGAGTTTGTGCAGCGGGTGAATTTCGAGAAAGGTCCGTACTACGCGGATGTCGGGAACTATGGCTCAGCGGGATCCGCGCACTTGGAATTCTTCAAGACGCTGCCCGAGAACTTCGTCAAGGTGGAAGGCGGAATGTATGGATATGGGCGGGCCGTTTTTGGCGTATCGCAAAAGCTCGGCTTAGGCTATTTGCTATATGGCGGCGAAGTCTATCACGACGACGGCCCATGGACGCATCCCGACGATTATTACAAATTCAACGGAATTGTGACCTACAGCCGGGGCGGGGACGCGAATGGTTTCAGCATTACGGCCCGCGGTTACCACGGAAAATGGAACTCGAGCGATCAAATCGCCGACAACGCCGTACCCCTGGTCGGTTTCTTCGGCACCCTGAACCCCACTGACGGCGGCAATTCACAACGTTACAGCCTGCAGGCTGAATGGCATCGACGGAGGTCACATTCCGAGACGAAAATCATGGTCTACGAATTTTATTATGACCTCGATTTATTTTCTGATTTCACCTACTTCCTGACGGACCCCATTCGCGGCGACCAGTTTGAACAAAGGGATAGGCGCTGGGTGGCTGGGCTGGACGCACGTCACACGATTTTCAGTGAATGGTTTGGTCGCAAGGTGGGGAATACGTTCGGCCTGCAGGTCCGCAACGATTGGATTCGCAACGGCCTTTTCCAGACGGAGAATCGCGAGCGTGTGGACAAAACTGATTCCGACACCGGCACAACTTTGCCCGCTACCACGCAAGAGGATCGGTTTACGGACACGCAAGTAGGTTTTTATGCTGAAAATAAGATCCAGTGGGCGGAGAAATTCCGCTCGGTGGCGGCCCTGCGCGGGGATCTGCAGTACTTCAATGTTACGAGCTTGGTTAACTCGGCCAATTCCGGCACAGCCAGCAAGTTTCTACCCAGCCCCAAATTAAGTTTGATTTTCGGCCCGTGGTCCAATACTGAGTTCTATGTGCAGGGCGGATTCAGTTTTCACAGCAACGACGGGCGAGGCACAACGCAAACCGTGCAACCGATTTCGGCGGAAAATCCTTTTCCAGACACGCCCGCCTCGAAAATTCCCGCCCTGGTCCCAACCAAAGGCGCGGAAATCGGCGTGCGCAGCATGGTTCTTCCCCATCTGCAAAGCACGGTTTCGCTCTGGTATCTCCGCAGTGCTTCCGAACTGCAGCAGAATGGCGACACCGGGGGCACAGTTCCTTCACAACAGCCGAGTAACCGCTATGGCGTTGAATGGGCGAACTACTACACGCCACAGGAACACATGGCTTTTGATTTTGACCTCGCGAGTTCCAAAGCCCTGTTTACCTCGGTCGACGGAGCTGATGCTGCGCCGAACAGCCTGGGCGGCAAGCGTGTGCCCGAGGCAGTGGGGTTGGTGGTTTCATCGGGCATCACACTGCACGATTACAGAGGCTTTTCGGCGACTGTGCGTCTGCGGGCCTTTGGGCCACGTGATCTGACATCTGACGGAATTTATCGCTCAAATGCAACGATATTGCTCAATGCCGAGGTCGGTTATCGAATTAGCGACAAATGGCGCGTTTCAGCCGAGTTTTTGAATTTGCTTAACCGCANTTGAATTTGCTTAACCGCAGAGATCACGATATCGACTACGCCTACGCTTCCCGAATCGCGTCAACAGCCAATCCGGCATTTACAGACGTTCTCCACCCCGTGGAACCGTTTCAGGCGCGGTTCGGGTTAGCAAGAACCTTTTGACAAATGCCGCGGCCTCGGCGTCTCGTTTCAGCCCACAACTCAACCCACAAAGTGAGTGGTCTTGTATGAACTTGCGCTGCGTTTGGCAGTCCCCGCGTGTCTTGTAAGATGTTGCAAAACCTACTCACGCAGCGCTGTCAAGGTAGAAGCCAGAATTCGGTTTGTGCCGGATGCAGTCACTTCAGTCCTTCTTTGTGCGAGCCAGCGGGCCACCCTTGAGGCTCTTTTTCTTATTGCCGCCTTTTGCCGCCGCGACGAATCGCTAAGTTATTGTGGGGAAGCAAGATGACTGGAGCGGGCGATGGGAATCGAACCCACGTCTGGAACTTGAAGCGCGAGCACTTGAACACTAGAGGCCGTACAATCTAAGTGACCGCTCGACCCGAGCAAGATCGAAATTGTGGGTGCGAAGAATCTCGAAGTAACCCAGCTTGTCGCCCAAACACAGCTTGTGGTCTGCTTGNAGATTTCTGGAGCGGGCGATGGGAATCGAACCCACGTCCGAAGCTTGGGAAGCTTCTATACTGCCATTGTACGACGCCCGCTCTCGAAGCGCATAGTAGCACAGTCATTCGGAGCGCGCTAGCCGCTCCGCGGTCTCTGCTCCCCCACCACACGTTCCATGCTAGATTGACACCGCACTGAGGAGCCCCCGTGGCCTATCAGGACCTTCGCGATTTCATCCGCAAGCTCGAAAAAGAAGGTGAACTCCACCGCATCACCGCCGAAGTCGATCCCGTCCTCGAAATCACGGAGATTACTGACCGCGTCACCAAGTCCGGCGGCCCTGCTCTCCTCTTCGAACGCCCCAAAGGCTCCCGCCATCCCTTGCTCATCAACCTGCTCGGCACTGCGCGCCGCATGAACCTCGCTCTCGAAGTGGATTCGCTCGACGAAGTCGCCGCCCGTATCCGCTCTTACCTCGATTTCCAGTCTCCGCAGGGCCTGCTGGACAAATTGAAAATGCTCCCCAAGCTCGCCGAACTCGGCGCCTTCTTTCCCAAGTCCGTCAAATCCGGCCCCTGTAAGGACGTCATCCGTCGCGACAATTTCGCCCTGTCCGAATTTCCCATCCTCCAGTGCTGGCCCGAAGACGGCGGGCGCTACATCACCTGGCCTCTCGTGATCACCAAGAATCCCGAGACCGGCAAGCGCAACGTCGGCGTGTATCGCATGCAGGTCTTCGACGGCCGCTCCACGGGCATGCATTGGCAGACGCAGAAGCACGGCGCCGAACATTTCCGCCGCGCGCGCTCCCGGCTGGGGGCAGGGAAGTTGGAAATCGCCGTGGCCATCGGCAGCGACCCCGCCACCTGTCTTTCCGGCATCCTTCCCGTTCCTCCCGATCTCGACGAGTTCATGTTCGCCGGCTTCCTGCGCCGCGAACCGGTCGAAGTGGTGTCCTGCGAGACGGTGGACCTCGAAGTCCCCGCCAACTCTGAAATCGTTCTGGAAGGTTTCGTGGACCTGAACGAGATGCGCCTCGAAGGGCCCTTCGGCGACCACACCGGTTTCTACTCCCAGGAGGGCGAATTCCCCGTTTTTCACATCACCTGCATCACGCACCGCAAGGATCCCGTCTACCTCACCACCATCGTCGGTCCGCCTCCGCAGGAGGATTTCTTCATGGGCCACGCCGTCGAGCGCATCTTTCTGCCCGTCATGAAAATGCAGTACCCGGAAATCGTGGACATTTCCATGCCCGCCGAAGGCATCTTCCACAATCTGATGCTCGTCTCCGTCCGCAAATCTTATCCCGGCCAGGCCCGCAAAATCATGAACGCCATCTGGTCGCTCGGCCAAGCCATGTTTACTAAAGTCATCGTAGTCGTGGACCACGACGTGGACGTCCAGAATCACCGCGAAGTCCTCTGGAAAGCACTGTGCGCCATTGACCCGGAACGCGACATTCAATTCGTCCTCGGTCCCATGGACACGCTCGACCACGCCGCGCGCCGCCAGGATTTCGGCTCCAAGATGGGTGTGGACGCCACCCGCAAACTTCCCGGTGAAGGCTACGACCGCAAATGGCCCGCGGAAGCGCGCATGAGCGCGGAAGTCAAACAGCGCGTTGACGCCCTGTGGGGACGCCTCGGCCTCCCCTTGGTGAACAAACAGTAAGCATTGTCAGGCTCGCACCGAACCACCTATTGCTGGTAGCCTACGCGCGGGCATCCACTAGGCCTGGTATTTGTGCCCCAAAGCTGCCCCCATTCTGCCTAAGAAAACCAAAGTTTCCAGCACATCTGCAGAATCCATTCCTTGACACCCCCGCCTGCCCGATGCCATAACCCCGCTCAGCGAGTTCTGTGCCCGCTGGTTTTTGATGGGGGAGTGTCCGATGGGGGTCGGTTGATGGCGGTGGAAACCCTAGAGTCGCGGGAAGTCATGAACATCCGCGAAGCCTCGCGGTACTTGGGGGTTTCTCCCGACACCTTGTATCGTTATATTTACGCGGACCGCATCCCCGCCTTCAAGCTGGGCAATCGCTGGAAGTTCAAGAAGACGGCACTGGATCGTTGGATGGACCGCAAAATCCTTCGCGCCCGCCGCACGCGGCGCGGCTGAGCGCGGAGGGGGAGAGGCGAGCCATGTTTGGAAGCAAAGCAAGGGAATTGGTGGGATTGGATATCGGCTCGAGTTCCGTCAAAGCCGTCGAGCTTAAGCAGTCCAAGGGCGCCTACGAGCTGTCCAGCTACGGTCTCGAAGCCCTGCCCCAGGACACCGTGGTGGACGGCGCCATTATGGATGCGCCTTCGGTGGCCAAAGCGATCAGCGACATCTTTGACAGCCAAAAGATCAAAACCAAGAATGTGGCCACTTCCGTTTCCGGCCACTCCGTTATCGTCAAGCGCGTCACGCTCCCCTTCATGAGCGAGGAGGAACTCTACGACCGCATCCAGGTCGAAGCCGGGCAGCACATCCCCTTCGATATTGCCGACGTCAACCTCAGCTACCAGGTACTCGAAGCCCTCGACACCCAGATGGACGTCCTCCTGGTCGCTGTGAAGAAGGACAAGATTCTGAATCACACGAACGTGCTCGCCCAGGCCGGCCGCACCCCCGTCGTCGTGGACATCGACGCCTTCGCCCTCCAGAACTGCTTCGAGGTCAATTACGAGCCCGATCCGGGACAGACCATCGCCCTGCTGAACATCGGCGCCGGCGTCATGAGCATCAACATTGTCCGCAGCCAGATTCCCCTGTTCACCCGTGACGTCTCTGTCGGCGGCAACCAGTACACGGACGCGCTCCAGAAGGAACTGGACCTCAACTTCGACGACGCCGAAAAGCTTAAGAAGGGTGAGGCCCTCTCCGGCGTCAGCGAGGAGCAGAAAGCCTCCATCCTCCGCTCCGTTTCCGACATCTTGATTCTGGAAATTCAGAAGACTTTTGACTTTTTCCGCGCCACCGCCAGCGGCGAGAATATCCAGCGGATTTACCTGGCCGGGGGAACGGCTCGGGTTCCCGGGTTGGTGGACTTGCTCCGTGAAGAATTCGCGATGCCTGTGGAGGAGCTTTACCCCTTCCGCAAGATCGCCATCAACCCGAGCAAGCACAACGAAGATCAGCTGCGGGAGATCGCCCCGCGCCTGGCCATTTCCGTGGGGCTGGCCCTGAGGAGTTTTGACACGCCATGATACGCATCAACCTTNCTCCGAGAAGAATTCGCGATGCCTGTGGAAGAGCTCTATCCCTTCCGCAAAATCGCCATCAATCCCGGCAAGCACAACGAGGATCAGTTGCGGGAGATCGCCCCGCGCCTGGCCATATCCGTGGGGCTGGCCCTGAGGAGTTTTGACACGCCATGATACGCATCAACCTTCTCGGACAACCGCGGCCGAAAAAGGTCCGCGCCGGTGGCGCGCCACTGGAAGCCGGGCTTCAGGCCGTCTTCATCATTGTGGCGCTGGTCATCGGGATCGGCGGCGTTTCCGTCCATTACTTCAAAATGCGCTCGGAACTCGCCAAGCTGAAGGCGGATATTTCCAAGCAGCAGGCCGAACGTACCCGCTTGCAGGGCATCAAGGCCGAGGTGGACCGCCGCCAGCAGGAAAAGGCCGCCCTCAAGCAGCGCATCGACGTCATCGAACAGCTCCAGCGCAGTCGTTCCGGAGGCCAGGAACTCCTCGACGCCGTGGCCAACACCGTCAACCGCGTGGATGCCCTATGGATGAACGGAATGAAGTGCACCGGCAATTCCCTGCAGATGGACGGGCAGGCCGATTCTTTGAATGCCGTGGCCAGTTTCATCGCCGAACTCAAGCGCTCCGGCTATTTCGACAAAGTGGAAATCAAGGAGACCAAGCAGGACGAAAAGCATCCTGCCACCACGACCTTTCTCTTCACTTTGACGGCGGATTTCACGCTGCCCAGCCAGGGGACCGGCGCCCAGCAGCCCCCGGCGAAGACGANCGAAGAACTGAGGGGGAGAAGCCGCAATGGCCATCTCATTTCGCGAATTACCGGCTCCGGTCCAGGCGATTGCTTACCTCGCCCTCGCCGCCGTCATCTTTGTCGCCGGCGAATACGTGCCCGGTCTCCCCATCCAGCAAGTCCGCGCCGATCGCGACAACGCCCAGACTCAGCTCAACAATCTCAACAAAGAAGTCACCGCTCTCCAGGTTTTCGAACGTCAGAAGGGGCAGTTGACGGCCGAAATCGAGGCTATGCAGAAGGAACTCGATACCCTCAAAACCATCGTCCCGGACGAGAAGCAGGTGGACGAGTTCATCAAGGCCCTCAGCGATTCGGCGCGCGCTTCCAGCGTTTCCCTTCGCCGCCTTACCGCTAAACCCATTGAGCCCAAGGACTACTTCTATGAAGTTCCGTTCGAAGTCGCTGTAGATGGTCCGTATTATCAGGTCGTCGACTTCTTTACCCGCTTGAGCCGCCTCTCGCGCATCATCAACGTCAGCGACATAATCTTCGCCGGACCCCATGCGGAGTGGGTAGGCGGGCCTCCGCTTCCTCCGTTCCCGATGCGGCCGGGAACCACCGTGTACGGGACCTTTATGGCCAAAACCTACTTTACGGGCGGAGCCCAGGCCCCGCCCAAGCCCGGACAGAAGCCCGGTGCCGTCCCCGGTAGGCGTTAGACGGGAAGGGTGAATCATGCTGCGGCCACTCCACATCTCGAAGCGACTGGCACTCCTGATCCTCGGCATGACCCTTGCGGTCGTTGCCCAGGCCCAGCCATCCAAGAGCGTGCCGCAGGCGCCCGCTGCCAAGGCTCCCGCCAAGGCTGCACCCGCGCCTTCCGCGCAAGCCCCCGCAAAGGCCCCCGCAAAGGCTCCGGCCAAGGCTCAGGCCCAGGCGCCTGCCCCGAAGCCGGCTCCGCCTAAGCCCGCCGCAAAAAAGACCCCGAAGCCTCCTGCCAAGCCCGTAGAGGCCGCGAAGAAGGAAGAAAAGGAAGAGGCAGCTCCAGCCGCCAAGCCGCACGGCCGCGATCCCTTCCTTGCTCTGGTCGCCGCGGGGGCGGGCCCGCCGGTTCGCCTGCCGCCCGGCAAGGCCGGCCTGCAAGTTTCCACGGTGCGCGTGGACGGCATTGTGCGCAGCGCGAACGGCATGATTGTCGTGGTCTCCAATCCACAGGGTCGCACCTATTTCCTCCATCAGGGCGACAGGCTGTTCGACGGCCGCGTGGAGCAAGTCAGCATGGATGCAGTGACCTTTCTGGAAGCGGGTAAGGATCCTTTCGGCAAGGAAATTGAACGGACGGTTGTGAAGCGAGTTTACCCTAGCGCAGGAGAGCAGCAATGAACACGAATGGGCAAGGCCGTAAATGGCGCACTGCCCCGCTGATTCTGGTTGTGCTGGCATTGGCCGGCCTTCCCCTGTTTGCCCAGGAGGGGCCCCCTGCCGCTCTGACCGTCCAGGCCACCGTGGACGCTGCGGGTGTGCGTCNTTCGGCAAGGAAATTCAGAGGACGGTTGTGAAGCGAGTTTATCCTAGCGCAGGAGAGCAGCAATGAACACGAACGGGCAAAGCCGTTATTGGCGCACTGCCCCGCTGTTTCTGATCGTGCTGGCATTGGCCGGCCTACCGCTGTTTGCCCAGGAGGGGCCGCCTGCCACTCTGAACGTTCAGGCGACCGTGGACGCTGCGGGTGTGCGTCTGGAGGCCCGCGCCAACGGGCCCTTCGACTACACCACCTTCCGCGCCAGCGACACTCTCTATGTTGTGGAGCTGAGTGGCGTGGTGCTGGAAGGCAGCGGAGCGCCTCGCGTGCTCAACTCCGACGTCGTGAGCAGTTATCGCTTGCTCCCCTATCGCGCCATGGGTCGCGCCACGGTCCGGCTCGAAGTGTTGCTCCGCCGGCCGGCAGGCCCTCGCGTCGAGCGCGCCAGCCCCAACGAGTTGGTCGTGGCCTTTGACGCCGCGCCCTCTTCTTCTCAGTCCTCGGCCCCGGCGGCTCACTTGCAGCCCGCCGTGATGACTTCCTCGAAGCCCGCTTCCAGTGCCGCTGCCTCCGCTCCAACTTCCCATTCCGGGGAAGTCGGCGGCGCCAGGATCGCGCGCGTTACCTTAGCGCGTGCGAATGATCAGGTGATTGTCCGTGTGGAAGCCTCGGGGAAACTGAATTACCAGGCTTTGCGGCTCAACAAGCCCGAGCGGCTCGTGCTCGATTTCCAGGGGGCCACCCTGAGCCGGTTGCAGAAGCCGGCCGCTATGCTGGATCCCGTCGCCGGCATCCGCGCGGCCCAATTCAAGCCCGACATGGCTCGCGTAGTCATCGACTTGCAGCGCGCTGCCAACTATCAACTCAGCCCTACGGCTTCCGGCCTCGTCATTACGTTTGGCTCCTCCGGAACTGCAGCAGCAAAGCCGGCTGCGGATAAGCCGGCAGAAATTCGCCAGCAGGCCACGGCGCACGAGACCGCCCAAGCCATCACCCCTGCGCCTGTCGAAACTCATCCGGCTGTGGAACGCGCTAAAGTGCCCGAGCCTGTGCCAGCCCCAGCGTCGGCCGCATTGGCGTCGCAACCGCTGTTCTCGGCCCCGGTCGTGACCGTGGACTCGGGGTCCATGCCCCTGCCGAAGGCTTTGACCGGGGATTCCGCCGCTCTCGCTTCTCCCCGCGCCGACAGCTCGGCGGGCAGCCGCCCGGCTCCGCCCGCTCCCGTTGCCCCGAGAGCCGAGGCTGTCGATGCCTCCCAAGCGGCTGCCACTCCCGCTCCGCAGCAGAAGAAATACACGGGAGAGCCAATTTCGGTGAATTTGAAGGATGTGGACCTGAAGGACTTCTTCCGCCTGATTCATGAGATCAGCGGTCTGAACGTCGTGCTCGACCCCGCGGTCCGCGGAACACTCACCCTCGTTCTCGACGACGTGCCGTGGGATCAGGCTCTCGATATCGTCCTTCAGAACAACGGCCTGGATAAGCAGCTCCAGGGCAACGTGCTTCGCATCGCCACCCGCGACACCCTCAAGCGCGAAGCCGAGCAGCAGCGCGACTTGGCTAAGGCCGTAACCGAGGCCGTGCCCGCGGTCACTGCTACCCGTACGCTCAGCTACGCCAAGGCCAGCGCCATGCGCGACGTTCTCAAGCGCTTCCTCTCCTCGCGGGGTGACATTCTGGCGGATGATCGCGCCAACATGCTGATCATCCGCGATATCCCCTCGGTCTTCCCCGATCTCGACGCGCTCATCAAGCAGCTCGACAAGAAATCCCAGCAGGTCGAGATCGAAGCCCGCGTGGTTTCGGCCAGCCGCACGTTCTCCCGTGAAATCGGCACGCAGTTCGGCATTTCGTCCACTGCCGTCAACGGGAAGAATTTGTTCGGCGGCCTGCCGGGCAACCCGCTGTTCATCAGCCCGGTCGTTCACCCCATTGCGCCTCCGCTCAGCGTTACCGGGTCCAACGTCATGCCGCTCGTCACCAACTTGCCGGCTCTCACGCCCAACACCGGCTTCACCTATGCCTATTCGTCCCCCAACGTGGCCGTTGACATGATCATTTCCGCCGCGGAGTCGCGGGGCGTCGGCAAGCTGCTCTCCAAGCCCAAGGTGGTCACCCAGAATAACCAGGTCGCCACCGTCAAGCAGGGCACCAAGATTCCCGTGCAGACGGTCATCAACAACACGATCTCCACCGAATTCATCGACGCCGTTCTTCGGCTCCAGGTCACCCCGCAGATCACCGCGGAAGGCACCATCTACATGGACGTGGACGTCGAGAATACCGCGATCGACAACGGCATCCCGCGCGTGCAGGGCATTCCTGCGCTGGATACCCAGGAAGCGCAGACCAAAGTGTTGGTCACCGATGGCGGCACAGTGGTCATCGGCGGGGTGATTATTTCCTCCCAGCAGACTGAGGTCGATCAGACTCCGCTCTTCGGCAGCATTCCGGTGATCGGGCATCTGTTCCGCCACACCACGGTAAGCACCTCCTCTTCGGAGTTGCTGTTCTTCATCACCCCGCGGATTATTCCCACGTAGCCGCGAGGAGAATCCAGGAGATCAGGGGAGAGAGGCGCCGCCTCTCTCCCCTTTTGTTTCCCGGCCCCATGTCCCATCCGTTTGCAAATCGCCTCCGCCGGCTCCGCGCCGAACTGCGCCGAGCCGGTGCGCAGGCCCTGCTGGTCAGCCATCGCCCTAACATCCTCTACCTCACCGGGTTCACTGGGGATAATGCCATGTTGTTGGTGGACGCAACGGGCCGTCCCATTCTTCTCACTGACCCGCGCTTCGATACTCAGGCCGCCCAGGAATGCCGCACCAGCCATGCGCGCATCGTCATCACTCGCAAGCCCCTGGCCCAGGCGGCTGGTGAGAATCTGGCACGCCTGCCTCGCCGCGCCATTACGCTGTTTGAAGCGGACAGACTGGCCGTCGCGCAGCTCCGCGCCGCCCGCACCCCTGCCCGCTGTGGTTGTCGTTGGAAACCCGTGCAGGGATTTGTAGAGGCCCTCCGCGAAGTCAAGGACGCGGAGGAACTCTCCCGCATGCGCGCCTCCGCGCGCCTCGGCAGCCAGGTCATGGAACACGCCATCCGTTCCGCTCGCGCCGGAATCACGGAGGTGGAACTGGCCGCGGAGATTGAGTACCAGATGCGCAAACGCGGGGCCGAGGGCCCCTCCTTCGAAACCATCGTGGCCTCCGGTCACCGCGCCGCTCTGCCCCATGGCCGCGCCTCCTCCAAGCGACTCAAAGAAAAGGATTTGGTCGTGCTCGACCTGGGTGTTATACTTCACAGCTACTGCTCTGACCTCACTCGGACTATCCACGTTGGTCGCGCGTCCCCCGAAGTGCGGCGCTGGTATCAGGCTGTGCTGGAGGCTCAGACCGCCGCTCGTGGAGCCGTGCGTGCCGGGGTTGAGGCCGGGCAGGTGGACGAGGCAGCTCGCAGCGTCTTGCGGGAACAGGGATTGGAACGCTACTTCATCCATAGCACAGGGCACGGCCTGGGCCTGGAAGTGCACGAGCAGCCCGGGCTGCGCCAGAGTCAAAAGGCCGTCCTAAAGGCGGGAAGCGTGGTAACCATCGAACCGGGAGTGTATTTTCCAGGCCGCGGCGGCATTCGCATTGAAGACGATGTATTGGTGCTCGAGGGCGGAAGCGAAACGCTCACCTCAGCGCCGCGCGAACTGATCGAAGTCTAAGGCCCAGGCCTTCGTCCCCGGCGTGCGGGGCGCGTCACGTTCCCGAAACTCATGGCAAAGAAGAAAATCGCCAAGCCCGCTGCCCCCGAATCCGCCAATCATGCGGACACGGAAGAAATTGCCCGCTTCGTCGCCTTCATGAAGGAGCACGGACTGGATGAGCTCGAATACCAGCGGGCCGATCTGCACGTCCGACTGAAGCGCCAGGATTTCGCTGGCGCAGCGCCGGCTGTGCCGGTCGCTGCCCCGCCCCCGGCCCGTCCCGTTCCTACTGCCAGCTCCGCTTCGGCGGAAATGGCCCCGCAGGTGCCGGCACTCGCTCCGCCGGCTCTCGCCGAGAACCTGCACACGGTGAAGTCGCCCATCGTCGGCACGTTTTACGCCGCTCCGGCGCCCGATGCGCCTCCCTTCGTCAAACTGGGCGATGTCGTGACGCGCGGCCAGGTGCTCTGCATCGTGGAAGCCATGAAACTGATGAACGAAATTGAGGCGGACCAGGCAGGCGAGATCGTGCGGCAATATGCGGAAAGCGGCCAGCCCGTCGAGTACGGCCAGCCGCTGTTCGCCATCCGCCCGTCCTAGCAGTAGCGCCGGCCCCGCCTGCCGGCCGGCAGGCTTCAGGCCGGCACCCGAACCGTCCATGTTCCGCAAAATCCTCATCGCCAACCGCGGAGAAATCGCCCTGCGCATCATCTGCGCCTGCAAAGAGCTGGACATCGCCACCGTCGCCGTCTATTCCGAGGCCGACCGCAACGCCCTCCACGTCCGATTCGCAGACGAAGCCATCTGCATCGGCCCCGCCCGCGCTGCGGACAGTTATCTGAATATTCCCCAGGTCATCAGCGCCGCGGAAATCACCAACGTGGACGCCATCCACCCCGGCTACGGCTTCCTCGCCGAGAACGCCAATTTTGCCGAGGTCTGCGAGGCTTCTCACATCACCTTTCTGGGACCCAGCCCGCAAGTGATCCGCATGATGGGCGAAAAGGACCGCGCCCGCCGCGAGGCCGCCGCCGCCGGCCTGCCCATCATCCCGGGCACGCAAGGCGTGGTTGAGGACGAGCACGCTGCCCTCCGCCAGGCCAAGGACATCGGCTATCCCCTGATGATCAAGGCCACCGCGGGAGGCGGAGGGCGCGGCATGCGCATCGTGCGTTCCCCTGCCGAAATGGTCGCCTCCTTCCGCTCTGCCGGGCACGAGGCCGAGCAGGCCTTCGGTGTTCCCGACCTGTACATGGAAAAATACGTCGAGCACCCGCGCCACATCGAGTTCCAGGTTCTTGGCGACCGCCACGGCCGCGTGGTCCACCTCGGCGAACGCGAATGCAGCGTGCAGCGCCGCCATCAGAAGCTCATCGAAGAGTCGCCCTCCGTCGCCATGGATGACGAGGCCCGCGAGTCCATGGGCGCGCGCGTCGTCGCCGCGCTCGAAAAANATCGGCTACTCCGGCGCCGGCACTGTGGAGTTTCTCCGCGACTCCGGCGGCAATTTCTATTTCCTCGAAATGAACACGCGCATTCAGGTCGAGCATCCCGTCACGGAATCTGTCACCGGAGTGGACCTCATCAAAGCCCAGATCCGCCTCGCTGCCGGTGAGAAGCTCGAGGACGTGGTCCCTCGTGTGGCCTACCGCGGCCACGCCATCGAGTGCCGCATCAATGCGGAAGATCCGGAAACCTTTGCTCCCTCGCCGGGCCGCATCTCCGCCTTCCACCCACCCGGCGGTCACGGAGTTCGCGTGGACACGGCCATGTATAGCGACGCCGTCGTCCCGCCGTATTACGACTCGCTCATCGCCAAGCTCATCGTTCGCGCTCCCGACCGTGCCGAAGCCATCTCTCGCATGCGCCGCGCCCTCGAAATGTTCGTCATCGAGGGCGTCAAAACCACCATCCCCCTCCACCGCCGCATCATGGATGATCCTCAGTTCCAGCAGGGCGACCTCCACACGGGCTTCCTCGATCACCTGCTCGAAACGGCCCCGCGATGAGCCCGTTGCTTTCCTCCGCCCGCTCTGAGTCGCTATGATCAGCACCATTCCCCCGCTCTACGCCATCCTCTCCGCTGATGTATTTCCCGGCGAGCCGGAGGATTGGGCCCGCCGCCTGGCCGATGCCGGCGTCGGAATCATCCAATACCGCGACAAACGCGCCTCCTCGGCCCATCTGCTCGCGGTGGCGCGCCGCCTCAGCGCTCTCGCTCGATCCTGCTCGTTTCGATTTGTGGTGAATGACCGCGCCGACATCGCCGTGCAGGCCGGCGCCGGCGGCGTCCACGTGGGCCAGGACGATCTTCCCGTCGAAGCCGCGCGCCGCATCTGCGGGCCGGACTGCTGGGTTGGTGTCTCCACCCACAATCTGGACCAATTTAGCGCCGCCGCAGCCACTTCTGCCGACTACATTGCCGTCGGACCCATATTTGCTACGTCCACAAAAGAACGTCCCGATCCCGTTGTCGGCGTCGAATTCATCCGCCAGGTTCGCCCTCTCACGCAAAAGCCCATCGTGGCTATCGGCGGCATCACCGCGGAGCGCGCCCGGGAGGTTTACGCCGCAGGCGCCGACTCCCTGGCCGTCGCCGCCGACTTGGCCTCCGCCCCCGACCTTCCCGCCCGCGTCCGCTCCTACCTCCAAGCCCGTTAGCGTCCGCCGTCAGAGCTTCGGGGCCGCTGGACGACCGAGGCGAGTCCACTTTCCACGCCAGCAAGGTCTGCCCCGATGATTGGGGCAGGGATGCCCCCTGAACCCTAGCCGCGGCTCTGCGCCGTTCCTAAGACTGTTGCCCCCGGGGGCACACCCCATCATAGGGACAAGACGTTTCCAGCCTCGCTCGTCTGGACTGCCAACCCTGTACCGCCTTCTCCTTCTCCCCTGCGTTCCGCTCTTCTCTATCCTTCAAATCAATGGTTTAATCCCGCTACGAACGCGGCGGCCAGCGCCCGGTGGCCAGACCGCATCTCCAGAGGAGAACGCATGGGAAATCCGTTGTTTGAAAAGAAGCCGCTCGATGTTCTGCTCAGTGAAGCGGGGGAGACCGGCGAGCACTCCCTGAAGCGCGCGCTCGGCCCCATCAACCTGGTAACGTTGGGCATCGGCGCCATCATCGGCGCCGGAATCTTCGTGCTCACCGGCCAGGCGGCCGCGCAGTATGCCGGCCCGGCTATCATGCTCTCGTACGTCGTCGCCGGACTTGGCTGCGCCTTCGCCGGCCTGTGCTATGCCGAATTCGCCTCCATGATCCCCATCGCCGGCTCGGCCTACACTTACGGCTACGCCACGCTTGGCGAGATCTTTGCCTGGATCATCGGCTGGGATCTGATCCTCGAATACGCTTTCGGCGCCGCCACTGTCGCCTCCGGCTGGAGCTCCACCCTGGTCGCCTTCCTCCAGGATTATGGCATCAACCTGCCGCCCCGTCTCTGCGACGTCCCCGGCGCGAAGTGGGCGATGGTGGACGGCCGTTGGGCACCGGAATCCACCTGGAGTGCCGAGCAGCTTGCCCGCGCCACGGAGCACACCACCACCATCTTCAACTTCATGGCCTTCCTCGCCATCATCATCGTTACGACGATCCTGATCATCGGCATCAAGGAGTCCGCCAACTTCAACACCACGGTCGTCTTCGTCAAGCTGATCGCCGTCATCGCCTTCATCGTCGTCGCCGGAATGTACGTCTTCGGCCATCCCGCGGTCGCGCACCAGAATTGGGCCGTATACATCCCGCAGAACGCAGGACGGTTCGGGGCTTACGGTTGGTCTGGCATCTTGCGCGCCGCGGGCGTGGTCTTCTTCGCCTACATCGGTTTCGACGCCGTCTCCACCGCCGCGCAGGAAGCGAAGAACCCGCAGAAGGATATGCCCATCGGCATCCTCGGTTCACTCGTAATCTGCACCGTCCTCTACCTCCTCGTGTCCGGCCTGCTGACCGCGACCGTGTATTACTCGCGCCTGA
>OCOJ01034051.1_pt3 | contig 17710 bp, 21 predicted proteins | sample 1539251 | NCBI WGS metagenome assembly OCOJ01 (sample SAMN01911457, study PRJEB22624) | soil metagenome | biome: Soil | place: Malaysia | collected 2012-04-30 | depth RA_metagenome m | reverse complement strand
TGAGCAAAGCGCCTTCGACAGGTCAAGACTGCAAAGCATCCTCATACGCCACGGTCTCGTTCCAAAATGGGAGCAGTTTGAGAGCAGGTATCTTGGAGGCACACTTGAGTAAGGACCATATGCGAAAGAAACTTGCTTCGCTGAGCTTTTCTGAAAAGATCAAAATATTAGAAAAGCTACGCGATCGGAGCTTGGCGATTGCGGCCAGCGGACTTAGACGGAGAAAGCAAGTCACGCCAGAAATCGCCAACAGGTAGAGTGACATCGCATTCAAGGATAACCAACAAGGGGCTCATTTTGTTGTCCCGGTGCCTTAGCTAGTCCCAGCTCACAAGCAAACCGCGGCCCGGTCAAACTACTATCACTGGAATGTCCGCCATCTTTTCCGCTTATGGCACTGGGCCGAGTGTTCAGAGCACCCGCAAGTTTCTCAACCTGATAGACCTGAATATCCATATCTAAGCCAAAATCTTTTCCCCTAGAGCGCCAGGTTGGGCCGCGATTGCAGGCGTACGCCCTCGTTAAGTCCGAAGATGCCATTTACTCCGTCTGTTATTGGAGGACAGAATCATGCAGAACGCACACGAGCGCTTTGGAACGNGGAACGCTGGAATTTACAAAACGCATGAAAGACACGACGACCCGCGTTCGGGTTCACGTTGACCGCGCCGTTCTGGAACCAGCAAAAGATGAACGAGGCCCAATCGGAGCCCACTTGATTTCGATGATCGGTGGCGATGCAGAGATCGGCGCCCTGTGGGCCGCAATAATCGAGGGAGCGTTGTTCCAGATACAGCTTCCGAGCCGCTCGAGCATTACCGCTTCCCTTGGTCCCGAGGCTCAATGCTTTCGCGGCAGTCTAGCCGTTCTGGGTAGGACGCGTCCGGCGAGGCACTTGGTAGCCGTGTCTGCCGAATTGGCCAAGACCAAACCAGGTGTANAAACCAGGTGTAGACCGAGAGGGGGGACGCACCATTTTGTGCGACGCCAATCCGGCATTTGTGCTCTATCGCATTGCGTATCGATATGGCTTGCCCGTAGTGCCGGAATGGGCGCCGTGGTTCATGCGCGAACTCAGTCAACGAAAGGCAATTGCCCCGTTGCTAGGGCTCGGCTGTTCTCCCGTTTTGGTCAAAGGCAATAAGCAAACGTTTCTCAAATGGATTGGCAGAGCCCTCAGAGAAGGTCTTATCCGAATACCAGAGCAGAACGGATCGATCTCCTGGAATTTGCCGCGCGTTCTTGGAGCACACGATTGCGCTGACTGATCTAACATTAAGAAAGCTGGGTGGCCGAGAAAACATTTGCAAGGAGCAACCCAACAAGCCTAGAGGTCGACTAGAGTCCGGAGCCACAGCGCGAGCTTCCAGCCCAAAGCCTCGGTTGCGTTGACATCACGTACAGTACGTGGTACACGTAGAATACGTGTGCACGACGAAAAGAGAGGGAGTAATGGCGAATTCACAAGGCGGGAAGCAAAACGTCACGATAAGTCTGAGTCGGCAGGTGCTCAAAAAAGCCAGAATTCTAGCCGCTCGACGAGAGACTTCCATCAGTGGTCTTCTTGCCCAGGAGATCGAGTCGCTAGTTGGTGAGGAAGAAGCATACGAACGCGCCGAACGGGAGGCTATGGCAATTCTCGATAAGGGTTTTCACATGGGTGGAGTGATTGCAGCAAGCCGGGACGAACTGCATGAGCGATAAGACGTTTGTCGACACGAATGTCTTGATTTACGCTCACGACGTCGATGCCAAAGCAAAGCATGAAACCGCAAAGCGTGTCCTCCAAGAGCTCTGGAGCGAGCGGAGCGGCGTTCTCAGCATGCAGGTACTGCAGGAATTCTACGTCAATGTCACACGAAAGATTCCGAAGCCGATATCTAAAGATGCGGCTCGTCTTGTCGTAGGCAGTTACGCGATCTGGTGCATTGAAACCACAACTGCTGAAATCTCCGCGGCCTTTCGAATTGAGGACCAAGCCCAGATCGGATTCTGGGATGCTCTTATTGTCGCGTCCGCTCTCAAGGGTGGCGCTAACCGGCTTCTCTCGGAAGATCTGAACGCCGGACAGGCGATCGCGGGTATACGCATACAAAACCCTTTTGCCAAAGTCCCCTGATTTTGTGCGTTTTGGTTGGGCTCTTGAGCTTTGGTCTCAACGAAGTCAGGGCCTGGATTTTCGCCAGTCCTAGCCAAAGGAAATAAGCAAACATTCTCAGATGGGTTGGCAGAACCCAGAGGGGGGGCGTCTCGTCCGAATTCCAGGAGAGAACGGACTGATCTCCTCGAGGTTGCCGGCCGCACTTTCTTAGAACCGGTCCTCGCGTTTGCTGCCGCTTGAACTCTTCCTATCCGCCTCCTTTCCATGTCGACTGAACGAACCATGAAGGAAAGACTATGCCATTACCGAAGGACATCGACTCGATCGCCGGGTATTTGCGTGCGTGGGCCCCCGAGCTGGGTGAGAGGATTCTCCAGACGTACCCACCATTACATGGCTTCAACGACGTAGCTTCGCCACTCACCGGTCAACTCCTCCGCAAACCCTATCCTGCGCAAACGCTCGCGATAATGGGTGTGGTAAAGCGCTGGAATGAGGCGCGAGGCGCTGCGGTCATCGCGGAGTGCGGGACTGGCAAGACACAAGCAAAGGCCTTCTCGGCTCTCGCGATGGTTCCGCCCCAATTAGTTGAGAAGTGGGCGCGGGAAGCATTCCTAACTCTCCCTCGCGTGCGTGTCTTCTTCATTGATGGCCTTCGAACACCAACAGGTTCAGTAGGTCACGCAGGTGTTAACGAAGTCAGGTTGCGCAACGGCCGGATTGTTCGGGAAGGGTTGCGCACAACCCTGACGGAGTTGCGGCTACGAAAAGGAGGTCGCACTGCTCGCCAGCGGTGGGATTCCATCTGTTGATTCCCGGCCTTGTTCATTGTGGGGCGTGACCGCGGGAAGCTCAGTTATTTCTGGCGGCACGCTTATAGGACAGCACAGTGCGGCCGATACCAGGGCTCCGTTGTGAACGCGGACACGGGCTGCCCGATCTATTTGGCAGACGACGGAGAGCGACTGCTCTCCATGGACTTCAAGAAAGCGAAGCTGAGCGAAATTTTAGGCAGTCAGAATGGCGAGGAATCCGCGAAATCGCGACGTGAGCTATACAGCGCCTTGTGGCAGGCCGACGGTAAGAAAATCCGGCGTTTCGCCCCTGTGGATTTCATCGGCCGCTACATGCCGGATTTCTTCGATTATGCCATCGCGGATGAGGTGCACGAACTAAAAGGAGATACCGCCCAAGGAAATGCACTCGGCACGCTGGCTGGCTGTGCACAATATACTGCCGTACTGACAGGGACGCTGCTCGGCGGCTACGCCGACGAGGTGTTCAACATCCTGTTCCGCCTGGAACCGGCGAGATGGTTAAGGAAGGCTTCGAGTATGGTGAAGCCGGCGTGCGAGCCTTCACTGAAACCTACGGACTACTCGAAAAGGTCACCGTAATCGAGCCAGAAGATAACTCTTGCTCGGAAGCGCGTGTGACGAAACGTGTTCGCCGGCGTCCAGGAGCTTCCCCACTGCTCTTTGGCCGCTTCCTGATGAGCCTGGGGGCGTTCATTTCACTCGAAGATATCTCGGAGGCGCTGCCGCCTTACCGGGAGGAGGTCGCCAGCATCGAGATGGACCCTCCCTTGAAGGAAGCGTACAAGAAACTTGAAGAGGATGTGAAAAAGGCGCTGAAGGAGCATCGTGGGANATCAGTCGGTAGCGAGCGTGGCGCTGAACGCCTTGCTGCTTTATCCAGACCGGCCGTTTGGCCTTGGGAATTTGCACGGTTGGGATTACAACCCGGAGACACAGCGGCGAGAGAAATTCCTCATCGCGCAGACGGCAGACCTGAACGAGGATTACGTTTACGCGAAGGAACGCCGCTTGGTGGATGAAGTGAAAGCAGAGCTGGCGCGAGGTCGCCGGTGCCAGATCTATGCGGTGTATACGCAGAAGCGAGATGTGACTCGGAGATTGGAGCACATCCTCACGAATGAGGGCATCCGTGTGGCCCTGCTCACGACGGATGTGCCTCCCGAGTCTCGGGAGGCATGGTACGAACGTCAGCTTCGTGCTGGGGTTCAAGCGGTCATCTGCCACCCGAAGTTGGTGCAGACCGGGCTCGACCTGATCGACTTTCCAACAATCCTGTTCTACGAAACTGGATATTCCATTTACGTCCTTCGGCAGGCAAGCCGCAGAAGCTGGCGCATTGGGCAGAGGGATCCGGTGAAAGTGAAGTTCCTTCATTACGCCGGCACCATGCAGGAGACTTGCCTGCGGTTGATGGGGAAGAAGCTGCTGGTCTCGCTGGCCATGGAAGGCAAGTTTTCCTCCGAAGGATTACAAGCGATCAACGAGGAAGATGACATCCTCATGGCGATGGCGCGAGAACTCGTGACCGAGAAAGGAATTGGAGAGCGGGCNGGATGCGGTCTGGGCTGCCTTACAGAAAAGACAGGAAGAAGCGTTCGCTGTGAAATCGTCTGAGGTGGAAGGGCTCGTCCCTGAACCTGCGCAACAAACCCAACTTATCACCTCGGAGACGGTTATGACACCGGCCAATCAGTTGATACCGGTGACTGGTCCCTTAGCAACAACTCGTCATAAGACCTCGCGCCGTGAAGGCGTCCTCGAAGGTCAACTCACGCTGTTCTGACGCTGCAACGGTATCCGTTTGCTCCCTGATATGGCCGGAAGTATTACAACCTGGCTTTCTGTAATGGGCTCCCGCAGGCTCATCGCACGCTGCTGCCTCAATCCTAAGGCACGATTGAGTTGACAACAGCCAGCGTGATACATACCATTGATATGTATCTTGGAGAGACAGATGAAAACCAAGAAGGCGAAGGTGTTTTGGACAGGACGCAGCCAGGCGATTCGGCTGCCGAAAGAGTTTCGCTTTGAGACGGACGCAGTGCTCGTCCATCGTGAGGGACACGCCGTCATCATGGAACCCGCTCATGAGTGGCCAGACAAATACGTCGAGTCTTTCGCTGGGGTCCCGGACGATTTCACCAGACCGGCACAGGGCGTCGTCGAGAAAAGGACCCAACTCAANATGAAGTTCCTTCTTGACACGGATACGTGCATCTATGCGCTGAAGCAGAACCCCACTGTATTGAATCGCTTGCTCGCCCAGAATCGAGACGACGTTGCAGTGAGCGTTATTACAGAGGCTGAGCTACGAACCGGGGCAGCTAAGAGTACTTCGGCCGCGAAAACCCTTCGGCTGATCGAAAATTTTCTTCGCCCTCTTGCCGTCGTCGAATTCAACTCTACTGACGCGGCTTCATATGCACAAGTGCGCTCAAGACTCGAACGTGCGGGCACACCGATTGGCCCGTTGGACACTCTGATTGCCGCACAGACCGTGGCTCGGAAACTGGTACTCGTTTCCAACAATGAGCGTGAGTTTGGCCGAGTAGCCAATCTCCGCGTCGAGAACTGGACGAGTTAGTTTCAAGCAGGCGGGCGCTAAAACCAAGGGCCTCTATGATATAGAGAGGAGTGCGCATCGTTACTCTAGCTGGGATTGTGTTGCGCGCGAAACAGTGGAGAAAGCATGGCTAGTATTCAAAGAGGGTGGAAGACTCGAATTGTCCGGGGCGGGTTTCCAGATCGGAATTTTGATATCGAGTTTTGGCAGGAACAGGGCGATGAAGCAATTTTCCGCGCGGCTTGGGACATGGTGGTGATGGCCGAGGAGTTCAAGTATGGCAGAGAGCCCCGACTTCAAAGAACTGTTACGCGCGCGTTCAACGAAAAGAAAGCTGAATACCTGATCGTGGGCGGCTATGCGGTCATGAAGTACACCGAGCCACGGTTCACAAAAGATCTGGATGTGTGGATTCGGAATTCGCCGGAAAATGCTGCGAAGGTCTATGAGGCCCTCGCCGAATTTGGCGCACCCTTGCAGAAAGACGGACTGGTTCCCGAAGACTTCACAAGCGAGGATATGACGTATCAGATTGGCGTTGCCCCTGTGCGAATCGATATCTTGACGCGAATTAGCGGCATTCAATTTGCGGAAGCTTGGACAAACCGGGTGGCAAGCACATTTTTCGGCCTTCCTGTCTATTTCATTTCGCTCCGCGACCTGATCATCAACAAAAAGGCTGCTGGGCGCAGCAGCGACTTGGAGCAGTTGGAGCTTTTTCAAGACAAGTCGAACAAAAAGANACAAGTCGAACAAAAAGAGCCAGAACTAAACAGTGCAGTGGCACGCTTTCTGCTGATGCCTGGGTTATGGGGCATCAGATACGCAGAGACTGAGCCTAGGACAGCCGCCTGCATTTTCACGCTTGACCCCCTTTCCTCAGCTTAAACAACGGCCGATTCATCTGCTCCAGAACTGCCCACAAGCACGCAAAACAGTTCATCCCGGAGAGTTTTGCCACGGCCAGAAGGCAGCTGATTCGTTCTGCGTCGGATCTTCCGCTCCTGACACGGAAATCTCGCTCTTGTCAAAAAGACAGTCAATTTGGAAGGAGACATCCAATGGGCATTCTTGGACTAACGCATGATGAGAACGNAACGCATGATGAGAACGGCGCCGCCCTCGAAAAGCTCCCGGTGACCCTCAAGGTCGCCATTGGAGAAGGGCCAGAGCCAGGCAAAGAAAATGGTCACCCGCGCAAGCTTGATCACTTCGTTTTCAAGCGGAAAACGCTGCGCGAGCAAGAGGTTGTTTGGGAGCCAGCACTGGACATCGCCAGGGCGCACGGTGAAAAGCCGACCGAACTAGGAATCATCTTTCTCAACGACGACCCGGGAGAGGTCTTTCGAACAGAGTACGCCTTGTGGACTCCGGGTGGATGCAAGTGCCATGGCGAACTTGTGCAGATCGCGAACGGTGAAGGCGTCCGGTTCGAGATGCAGGCGACCCGCAGGACGCAGAAGCACCCCGAGGGGGAGCCCTGGCCGGGGAATTACAAGTACGTCGACGGACCAAGGAAAGGCCAGCCGGTTGAGCCGTGCGGAGATGGCTGCCCCGACTTGGAGCGAGGAGATTGCCGGCCGTCAGGTGACCTCTACTTCATCTTGGAAAAGTTCCCGATCTTCGGCGCGATCTGCCGGCTTCACACCAGCAGCTATCGGTCGGTTCGGAACCTCTCCAACGGCTTGATGCAGATACGCCGGCTGAACGGGGGCCGCTTAGCTGGCATCAAAGCCATTTTGAAAGCTAGCCCAGAGAGAGTCTCCTACTCGGATCGGGACGGGACGAGGCACAACTCGGTGGCCCACATCCTCAGCCTGGAAATCGGCGCGACAGACCTGCGAACACTGGTCGCGAACATGACCGAACCCGTCAGGCTGCTTAACCAAGGTCATTCCGCCCTCGATCTGTCTCGTGGAGTTCAGTACGTCGTCCGTGAGACTGACTCAGAGCGTGCCAAGGAGATTGCTGGTGAATTCTATCCAAACGGAAACGACGCAGTCGAAGAACTCGTGGATTCTGCTATCGGGCAAAGTGACAGAGACGAGCAGCTCGCGAGGATCTGCGAGCTAGCGCGGCGGATCGGTTTTAACGATGCAAAGACAAGGATGCTGATTGGGCAAACCGTAGGTGACCTGGCTAGCCTTGAGAGGAAGCTCTTGAATGAATCGGACGAGCGGTCGGGAGGGACGTCGGCTGGAAACGGGGATGCGTCAGTTAATACACGATTTGAGTAGCGACGGTATGGCTCCAAGTTCGCAAGGATCTGCGAGTTGACGCGGCGGCATTGAAGAATGCGAACCCCCCGCGTATTCGGCGCTACTGGCATTCCCGAGCGGGAACATTTTGATCGAGATTTGGTCAGCAATCGACTGTTTGTTCCCGCTCGGTAATATTCTCTTGAAGCCCTCGACAAAAGACATATAATGTTCCCGTACGGTAATGTGCAATTGAAACGAGGCTTCATGAAGTACACAACTCATGACATCGGCACGCTTGTTCGCGATACCCGCAAAAAGCTCGGAGTTACTCAAAGGAACCTGGCTTTGACTTCCGGCACAGGGCTCCGGTTCGTGATCGACCTCGAAAAAGGCAAGCCGACCTGCGAAATCGAGAAAGCATTGACCGTCGTACAGACTCTCGGCATCGGGATTACGCTGACGCCACCGACCACTACCAAGGAAGAATAGCAATGGACAAAACTCTCGATGTATATCTACACGACGAACTCGTCGGCCACCTGATTCAGGACGAAGGCGGGCAGACAGTTTTCAAATATCTGGAGAGTTGGCTCACCCGGCCGGGAGCAACGGCGCTGTCCGTTTCGCTGCCGCTGAGAGGAGAACGTTTCAGCCGCAATGAGTGTCGGGGCTTTTTTGCCGGAATCCTGCCCGAAGAGGGCAAGCGCGAGATCATCGCGCGTAATCTTGGTATAAGCGCGCGCAACGACTACGCCATGCTGGAGCGGATAGGAGGCGAGTGCGCGGGCGCAGTTACATTCAGCCTGTCCGGCCAGCCCCCACCGCTGCGCAACTACCACTATCGAGCGCTATCCTCGAAGGAACTCGCAGACATATCGTTAATCCAGTCGGCGAGGCTGTGTCCGCCGTGATACGCAAGCGGTGTGAGACGACCCTCCACCGTTTTCGGAATTGAGCGTTCAACTAGAACGATCTTTAGGACACGACAATCTCATCCCGCTGTTTCCAATCCGCCGTGACGAGCGATGTGCAGGCCTTAGACCCCGGGCGATTCATCAATGAATTTAAGCGCTTCCAGTAGGTAGTGGAGCGCTCATTTCAACGAAGAGAGATCAGCATTATGGAGTCGAAGACGGAAGGTCTTGGCCATGCGGGCTCAAGACAGAGTCTCGCCTGGCGGATATAGAGCGCGCCCCAGTGTTGGCCGCGAATGGATTCGTAGGCTATTGGTCGACTTGAGAGGTTCTGGCGAGGTGACTTGCCGTGACAAGGGCTGGCCGAGCGCTGGCGCTGCGAGAACAATAAGGGTAGCAACTCTAAGTGAGGGTATTAGTGAGGGTATAGTCTCACAACGAGGATCTCCGAGTTGGCGCGACGCCTTGGTTTTAACGATGCTAAGACGAAGATGCTACTGGGGCAATCAGCCGGGGATCTAGCTGGGCTTGAGCGAAAGCTCCTAAGTGAACTAGCCGAGCAGGCAGGGGAAACGGCCGGGAACCGGAAAACGCCATGTAATCCGCGGTTCGAGTAGAGCATTGCCACCCTGAATAGACGCAGAATGCTCTTGCCTGTTACCCAGCTTTGCCCGCACTGTGCAGTCCCCCTTTGAGGAATATAAGATTGTAGTTTAGGATACTCACATGCGCTATATACCCAGGAAGCTAGGGGAAGTTCTTCTGGCCGCGAAGCGTCATTTCCCAGCCGTGGTGGTAACCGGGCCGCGGCGCGCCGGGAAGACGACATTGTTGCGCGAGCTGTTTCCCCATGCCCAATACGTATTGCTAGAAGACCCTGATATTCAGGGGCGAGTGCGAAGCGATGCCCGCGCATTTCTCGAACAGCTGCATCCGCCCGCCATCTTTGACGAGATACAGAACGCCCCGGAACTGTTGAACTACGTTCGCACACTCATTGATAAGCGGCCGCGCAAGATGGGGCAGTGGATGTTCACAGGCTCGCAGGAAGCACCGTTGATGCAAGGAATTACCGAATCGATGGCAGGACGCGCAGCCATTCTTCAACTCTTGCCGCTCAGCTTATCTGAGACATCCAAAGTAAGTCTCTTACACGGCGGTTTTCCGGAAGCTCTTGCTCGTCCAAAATCTCGTGAATTGTGGTTCGCTTCCTATCTCCAAACCTATCTGGAGCGCGACGTCAGGGCAATCACGAATGTGCGCGACCTGGTCACGTTCCGCCGTTTTCTGGCCCTGCTGGCCAGTCGACACGGCCAAGTGCTCAACAAAACCGATCTGGCTGCTCCACTTGGCGTCAGTGTCCCGACCATAACGGGATGGTTGCAGGTCCTCGAATCTACAGGCGAAATCATTCTTGTACCCCCGTACTTTGAAAACTTGGGAAAGCGACTTATCAAATCGCCAAAGGTGTATTGGGGCGATTCTGGACTTGCATGTTATCTTCTGGGAATCAGGTCGGCGAGTGAGCTTGAGCGCTCGCCGTTTTTGGGTCCATTGTTTGAAGGCTTCATCGCAGCAGAGATACTCAAGAGCCAGACTAATCAAGGATTAAGGAAGGAGTTGTACTACTTCCGTGACCAGCAGGGTCTGGAGGTGGACTTTCTCGTACCCCGGCCAGGCGCTGGCCTTTGGTTGATTGAGGCGAAGGCCGGGAAAACGGTCCATCCTGCGATGGCGGCTCCGCTCTTAGCCTTGCAACGTGCTCTTGGCAAGGAGTCGAAACGACTAATCGTCGTCCATCGACAATCTCATCCCGCTGTTTCCACATCCGCCGTGGCGACCGGCGTGCAAGCCTTCGACGCCGCGCGATTCATCAATGAACTTAGCTCTGCCCGCTGGTAGTGGAGCGCTCATTTCAGCGAAGAGAGATTGGCACTCTAGGGTCGATAACGGATGGTCTTGGCCATGCAAGTTCAAGGCAGTGAGTTTTACCTACCGGATACGCCGCACGCCCAGGTGAGGTTGCGGATGGAATCGTAAGCTATTGCTCGACTTGAGAGGTTCCGGCGAGGTAACTTGCCGCGGCAAGGGGCTGGCAGGGCGCTGGCGCTACGAGAAGAGTAAGGGTAGCAACTCTAAGTGAGGTTATTAGTGAGGGTAGTGTCTCAGGACGAGGATCTCCGAGCTGGCGAGACGGCTTGGTATTAATGATGCCAAGACGAAAATGCTGATTGGGCAAACGGTAGGTGACCTTGCTGGGCTTGAGCGAAAGCTTCTGAGTGAATCAGAGGAACAGCCGGGAGCCCCGTTCAATCCGCGGTTCGAGTAGAGTGTTGCCCCCGATCGGCGGAACGACCTGAAAGGATGCTCCACAAGCATTTGGTTAACAGCCGAGCGCTCTACCGTTGAGCTACCGGGGAACATCCCTATTTTGTGATAGTTGCAGAACGATTTCAAGCAACAGCTTGGAGATCGCAGAGAGCGAAGGTCAAACCGGGCTGCCATTTCCGAAGAGACTGAGAGTGAAGAGAGTATTCGGTTCTGCACCGAATAGTCTTTTCTCGACGAAAATCTAGAGCATCCCCGCGGAAGCGGGCGCAACGGTGGCTCGGCATTTGAGTCTCCTGACTCGCTGTTGCCGAATAAGAGTGAGCAAGTCGTCAAATCCCACCCCGTTAGGCTAAAACCCTTTGATATCGACCATCCGGCAGAGACCAAACGATGCCCATCCGTACTAAACGCCAAGGCTTCGCAATCCTCGCATTGAACCGGGAGTCCAGGCAGCTCTTNTGCCGGTAGCAAAGTCCCAGAGCCTGACGGGCCCGCCTTCCTCAGCTGCTGCCACTCGGTTTCCGTCGCGGCTGAACGTTACGGCAATGAACTCGTGGTGTTTGCGGGTCTTGCTTTCTAAGTTTCCAAACAAATCCTGCGACTCGGCGACTTCGCTCGGAGCAGCCGATGTGGTCAGGGTGCGCCGATCACTCATTTTCGCGCTAGCGTTGAGCTTGGCTGGATTGGGGCCAATGCCCCTTTCGGCCTGTGCGCTTCTGTCTTCGAAACTGGCGGAATGCTCGACGCCAAAAACTCAATCCCGCTGCGACCTGATGAACATGGAGGAGAGCGGCACTCAACTTCTCACCGCAACCGATACATCCTGCTGCTCTGTCTCACGGGCACCCGTCTCGGATTTGCAATACAAGACGTCTGGCCTTTCTCTGACCGCACCTATTGCGGCTCTCGACCCAATTCGAGATGCTCCACGGGTCCGGCACTTGCCGCCTGTTCTCCTCTTACAGTATCTTTCGCCTCCCCCACTTCAATCCCTTCTCTGCACATTCCTAATCTAAGACTGTCCTAGCAGCCGTTCGTAGTGTGCACGTTTGTCTTTTTTCATCCGCAGTTTGGCGAAGCTCCCTTCACGAGCGCAGGGACGGAACGCACACCCAAGTAAAAGGCGGCGAAAGGACAGTGTATGAAAATCAGTTCTGCATGGATTTTCGCAAGTCTACTCTTCTGGAAGGCAGCTTCCCCCATATGGGCGCAGGAGCCGCCTCCGCCCAATGAGCCCGCGAAGCTTGCTGGCTTCTTACCGAAGCAGAACGAAACAATCCTCAATTGCAGGCCGCACGACACGGCTGGCAGTCGGCGCAGCAGGTCCCGTCGCAAGTTTCCACGCTGCCAGATCCGCAATTCGTTTTGCAGCACGTGAGCGTCGGCAGTCCCCGCCCCTTCGCTGGTTACACGAACAGCGACTTCGCTTACGTGGGCCTCGGCGTCTCACAGGACCTTCCGTACCCGGGCAAGCTTCGTCTTCGCGGTGACATTGCCAAGAAGGACGCCGACGCGACGCAACAGAGATACGAATCTGTCCGCCGAGAAATCGTGACTCAGGTGAAGTTGGCCTATTTCAAGCTGGGATATCTCGCCAAGCGGCAGACGATTCTGGACGGGGACGGACAGCTGCTCCAGCAAGTCGAACAGTCGGCCGAAGCTCGCTACCGCAGCGGAATGGGAAATCAACAAGACGTTTTGCAGGCGCAACTCGAACGCACAAAACTCCTGAGAGAAATAGCGATGAACCAGCTCGAAGCAGGAAAGTCGCAAGCGGAGATCAAGCAGTTGCTGAATCGTTCACAGTCATCGGCGGACATTGAGACCATCGAGCTCTCAGAAACGTTGCCTGCTTATACGTATGACCAATTACTGGCCGCAGCGACCGCCAACAACCCGGAAATCGCCGGAGCACAGAAGATGGTTGAAAAGCAGGGATTGCAAGTAGACCTCGCCAAGAAAGATTTCTACCCTGATTTTAATCTCCAGTACATGTGGCAGCGCACCGATCCGACTCAATACCGTGCTTACTACATGCTTACTCTCGGTGTGCGGATTCCCATTTATCGGGGACGCCGGCAGCAACCCGAAGTGGCGCAGGCCGAAGCCGATCAGAGCTGCGCCAAAAGTGAATACGAAATGCAGACCCAACAAATCACCTTTCAGCTTCGCCAGCAGTTTGTGAGTGCAGAAAAGTCAGCAGAGCTTCTCAAGATTTATCGTGAAGGGCTAGTTCCGCAGGCGCGCGCAGAACTGCAAGCTGGACTGGCTGCGTATCAATCGAACCGCCAGGATTTCCAGGCGCTTCTGGCTTCTTTCCTCGACGTACTCAAACTCGACGAGGAGTATTGGCAGACGCTTACGGAACACGAAACGGCATTGGCGCAGATTGAAGGAGTAACGGGATTGTCGCTGCGCTGAATGATGCAGCTTAGGAGCAAGATCATGAGGACCTATCGAAAGGCATTCATCGCCGCGGCGATTGGCAACTTGGTTTTGGTTGGCGTGCTGGCTGGCATTTGGTGGAAAGTCCGAAGGCCTGCCGCCTCGCAGCACGCACCAGCTCCCGCGTCGAGCGTTGCGAATCAACCGATGCAGAGCAGCTCCGCTGGTTCTGCGGCACCACAGGCAGAGACTCCTCTCGCGCCCATTCAGCTCTCCACCGAACGTCTGCAATCCATCGGCGTAAAGTTTGGAGTCGTGCAACGGAAGCCGGTACAGGATGAAATCCGGGCTACCGGAACTGTCGCCATCGATGAAACCCGGCTGTCCTATGTTCAGACACGATTCTCTGGGCACATCGAACAGGTTTTCGCGGACGCGACCTATCAGTACGTGCGGAAGGGCCAGCCGCTATTCACTATCCATAGCCCTGAACTCGTCGTCGCCGAGCGGGAATACCTTCTCGCAAAAAATAACGAAAAAGAACTTTCTAAGAGTGCGGTTCCCGGCGTTGCCGCAGGCGTCGCGTCCCTGCTCGATTCCTCAAGGGAACGGCTGGAGCAGTGGAACATCTCCGAAAAAGAGATTGCGCGCCTCGAATCCTCAGGCCAAGCGGCAGAAGCCTTGGAGATTGACTCACCCGTTTCCGGCTACATAACCGAACGAATGGCGCTCCCCAACTTGAACGTACAGCCGGAGACTCGGCTCTACACCATTGCGGACCTTTCCACGGTTTGGGTGTTCGCCCAGATCTTCCAAAACGATCTAGGCCGCATAAAAGTCGGCACGCCAACTGCGCTCACTGTGGATTCCTACCCTGGCCGCATCTTTCGAGGAAGAGTTGATTTTATTTATCCCGAAGTGGACATGACCACGCGCACGGCGCGAGTGCGGCTTATTTTCTCCAACTCCAATCTCACCCTTTCTCCCGGAATGTTTGTAAACGTTGTCATACAAATGCCTCTCGGCAACCAAGTTGCTATTCCGGTGAACGGAGTTCTGCAGTCAGGAACGCGGCAGATTGTGTTCGTGGACCGAGGGGCTGGTTATCTGGAACCTCGGGACGTGCAACTCGGACCTCAAGCAGGCGATGAGTATGTCGTTCTAGAAGGACTAAAAGCTGGCGAACGCATCGTCACTTCAGCCAACTTCCTTGTGGATTCGGAGAGTCAACTCCAAGCTGCCATTGGCTCGTTTACTCCACCACCGCCGGGCGCAGGCGCGGCAGCGGCAATGAACAGCCCGGCAGCGCAGGCTACCGTTCAAGTCCAGCTTTCGACCGAGCCGGCGACACCTCATAGGGGGAAAAATCTTTATCGCGTGAAAGTGACCACGTCTGACGGTGCTCCCATCCTGGGCGCGCAGGTCAGCGTACGCANGTTACATGCCCGGCATGCCGCAAATGGGGATGGCAGCATTGAATGTGGTGACACCACTCATTGAGAAAGGCGGGGGCGTCTACGAAGGCCAAGTGAATCTGGAAAGCGGCGGCACCTGGCAACTCACGGTCACCGCCAACAAGAATGGCGCAGTTCTCGCGACGAAGCAGCTCGGCTTGAACGCGCAAGGGGGAATGTAGCCATGATCTCCCGAGTGATTGACTGGTGCGCGAGCAACCGGTTCCTGGTGTTCACAGGAACGCTGCTACTCGTGCTGGCGGGAATTTGGTCGCTCAAGAATATCCCGTTCGATGCCTTGCCGGACATTTCCGATGTGCAGGTGATTGTGCACATTCCATGGGAAGGAGAGCCGCCGAACATCATCGAAGATCAGGTCACTTATCCGATCGTCACCACACTGCTTGCCGCGCCTCACGTGAAGGCCGTTCGCGCACAAACGATGTTCGGCGACTCCTACATTTTTGTTGTCTTCGAGGATGGCACAGATCTCTACTGGGCTCGTTCGCGCGTGCTTGAGTACATCCAGCAACTCCAGGGAGTCTTGCCGAAAAGCGTGTCCCCGATGATTGGCCCCGATGCGACAGGAGCGGGATGGGTGTACGAGTACGCTGTAGTCGACCGCTCTCACCAGCACAGCCTTGCGGACTTGCGCAGCCTTCAGGACTGGTATCTCCGCTATCAATTGGAGACGGTTCCCGGTGTTTCAGAAGTCGCTTCCATCGGGGGATTCGTTCGCCAATACCAGGTGAACCTGGACCCCAACAAGCTCCGCGCTTACAACATTCCGCTTTCGAGAGTGATCGACCGCGTCCGCGAGAGCACCAATGAAGTGGGCGGCCGCCTGCTCGAACNTGGGTGGCGCGGAGTACATGGTTCGCGGCCTCGGCTACCTTCATTCCCCGCAGGACCTCTCAAATGTGCCGGTCGACACGAAGAATGGGACCCCGGTGCTCGTCAGCGACCTCGGCGTTGTCACTCTCGGTCCAGACATCCGCCGGGGAGTCGCCGAGTGGAGCGGCGAAGGAGAAACGGTCGGTGGAATCATCGTGATGCGCTACGGAATGAACGCACTCAAGGTGATCGATGGAGTAAAGAAAAAACTCGCGGAAATCAAACCTTCGCTTCCACCGGGCGTCGAAATTGTGTCTGGCTATGACCGCTCTGGATTGATTCAGGCATCCATCGAAACGCTGCAACGCGATCTGCTTGAGGAAGCCATNCATCGTCAGCTTCGTCACTATCGCATTCCTGTTTCATTTTCGTTCTGCACTGATTCCGATTCTGACTCTGCCCATCGCGGTCGTGGCGTCCTTCATTCCCATGTACTTTCTGCACGTCAGCTCCAACATCATGTCGCTTGGCGGCCTGGCCCTCGCCATCGGTGTGCTCATTGACGCCGCCATCGTCATGGTCGAGAACGGCTACCGCCATTTGTCGGAACACATGGCGAAAATTGGAGCGTCGGATGAAACCCTGACAGAGAAAGAACGGCGGCGCATTCTGATGGCCGCGGCAAAGCAGGTTGGACCGGCCATCTTTTTTTCCTTGCTTATTATCCTCGTGTCGTTCCTTCCGGTATTCCTTCTGGAAGCGCAGGAAGGACGCATGTTTCGTCCGCTTGCCTGGACCAAGACGCTCTCCGTAGCCTTCTCCTCCATTCTCGCCATCACACTGGTTCCTGTGTTGATGGTGATTTTCATTCGTGGTCATCTAAGAGCAGAAACAGAGAACCCATTCTCGCGATGGACACAAGCCTTGTACTTGCCGGTTCTCCGTTTCTGTCTCCGCTACCGGAAGACCACGCTGCTGCTCAATCTCATCTTCCTGGTTGTGACCGTACCGCTCGCATGGCGCATCGGCAGCCAATTCATGCCGCCTCTCTATGAAGGTTCCTCACTCTATATGCCGACGGCGCTTCCCGGCATATCGATTACCCAAGCCTCGACATTGCTGCAGAAACAGGACCGCATCATCAAATCATTCCCTGAAGTCGAAAGCGTGTTCGGCGCCGTGGGCCGCTCGGATAGCCCCACGGACAACGCTCCGCTCGATATGTACGACACCACCATAATGCTTAAGCCGCGCGAGCAATGGCGCCCCGGCATGACTTACGAGAAACTGATTCGCGACTTGGACGAAAAGCTCCAGTTCCCGGGCCTGACGAATACGTGGACGATGCCCGTTCAAAACCGCCTGGACATGGAATTGACAGGGATCAAAACGCCGGTCGGACTCAAGATTCAAGGGCCCAACGTCGAGGGGATTCAAACCGCGGGAGCGCAGTTGCAGCAGATCCTCGGCGGGATTCCGGACCTTCGCTCAGTCTTTGCCGAGCGCGTTGCCGAAGGATTTTACATAAACGTTGAAGTGAACCGACCCGAAGCAGCGCGTTACGGACTGACAGTAGCCGATGTTCAGCGCGCGGTGACCTCTGGAATCGGCGGCGAGAACATCGCGGAGAACGTGGAAGGACGCGAACGTTATCCCATCAACGTGCGCTACAGCCGGGATTTCCGCGACGATCTCGAACAGTTGCAGCGAGTCGTTATCGCCACACCGGCGGGGGCCCAGGTTCCCATCTCAGAGGTCGCCAAGGTGTACTTCAGCCGCGGTCCGGCGATGATTCGCGATGAGGAGGGCTTGCTCACGGGCTATGTCTATCTTGACCTTGCGACGAAAGATTATGGTGGATTCGTGACGAAGGCAGACCACTTGTTGCATGACAAACTCAAGCTGCCACCGGGATACACCTACAAATGGTCGGGTGAATATGAGTTCGAACTCCGCGCGAAGGCTAGGCTAAAGATCATCGTGCCCATCGTTTTTTTCGTGATTTTCCTTTTGCTCTATTTGGTTTTTCATTCGGCTACAGAGGCCGCCGTGCTGATCTTCCCAACCTTTTATGCCATGACGGGCGGACTCATATTGCAGTACTGGCTT
>OCOJ01032975.1_pt1 | contig 17723 bp, 19 predicted proteins | sample 1539251 | NCBI WGS metagenome assembly OCOJ01 (sample SAMN01911457, study PRJEB22624) | soil metagenome | biome: Soil | place: Malaysia | collected 2012-04-30 | depth RA_metagenome m | reverse complement strand
AATGAAACGACCTCGTGAGGTTGTCCTGGGGGACCGAGGTGAGCTGTTGGTAGGTGTATTCGAGAGGTGTATTGACGAGGCCGTCGACCTTCAGTCTCCAGCCTTTGGGGTCTATCTTGGGCACGCCGAGGGCCGCATAGATTACGAACTTCTTCCCCCACACCTGGTTAGGAGGGAGAGCGGGGTCTGCCATTGTCTGGGGCTTCGAGTGACAGATGCACTTATGAATTTGACTGCGGCATCAGCCTCGAGGAATCACTGACAGTCGGAATCGTTTCTGCAGCGAAGATTCATGACTTTGTGACCCTCATGTATGTCTGACCGCGTCTTGGACCATTTCATCCACTGTGAAGAGGTTCCTAGCGTCGGCCAGTGAGTCGGTCGGATAGGGTTTGGCCTCGAGAAAGTGTTCGGCGTAGAGCCTGGCCAAAGAGACGAACCTCCTGATTCCGAGTCCGTTACCCACTCTTAGTAGCATGATGGTGGCGATTCCGTGGCCGAGGGTGTTCAAGGTGTCCTTGGATGCGAATTGAGCCGCAATGTCGTTGTAGGACGCGAGCCGCGCGAGCGCCCCCTCCATGTCTTTGAGCGCGCTTTCAGCGACTTCCCTGCCATCGACTATCCCTCCCTGGAGGGTCCTCATGTCGTCGAGCAGAGTCAGGTGGGCGTTCTTCTTCGCCATCACCTCCAGCATGTCGAGGGCCTGGATGTTGCTCGGGCCCTCCCAGATCGGAGTGATCAGCGCTTCTCTGTGCAGCCTTTCGACAGGAAACTCGTTCAGGAAGCCAAGGCCGCCGAGGAGCTCCATGGCCAGCTTGGTCGTATAGGAGGCCATGTCCGCAGTGACGTTCTTGGCGATGTGAGTGAGCAGCCTTGCATAGTGGTAGGCGTCGGTGTAGGGCGGCGTGTCCTTCCAGGACTTCTCGAACTGGTCGACCGCCTTGAACGCCAGGGCAAGCGAGCCTTCGATGTACACCTCCATGTCGAGAAGGTCCCGCTGGACGAGCGGATGCTCGATGAGCGGTTTCCCGAAGGCCGTCCTCTTCTTGGCGTAGTAGTAAGCTTCGAGGAACGCTTTCCTCGCGACCCCGAGGGCGCCAAACGAGTTCGCGAGGCGTGAGACCATCAGATTCTCCATCGTGTAGTAGATTCCTTTCTGAATCTCACCTACAGGCTTCGCCTCCGAGCCGCGGAACTCGACTTCACCGGTGGGGACGCTGGCAGTCGCGCTCTTGTCTTTGAGCCTCCTTACATCGAAGTTTCTTTTGCCCGTCGAATCGAGCCGGGCAACGAGGAACAGGCCAATCCCCTTCGCACCCGGGGGCGCTCCCTTCGGCCTGGCGGTTACCAAGGCGTAGTCGGCGAGGCCGGCGTCGCTCGCGAAGTACTTCGTGTCTCCGTCGATTCGCCAACGGCCTCCCTCCTCGCGTGCTCCTACGAGGTTGGCCCCGAGGTCGCTTCCCCCCTGTAGCTCGGTAAACCAGGTGGCTCCGTAGGTGACGGACGCTGATTCTCCGATTAGACCATGAACGAGCTCCTTCTGCGCCCTGTCCCCATACTTGTAGAGGGCGTAGGCGGTCTGGTTGGTGACCGTCAGGATGCAGGCNGAGGCCGGGGTCCGAGATGAGGTATATCGAAGCATAGTGGTCGAACCAGGTCCCCCCTCTGTACGGCGGCCTGTTCACCCCGAACTCCTTGAACAGCCTCTCGACTGCTTGGCGCTCGGCGGGGTCCAGCCATACGCTGTCGACCCTCTCCCCATTGATCCCCCAAGTCACCAGCCTCGGTCTTGCCACCTTGTCCACGTAGTCGGCCACCTCGTAGAGTTCCTTCCCAGCATAGGCACCCAGAGAGTGCAGGTCGGGCGTGCTTCCGAAGTATCTCAGGATTAATTGGAAGGGCTTGTCAACTTCGTAGTGGTTCTTTCCGTAGGAGTTGGACAGATGGCCGTAAATTTCATCGGCGCCCATGGTCACACCGTCTCCTGAACAGGCGCTGTCCTATTTACGCGCAGAGAGGGAGGGTCTAACGTAGGTCCGGCCCGCTTGGCCCTCGGGCTGCGATTCTCACGTAGACGGCAAGCATTATCGCGAGGAAGAGGCCCCCCACCACTGTGATTGAAAGAAAGGCGTCAGCCATGGCTCCCCCCGTCGTGACTGAATCTATCGGAATGGCATGGCCTATGACCTTGGGGTACACGAGCGACTGAAGAGAGAATATGATAACGCTGAGAGCGAACAAGAATACGAATTTGTTCGCGACGACTCTGGTAGTCTTGGGCCAGAGGTAAAGGACGCCCACCGCCAGCGTGAGCAAGGAGGGGACTGCGATCAAAGGGGTGATCAAGGCAGGGAGCATCAGCCAGTACGCCAGCACAGAGATGACCACTCCGCCGAGGGCCAACGGGAGCACGGCCTTGCGAAGAGGAGGGAGGTCGAAGAACGCGGGCGCCATGCCCACCCCGATGAGCAGAGTCCCAATCACGAATGCCAAGTTACCGACTGTAATCCAGGAGGTCATGGAGAATGAGGCAGAGGTGAGGTCCACCCCTTGGCCTCCCACGAGGGATGAAAGCAGAACGAGCACGACAAGCCCCAGAATCAATGTGGAAAGGGCGTATCCCTTGTACAGCTTGGCCTCGTCCAGCCAGCCGCTCTTCGTTATGAACTCGGCGAAGGCGATGGACGCGCTTCTCGCAACCCAAAGAATGAGGAAGACGATTAGCAGCGGAGCGAATAAGGCGGACACAGGCACGAGCAGGCCGGGGTACGCGAAGCCTCCCGTGACCACCCAGAAGGCGCCAAAAGTCCCCGTGACCTCCCAAATGGGAACGAGGTAGCCGAGCACCTTTTCCCTTGCCTGCCAAGCGATTAGGAGGACGACCGCCCCCATTATCTCGGTGATGAGCAGGGCGGCGAAGATGGAGAATGCGGTGAAGTTGACCTCGAAAATCCAGTTCAAAGCGACCCCCCTCCGACCTTTGAGCCTCGGAACACGCGAGCGTAAAGGTAGAACGAGCTAGGGACGACGATGAGGTAGAACAACATGATGAGCAGCCCGGGAATCAGGAGGGCGTCCGAGGTGTTGGCGGCCTGGGCGACAGTCATCACGTTGTATACTATCCATGGTTGCCTGCCGATTTCGTCGGTCGCCCATCCCAACTGATAGACGAGCATGGCGACGACTGTTGCCGGGACCCAGAGGTAGAGGAACCTCCTCGACTCGTAGGGCTTCCCCTTAGTCAGAAGAGATACGAAGTAGGCGAGGAGAAAGAACCCCAGTGCGACGCCGCCGATGGACATCAGGTTGAAAGTGGTGTTGACGAAGAGTGGGGGCCATGTGGATGGCGAGTAGGTGCTGAGCCCGGGGAGGTTCGTGATACCTGTTTCGAACTGCGCAAGGAATGATTGCATCCCGGGCACGGAGAAGCCTCCGACGTAGTCGGTGCCAACCACGCTCCCGAAGAACCTGTCCGGGAAATTCGTCCCCGGGACGGGATTCCCATCCAGAGCGGCGTATTTCAGGGGCTGGTTCACCAAGAGGTTCCCCATTTCCTTCGAGCCTGTCAGGCCGGAAACGATGATTGTAATCACCGCTATGACTCCGAGAATCTTCAAGGCACGGCTATAGAGCGCCTTGTCCGACGCGTCCCGGGATCTGATGAACCAGAAGGCGAAGTAGGCGCCGATTACCATAGAGCCTGCGAATATGGTGGTGACTAGGACGTGGAACACCTGGTCGGCAGTCGACGCGGTGAAGAAGGCAGCGTAGGGCTGGACTCCTGTTATCGTCTTGAAACCACTGCTGATGAATGTCCCCATGTCGAAGCCTGCAGGGGTGTTCATCCATGCGTTCACCATGGTGATGAAAACGGCCGAAGCGAGTGTTCCCGCGACGACGAAAAGTGACAGGACCCAGTGTGCGTAGCGGCCCCTGAAGGCGTTCCAGTAGTACACGTAGAGTATCAGGGCCAGCACCTCGAGGAAGAATGCAGAGATCTCCGCGTAGAAGAGCGCCATCGCGCCTGTCGAGGCGACCAGCGTCATGAAGTTGGGAAACAGACCGACGAGTTCGACAGCCATGACAATCCCGCTGGCGGTCCCCACGCCGAACGAGACCACGAACATCTTCGAGAGCCTCCTGGCCAGTGCCTCGTAGACCGGGTCCTGGTGCCGGATGGAGAGGAGTTCGGAGACCGAAATCAGAATCACGAGGGCGATACTCGTAGAAACGAGTAGGATGTGCGAACCGATGGTGAAGGCGAAGAGGAATCTGATGAAAGATAACATCGTTGCGGCGTCAAGGGCCATCCCGCGTAGTCATCGCGCGCGGCTCCGAATAAAAGACGAGATGACGATTCTCTCCCCTGAGAATCGTAGGGTTGGCCGCCTGGGCACGAAGTTCCGGCGTCTGGCTAGCAGTCTGAGCAAAGGTTCAAACCTCTCCCGGCCGCCGACGCAATCGTGCATGTGAAGCACGCCGCCCGCCCCCTCGTGACGGAGAAGCTGGCCGGATTCGTAGCGGGTTGCAGATTTGATGACCTGCCGAAGAAGACGGCTAGGCTCGGCAAGATCTGCACGCTCGACTGGATTGGGTCGGCACTTGCCGGTTCACGAGAACCACCGGCGAAGATAGTCGCGTCCATTCTTGGAGAAATTGGCGGCAATAGGGAATCGACCGTCATCGGCACCAGCACCGTGACTTCCTGCCTTAACGCGGCGCTTGCCAACGGGGTCGCAGGGCACTCGGTCGAGTTCGACGACCTCAATGAGGATGCAATCATACATCCGGCGGCCCCTGTCATCCCGGCAGCGCTCGCTCTCGCAGAGCGGGACCATCTCGGAGGGAGGCGGTTCATCACGGCTGTGGTCCTGGGCTACGAGGTAGAGGTCAGAGTGGGGGAAGCGGTCAATCCCTCCCACTACCGCCACTGGCACACAACCGCCACCTGTGGGACCTTCGGTGCGGCTGCGGCCGCTGCATCCCTACTGGAGCTCGGAAAGGAGGAGACCGCCCATGCCTTCGGAATCGCAAGCACCCAAGCGGCAGGACTTGTGCAGGCCTTCGGGACCATGAGCAAGCCCCTCAATGCTGGAAAGGCAGCGATGAACGGAGTCTTGGCTGCGCTCCTTGCGAAGAAGGGCCTAGACGGTCCGTCTGATCCTTTCGGGCGAGACGGATACCTTGCAGCTTCGTCGAACAGGCCTGCTCTCTCCGAGCTGACGAAAGGGCTGGGGGACCATTTCAAAATCATGGAGACTGTGTTCAAGCGCCATGCTTCCTGCGGGCACACCCACGGCGCGCTGGACGCCCTTCTCGAGATGTCCCGCAAGTACGGCTTCGGTCCCGAAGATGTGAAGGAAATCGTGATAGGAACCTATCCAACGGCGGTCGAACTGGTTGGGAAGAGCGACCAGCCGAAGACCGCCTCCGAGGCGAGGTTCAGCCTCCCGTACTGTGCGGCCGCGGCGATGATTGACGGGAAGGTGGGCCTGGAAGAGTTCTCGAGCGAGAAGCTCGGGGACCTCGCGTTACTCAAGCTCTCCAAGAAAGTACGCGTATACGCTGACACAGAGTTCGCCGAATCCCGTCTGGGCCCCGCCAGAGTGAAGGTGGTCACAGTTGATGGGAAGGAGCGCGTCGGGCGGGTCGATACCCCCAGGGGGTATCCAGCGAATCCTCTATCGGAAAGGGAGTTGGAGGCGAAATTCAGGGCGCTGGCACTGCGTGTGGTGCCCAAGAGCAGAGTGGACGAGCTGGTGGAGGAAGTGCGCTCGCTGGATCGGACGGACGACGTCGCTGACCTGTCAAGGCTCCTGGCCGCTTAGCCTAACTGGCTCATATTCGGACCAAGCGTTCGATATTGCCTCCGAGTATCATTTCCTTCTCTTTCTCAGAGCAGGAGCTCAGGCTCCTCACCTTCTTCACGATTCGGTGATCGTGCATGTCCAAGGGCGAATCTGAACCAAGGAGGACGTTGTGTGCTCCCATGGAGGACACAAGGAACGACAAAGCCGATTCATCGTAGACGATGGTGTCGAAGTAGACCTTCCCTAGGAAGGAGGACGGCCGGGCCTTTGCGGCGGCCCTAGACTCGCTCCTGACCTCGTAACCGCGATTGAGCCTTCCTATCTGATATGGTATGAAGCCTCCTCCGTGGGCAAAGCAGATTTTGAGGCGGCGATGCCTTTCGAGGACGCCCCCGAACATCATCGAAGCTACTGCGAGCGAAGTCTCCGAAGGGTTTCCTACAAGCACGGGGAGATAGTAACTCCTCATGCGTTCGAGGCCAGCGGCCCTAATCGGATGGACAAAGACGAGCGCCCCCAGCTCCTCCGCCTTCGCGAAGAAGGGGTCGAGGGTCGGGTCATCCAAGTTCCTCCCGTTGACGTTGGTTCCTATCTCGGCGCCCACTAGTCCGAGCTTCCTGATGGCTCGTTCTAGTTCATCGATGGCTGCGCTGACATCCTGCAGGGGGACTGTGGCCATTCCTCTGAAACTCCTCCTGTATTCCTTCACGGCCCCGGCTATAGCGTCGTTCTGCCTCTTCGCGAACTCCGTCGCTGAATCGGTGCTCAGCCAGTAGAAGAAGGTGTATGGAAACACGGAGAGAATCTCCATGTCGACCCCTTCCCGTTCCATTTCGTCGAGCCTTTCGGGTAGGGACCAGAACGCCTTGGGGACTGGACCTCTCCTCTCCTTTCCAATTTCCACGTATGCCTGCCTCCCAGGCGCTTCGGCGAGCCGCGGTGCCTCCTTGCTGTACTTCTCTGGGATTCCTTCGAAGGCGCCAGGAAGAAGGACATGGCTGTGGATATCCACGACCTTCGCCAAGGTCAGCCTGCCTCTGGTGGTGGGAACGGGTCGTTCGTTGACATCTTCGCTTCAGGGCAGGTGGACAAGGGCCTCGCAGCTAAAGTTGACCTGACAAGGAAGAAAGGAGTTCCAAGACAGAGAGGGTGCTCTGGAAGAGCTCCGTCTGCGTCACGCGCCCGACTATCTTCCCTTTTTCGACCACGAACAGGCGCCGGATGCTCTTCGCTGCCATCAGGTCCATCGCCTCCCTGATCGAAGCGTCGGGACTGATTGTCGTAAGCGGGGATGATGCTATGGTCCCCACAGGCGTCTTGGCAAGGGACAGGCCCTTACCCAGACACCTCCTGAGGATGTCCCGTTCGGTCACCACCCCCTGCGGAAGCCCCCTCTGGTTCACAATGAGAGACCATACATCGTTCTTGACCATCATCTTGACTGCGTCAACCACCGGGAGTCCGGCTTCCACCGAGTAAACCTTCGTGTCCATGACGTCCTTGACCTTCAGCATAATGGGCATCGGGGCTCGCCTCCCCGCGGCCGCTCTTAACCTTGCAGATTATTCCCAAATTAGGAATCAAGGTTTTACGGTGGCCAGTCGAGTGCCAACGCAATGAAGGGAGCCCTGGCGGGGGTGAAGGTGGTCGAGCTCGGAACCTACGTCGCCGCGCCTGCCCTCGGGAATATGCTCGGGATACTCGGTGCGGACGTCGTCAAGGTCGAACCCCTCGAGGGCGATCCGACGAGGAAGACTACCCCCTGGAGCTGGGCTAACTACAACTGGAACAAGAAGAGCGTGTCCCTGGACCTGAAGTCGGAGGCAGGCATGGCGGCCATGAGGAGCCTCTTGAAGGGTGCCGATGTCTTCGTCGAGAGTCTTTCCCCCAGGGCCGTCAGGGAACTCGGGCTTGGGTTCGCGAACGTGAAGAGCCTCAACCCGCGGATAATCTACTGCTCAATCAAGGGATTTGCTAGCGACAGCAAGTCGTCGGAGCGGGTGGGCTTCGACACAATCGCCCAGGCCGAGGGAGGGCTCATGTACGTGGCGGGAACCGGGGGGCGTCCCTCCAGGGTCGGGAACCCGTGCGTCGACCTGTCGGCCGCCGCCTTCGGCGCAGTTGGAATCCTCTGCGCGATGCTCGCAAAACCTAGGAAGGCGGTTCTCGTCGAAATCCCTCTCGTTGACGTGGTGGTCTACTGGAACGGGTACTGGCTCCCATACATAGATGCCAACCACAGAGAACCTACGGAGTTAGGGACAAGCCACCCCGGGTTCTCGCCCTATGGTATCTTCGAGACCAGCGATGGATTCGTATTCATCGGCGTGCTCACCGACGCAATCTGGAAGAAGCTCGTCGCGCGGCTCGGGCTTCCCGACCTCCCCGAGTATTCCACGACCCGGGGGAGGATAGACGGCAGGGCCGAAGTGAACAGGATTATCCAGGAAGCGGTAAGGGTCCGGTCCACGTCTTCTCTGTTGGTGCTCCTAGGCGAGGACGTCCCCTGCGCAAGGGTCAGTTCTCTGATGGACATCCACGGAGACCCAGAATTGAGGGCCCGGGGCGTTGTGAGAGAGGTGAAGGTAGAAGGGAGTCGCGCATCAGTGGCCCTCCCACCTTTCCTCAGGACCATTGCCCGTACGGGGGAGATTGGTGGGCCCAGGGGAGTCGGCGCTGACAACGACATCTTGGCGCCCCCCAAATCAGTGAAGCGAAAGGCTTCACGTCATTGAAGAGCCCTCAGTCGTTCGGGCAAAGCCATAATAGACGTTGCACGCATTTGCATGCGGCAGTCCATAATGTATGAAAAACGTGCAGGACTGACAACCAAAGCGATAGCGATCATTGTCATCGTCATCATAGCAGCAGCTGGCATTGGAGTGGCTTACTACTACACTTCTCAACCGTCGACGACCCCGCCCTCACAGAGGGGCACCATAAAGGTCGGCTTCTCGATCTCGGAGACGGGCACCTACAACGTCGAAGGGGGCAAGTCTCTGGCAGGGATAAAGGCGGCTGCCCAGTGGATCAATGACAACGGTGGAGTCACTGTCAACGGGAAGGGCTACAATATCACCTTGGATTACTATGACGACGCTAGCCAGACAAGCAACATCGTCCCGCTCTACACGAAAATCATCACCCAGGACAACGCCCAGTTCCTCTTGGCCCCGTACAGCAGCGGCCTGACCGCGGCGGCGGCGCCCCTTGCGGACCAGTACAGCCTCATCATGCTGTCCCACGGCGGCGCTTCTGACTCCATCTTCGCCAAGGGCTACAAGAATGTCTTCCAGGTACTCAGCCCGGCATCGCAATACCTCAAGACGGCCATAGACTGGCTGAAGGCGAACCATCCGAGCGACAAACTGGCGTTCCTCTACGCTAACGACGCGTTCTCGGCCTACGTGGGTGCCAGCGCCTCATCCTACGCGAAGGCTCAAGGATTCAGTGTGGTCTACAACTCGTCCTATCCGGGAACGGTCACCGACCTGTCACCTCAGCTCAAGGCAGCTCAGGCTGCAGGGGCCACCGACCTCCTCGGAGGTGGACACTTCAACGACGGCCTCCTGGTCATGCAGCAGCTCAAGTCAGTGGGCTGGACCCCCGCGTTCATCTCGCTGCTGGTGGCTGTAGGTGAACCCCAGTTCCAGCAGCAGCTCGGTGCTTCGGCAAACATTGTCACAGGTCCCTCCCAGTGGGAGACGACTGTGAACTACAGCCCGTCCGTGGCCTCCTCTGCGGGGATATCGTACTTTGGACCCACAGAACAGCAGTTCAACACCTACTACCAGAAGTACGATACCACCGGGGCGACGTACCACTCGGGTGAGGCCGGGGCATCAATCATAGTACTCGCAGACGCGATTCAGACGGCCAACAGCCTCAACACCGCATCGGTCAACAGCGCCCTCCATGGCCTTCACATCATGACATTCTTCGGCCAGTTCCAAGTCGATTCAACAGGGAAGCAGACAGCCCACGCCATGGTCCTTGACCAATGGCAGAGCGGAACCCTCGAAGTGGTGGCACCAAGTTCAGCCACCTCGATGTCAGTCGAGTATCCATACACAGGCAGCTAAGCAAACAATGGTCGCTCCCTCCGTTTTTTTGTCTGACCTAGTCTTTGGACTCCTCCTCGGTTGCGTCCTCGCGGTAGTCGCCCACGGTCTCAATATGATCTGGGGAGTGGTCAAGGTTGTGAACATAGCCCACGGAGAGTTCATCATGCTGGGAGCCTACGGGGCCTATTTCTTCAACCTCTATTGGAGGATTGGGCCCCTTGTAAGCGCCGCCTTTGACGCGGCCATAGGATTCTTCGTCGGCTACGGCTTCTACTACGCCTTCCTGCACAGGGAGCTCAGAGGGAAGGAGACGGTTACCCTCCAGAGCGAGATGGTGACCTTGGTCTCCACGTTCGGCCTGAGCCTGGTCATCAGCACCCTCGCCTTGATCATCTTCTCGGGGAATGTCGTCGGAATCAACTACGACCCTGGGACTCTTACTTACGGTCCGATCGACGTCCCCCTCGGTGGGTTGTACGTGGCGATAATCTCGATTCTGATAATCGCCGGAACGTATCTCTTCTTGGAACGGACGTTCGTAGGCACGGCGATTAGGGCCTACAGTCAGGACGTCACCGCCACGGAGCTCCTCGGAGCAAACCCGGCCAAGGTGGCCTCGCTGGCCACTGCAATCGGCTTCGCCATAACCATGGCAGGGGGAGCGCTCCTGACAGTCTTCATCTCGGTCGGGATCAACCCTCTGATGGGGACTCTGTACGCCCCAATCAGCTTCGTGATTGTGGTGATGGGTGGCCCTGGAAAGATGTGGGGGAGTCTCGTAGGAGGGCTCACCCTCGGCGTGGTTTTCGATGTCCTCCAGGCCGTAGCAACCCCTCAAATCGCGTTTGCCANCAGGCTTCTTGCTCCTGATTCCTGTCCTTGTCCTGCGCCCTGAAGGGATCCTCAGGTGAACGGGAAGACTCCATTCACCCTCTACGGCCTCCTGGTGGTCATGGTCCTGTTCGCCGCGGCCGCTTCGTTGCTCGGTGTCGCTACCACCGTGCTCCTCGTCAATCTGATGATTTTCGCAGCGCTCGCCTATTCGATCAACTTCATAACCGGGNATGACGGGTTACGTGAGTTTCGGTCATGTCCTCTTCATGGCCATCGGTTCCTATTCCCTGGCCGTCCTCGTCACAGCCTACAGTGCGAGCCCCTTCGAAGGCATTGCCCTGGGGGCGCTGCTTGGGGGGGCCTTCGCGCTTGTCATTGGCATTGTGACCCTCAGGTTCCGTGGGGTCTACTTTGCTGTCTCGAGCCTTGTCCTGGCGCTGGCGGGGTACAACATAGTGCTCCAGTTCCCGCAGTTCGGCCCGGGAGGCGAGTTGACCTTCTACATCCCCTTCCAGCCACTTGTGGTGTTCTTCACAGTCTGGACCATAGTGGTCGCAGAGATTCTGCTCACCTTCTTCATCAACAGGGGGAAGGTGGGCTTTGGAATCAGGGCCATCAAGGAAGAGGAGGACGCCGCCGCAGCAGCAGGCGTCAACTCCATGAAACTGAAAATCCTCGTTTACGCGCTGTCGGGTCTCTTCGCTGGAGCCGCCGGGGCGGTCTTCGCATGGTCGACGTTCGGAGTCAACGCTCCCACAGCCTTCGACCTGACATTCTCCCTCCAGATGCTGGCGATGATCATCATCGGAGGGATGGGGACGTCAACTGGACCCCTGCTTGGGGCTAGCATTGTCTACCTGCTGTACTATGAGCTCCTGACCTACCCGAGGTTCCAGGGAGGGCAGTTCCTCATCGTGGGGGCGGCGGTCATTGTCATAGCCCTCTTCGTTCCCGATGGGATAGTGGGGATCATCAGGCGGAGATACCCCAGCCTGAAGCGGGTGCTCGAGTAGATGCCGTCCCTCCAAGTGATGGACGTCAGCAAGAACTTCGGCGGGGTCCAGGCGCTTAGGGAGGTCTCACTCGGCCTGGGAGACTCGGCGGTCCTTGGACTCATCGGGCCGAACGGCTCGGGGAAATCGACCCTGCTCAACATAATCGCCGGGGCGCAGAAGCCGACGTCAGGGTCAGTGAAGCTCGACGGAAGGGAGATCGGAGGGCTCTCGGCGGATAAGGTCGTCTCGCTCGGAGTCGCGAAGACCCACCAGATTCCCAAGCCCTTCGTCAACATGAGCGTCAGGGAGAACGTGGCTGTGGCGGCCCTCTACGGAAGGAAACTCTCCTCGGTCGGCCCTGCCCTGGAGGAGTCGGACAGGACCCTCGGGATGGTGGAGATGGAGGAAAGGAAGGACGTCTCCGCCGGGAGCCTGACGACGCAGGAGAAGAAGAGGCTCGAACTGGCGAAGGCGATAGCGACCGGGGCCAAGGTACTGCTACTCGATGAGGTCTTCGCTGGACTCTCGGCAGAGGAGCTGAGGGAATCGGTCACGCTTTTCAGGAAGCTGCATGACGAGCTCAAGTTCTCGGCGCTGGTGGTGGAGCACGTGATGAGGGCGGTCCTCAACGTCTCCGAGACCGTGGTCGTCCTCGAGGAGGGGCGGGTCATCGCGACAGGGACCCCAGCGCAGATTGTCCATGACGAGAAGGTCATCCAGGCATACCTCGGGAGCAAGAAAGTTGTCACTTGAGTTGAAGGAGGTCAGCTCCGGCTACGGACAAACAAGGGTCATCCAGGACGTGTCCCTCAAGTGCGGGAACGGCACGATAACGGTGATGGTCGGACCGAACGGTGCCGGGAAGACGACCACCCTGAAGGCTGTGAACGGCCTCATCAGAGTCTGGAGCGGCTCCGTAGCGTTCGGAGGAGAGGACATCACCCGGCTCAGGGCCTTCGAAAGGGTCGAGAAAGGCATCGCCTCGTGCCCCGAGGGGAGGAGGCTCTTCCCGAGGCTCTCGACGGAGGCGAACCTCAGGCTTGGGGCGTACTCGAAGAGAGCCAGGAGGCACGCGGACGAAACCCTCGAGGACGTCTACGGACTCTTCCCGAGGCTCAAGGAGAGGGCCGAGGTCAGCGTGGGGAGGCTCAGNCGGAGGAGAGCAGCAGATGGTCGGCATCGGGAGGGCTCTGATGGCTAGGCCTTCGCTGGTCGTGCTTGACGAGCCTTCCCTCGGGCTGGCGCCCAAGTTGATCGGGGAGATATTCGAAAAAATCGTGGAACTCAGGAAGAGAGGTCTGTCGGTCCTGCTCGTGGAACAGAACGCGTTCCAGGCCCTTGACATCGCCGACTACGCCTACGTCCTGCAGGAGGGGAAGGTGGTCAACGAGGGCGCTCCCTCGAAACTCATGGATCAGGAGGAGCTGAAGAAAGCCTACTTCTCTATCGAGTGAGCCGAATGGGCCAAACCTACCGAGCGCTCACCCTCTTCCTCTACAACTCCTGCCTCGCCGCTTTCCTCTCCTATGGGGTCTTCTTCAGCAGGGTGACCTCCGAATACAACCTGCCCGCTTCCTCCACCGCTCTCGTCTTCGGGGTCTTCGCCGTCCTCTTCTCGATCTCTTCGCTGCTCCTCGGGCTGTTCATGAACAGGAGAGGCCCGGGGAAAACCATCCTTCTCGGAGGGAGCCTCATGGGTGGGGGGTTCATCCTTTCGTCGGTGGCGAACTCGTACCCGCTTCTGGTCATCACCTATGGGGTCGTCGGGGGGCTCGGGGCCGGATCGATGTGGATGCCCACCTCCTACGTCGTCTTCGACAGCTTCGACCCCGCGAGCGTCAAGAAGGCGACCGGGCTTGTCAGCGCAGGCACGGCTGCAGGGCTCATCTTCTACTCTCCACTCGAATCCTACCTAATCACCGGTTGGGGCCTGCAGGCCGCCTTCCTAGTCGTAGGGCTGGTCATACTTCTATTCACCGTTCTTGCCTACCGGACGTCCAAGGACAGCAAGGTGGCATCGAAGTTCGACCTACGGGAAGCCTTCGGGGGGCTGAAGACGAGGAGGTTTGGGTACCTGTACGCCTACTATGCCGGGGGCAACGCATTCTCGCGGACCCTCGTAACAGTCTTTCTCCCTCCCCTCATCGAGAGCCGGGGGCTGGGTTTGGGGTTCGCGGGGCTCGCCCTTTCGCTCATAGGGGTCGGGAGCATGGCCGGGAGGCTCACCAGCGGGGCGCAAAGGGTGAGCGAGGAGACAATCGCCGGACTGGGGTTCGCCCTCCAGGGCGTCTCAGCGGTCGCACTCTTCTTCGCCAGCGACCCGGTCACCATTGGGGTCCTTTCCGTAATCTTCGGGATAGGTTACGGAATTTACATACCCGAATTCGCGTTGCTCGTGAGGAAGTACTACGGTCTGGCGCTGTATGGTACGATATTCGGCACCCTGCTTACCAGTTTTGGCGTCGGAGCCTTCGTCGGGCCCGTCTTCGAGGGGACCCAGGTTTCTTCCTCCGCAGGATACCTCCCAGGCTTCGCCCTCTCCGCGGCCGTGAGCCTCGCTGTGGGGGCCCATCTCTTCGTCATGGGCAAGCGGTGGAATTTAGGGCCGAATCCTAAATAGGAAAGGGAGCGAGTTTCAACCCCTTGGGTCGCATCGAGCCCGGTCGGCGGAGCCTCAGTGACGAGCAGAGGATGATGGTGGGCTCCGTGGATCGCCTGATGGAGAAGTACGACGAGGCGTACTGGGGTAGGTTGGATCATGATGGTGCGTACCCCGACGAGTTCGTTCGCACCATGGAAGCACGGGGACTGGCCGCCGTCCCTGTCTCGAAGGACTATGGGGGGCCGGGCCTCGGGGTCTCCGACGCCTCTCTGATCCTGGAGGAAATCAACGCCATGGGGGGCAACAGCCAGCCCTTCCACGGACAATACTATCTGCTGTTCGCGCTCTCGAAGTTCGCGTCACAGGGCATGAAGGAGATGTACCTCCCGAGAATTGCAAACGGAGAACTACGGCTCCAGTCCCTCGCGCTTACAGAACCAGAGTCGGGCTCCGAGTCCACCAAGATCAANCACCAAGATCAAGACGAGCGCCGAAAGGATGGGGGAGTACTATGTTGTGAAGGGGCACAAGGTGTTCATCTCCCGCATCGAGAACTCGGACCTGATGGTCCTCGTCGCCAGGACCACCCCCTACGAGAAGGCGGAAAAGAAGACCGATGGCATCAGCTTGTTCCTGGTCCCTCTCGACAAAATCGAGGGGATGGAGTCGCACCGGCTGGATATGATGTTCAACAGCCAGACCTACGAGCTGTTCATCGACGAGCTGAAGATCCCCGCCACCAGCCTGATTGGTGAGGAGGGAAGGGGGTTCAGATATCTGTTGAGCGTGCTCAACGCGGAGAGAATCCTTCTTTCCTCCGAGTGCGTCGGGGACACCAGGTGGTTCATCGGGAAGAGCGTGGACTACGCCAAGCAGAGGGTCGTCTTCGGCAGGCCCATAGGGAGCAACCAGGGGGTCCAGTTCCCCATCGCCGAAGTCTACGCGAAGCTCCTCGCAGCGGACAAGGTCAGGACCACGGCGGCGGAGTTGTACGACTCCGGAGGCGATGACAGGACCCTGGGGGAGTACGCCAACGCCTCGAAGTACCTGGCGTCAGAGTGCTCCTGGCAGGCCGCCAACGTGGCAATGGACGTGTACGGGGGCTCCGGGCTCGCCGTCGCCAACCACATCGAGCGGAAGTTCAGGGAAACAAGACTCTTCAGGGTTGCACCCATCTCAAACAACCTCGTCCTGAGCTACATCGGCGAGCACGTGCTCGGGCTCCCCAGATCCTTCTAGCTGGCCTAGGTCTGAGACTTCCTTTCCAGTATGCCCTTCGCAAGTCGATAGTGGACCGCGTCCACAAGCTGGTCGTCGACTCTGATGGCGCCTCGCTTCTGACCGCCGGCCTTCTCCACCTCGCGGATGATCCTTTCTGCCCATTCCACTTCCTTCTCGGTAGGCGAGAAGACCTCGTTGGCTATCGGTATCTGCGAAGGATGGATGACCTGCTTCCCCGTGAAGCCGAGGGAGCGGGACACGACGGCCTCGGCCCGGAAGCCTCCCGAATTGTCGAGGTCGAAGTATACATTGTCGACCGCCTCCACTCCGAAGGCTCGCGCGGCGGCCACAATCAGCGTCTTGACAGTCTCGTTGCCTTGGTATGCCTCGATCGTCCCTCCGACCGACGTCGCGTAGTCCCCCACGCCGTAGGTCATTGCGACGACTCCTTTGGACCCGGCCAGTTCGTCGAGTGTCAGCAGCCCCCTCGCTGTCTCAACTATGGGGGTCAGGGATTTCCCGGATCTCCTTCCTACGCTAGATATGTCCCCCTCGGCCTTGGGCACGAGTATCGTGTCCACCCTCCCGATGACCCTCACCGTCGCGACGTCCTTGGCGTGTTCAGGCGTCCCCACGGCGTTGACCCTCACGCACAGTTCCTTCTTCCCCCAGTCGAGCTCCTTCGATAGCCTCTCGATGGCCGCCCTCGCAGTCCCTTTTTCGCCGGCGGGGACGGCGTCCTCCAAGTCGAGGATGACTGAATCGGCTTCCAAGGTCGCGGCCTTCGCAATCATCTTCTCGTTGTTGCCAGGGACATAGAGCTGGCTCCGCCTTGGCATGCCCTCGCAGTTTAGGGAAACCAGTTTAAGGGTTCCCCGCCCTCTCCTGCGGGAGCGAGTAGTATGTCGGACGACATGTACTTCGAAGACTTCAAGCCTGGGATGAAAATCAAAGGGTCGGTCGGGAGGACCGTCACAGACGCAGACAACATCTGGTTTACCCTGATTACGAACAACAACAACCAGATACACTTCAACTCTGACTACGTCCAGAAGAACTACCCGGGCGAGCCGTTCAAGGGCCGAATGGTGGTCAACGGGTTCTTCACGCTCGCCACCGTGGTGGGCATCCTGGTGGAGCAGACCAGCTCCCACGGGTTCATGCTAGGACTGACGAACGTAAAATTCGTCAACCCTGTCTTCGCCGGGGACACAATCTACGCAGAATGCGAGGTCACCGGAGCGAGAAAGTCTGAGAGCAGGAAAGGAAACGGAATTGTCAGTCTTAGGACACTGGGGTACAACCAGAGGGGAGAGAAGATAATCGAGTTCGACAGGGATTTCATGGTCAGGGAACGGGAGGCTGTTTGGTCGGGCGCTGCGAATGAGGACGGCACCAACAAGAAATAGCTCTGGATTGGGGACTTCCTAACCGATGGCTTACGAATACATGTTGAGGGACTACCGGGTCAAGTCCGGCGAGATGAATGAATGGATCGAGGAATGGAGGACGAAGGTCTATCCCCTCCGCCTGAAGATGGGGTTCGAAGTGTTGGGCGCCTGGACCCTGGGAGAAGACAGGTTCGTCTGGGTTCTGGGGTACAAGGGGAAGAAAGGGGACTTCGAAAAGGCGAACAAGCGGTACTACGACTCGAAGGAACGCAAGGCAATGAAACCCGACCCAGCGCGCCACCTTTCAGAGATCAAACACTGGATGATGGTCGGCGCTCTCCCGAACGACTAGGCGAAGGTGCTGACCAGACCGAAGGCCGCAGGGACGGCCTCTCGAAGAGCCGGGCCTACTGGCCTAGTTGCAGGCGAAATTGTAGCCCCTTGAAAGCTGGTAGAACCCGGAGTACTCCGAGGCCAGCTGGGCTGAAACCTGTGAATTGACGTAGGCCCCGCAATGGAACGCGTAGTAGGTAGGCGAGACCACCGCGGTCCTCTGGTAGTGAGCGCCTAGGAACTGGCCCGAAGCTTGTGTCTGTGGCACCAACGGAACGAAGAGCGCCACCCCCCCGACTAGCAGGAGCGCGACCGCCCACCTTGTCTTGCTCATTCTGCTTCAGTTTCGGAATCGCCGTTCGCACTATGAACCTACGGATTTGAACGAATGCTACTTTCCTCTGTAACAATAATACGGGTAGCCGCCGTTGACCATGCCCACCGCCATCTCCACCACCTTGTCGGAGACCTCC
>OCOJ01004936.1_pt1 | contig 17735 bp, 14 predicted proteins | sample 1539251 | NCBI WGS metagenome assembly OCOJ01 (sample SAMN01911457, study PRJEB22624) | soil metagenome | biome: Soil | place: Malaysia | collected 2012-04-30 | depth RA_metagenome m | reverse complement strand
CCGGTCTCACCATTCCGCGGGCTATATGCGGCGGTCACGCGCAAAAGCGAAAACGGCAAGCAGGAATTCTTTCCCGAGCAGAAAATCACCATGGACCAGGCGATTGCGGCTTACACGGCGGGGGCTGCGTTCGCGGAGTTTGAAGAGAAGGACAAGGGAAAGCTGGCGCCGGGAATGCTCGCCGACTTCATCGTGCTCGATCGCGACGTGACGGCCAGTTCGGCGGAAAAGGTACTCGCGACCAAAGTGCTGCGCACCGTAGTGGGCGGGAAGACCGTGTACGAGGCAAAGTAGGGCTGGGTCCCTCCGGCGCTGAGGCCCCTTCAGAGAAGGGACTCGACTATCGCAGCGCTGAAACGCTGTGCCGTCCAAGAATCTTTACATGCAGCAGACTTCTCGGAAGCGAGCGTCGCTTGTTTGCCAGTGCCTATGTCCCGCAAAATCGGCGGGACATGGATCACCTCAAGCGTGTTCTTCCTCGGTCGTGCTTCACACACACAACTGAGGTCAAGATTCCCACCCTCTCGCAAAGAGCGCGACAAGAGCCTGCCCTGACCGAGCCAGAGCGCAGCGACGGCGAGTCGAATGGGGCGGGGTACCCGGCCTCTCATCTGCCAGAGTCAACAAACGAAATCTTGGGTTTAAGCGTCCAAGAGATGGGCGCGTCGTCCCCTCTTGCGCCCGGAATGGCGGCTGTGCAAACGGGTATAATAAAACGATTCGCCAGTTTTTGGAGGATGCAGGTTATGGATTCGGGCGCGATGTGGATGCGCATGAAAGCCCGTCATTGGGCGTACACGTTTTTCATCCTGGCTACGCTCGCGGTGGGCATTCTGATCGGGACGATCATCTCCTACGACGTAAAAGGCAAGGAAGGGCAGAAGTCGAGCGACGCGACGCCCCTGTCCATGCCTGCGCCGCAGCAGCTTTCCAACGTTTTTTCGCAGATCGCCAAGCAGCTCGAGCCGAGCGTGGTCAACATCAATACAGAGTCGACCATCAAGGCTCCGCATCGGCGGCGAGGCGGGCAGGAGGACGACGACTCCGAGGGTGGCGGCATCGATGATTTCTTCAACCATTTCTTCGGCGGACAGGGTGGCTTCGACAGTGGTCCGATTCGTGAGCGCTCACTGGGATCTGGGGTTATCGTTGACGAGAAGGGTTACATCATCACCAACCGCCACGTGGTGGAGAAGGCCGATCGCGTGCGGGTGCGCTTCCAGGACGATCCGCCCGGCGTTCAGCACGATGCGAAGGTGATCGGCACCGACCAGGAGACCGACCTGGCCGTGATCAAGGTCGATTCGGATCGGCCGCTGCCCAAGGCGAAGATGGGCAACTCTGACAGCATGCAGGTGGGAGACTGGGTGCTGGCGATTGGCAGTCCGTTCGGCCTGTCGGAGACGGTAACGGCGGGAATCGTTTCCGCCAAGGGCCGCGACATCGTCCCCAACCGGCAGTTCCAGACGTTCATTCAAACCGATGCCGCGATCAATCCGGGCAATTCCGGCGGACCGCTGGTCAACATGGCGGGAGAAGTGATCGGCATCAATACCGCGATTCTGAGCGAGACCAATGCTTACGCCGGGGTGGGATTCGCGCTGCCGTCGAAGACGGTGGTGGATGTTTACAACCAGCTGATTCAGCCCGAGCACCGCGTGGCGCGCGGCTCGATCGGCATCATGTTTGACGCGGTGGAGAATCCGGCGATCACGCGTGTGTATGGTTCAGGAACCGGCGTAACCATCTCGAACGTGGTGGCGGGCAGCCCGGCCGACCAGGCGGGATTGAAAGTCGGCGACACCATCGTGTCGATCGACGGCAAAAAAGTCAGCAAGGGTTCCGAACTCGTGGCGGATATCGCCGGGCGCAAGCCGGGATCGAAAGCGACGCTGGGCTTTCTGCGCAACGGCAAGACGCAGGATGCGACGGTCACGATCGCGGACCGCGCCAAACTGTTTGCGGCGCGCTTGGGTCAAGAAGAGAACAGCGAGGACGAGAGCACGCCCAAGCAAAGCAAGTTTGGCATCACCGTTCGCAAGCTGACGCCGGAGATGGCCGACCGGCTCGACATTCCGTCGGGCAGGGGAGTGATCGTGCAGGATGTGAAGGCGGGATCGTTCGCCGACGATATTAATTTGGCTCGGGGAGACGTGATCCTAGAGGTCAACAAACAACCCGTGAACAGCGAGGAGGAGTTCGCCCGCATCGAGTCCAGCCTGAAGAGCGGCCAGGATGTGGTCTTTCTGGTGCGGCAACGTGGGGCCACGCGGCAGGACGGAACCATCTTCATGGCGGGTACACTTCCGTAACTCCGATTGGCCCGATTGGAACTGGTGCTGTACCCCGTGATCGGGGATGATTACAGTGCCAGGGCCAATCGGGCTTTCTGTTTTTGTGGAAATTCCTCTGGTGCGTTTGGGGAAGGTTTCGTATTGATGGCCGATACGCGAAGGAGAGGTCGGGGCTTGTGCCGGAGCGCGGCGGGTGCGCTGTTGCTAGCGTGCGCGTGTGCTGCCGCGGCGAGCGCGCAGCAGCAGGCGGCGTCGGGCAATTCTTCGAACACGAAGACAGCCGCCGCTTCCAGCAGCGAGACCAAGACGCCAGCGAAGAGCACTCACCACAACGCGACGAACTCCGCGTCAAGCGCGAGTTCCAAGTCCACAAGTTCTAAGTCTTCGACGGGAACAGCTCACACCGCAAGCCGCAAGCGCTCTTCTTCGCGAAGGAGGCGAAGCGCTCGGGCCCGCGGGCAGCAGAAGATGGAACCGGCACGGATTCAGGAGATTCAGGAGGCGCTGATTCGCGAGCACTATCTGAGCGGCGAAGCGACCGGAAAGTGGGACACGAAGAGCGAGGAGGCCATGCGGCGCTATCAGGCCGATCACGGCTGGCAGTCGAAAACCGTGCCTGATTCACGCGCCCTGATTAAGCTAGGTCTGGGGCCGAGCAAGGATCACCTGCTCAACCCAGAGAGCGCCATGACCACGGGACCGGACACGCCGCGCGCCGCGGATCCTCCCGCGGCGAAGGCTGATTCCACCGCAAGCAGCAAGAATCCCGCAGCAACGCCCGCGCCGACCCCGGCCGCCCCGCCAACTCCGACCGCACCGCCAACTGCGGACGCGCATCCAGATTCCGATTCGTCAAGGCCGCAGTGATTCCAGTGGTGGTGCAGTTTTAATTTGACGCTCCAGGAAGGCGTCATCCCGAAGGCCTGCGTCCTTACCAGCAGGCCGAGGGATCTCCCCCGACATGCACTGTAAATGGGAGATCCTTCGCTCCGCTGAAAAGCGGCTGCGATCAGGATGACTCCGCGTGGGCCGGGACCATATCGTGCGAATTCGAAACTGCACCACTACCGCAATTCCAGCATTCAGCGCTCAGCGGTCAGCCTTCAGCCGGTACAGTTTCTGCCGGTGCGGGAGTATATCCCTCGACCCGAAGCGCGTGTCTACTCTCCGCCGACTCGCGATGGCTGAATGCTGAGTGCTGACTGCTAACTGCTAATTGTTGCTCTTGCGATAGCTGCCCATCACCGGCCGGGGGAAATGCGGGAGAGGTTGGTCGCTGATGATGGCGCGCGGGTTGTGCTCGACCAAAGCGTCCGCGACTTCTTCGCCGGAGATATCGGCGGCGGCATCGCGGGCGGTAGAGAGCACGGGAACGCGATTCTCGGTGTCGTGAGCGTCGGTGGAGAGCACATGGACCGCATTATGCTCCAGCAGCCACTGCGCGACGCGGCGCACGCGCTCGCCCCAGAATCCGGTGAGCGCCGAGCCGGTCATCTGAATCACGCAGCCCTGCTCGGCCCACTCCACCACGCGCTGCGGATTCTCGCGCAGGATGGGGTTGCGCTCGGGGTGGGTGACGATCACGGTGAGGCCGCAATCGCCGAGTTTGACGAAGGAATCCGTGGTCTGCTGCGGGATGCTGTAGTTGCTTAACTCGACCAGCATGTAGTGGGTCGAGCCGATGGTGTAGCGGGAGGGATTAGCCAGCGCATCCTGCACATTGTCGTAGGAGAGATGAAAGTCGCAACCGAGGCTGAGCGTGAGCGAATCCCCAATTTTTTGCTGCAACTCGTTCAGAAGTCCCTGCAAATAAGGCCGGTCGTAGTGATAGCGGTCGTTGGCGTGGGGTGTGGCAACCTGATGCGTGATGCCGTCTGCTGCGGCCATGCGGCACATGGCGAGGCAAACGTCCCAGGTCTTGGGGCCATCGTCGACGTCAGGGAGAATGTGGGAATGAATGTCGACCACGATTGTAAGCAGGCTGTGTTGTTCTCTTGATTTAAGCAGATTCGCGGCGAAAGAGGAAGACGAAGAGCATCAGCGGGAGATCAAGAGCTTTACCACAGAAGACACCGAGGGGCGTGATGGCCGTCAAAGATGCAAAGAATTGATCCTCGGCATCGGACAAACGCACGGATAAGGGTTTGCGGCACTTCAATATCGGCTGTTTTCATAGGCTTCCGGAAGCTAACTTCAGATTGATGGGCCCAATCAATTGTTTTGATTTCCCATTGCGAGGCCGATTCGCTAAGTTGAATTCAAACTTAGCCGCGGTTCGAGTCGGCCACGCTTCGCGGCTTCCTCAGCGGTGACACTCAGAGGGGAATCACGGAGCTGATTGGGAGTGAACGAATGGCACAGCCGAATAGACAGAAGTGGCATGGTCCAGCCGCCAGCGACTTCCTGAGTCTGCTGGAGATCCTGCTGGCCTTCGATCGGACGGTCGTGGAGCTGTCGATGCACGCCTATAACCTTCCGCGGCGCCAGCGGTTCGCCATGCGAAAACAAAACCGGCGGCTGCACGATGCCGTCCGCGAACGCCTGCCGCAACTGCTGGAACCCTCCTGAAGACCGCCTTGGTCTGGTAGCCGAGCCGGTGCCTTTCGAGACTTGTCGGCAAACACCAGGCGCGGAACTGGTAGATTATTTTCCGAGGCTTGGAAGCCATGGTGCGTCCCACTCCGCTGGCGGTCGGCACTCTGGCAGGCGTGATCCTGTGCTGGTTCGTGTTCTTCGGCGTTTTTCTGCTTCGCAAACGTCCCACGAAGGCGCCGGAAGCCAAGCGGGATCGGCTTCTACATGGGGCATCTTTCTGCAGATGTGCGCTTATTTCCTGGTGTGGTTTCAGCCTCCGCGGCAGCCGTTTCTGCCGCCGGTCGCGGCACTCTCTGGAATTGCCGGGATCGTGTTTGCCGTGGTGACTGTGGCCATCGCGGCGGGATCCGCGTGGGTGATCAAGTCGGCAGTCAGCACGCTGGGCAAGCAGTGGGCCATGCCGGCACGGTTGGTCGAGGGCCATCAGTTGATCACATCAGGGCCGTATGCCTACGTGCGGAATCCGATTTACACGGGCATGCTGGGGATGCTGATCGCAACCGGGTTAGCAATGGAGCACTGGATCGCGCTGATCGTGGCGGTGGTGCTTTTCGTGGTGGGCATGGTGATCCGGGTGCGCAGCGAGGAGAAGTTACTAAGAGCGGCATTTGGCGCGGAGTTTGAGGAATATGCCAAGCGCGTGCCGGCCGTGCTGCCGGGGATTTACTAGAGCAAAGCCTTGCCAGGTCAAATTCTCACCGCAGAGGACGCGGAAGGCGCAGAGAAAAACCTAGTAGGATTCACTTCGCGGGCCTCTTGGGCCAGAATCCAGTGTGTTCGCCAAGACCGAAAATCAACCAGAGCAGCATACAGACGAACAGAACGGCGATGGAACCAAGCAACACAGTGCCGGCGGTGCCGCTCACTCGATTGTCAAAGACAAAGACCAATCCTGCGACTGTGGCCACCGCCTTCACAACCCACCGAAGGATTCGCTTCGCCATGGATTACGCCTCCCCATACCTTTCCCGGAGGAAATCTGCGATCGCGGCATAGGCCTTAGCCAGCGTCTGTTCATCCGGCAGGAACACGATGCGGAAGTGCTGCGTGCCGGGCTTCTGGCCGAATCCGGAGCCGTGCACTACCATGACGTGCTTCTGGCGGATCAGCTCTTTCACGAAGACTTCGTCGCTCTCGGGAATGTCGATGCGCGGGAAGGCGTAGAACGCGCCTCGGGGTGCGACGCAACTCACGCGCGGCGTCGACTGGCACCACTTCTGCGTGAGATCGCGACGGGAGCGCAGTTTGCGCCGCACTTCGATGAGATGGTCCTGCGGGCCTTCGAGAGCGGGCTTGATCGCATACTGCTCAGGGTGATTGGCGCAGAGGCGCGCGCGCAACAGGCGATGGATGCCTTCGTTGTAAGGCTTCACGGCGGCGTCACCGGAGACGATGCCCCATCCGATGCGCCATCCGGGGACGAGGTAGTTTTTCGACATGCCGCCAAAGGTGATGCAGGGCACGTCGGGCGCAACGGCGGCGAATGCGATGTGGGGAGTGTCTTCCTGCTTCTCACTAGAAAAGATCAGCTTGTCATAGATTTCGTCGGCGAAGACGACCAGATTGTGGCGGCGAGCGAGGTCGGCGATCTGTTCGAGCATCTGGCGCGTGCACAGCGAGCCGGTGGGATTGTTCGGATTGATGAGAACGATCCCGCGCGTTCGCGGCGTGAGCTTGCGCTCGATGTCGGCCAGTTCGGGCTGCCAGCCGTCATTTTCATCCAAATCGTAAGCGTTAAGGCCAATGCCCAATTTGCAAAGGACCGCGGAATAAAGCGGATAGTCTGGCTTGGGGGTGAGAACGTCCTCACCGGGGTCGACCAGGGCCGACAAGCAGATGTCGACCGTTTCGCTGACGCCTGAGGTGACGAAGACGTCCCGCACCGTAGTGATGCCTTTGCGCACGGCTTCGCCACGGATGGCTTCGAGAGCTTGGGGGATGCCGGGGGACGGTGCGTACCCGTTCTTGCCGTCGCGCATGGCCCGGTAGACGGCCTCGATGATGTGGGGCGGGGTTTGAAAGTCGAAGTTAAGCGGGTCGCCGACATTCAGCGGCAGGACTTTGTGTCCTTGCTTGATGACTTCGTCGGCGACGCAGGCCAGGTCACGGATGGCGTAACGGACGAGGTCGAGGCGCTTAGCGGCAGTGATCTCGTGAGCTTGGGTCAGCGGCATGGAAGAAATTCTAACCGCAGAGCGCGGGAAATCCTAACCGCAGAAGGCGGACGCAGAGAGTGGTANCCTGAGGGGAAGAACCGGCGGTTCAGTGCGGGTCGAAGGTAAAGGTTACTTCTTCGGTGGTCTGGGAGGCCGCTGGAGCATATTTCCATTTCATCACGGCGGCGGCGGCGCTTTCCGCCAGGATAGGGTTGCCACCTCGAACCTCAACCTTGCTGACGGTGCCATCGGGGAGCACGGTGGCGTCCAGGCGAACGAGGCCCCCGATCTGTTGATGCCTCAGAAGTTCGGGATACTCGGGTTTCACCGACGATACGACTTTGCGCGAAGATTTCGCCGCCTTTTGGGCCAGGACAGGCGGAGCGAGGCACGTGCCTAAGGAGAACAGCAGCGCCAGCACGATAGACACAAGTCTGCAGCTCCGGGCGGAACTAAAGTCGCAACCGGGCAAGAAAGACACCTAATTCGTCAGAAAGATTAAACCCCACTTACACACAACAGTAGGCCTGTCTTGAATTGTTTCGGCAAGATTACCAACGTACCCGGCTTTTTCGGGGTCTGAGAACAGAATTGGAACCGCAGAGGACGCGGAGAAAACTCAAGAGCGCACGTCTGTCCAGGCAATCGAACATTCCGGAGACAGTAGCCGCCGCGCGGTTTCCTCAGCTATCTGTCTGGCTTTCTCGATGTTCGGCCAAATTCCAGTGCCTGTTTCGCGCGGATCACCGTAGCCGGAGTGCCGCATGATCAGGCCGATTCCATCACACCACTCTCCGATCTTGAAGTCGAATGCTTCAGATCCCCATTCCACGTGCCCCGTCAAGAAGACTTTGTGCGTGGATCACCGCACACGTTCCGAAAAAAGAGGCTTACATTCTCGAAATCTCTGCGTCCTCGGCATCCTCTGCGGTGGAGCTCTTTAGTCTTCCCGATCAATCTGCGCTTTCTGCAACTTGTCGGAATAATCCACGTAGACGGCTTTCCACTCGGTAAAAAACTCGATGGCGCCGACGCCGCCTTCACGGTGTCCGTTGCCGGTGGACTTGGTGCCGCCGAAGGGCAGGTGGACTTCAGCTCCGATCGTCGGCGCGTTGATGTAGGTGATGCCGGCATACAAGTCGCGAATGGCCGAAAATGCTTTGTTCACGTCTTTGGTGTAGAGCGCGGACGACAAGCCATACTCGATGCTGTTGGCGATCTCGATGGCATCATTCAAATCATCGCAAGGGATGACGGAAACCACGGGGCCAAAAATTTCTTCCTGCGCGATGCGCATCTTGGGATCGATCTCGGTGAAGACGGTCGGCTCCATAAACCAGCCGTGTTGGTATTCGCCCTGGTCGAGGCGGTTGCCGCCGCAAACGAGCTTCGCGCCTTCGTTCTTGCCGATCTCCACGTAGTTGAGGTCGGTCTCAAGCTGCTTTTCGTTGATGGCCGGCCCCATCTGCACGGATTCGTCGAGGCCGTTGCCGATCTTCAGTTTCTTGGCGCGCTCCACGTAGCGATCGACGAACTCGGTGTAGACGCCCTTCTGCACAATGATGCGGCTGGTCGCGGTGCAGCGCTGGCCAGTGGTGCCGAAGCCTCCCCAGAGGCCGCCTTCGATGGCAAGGTCGAGGTTGGCGTCGTCGAGGACAATCATAGGATTCTTGCCGCCGAGTTCGAGCGAGCAGTGTTTAAAACTTTTCGCGGCGATGCCGCCGACAATTCGACCGACGTCTGACGATCCGGTGAGTGAAATCGCACGCACGTCGGCGTGCTCGGCGAGTGGGGTCCCGACCATGGAGCCGAATCCTGTGACGATGTTGATCACGCCCTTGGGCAGGCCGGCGTCGGTGAGCGCGCGCACCAAATTGAAAGTGGAAAGCGGAGTGTCCTGCGCGGGCTTGATCACGCAGGTATTGCCGCAGACGACCGCGGGCAAGAGCTTCCACGACGGGATCGCCATGGGGAAGTTCCAGGGGGTGATCAAGCCGCAAATGCCAACCGGCTGGCGCACGGCCATGGCGAACTTGTTGGGGAGTTCCGAGGGAACGGTGGGGCCGAACAGGCGGCGTCCTTCGCCGGCCATGTAATAGGCGCAGTCGATGGCTTCCTGCACGTCGCCGCGCGTCTCGGCGAGGACCTTGCCCATCTCGCGGGTCATGTCGCGCGCGTACTCTTCTTTGCGCTCAATCAGCATTTCGGCGGCGCGGAAGACGATCTCGGCGCGGCGCGGGGCGGGAACAAGACGCCACTTGGCGAACGCTCTTTTTGCCGCGTCGACGGCGGCATCGACATCAGCCTTGGCGGATTTCTGAAAGACGCCGACAACCTCGCGCGTGTCGGCGGGATTGCGGTCTTCGAAGGTCTCTCCGGTCGAGGATTCGACCCACTCGCCGTCGATGAAATTCTTCATGACCTTGGTCTTGGTGCTGCCGAGGGTGGCAGGGGAAGCGAGGGTGTCGGTAGCCATGAGGTCTCCTTAGGACGCTGAGGTCGGAGGTTGCGACCTCAGAAGATGAATGCCTAGACAGTTGATGCTACAGCCGGAGCGGAGGGGGCGGCAAGACGTGGCGAGGCCAAAACGGAGCGCCGAGGTGTGAACGCGTCCGTTCGCCGTCAGTCCGCAAAAGCAGTTTCCTCACCCGGCGTTGCCGCCCGATTCGGAATGACATGGGCTTGACTTCCGACGGCCAGGCTACGGTGGACGCGTCCGTTCGCCGTCATCCGCAAAAGCAGATTCCTCACCGGGCGCTGCCGCCCGGTTCGGAATGACATCGGATTGGCTTCCGACGGCCAGGCTGTGCCGTCCCTTCGCCCCGCCGCTCAGGGCCGCAAGGCGGCCGTTCCCATACGGTTCTACTGCCCGGCCGACTTGCTGCCTTCACTCGCGCCCTCGAATTCTTCGCCCATCCACTTTTGCAGGGCGGACATATTCGCTGGGCGTCCGAGAAAATTTTTTACCAGATCGTTGGCTGACATAGAGCCACCGGGTTCGAGCACTACCCGCCGGTAGCGCATAGGAGCGTCGCCGCCGAGCAGGTTCTTCTGGTCGAATTGCGCGAAGAAATCCAGAGCGATGACCTTGTCCCACAGGTAGGTGTAGTAGGCAGAGGAGTAGGCGCCCAGGTGTCCGAACGAAGCCCACATGTGGGTTTCAGGAATGGGAACGAACAGGGTGTAGCGGCGGGTATCGTCGAGCGTAACCTTGTCGAGGTCGACGTTATCGGGAGCAGTTTTGTAGATGTCATAGGAAATTGCGGTGTAGCTGTCCTGCCGATCGACCAGGTTGCCGCGCCCGAAGGCGGAGGCGCGGTTCATGCGCGCGACCAACTCGGCGGGGATGGGCTCACCGGTCTGGTAGTGGCGGGCGAACTTAGCCAGTACCTGCGGGCTGCGAATCCACTCTTCCAGCATTTGCGAGGGAGCTTCGACGAAATCCGCCTCCATGGTGATGCCGCTGATGCCCGCCCACTGCTGCTGTCCGCCGAGGATGTGGTGCATCAGATGGCCGAATTCGTGGAAGAACGTCACCACATCGTCGTAGGTCATCAGGCCAGGATCGTTGGCCGTCGGAGCGGGAAAATTGCAGACCAGAATGGCCTCTGGAACCTGTTTGCCGCGGACGCCATCGAGCACCGGCAGCTGCTCGGCGTGGCTGTATTTGCCGGGTCGGGGGTACATGTCGAGATAGAAGCGGCCGATGGGTTGGCCGCGATCGATGACCATCCAGGTTTCAACGGAGGGATCCCATGAGGGGATGCTGGGCTCTTGCTGGAAGCTGACGTGAAACAGGTCAGCAGCCGCGTCGATAATCCCTTGCTTGACCTGCAGGTAGGGAAAATAGGGACGCACGGACTGGGAGTCGAAGTTGTACTGACTGCGGCGCACGAGTTCGGAAAGGTAACCGCGCTCGTGATCCCAAATCTCGGTGGCGCCGGCATCCGTCTTCCTTTTTTCGGCGAGCAGCATCCCGAATTCGCGCTGGGCCAGCGGGCGGGACGCGTCGCTGACCTGCTGGATGAAGTCGGCGATATTGTGTCCCTTGGCGATCATCTTGTCGGCCGCGTTGTAGTCGGCCCACGACGAGTAGCCGAGCAGCGTGGCGATCTGGTAGCGCGTTTTCATCAGGCTGGTGAGGACCTCCTGGTTTTTCGGGTAAGCGCGCGTGTTGAAGGCGATGTACATGCGATGGCGCAGCGAGTCGCTCTTGGCGAAAGTAAACACCGGGAGGGCATCAGGATAGTCGGTGGTGATGTGAACTTTTCCGCTGGCGTCAGGCTTGTGGCGGTCGATGTAATCCGGGGGCAGACCGTCGAGTTCGCTGGGATCGGCCTCGACGGTGTTCTGACCGTCGGAGATGTTGCGGTCCAACATGGATTGCTCATCTGTGGCCTGCTCGTTGAGTTTCTTGAGGCGGGCGCGAGTGGCGTCGTCTTTGTCAACGCCGGCCAAGCGGAACTCCAGCAGCTGACGTTGCACGTAGTAGCGCGTGGCGGCGTCGGCTTGCGAGAGGTCAAGTGCAGCGAGCGCGTTGTACACGTCGCGATTAAGCGAGATCGCGGTCTGGGCGGCTGTAGCCTTGGTGAGCATTGCGGTCGCGTGATCGCGGAAGGCTGCGTCGGGATGGACCTGTTCCATGAGTCCGGCGAGGTACGCGGCCGCATTGTTCTGGCGTATGGCGTCGTCGTAGGGGACAAGGGTGTTGTCAATGGTGCGGGCGCCTTTCACTGCTACCAGCGTGTCAATCGAACGCTGGCCAGCCGCCAGCCGGTCGNCTGCCCAGCCGCCAGCCGGTCGTTCTCCATTTTCTCGAACGCAGGGATGTCGGGCTTGGTCGCCCAGACGGTGGGCTGAGTTATGGTGACTCGTTGCCCGGATGCGACTATAGCCAAAAGCAATGGCAGGCAAGCGAGGAGGAAGAGACGGCCAGCTAGAAACATGAAGAACCTCGTCGGATAGCGTGGAATACCAATTCAGAATTAGCGTTGGCCTGAAGATTGTGGTGGACGGCGTCTGCCGGTGTCAAGCGCGGCGTGCAAGCCCCAAAACACAACATGCGCGGAGTGTAATCTCGCTAGCGCCAGTGCCTGAGCCGGGGCCAGACCTCGGCCAAGGAGCCGAACTTCTTTCCCTTGCAGAGGAAGACGGGAATCTGCTTTTCCAGGGCCCAGGGATTGTCGGCGGAGCGGCCGACGAACTCGACGTGGTCCCAGTAGCGCTCGAGAACTGCCTGGCGGTCATCCAGCACGATCATGCAATTGCCGGAGTACGGGCCCGGTCCCCACAAAAACCACGTCTGGTGGCCGCTGAGCGAGTGTGGCAGGCCATAGCTGGGGCCAAAGAAGTCGATAGCGCCGGCCAAGCCGTAGTCCTGAGCGAAGATGCCGCAGTCGTTGCGCTCCTCGGGCGGCAGGCGACGCCATGCAACGGCGGTTTCGTCCACGATTTCCCGCCAGCCGAACTGATCGGAGTACCACTGCGGCAGGGCCGCGCGAGTGTGGGAGTGCTCCATCACTGGCAATTTGAACGGCAGATATTTCGCGTAGGCAAGAAAGCGATCAGGCGAAAGAATAGGGACCACCACGGGGGCGAGATAGGCCCCGATCAACAGCAGCACGGTAACGATTACCGGCTTAAACCACTGGAGGCGGCGCGACCTATTCTCTGCGGGGACAGCATCGGCGCCGTCAATTGCGGACTCGATCACAACCGCACCTGCCGCCATCAGCATGGGGTAGATCGGAGAGAGGTAGTAGTTCTTGCCATGGAGCACGAAGAACGTGGTGTAGCAGACCAGATAGCACCAGCCCAACGCACGGTATGGTTTGAAGCGCGCGGAGAAGAGCAGGGCGAATAAACCGGTCAGCCAGATGGGAGCGGTCAGCGGATTGACGAGCAGGGTTTGCTGGAAGAAGAATTGAAATGGTCCGAGCACCACGTCGCGGCCTTCGGCGCGGATCGCGCGGATGAGCTGGATGAATGGCCAATCGTAGTGGAGATTCCACAGCAGGTTGGGCAGCAAAATCAGGAAAGCGGCGAGCCCACCCAGCCAGATCCATTTGCTCAGGAAAACACGGCGCTGTTCGGTGAGCAGCAGGCCGATGACGATTCCGAAGCCGAAGACCAGGGTGGAATATTTCTCTTCCAGGCCGAGGCCGGCGACCACTCCGAACCAGAGCCAGTAGCGCGCGTTGTTCTTTTTGATCGCGAGAATGGCGAAGTAGGCGCAGCCCATCCAGAGATTGGGTTCGAGGCAGTTGGTGCCAAGCAGGCTGCCGTTGGAGAGATATTGCGGCGCGACCAGAACGCAGATCGCGCTGAGAAGCATGGCATAGCGGCGTCCGCCGAGCTCGCCGGCGATGGTCGCCGTCTGCACGACAAGAACGGAAGACGCCAGGGCCGGGATGAAGCGAATGGCGCGCAGGGAATCTCCCAGCACGGCGCGGGAGAGGTGAATCAGGAAAGGGATCAGCGGTGGCTGATCGACGTATCCCCATTGCAGATGGTCGCCGCACGCCATGTAGTTGAATTCGTCGCGGAAGTAGCCGTAGCGGTTGTTGAAGTAGATGTGGAAGAGCAGCTTGGCGAGGGCGATCGCCCAGATGAGAGCCATAGCAGATGTGGAGATCAGCCGTCGTTCTTCGCTGGACAACGAAGCCGAGTCTGTGCGATCCATCCCCGAGAGAATACATCAGGCGCGGAGTCTCGCAGTGCACGTGGGCACAGGGTGGAAGTGAGTGCACTCTTAAGTCTACGGAGTGGCGACGAAGACGTGGTATTTCTGATTCGAGTCGTGATAGTAGCCGACGATCTGTCCGAAGTCGTTCACTCCAGTTGCGTAGGTGTCAAAACCGGGAGGGTACTGGAACGAGACAAGCTGTACGTTGTTGGTAAACAACAAACCGAAGTCATTCAGGTTCGAAACCTCGTAGTAGCCGGCGACGTCGCCGTTGTTGTTGATGCCCTGCCCATACGTGTTAAGTCCGGCAGCGTCAAAAAACGAACTAAAGCCTCCCGTCCAGGAAGGAGGGGTTAGAGTGCTCGTGAAGGCGCTAAAACCCGGGTTCAGTCCGCCGACATTGCCGGTAGCCATGGCGTCGCCGTTGATGCCGCGAACATTGGTTTCGCCTGGCGCGCCGGTATAGGTAATCGGATAGTACTTGGTGGCGTAATCAAGGAAGCTGTTGCATCCGCTCGCCCCACAATACGACCCCGTGATTTGACCAGCATCGTTGATTCCCCAGAGTGCAGTTCCTCCAGCCGCGCAGGTGGCATTCGGATTGTCTATCGCGGTGAACGCGCCGCCGCTATAAAGGTATCCGTGACTGCACTCGTTGGTGTCGAGCCAGACCCCGACGATCTGGCCAGAGTTGTTGATGCCCTCAGCTTCCCCCGATAGCTGCCCAGGATAGTCAATGGTGCTCCACGTGGCTAGGCTGTCGAGGAGAAACCCATGCTCGACGCCGGTCGAGTCGTAGTAGCCACCGACGATCTGACCGGTTTGGCCGGTCGCGTTGATCAGGGCTCCTTGCCAAACATCGTTAACCCCTTTCGCGAAGGTCGCCCCTGCGGAGCCGGGGTAGTCGTAGCTGCTGAAGGAATAGGATGGCGTCTTGGCGCCATTGTTGGGGTTCAGGACAGGCCCATCCTCGGTATCGACATCGACAGTAAAGGACACCTTTCCCCAGGTCTCAGAGTAGTTCCCAAGGAACTGGTGGATTCTCGCGGTTGATATTGTTCCCCACTCGGTGTCGCTCAGCGGCGTCAGGCCCCAAACGGTAGCGGAAGGAAGCTTTGAGATTTTGGCGATCCAGACCGCATCGGGAACGTGTGAGGATTTCGCCCAATCGGTGTGCGCATCGGCTGCCGACCCATAGACACCTGCGACGAATCCGCTTGAGTGCAGCTGGCTGACCCAACCATCTACAAACGCAGTCACAGCCGGTCCGCACTGGGAGGAACTATACTGCTCCATGTCGTAGTACACAAGCCCCGACAGGCCCAATGTTGATGCAGCTGCGATCGCACTGCTGGCCTCAGCAACGCCTTGGGTTTCGGCGACGCTCGGCGTTGAGCTAAATACGTGCGGAAAGGGGACACACTGCCCGTTAACTTTTTTTGGGCACGCGCACGGTGCCTGCGGGCCGGGCCAAAGGGGAATCAGACCCCAGCCCTGGGCCTCCACCGAGGTGGTCCACGCGGGGCTCAGCTGGCTGTTCGCGCAACTGCGGCTTGCCCCGCCGATGTAGATACCCGCATCGAAGAAGGGGCTTGAAGCCATCCACGTTCCCATTTGGCCAGTGGTAGCCGCGTCACATTTGTGAAACCCGATGTGCGCGCTCTGTCCAGCTGAGGGGCTGGCCTGCTGCGCTGCGGGCGCCGAACTTCGGCTCAGGGAGGCGGAAACTCGAGGGGTCGGGGGCTCCAATGCCTGCGAGAGTCTCTTAAGGCTAGGGGGGATTACCTCTGCCCAGGTCTTTCCGGAGTCCGCCGTCGACAGCAGGCGACCGTTGGACAGCACCCAACCGTGCTGACTGTCCGCGAAGCTTAACTGAAGAAGGGCGGAGTCTGGAACGCTAACATCCATCTTCGGGTTGTGCTCGACAGCGCCGGGGCCGACCGCCGTGAGCGCCGGGCTTGAGCCGGAAACGGAGGATGCTATCCACACGGAATTTGCTACAGCCGACGGAAATACCTGTCCGGGCGAGCTTCCCCGCGGACTAAGCATGACTCGGTCCGGTTTCCACGTTCTGCCCTCGTCCGCGCTTGTGTACAAGACGAGTGCCGATGGGGTCCCCTCGGTGCCCGAGAATGTAACCGATAAGAAGCCTCGGCCGTCCCCGCCGAAGACTGGTGGCTCGTCATAGGTTGGAACGACCGCTCTTCCCGTCTGCGGCGGAGATTGCAAAGATACTTGCTGCCAGCTAGCGGACCCGTCATGGGTGACGTAAAGGCTCTCGTCTCCGGGACCGCCGGCTAGCCAGCCGGTCTTAAGGCTGCTGAAGTGGATGCGACCGAACACGCCCGGGCTGTCGGGAGGCGATGTCCACGTCTTTCCACCATCATTGGAGGCCAGCAAGATCCCCAAACGGAAATTTGAGCTGCTGGCAACGCTTAGGTTCAACCAGCCATGGAGCGCATCAAGGAAGTCGATTCGACCGTCACCCGTGAGTGTTGTACTTTCAGGGGCCAACCTCGGGACCTTCACGCGAGTAATCGTCCACGACGATCCGGCTGTATCTGTCGATGCGAGGTCGAGTATGGGTTCACTTGAGTTTTCGCTCTCTGCTACGAGCAGTATCCATCCGCTGGAAGAGTCCAGGAAAAAGACAGACGCGATATGCTCCTTCCACTTGGTCTTCGGAGTGATGTCCTTCCAGTGGGACCCGTTGTCGGTCGTCCAGAAGAGATGGCTGCTGGTTGCTGCCCACCCCACGTCCGGGGTCAGCAGTTTCATGGATTTGATAGGGCCTGCCTGCTGCGCCAGCACGAAGACGCAGGAAAACATGCTGAATGCGGATAGTACGATGAGCGCTTTGAGTACTCGCATAGAGGTCTCCTCCAGAAGTCAGGGTTAATTGGAGCCTGAGTCAAACACACTCCATCCGCGACGTGACGAAGTGCTCGGTCTTTTGGACACCGCGAGGGAAGGTTGCGGCGACCGAACGGAGAGATGGTATTCCGGCCAGGCTGTGGAAATCAAGCTGACGTGGGCGCTGCCTAGGGATGTGCATCGGTACAGTAACCATTCCTGTCGCGATGCATGCGCGGCGCTGCACGAAGGTAACCTGCCCGAGGCGTTCCCTGTTCTGCCCGCCTTTTGGCTTGTGCTAACGTTGATTTTACCGATATTCATTAAGGTTCGGCAGGTTTTTGGCTCCACGTGTCTTCTGACAACCGCAAACCGGGAATCCACATCAAGTGGAAGACGGTCACCTACCGCAGTGTGGCCCTCATCATCCTCGCTGCCGTTTTGCTGCTTTTCGTCGGCCTGCGGCTGACCTTCCCGCAATTCACGGAGAACAGCCTACACGCGGCAGGAAACGCAGCCGACCGCGTTTTGGAGCGCATTGCCGGCATGGCTCCAGCAGCCGGTTCCGGCGTTTCGACGGCGCAGCAGGCGCACTTCACCGCGCTGGATGGCACGGTGCGGGTGAAGAAGGGAAACGGCAATAGCTGGGTTCCGGCGGATTACAACATCCCTCTGGATAAGGGCGATGTGGTGCAGACCGGCTCGGAAGGCATGGCCAAGGTTGTGTTCAACGATGGCACCAGCTATACCGTGAAGCAGGATTCCCTCATTGTGATTGAAGAGAACTCGGCCAACGACCAGCAGCAGACCAACGTGGCCGTGGCGGTGAGCACAGGAACCGTGGACCTTTCGACTGCGACCTACAGCCAGGGGTCGAAATCGCAGGTGATCGTGGCCGGGGCCACCGCGTCCTTGGCGCCGGAGTCGGCGGCGCAGGTGCACAACGATCCCAAGGCTGATCAGCACGAGATTCTGCTGAAAAAAGGTACCGGCGAAGTCACGCGCAACGGAGAGACCGTGAAACTGGCTCCCTGGGAAAAGGTCGGCTTTCAGGCGCAGGAGCTGCACATGGAGAAGGCGAAGGAGATTGGCCCGCCCACTCCCATTTCTCCGGCAAACATGATGCCCATCTTCGTTGCGGCGGAGAGTACC
>OCOJ01033947.1_pt2 | contig 17756 bp, 19 predicted proteins | sample 1539251 | NCBI WGS metagenome assembly OCOJ01 (sample SAMN01911457, study PRJEB22624) | soil metagenome | biome: Soil | place: Malaysia | collected 2012-04-30 | depth RA_metagenome m | reverse complement strand
GCCACCCTGTATCTCATCTAAGGTTAGTTGACCAGCCCGTGCTTTGGTGCTTAGCTTCTCGATTTCCTTTGCGAGTTGAGTTATTGATTTGTGCTCGGCATCCTTCAAGACTGGGACGACCAGACCTTGCTCTGTTGCGGTGGCAATTCCAATGTTGTAATACCGCTTAAGGACCATCTCTTCCTTCTCGTCGTCCAGGGTTGAGTTGAGGTATGGGTACTGCTTGAGTGCGGGAATCAACGCCTTGACGATAAATGGCAAGTAGGTCATCTTGACCCCCTGCTTCTCAGCCGCCTGCTTCGTGCTCTCTCGTAACTGAACGACCTCGGTCATGTCCACCTCGTCAACATGAGTGACGTGAGCGGCTGTGTGTATTGATTTGACCATTCGTTCCGCTATTTTCCGGCGAATACCACGAAGAGGAATTCGTTCTTCCAGTCCTCGAGGCCCAACCGCCGCTACGGCAAGCAGTGCAGGCTTGATCCCGGGTTTGAATCGTCGAACATCATCGTCAGTGATTCGGCCGCCGGGGCCCGTGCCCTGAACATGAACCAAGTCAACTCCCAAGTCTCTGGCAAGTTTTCGTGTGCTAGGTGTCGCTAGGATCTCTTGAGGTCTGGTTGAAGCTGTTGCCTCAGATGTAGCCGTAGGTGAGACCATGGCGGCTCGAGATGGTGCGACCAGTTCAGCTTCTGCGACCGTCGTAACGATTTTTGCTGATTCTTCGCCCTTCTCTCCTATGGTTATCAGGACCTGCCCTACTTTGATGACTTCGCCTTCCTTGGCGCCGAGTTTGAGGACCGTGCCCCTCTTTGGAGACGGAATTTCGACGTTAACCTTGTCGGTCATGACTTCAACTAGTGCCTGATTTTCTTTGACCTCGTCGCCTTCTTTGACTAACCACTTTACAACTTCACCCTCGGCAACTCCCTCACCGATATCCGGCAAACGAAACTCGAAGACCAAATCCGATCGTTCCTCCTTCAGTAATTATGAACCCTCTCTATCGCGTTTAGTACGCGAATCGCGTTTGGCACGTAGTCATCTTCAAGGACGTAGGGGAAAGGAACATCATATCCTGCCACGCGTACAATCGGCGCTTTGAGATGCAGGAGAGCTTTCTCCGCTATCTGTGCGGCAATTTCGGCTCCAAAACCGCACGTCTTGCATGCCTCGTGCACAATCACTACTCTCCCAGTCTTCTTTACAGAGGTCATTATCGTTTCAATGTCAAAGGGCAGCAGTGTCCGAAGATCGACAACTTCTACATTGATCCCTTTCGCAGACGCAAGTTCAGCGGCTTCCATCGCTACGTGCAACATTGCACCGTACGCGAGAATCACAACATCTTCACCCTCGCGTGCAACATTCGCCTTACCGATAGGAATAGTATATTCATCATCAGGGACCTCTCCCCTCACGGTTCTGTAAATCTTCTTGGGTTCAAGGAACATTACGGGGTCTGGGTCGCGGAGGGCNCTGGGTCGCGGAGGGCGGAGGTGAGTAATCCCTTCGTATCGTGGGGTGTCGAAGGGATGACCACTTTAAGGCCCGGCGTGTGGACGAAAAAAGCTTCCGTGCTCTGTGAGTGATAGTGACTTCCGCGAATGCCGCCGCCGTAAGGAGTCCGAATTACAACCGGGACCGTGAATTGTCCTCCAGAACGATATCGGAACTTGGAAAGTTCACTTTGAATCTGATCGAAGGCAGGATAGATGAAGTCCATGAATTGTATTTCCGGGACCGGCCTCAACCCATACAGGGCCATACCGATAGAGACACCGATTATGCCTGACTCAGCTAGAGGAGTGTCTATGACACGGTTCGAACCGAACTCCCGATAGAGCCCCTCAGTTGCCCGGAACACGCCTCCATTGACACCAACATCTTCACCAAGTACGATGACCTTGTCGTTGCGCCGCATCTCGTCGCGCAGTGTGAGATTCACAGCTTGAACGAGATTTAGAACGGTCATTCTCTATTCCTTCCGCCGCTTCTCTTCGCGAAGTTCTCTCAGTTGCTCTTCCAGATGCCATGGCATGTCGGCGTACACGTCCGTAAACAGTGTCTCAAGGGCTGGGCGTGGTATCTTCTCAGCGTACGCGATCGCTTCATCTATCTCTCGATTCGCATCCTCGTGCGCTTTCTTCTCATCAGACTCACTCCAAATCTTCTTCTTCTCAAGATATCTTCGAAACCTGTTAATGGGATCGCGTTTCTCCCATTCTTCAAGTTCCTGCTGCGTCCTGTAACGCTTCGGATCGTCTGATGATGAGTGAGGTCCCATGCGATAAGTGACAGCTTCAATCAGAGTCGGGCCATCACCTTTTCGCGCCCTCTCCACAGCTTCCTTCGTTGTCCTGTAGATCGCTAGGATATCATTCCCGTCAACTCGCACGCCCTCGAAACCGTATGCTTTCGCCTTAATCGCAATAGTCTCAGCGGCCGTCTGTCTCTCGACTGGAACCGAGATGGCCCAATGATTGTTTTGGCACAGAAAGATTGTCGGAGTCTTGTAAACACCTGCAAAATTCATCCCAGTGTGGAAATCGTTCTCAGATGTGGCGCCGTCGCCAAAGTAAACTAGCGTGACAATAGGGTCTCCTCGAATCTTCGCGGCTAAGCCAACTCCTACGGCGTGCGGAATCTGTGTAGCTATTGGTGCTGATCCCGTGACGAAGTGAGCTGGCTTATAGCCGAACAGGTTCATGAGCTGGCGTCCTTTCTGAATATCTTCCGCGTTTCCAAAGTACTGGTTCAGCAATTGCTTCAGCGTGATTCCGCGGATGAGCGCTGCTCCTAACTCTCGGTAAGCTGGGAAAACCCAATCTTCAGGCTTCAGTGCATAAGCGCTTCCGAGTTGCGCTGCTTCTTGCCCTAGACAGCCGATGTAGAAACCAATTCTACCCTGTCGCTGCAATTGAAGTCCGCGCGTGTCCAGATTCCTAACCAGAACCATGAGTCGGTAGAGGCGTTTCAACTCGTCCTTGGAGATTTCCGGCTCCATATTCTCAACATAGTCACCAGTCGGTTTGATGACCTGCAGTGGTTCAAGACTCAAAGCTGAACGCCTTCGGAAACTTCCCGAAATGTGCGGAAAAACTAGGGCAGCGCTTGTAAATCTTGCCCTTTAAGGCAGACACACTCACAAAGATGCAGCAATAACACATGCCAGACCTCCGTTGCTGATTCGTCATTTCCACGCAGATGAGGTTCTGTCTGAATTGGAAGAACACGAAGAAAGCAAGGCATCTTCGCTACCCTCAACGAAACATTCCAAGACAGGAAAGATGTCTAATGACAAGACGCCTCGTAGAGCTTGGCGGCAACACGGGTTGTCAAATAGGAGAATGATTCCTGTTTGGTTTCTGTGAACTTTTCTCCCGAATTAGCGCTTCGACGAAGAACTCCCCTGCCCTGTAAGAGCTGCGGATGAATGGCCCTGAAGCTACGTATAGGAAACCCAATTGCTCCGCCTCACTTTTGAAGTGCTTGAATCTTTCCGGTGAAATATAATCGATGACCGGGACGTGCCCTTTGGACGGACGGAGATACTGCCCCAGGGTGAGGATATCCACGCCGACAGCCCTCAGGTCCTTCATCGTCTGTAGAAGATCCTCCACGTTCTCACCCAAACCAAGCATGATTGATGACTTTGAGTAGCTACGTGGGCTCAACTCTTTGATACCCCTCAATACCGTAAGGGATTGTTCATAGGATGCACGTGGGTCGCGGATTCTTGGTGTTAAGGGTCTAGTGGTCTCGATGTTATGCGCGATTACCTCAGGACCGGCATCGACTATTGCCTTCAAATCCTCCGTATTACCTTGGAAATCTGGAATTAGAACTTCTGTTATCACCTCCGGATCGTGTTTCTTGATTGCTTTGATTGTCGCTGCAAAGTGTCTGGCACCGCCGTCTGAGAGATCATCTCGATCCACAGAAGTTATGACAACGTACTTCAACCCCAACTCGGCTATGGCCTTGGCAACTTTGAGCGGCTCGAAGGGGTCCAGTTGACCGTTTGGGTTCCCGGTCTTGACATTGCAGAATCGACAGCCGCGAGTGCATGTGTCCCCCATCAACATAAAGGTGGCCGTTCCACCACCCCAACACTCAGCTAGGTTCGGACAGTGGGCTTCCTCACACACTGTATGCAAGTCGTGACTTTGCAGAATCGTCTTTATCTTCTCGTGGGTATCGCCTCTCGGATATCTCACACGTACCCATTCAGGTTTCTCAATCGATTCTTGGATTTGGAGAACATGTGAGTATCGCGGCATCTGAACGCACGAGCTGATCACGTAAGGGGAATTCGCCCTTTTGGCTTTTGCTTAATCGAATCATACCGGGCGCGTAGGACTGTTCATGACGAGCATTCTGGCGGAAGAGGCGGGCCGATTTTGGACGTGCTCGTTGTAAATTTGAGGCGTCGTGATGCTGAATGTCAGATTTTGAATCCAAAGGCGCCTGCGAAGGATTCAACTTTCCTGAAGTTGTTCAGGAATTCGACTCCTTTCTGGGTAAGGCTGTAGGTCTTATCATCTGTTCCAGACTCTTGTATTACTTCAAGCCCTCTTAGCTCTTCAAGATATTTCATTAGTCTATCGTGAGAAAGATTGGCTCCGTATAGAATTCTTGTTGGCTTGGCTTTGTTGTTCTCTCGTTGAATTACGTGCATGATGTCCACGTAGATTCGCAATTGAGAACGATATTTAGTGGGGGTCTTCGCAGGAGTGCCCTGTTCGCTCGAGATCATGAAGGTTGATTCACCCTAAGCAACATAGCCAATAGGAGCAGGAAACCGAATAGTTGTGCAACATGAGCGAACGGAAAGAAAACTGGTGTTATCGTGTAGATCAGAAAGAATAGATGGCTCAAGGCAAGCGAAGTAAACGCTCCGAAAACGAGGAGCGCATTTGTAGTTCTGTTCATGCTGTAGTTAATGGCGGTTTGTGCGGAAATATAGACGAGCAGAAAGATCAGGATTAGTTCTGTGACGGCATTGTGCTCGAACAAGAGAAGTGGTGCTGCCGCCATGGCGATTTGTGTGTTCACATTTCGTGTTTGTTCTATGTAGGCGAAAACAAGGAGCCCGTAGGCAAGGACCTGCGCGAAAAAGTTCATAGTGTACCCTAAGGGATAAAGAAAGAGGAACGCTCTGTGAAAACGTGCAAGTAGAATAACCAAGTTAGCGAGACCATCTATGAGTAGGCCTGCTCCCAATAACACGAAGCTCAGGTTAAGGTAGAGAAGCGTCTTCTCATTGGATAACCTGTAACCTTTCAATGCCTGATACGCAACCGCTAACGCGATCGCGAAAGCAATGAATTCCATCAACGAATCAAAGCCGAAGAACCATGAAGGAGCAACCAATGGCTTTCAGTCCCGAAGGGCTTTGCTAGACCATCAGGCGCACTTTTCAGGCTTGTGCATCAATCGTACATCTAACTGCGCATAATCACATTTCGAGATTGAGGTTTAGAAGGAAGTGCGGTTTCAAGTCGTAGCAAGCGGAACAAGTTTGCCATTGACAAAGAAGCCTTTGAGTCCACATTCCTCGCAGCGGGCCCCAAGTTCCAAATCTGAACCCTCTTCGTAGTATACGCTAAGGGTTGGTTGTCCGCATCTTGGACAGAGCTCGCCTAAGGTCTTATCCAATGCTACCACACAATGTACACGCACGCATGCATATAGACCTAGGAGATAGGTGAAAATGACGCGAACCTGCTTTACGGCAGCCTAAGGAGGAATTTACCATCCAAAGGCAACTTTTGGCTGCTAATTACTCTGACACTTGACCAAAGCAATCGTCCTTTCCATTGGAAATATCATTAGCGAGGTAGAGTAGCATTCCTCTGCTGCGGAGCAAATGGAAAACTGACAAGAAAACTGCGATTGAACATAGACTTGGATTGTCTTGTTGAAATTGTTCCTGAGATTGATCTGAATACCAATTGTCCACCTCGACTTGCGATGAGGGATTCGCTTCGGAAATCTGCATCATGAAAAGAGTGGGCAGCATTGCGATTTGTGTAATTTCCAACAAGTGTTGATTGCTCAATTCGCTTTCACTGTCCTCCAAACTTCATATTCCACAAGTCCTTATCGAAACCTAGGAAAAGTCTCCCATGAGTTTCTCTCCAGACGCGCAATACACCTTGCGCTGTCCCAGCTGTGGGAACAACTCTATGACCATGAATCAAACAGAATACGTCGTGGACCACTTCGGATCAGTTTTGATGGCGGTCTCTGTATGTCAAGAATGCGGGTACAAACACACAGATGTTCTAACATTAGAGAAACGAGAACCGGTTGCGATCACGGCTCGCATCAGAACAATTGAAGACCTCAACATTCATGTCATAAAATCAGGGACGGCAACGATCAGCATACCAGAATTTGGTGCCACTATTATCCCGGGCCCGTACAGTGAGGGATACATTTCCAACGTGGAAGGTGTTCTTGAGCGAGTAGAAGACGCCTTGACATTCATGCTGACTTCAGCAAAAGGAAAAAAGCTCAAGAAAGGGCAAAGGTTGCTCAAGCAAATGCGAATGGCGAGGGAAGAAAAACCCCGATTCGCACTTGAGATCAAAGACCCGCTAGGTAACAGCGCAGTTGCATCTCCAGATCCCACGAAAATACGCAAACGGAAACTAAGCAAGACGCGAACTTCTGACAACCAAGTTCGGTCAATTTGCATTACTAAAGGAAAAACCGAATCTACGATGATCCTTTGAGTACAATCTGAATGAGCGCGAGCGAATCCTTGCGACAAGAACGAATTGGATGGACCAACGGAATAGTTTTCGAAACGGGCGCGTCGCGCTTAGTTTTCGACCCAACTTCAGGCCGACAATTACATGAAGATTGGCATGCTTTCATCACGCATGCTCACTCAGACCACACGTACGGCTTCAGTACTCGTGCGAGGAAACATTCGACGGTCGAGACACTTCACATCTACGAAGCTCTGAGAGAACGCCTGGTCAAGAACGCGCACACACTGCAGCTTGGCGAAAGCATTCGATTCGATGATGTGGAAGTCAACGTTCTCAACGCAGGTCACATGTTAGGCTCATGCCAGTATGAGATTGTGACCCCGCAATTCACCGTCCTGTATACGGGAGACATCAACTGCGTTGACACTCTTACCACAGAAGCGGCTCAACACAAGCAATGTGACTATCTCATCATCGAAGCAACCTATGGGCACCCAACCTATCTCTTTCCTCGAAGGAGCACTATGTACGCTGACATCATAAGGTGGGTTATGACGGAGATTAACAACGGAAAAATCCCCACATTCCAAGTATATTCATCGGGCAAACCTCAAGAACTCGTTCGGCTCTTCAATGTATACACGAAGCTCCCGGTCGTTTGCAGCCCAACGATTGCTCACTCGAACACCGCCTACATTGAGAACGGAGTGAGACTTGATTTCTTGGATTCTTCAACAGCTGAAGGTAGGAATGCGCTGAAAAGTGGAGGATGCATCTACATTACGACAGCAAGAGCAGACCACGTTCCAAGACGCGCTTCACGCGCGGTCGCAACGGGTTGGGCTGTCCGACAGGCATTTCGCAATTGCACATCCTTTCCCCTTAGCAGTCATGCGGACTTTGGTCAACTCATTGATTTCGTCGGTCATGTGAATCCTAAGAAGGTGTACGTCTTCACCGGCTATACTGACGTAATGTCTACTCAGATCGAACGTAAATTAGGGATTAAAGCTGGCCCGTTGCCGGTCATTGCTCAGACTAAACTACTCGACTTCAACGAGGCTCTTACTTGAAAGTGATATACATGAAGAGACTAACGGCTACCAACCCAATCGACATCATGATGACGACCTCAGGCCGAATCTTGATTCCGGGAGTATCCTCTTCAAAGAACCGAAGCAATCCAGCACTGGCCGCAGGCATTGGCGCCTCGCGTTTCCTTCTCTTTTCACGTTTGCCGGACAAGGTTCTTTATTCACTGTAGATGTGGACCGATGGTTCATCGAATTAAACTTTGATTCTGGCTCCACCTTGGCATGATACGACCATTAGCGGATCCGAGTGTACTCGTAGGCGTCCTTTGCGTTCTCGAAACAGTAGTGAACTTTCTGGAAGCCCTTCCTGAACGCCGCGACTTCCTGTTTGACTTTACTCGGATCTTCCTTGTCGATAACCACCCGTTTAACCAAGTTGGCAACTTCACTCATGTCGTTCCTCTTCATTCCAATTCTAGTAATCTCGGACGTCCCTATTCGGATACCTCCTGGGTTCGTGTAGTGCCTTCCTGCTTGGATATCGCCTGGCAACAGCTGCCGGTTCACAATGATGTTGGCGCTCTCAAGAGCTCTTTCCATGTCTCCCCCTAAGCCGTACTTGGTTACATCGACGGCAACCTGATGAGATTCCGTGAATCCTTTGTGCTCAGCCAATACGTTCAAGCCGACTTCGTGAAGGGCTTGCCCCAGTGCTTTTGCATTTGAGATAACCTGCTGCGAGTACTGCTTCCCGAACTCGAGCATCTCTGCGAATGCAACTGCCTTTCCGGCTAGATGGTGGAGATGGTGGTTGCTTGTGTTTGATGGGAAGGTTGCTTTCTTGATCTGTTCGGCATACTGTTCGAAGGAGATCACTGCTCCCCCCTGTGGTCCGAAGAGAGTCTTATGCGTGCTTAGCGAAACGGCATCGGCACCTTCTCTCAGAGGATCCTGAAAACGCCCTCCAGCGATTAGACCTGCAACGTGGGCTGCGTCGTAGGAGATCTTCGCACCAACCCCGTGTAGGGTATCAACCAAGTCTTTGATTGGTTGAGGAAACAGGAAGAGGCTGCCGCCAAACATGGCAAGTTTTGGTGGTCTCTTGTCTTCCTTTGCCATCTTCTCGATTTTCTGTTTTGTCTTCTCTACGTCTATGTTCATCTCATTCCGATCAAAGGCAAAGTACTCGACTTCCAAACCGCGAACTGCTCCAGCGGTTCCAGAGAAATCTTTGCGTCCTGTAGAGATGTGACCGCCGTTCGGTATTGCTAGGGCAAGCATCCGGTCGCCCGGATTTGTGAATACGGTGTAAATGACGAGGTTTGCACAGACCCCTGAAACCGGTCTCACATCGACAAATTCTGCACGGAAGAGCTCCTTTGCCAAGTCTATGCACAGTCTTTCAACTTGGTCTACGTACACGCAGCCAGCGTACACTCGTTCGCCGACCCATCCCTCAGCATATCTGTTCCCGAAATCGGAAACGATAGCTTCGCGAACCGCAGGACTAGGCACGTTTTCGGAAGCGATCAGTGGAATTGATTCGGAGAACCACTTATGATGCTGCTCCAGTAGTTGCAGCACCTTGTCATGGGATTCACGTGGTGACGTAATATCACACACCCGAGTTCAACCACGAACCCCTCGCGCTAAATCCCTTTGCCTTGATTGTCTCTAAAGCAAGGAAGCACCTGCCTAGGAACGAGTGCGAATCGAAACTCTCCGCATGAATCTTCCAGTCGCATTCGGCGGCCGATAGTGCATAAGCCTCCGGAAGTCTTTGGGCTCGTCTATATCAAGGCCGAATCCCATTGAACAGATCACTCTGTATCTTAACTTCCTTCGATTCACAAGCAACAGATACCGCCTAAAGCTATCTTTGCCGAAAGCCGGAGGAAGGACTGATGGAGGTGCCAGCAGCAAAGCGTTTGTCCCTGATCCATCCTTTGAGGGAGCTAGCGTCACAGAATATCCGCGAGACTTTACCACGAGGTTGACCACCTGGGCTGAAGTTAATAATGGAAGATCAGCATGAACAATCAAGACAGCTGAGATGCTTTTCCTCAAGGATTTGCCAATAGCCAATCTTAGAGCTCTATTCAGTCCTCGCCTCTTCCCTTCCCACACAAAGTTGGCTCGGAACTTCTTTGCAATTGCTCGTACACCTTTGTCGCCGCTAACGACTGTGATTGAATGAAACGGCCCTGCTTTTCTCAATGTGGAGAGAACGTGAAAGAGCATGGCGATTGTTAGCGCAGATCGTGCAGCGGGAAGAAGGAGGGGAGACAAGCGCGCTTTGGATTTGCTGATGACGTTCAGGGGGACGATTGCATCTAGGTGCCGAAACTCGATCTTTCTATTCTTCAACTCTCGAGTTCACTTACGGCCTTCCGGGCCAATCGAACCTTGTCTTCCATGCTCCTCATGAGTGTATTAGTAACAACGGCTCTGATTCCGAGCCGTTCTATCTCTGGAACGAGCTTACTGTCGACGGAATCGATAATGAGGGTATCCAGGAAGTCGCTATAGAACTCTGCTACCCCAGTCACACTCGCGTTTATCCCCACGGCTTTCATCAATTTATCCGCTGGGCCCTTTACAGTTTTGCCGCCGATGATTGGGCTTATCCCGACTATCTTTCCTTTGGCTCGCCTCAGTGCCGAACGAATTCCTGGGACGGCCAAGATTGCGCCTATGCTGACCACTGGATTGCTCGGAGTGAGTATAATCCCTCCTGCTTTTCTGATGGATTTCAGCACACCCTTAGCGGGCCTTGCCGAATTTGCACCTCGGAATCTTACACCTAGAACTGGCGAAAGAGTTCGCAACCTGACCATGTATTCTTCGAAATGCATCGAAGTTCTGGGAGTAACAATGTATGTCTGAAGCGGATCATCAGTCGCTGGTATCAGTCTGACATGGAGACCTAATCGTCGAGCCAGATCTTGTGTTACGTCCGACAAAGTCTTTCCATGTCGGAGTTCGATTGTGCGGTAAATGTGCGTCGCAAGATCTCTGTCCCCAATGTTGAACCATGTCGTCAAACCGTACCTCCGTAGCCACCTTTGACATTCGAAGCTGTCTCCGCGGAAGCCCCATCCTTTCCTGGGATCGACTAGTCCGGCAAGGGTATAGGCAACTATGTCCAAATCTGGAGAAACGTGGAATCCATAGAAGTCTATGTCGTCCCCTACGTTCCCAATTATGGTGATTTGTTTCGGTGGAACTACACGAACTAGACCCTGAAGAAATCTGGCTGCTCCTATCCCGCCTGCCAACGCGACAATCAAGTATGGACCCCGGTTGGTGGTCTTCCTTCTAACGCTTGCTTGTGAATCTGCTAATCCAAGGATGACCAGAAGCAATCTCAGGTATCTTAAGGCTAAGTGGCGTGAAGATCATGTATGGAAGCAGTACAGAGAATGCTGCGTGAAGACCATTGAAGACGCTTGTGTAAAACAACATGGCCATCAGAACCTGCCACGAACCCGCGAACTGCAAACCCAAAGTGAGCTGGAGGGTTCGCTCACTGAAACCCAGATAATCTATTCCAAAGATAACGGGTCCAATATATGTGAAGACAAAGTAATTCACAATCAGCAATAGACCCACGCGCGTCAACACTGCTAATCCAAGCATGAAACCAACAACAAGTGACTTGTGGCGATTCGCCCTAGCAATTTGCCTGTACAGTCGGGCTCCAACCCACAATCCGAGAATAGTTGAGAGAACGGATGCGAACTTTACCGTTGGTCCTAAGGGAGAACCGCTAGTTAGTGTTAGAAAGAGCCAGTGAACGATCGCGGTTATGACTGCTGCAATTGGTCCGAAGATTAAGAACGCTAGGACCGAGAAGAGCTCAGCCGGATCGAACCGCAGGAACGGCATTATCGGAAACGAAGGCTGGATATTCGCGGGAATAATCACAGTTGATAAAGCGGCCAAGCTCCCAAAGATAGCGGCCCCAGCGAAAGTCATGCTTCTCCTCGTGAACAGACCCTCTGCCATTCTGACCACGAAAGACGGGCACTACGCGTCACAACTACTTAACTGTACCATTATGACAATATTACGAAAAAGTCATGGTGTTATAGAGCTTAAACCTTGATATCATCGTTTCCTTGCAAAGTTTTTGCCCTTCGCAATCATGTCTCGAACAACTTCACCGTTCATGGGAGAGAGGACTCTGGACCTACCAACCTCGTAGACCTGAAGGAGTCCGGCGTCTCGCAGCACTTCAATGTGTCTATAGATTCCGGCATAATCCATCTTCAAATTGCTTGCAACAGCAGTTATGTGCAGAGGTTTCTTGCTGTCCATAAGCATCAGCAGGATGCGTAGCCTGACAGGGTTGCCAAGGGCGTCAAACGTCGCAGATGCAGTGTTTAGATCTTCGGAAGCAGACATTTCAAGAATCCACCTCTTAGTGTGAAGCGAAGTATTATGACATCTTCGCTAAAGTTAATCCTTGCCTAACGTTATGCCTTTCTTACGAGCGAACTCAACCATATGTTCGTCCGAACAAAAGTAATAGGTTCTAAGTCGCGCATTCTCCTCAGCCACGAAGGAAGTGGTCTTCATGAGATCCAGTATCTTCCCACACTGGTTGCACATGGTTTTCATTCTGAACCCTTGTCACCGGTTCAGCTCACATAGGGAAGTTCTCTTTCGCCGCTTTTCTTAGCTTCATGTGGATATGCTCCTCGAGAGAGATCCTTCGCTCGTTGTACCGCTTCAACATTCTCCTTAGCTTGTTTTTCAAGCGCCGTTAGGTCCATTGGTATGTTGAGGAGCTTCGTTGACAATTCCAATGCCGCCTTTGCGGCATTCGCATCCAACGAAAGATAACCTGGTGTTTCAGCGAGAAGGCAGAGTGCGGGGATCTTGCGCGGCTTGGCTAATCCGAAGATCAGACCATTAGTGCCCGTAATGGCTCCTCCCGCCAATTTCACTGCTCCATATTCCTCCAATTCCTTCACGAGCGCTACATCGGTTGCTCCAACGTAGACCTTGGGTTGCTCGGTAAATCGATCAGTAGCCATACCACCCATAGTGATTACCCGCTGGACCTGAAACCTATGCGCTAAGTCCAACACAAGCCCAGCCAGCTCATATTGTCCCTCGGGCGAGTACGGTTGTTCGTTGGCAGTAAACAGCAAGACATCGGAGCCGCCCGAGCTGTTGTTCCAAAAGTAGAATTCCCCCCTCATCAGTTTTACAACCCCCTCGTCCGTCAACCATACTTTAGGGGAGAACATGGGAGAGAAAACTTCGGCAAACAGTTCCGCCTTGAGCTCCTTCTGCAGATGATTCACTGCTAACCAGGCAACGGAACCTATTCCAGGCAACCCGCAGATCATTACGCTCTTGTTAAGTTGCGGTTCCTGATAGTACCGGACTTCTGTTTGCATTGTGGGTCGCTCGAGGAACTGGTTTCTCTCAATTGGGAGGGTTATCATTCAGCTAGTAATTAGTCTGTTTGTGTTACTGAGCTGGGAGCCGTTGTTGGCCAAACGGAGTGAGTCCCCACATGAACGGTTTCGTCTTGGTCGAACTATCAACTAGTCGCTCTTGTTTCAAAGTTTTCAAATGATACGCGACGCATTCGTACGAGAGTTCAGAGTCCTTCGCAATATCACGTACTTTCTTACGTCCCTTCTCGAGAGCAAACAAGATCTTCGTTCGTGATATTAGGCCAGCCTTGACGTTCCTTTTTGATGTCAAGTACGCCTTAGGATGCAGCCCTAGGGGCTTGGGCATTTGACCATCTCAGACAAATTGAGCCAGTGAGGGCTGTTTCTTGCTTTCTTCCTGCTCGTTGAAGAGTGACTTTATCTCCTCTCGGAGGAGCATTAGTCTTTGTTCGTGGTAGGGCCCTAGGTTGTATCGTTTGACAAGGTCTTCAGCCACGGTCAAGTATTTCTCAACTCCTCCCTTGTACACCGTCAACGACAACTTTGCTCCGCACCTTGGGCAAGCTCCCTTCAAAGGAAGTCGACGGAATCTCGAATTGCATTTCGTACAGCGAAAGTGCTGGCCTGCGAAAGCCTTCAGATTTCCGGTCAAGTCACGCATGAAGTGAGTCGACAGAATCCGTTTAGCCACCTCCCCTGCTTCTACCGCCTTCACCGACTCGGCCAGTTTCAGCTGCAAGGTCACCTTATCGAGCATTGATCCCAATTTCTTGTAGACGCTCTCCAAGTTCCCACTATTGATGTCACCCACGTAATGAGTGAACCCGAGCGAGCCGAGGACATCTTCAGTTCCAAGTTTCTCTCGAACTGTCTCGATTATTGTGGTGAGGGTTTTCGGATCCGATCGTCTCGTAGTTTCTTCGAAGAATCGTAGCGGAAGTCGATTTACGGTTTCGAGGTTGAAAGCTTGACGGGCGATCTCGGTGGGTTTGATAGCCACGGTCAGCAAAATCGGTGCGTCCATGATCCCTCCAATTCTCGATGGCAGGAACTGCTTGGAAAAATTCAGAAGAATGTCTAGGGCCAAACTTACGGAGTCTTCGTCCCCGTCACAATCCCGCCGCTTTGTCGCATGCCAGAAAGGATGAGCAAAACAAACGCTGGCACGGGTAAACCCGATGATGCGCCCGATTACGCCAACCGATGTGTGCGGGGACAAACCTACGACTAGTTGCCCCACGATATCTTGTCTAGTTCTTGCGCGATAGAAGGGTTCGAGTCCGTAGAACGTTTGGAGCATTTCATCAAGGAACTTTGCGACTCTAACAAAGTATTCTCCGCATTGCTGTGGTACGATTATGTCATGAACCTTAAGGCTGCAGCATTGGTCCTTCGACTTCAAGGGTTCACCCGTTATGTCGCAAGAATATCCGAGTTCGCGCAGTTTCTCGACTTCGACTCCGATCTCAGCGGCTTTGAAATGAGTGAGGGGAGCATTCGTCGCGTCAAATCGGACGGTTCCATCTTTGAAAACGGAGATATCATGCTTCGCACGCAGTATCCCCTTTTCAAGGGGTTCTGGAGTTTTTGTTTCGTTCGTAAGGCCTCTTACGCCTTTGATGGCCTCAGGGATTACGGATAGAGACAATCTTCTTTCGGCATCTGTCAATAGGTTCCGTAGTGGTATGCTCCTTTGGCTGTACGCTTGAGCTGTGATCTTGCATGCTTGGCACAATCTACTTGGGGTCTCGGTGCCACATCTTGGACAAATGAGCTTTCTTTCTGTCAGTGTTGCACATTTTTCGCAGAGGCTCGCGTGTGTGATGTTTCCACACTTGGGGCATTTTCGATACGCTATCTCGACCGAGATGAAGGAGTGGTTGGCCGCGGCTTCGACGATGTTTCTTCTCACGCCCCCACCCAATCCTATGGGGAAGAGGCAGTGCACTATTGGCCGCATCTCCCGGCGTTTCGCCTTTTCAGGACGCCCCATCCTGGCACCAACATACACTGGGGCTTTCCTCATCAGCCTCATTCCCGATAACCGATAGATCTTCTCCCAGAGGTCGTTTCCCTCGACTGGGTTAACCGAAGAGGCGAGCCCAAGACAATCGTACATCACCGGGGCTTCCCCATCGATAACCAATAGATCATGGTCAACTTGGTGGGGCACGCAGAGGTTCTCCAGGATGACCTTGGTTCTTGGACTGTTTTTTGTCGCTATGTGAGCTCGTGTAAGTTTGGTGAGGTTTGAATCCGCCAAGGTTGAACGTAGGTAGTTGAAGTTATCCGGACTGATGTTCTCCCAGAACCAAGTATATGCTGGATGGAGAGGAACGTCTGAATTCTTGGCTAAGCGGATCGCGTCCTCCGCGCTTGGTACCGCTCCTCCGACTTCACTAATGTACCTGCATAGTGCTTCGGAGCTGATGCCTACATGTTCAGCGAAACTTTCAGCTCCCCCCTGAAACGTTGCCGCTTGGAGTTTGACAAGTTCGCGCCACCATTCCTCTACAAAGCCTGAGGGTAGAAGGGGGCGATTGTTTTCTAGAAACTCCCCAAAGCCTACGAGCATGTCGCCTAGAAAGAGTATCTTTTCTATTGAATCAAGCAATGTTTCCGCTTGGCGTGGATCGGATAATCTCAGCACTGATCCATCTTTGAGTCTAACTACTGGAGGTTCGATGAAGTCAACTGACGCAGCGATACCTGCTTTTCCGGGCTTCTCCAATCTGAGCTGAGTTCCCACCGCGATGAATTTCCCCAGAACCAGCATCGTTGATGGGTGGAGCCCGATAGCAGCGAGACCTGTGTTCCGCGCTCTCCCGTACCTGAGCCGGAACCCTCCCTGAAATTGCGGGAATGAGAAGATGGGACGCCCGCCTAGCACGTCCTCCATGAACATGAACTCTTGCGCTTCATCCGATTCCGCTACGGGCGGCTTTATCTCCCTCAACCAGTTCCAGCCTTCGATGTTGAGGCTGTCAATTATTTTGAGGACCTTGTGACTTCTACCAATCAATCCGTCATGAACAACCCTCAGCGCCCCACCTCTGACCCTATTGGTCTCGACTCTCGGAACGTTCCTGTAAGAAGAAACCTCAAACGGATCCGTTTCGACGCCGTTTACCTCAACTGGTAGTCGCATGATAGCATTGAACAACTCTTCATCTGATACTTTGAACTGAAAACGCGCGACCTCTCTTTCATAGAGACGGAGTTCCTCAACGAACCTCTTGGCTTCAAGTTCGGTAGCTTTGTACCGTCCCAATCCAAGTTGATGTCGCACGAAATCAGCTATTACAAGAATGAGTGCCATGTCAGTACCACCCGCGGACCTAATTGGTCCAGCAAAATATACGGCGAGATATTTACTGCCGTCTTGATTCGTCTTTATACGAACACTCGAGATGCCCTCAATTGGTGCCGCAGTTATTCCCTCATCCAAGATAGCTGAAGCAGTTCTCACCGACTGTTCCGCGGCCTTCTGTTGATCGAACCCATAGCTTCCAAGAGCAATTTCTTCAGCTATCTTTAGTGCAACAAGCTCACGCTGCATGAGACTTGAGAGGTTACGAATCCTAACAGCGATTCCGGACGGGCCAACGGCCTTCTCTACACGTTCCGCAAGGTCAATTGTAACCAGCGGCTCCGGTTCAAGAGATGGATCGAACCCTTTGGCACGAGCTCTTTTGACTATTTCGTAGACCCTGTCAAATTGATCCCTAAGCCGTTCGAGATATGGATCATGTTCGCTGAGAACCACGCTCTCCATTAGAACAGCCCATGCTAGAAGATGAGGCGCTGCGATTTAACGATGAAAGGGTAAACTGTAGAGCCACGAAGCTAGACTGCCTGTTGAGGGTTTTCAGCTGGCGGCTTATCCTTCGAGTAGAACGAATCTGTGAATTTACAGTATATGTCAACAATTTGACTGGAAGGAGTAGCCTCAAACTCCTGTTTGAGTCCGCATGCACCACATTGAACAATTGCTGGACCCGAGTCTTGAGGAAGCTTCACCCGTATCGCTTCCTCTCCGCAGGATGGGCAAGTGAAGACGGATGGTAATTTCTTCTTGACAACTTTGACCACCCTTCTCCTACGTCTACCCAACGTGAACCCTTCTATTCGAAAAGCGCTGTTGACTATCCAGTTACTTTAAGGTTGCATATTTGTGCGAGACCCCGACCGCGCCCGTGCCGTAGCACCTTCACGTGATATCACGCCACCCATGCAAAACCATTGACGGTTGTTGGCTTAGCAGAGGCGATTCGAGAAAGACCTTAAAGCGAATACAAAACTGTATCCGTGGGGCAGATTGAATGTTCGAACATCCAAACGGGCATGGAGAAGCGAGAGAATCAATCCGATCGTTGACTCGTGATCCCGTAACACGATTGCTGCTTGAACATAGCCAACTCACGCTGGCGCAACTAGAAACTCTCTTGGCAGAATCGTTGTCCAGTGATACTCTAAAGGGTCAACGGCGACTCTTCAGACCGTCCGGGCCTCGAATTACCCGTGGTGCGTATAATCGAACCTTAATTCAAGCACAAAACAACGTGATACACTCACTTTACACC